>Ga0310123_10000119_pt1 | contig 67290 bp, 46 predicted proteins | sample CB6_AW_1057_MG_FD_203505 | JGI IMG/M metagenome (GOLD analysis project Ga0310123, IMG submission 203505) | Marine microbial communities from Western Arctic Ocean, Canada - CB6_AW_1057 | ecosystem: Environmental > Aquatic > Marine > Oceanic | place: Canada: Western Arctic Ocean | collected...
CCCGATGTACCGATTCAACGAGGTCGGAGATGACTCGTGTGAGCGTGGAGGGGTAGAGGTTCATGGCCAGCGGGAAGGCGTGCTGGTTGGTCTGGGTGCCGTAGGGGATGGTCGGGAGCACGACGACGCGGGCTCCGCGGTGCCAGGCCACTTCTGCTGCCCCGGCTGCGATCCGGTCGGCTTCGAAGATGTCAGTACCGTAGGGCAGGTGCAGGTTGTGCGGCTCGGTGGCTCCCAGCGGCAGCACGGCTACGTCGTAGCCGTTGTCGCGGACGTGGCCGTAGTGGGTTTCTGCGAGGATCCAGTGTCGCATGCGGTGTTTCAGTCCGTGGGGATCGACTCGTAGAGTTGTTCGACGACGCCGTCGAGGAACTTGGCGAGGCGTTCAGCGGCGTAGCGAGCCTGTTCTCTGATGTGCCACAACTCCTTGTAGCTGCCGGGCCGTTTCCACAGCGACCCGATCGCGGCTCCGATCCGACGGCCCGGTGTGGCGGCGAGCATCGAGTGGATTTCGAGGGGGAGTTCGGTTTCCATGTCGTCGCTGATGACTCGGACGGCCATGAACCCCACGCCCTGGTCCCGACAGACCTGCGCCACGGCGAGGCTTTCCATATCGACGGCCAGCGCGTCGTGAGTTTCCCCGAGGGTTTTCTTGTCGTCGGGAGTGCGGACCAGTTCGTCGACCACGACCAGTCGCCCGGCGTGGACTCCGGCGGGCAGTTGTTCGGCCATACTGAGCGTCAGGGGCATCTCGTGGCCGTGCGTGTCGGTGATAGCGTTGGCCATCACGATGTGCCCGATCTTGAGTTCCGGTTGCAGTGCACCGGAAAAGCCACAGGAGACGACATAGCGGGGCGTGTGGGCCTCGATCAGGGCCTGGGTGGCCCGTCGGGCCCGGGCGAAGCCGGGTCCGCTTTCGACCAGGGCGACCCGTGCATCGTCGTAGCGGCCACCGTGGAAGGTGAATTCGCCACCGGTGTACTTCTTGGCCGTCAGGCACCGTCTCAGGAACGGAGCCGTCTCGATCCTCAACGCCGCGACGAGGCCGATATCGGCGTGTGCCATGTCCTCGGCATCGGTTGCCGTATTGCTGGCCGTTCCCCTGTCGTCGTTCACCGGGTCGTCTCCGCCTCGAAGGCGTCAATCACCTCCAGCAGCCGATCGACGGCTGCCTCCGGCTGGGCATTGTACAGGCTGGCCCTCAGGCCTCCCACGCTGCGGTGCCCCTTGAGCCCGACCACAGCGGCCTGCTGGCACAGTACCAGGAACCGTCGGTCGGCATCGGGACTGCCTCCCGAGAAGACGACGTTCATCACCGAACGGGCCTTGTGATCAACCAGGCCCTCGAGCACTTCGCTGGCGTCGATCCGGTCATACAGCCGGTCCGCCTGGGCACGGTTCCGCTGGGCGATCACCTGCAGGCCCCCCTGCTCTTCCAGCCACTCCAGCACCAGTTCGGTGACGAAGATCGAGAAGACCGGTGGCGTGTGGTAAAGCGACCCGGCTTTGGCGTGAGTCTGGTAGCGGAGGATCGCGGGCAGGGTGTCCGGGGCGCGGTCGAGCAGGTTACGGCGGATGAGTACCAGGGTCAGGCCGGCGGGGCCGAGGTTCTTCTGGGCTCCCGCGTAGACCAGGTCGTGGAGGTTGAGGTCCAGGGGACGTGAGAAGATGTCGCTGCTGGCGTCGCAGACCAGCGGAGTGCCGTCGGGGGCCGAGGGTGGAGAAAAGAACTGGGTGCCGGCGATGGTGTTGTTTGAGGTGTAGTGGAGGTAGGCGGGTTGCGTGGAGGTGACCGGGTTGTCGGGAAGTCTTCGAAAGCCGGAGTCTTCGGATGAGGCGGCGACGTGGACGAGTCCGTTGGCCCGTGCGGCTTCGATCGCCTTCTGTGACCAGTGTCCGCTGATGATGTAGTCGGCGGTCCGGCCGTCGCCGCGGAGGTTGGCCGGCAGCATAGCGAACTGCAACGAGCCGCCTCCCTGCAGGAACAGCACGTCGATGTCCTCGGGTAGGTCGGCCAGGCGTCGGATGCGTGCTACGGCCGAAGCGAGGATCTGGGCGAAGGCGTCGCCGCGGTGCGAGTGTTCCAGTGCTCCGATACCGGTCTCGCCCAACGAGAGCAGGTGTTGTGCGACCTGGGCCAGCACCGATTCGGGCAGCACGGCGGGACCGGCCGAGAAGTTGAACAGTCGCGGCACGGGTGCGGGGTCCGAAGCTGGGTTGAAATGGCCAACGGGGCAGCAGGTGTGATAGGCCGCACGGTGTGGGCCGTCAATCCTCAATCTACGTCGACTTTCGGGTTCCGGTGGGCTTGTATATCATGCGCTCGATGAACGCTGCTGCCGACTCATCTTCCGCTCGCTCGGGCCCCCGCGCCCAGTCGTTTCAGGCTCCCCAGGGGGACCTCGCCGTATTGCCCGGTTCGGGCAACCCGGTGCTGGCCCAGGCGATCGCCGATTGCCTGGATGTGCCGCTGGTGCCGTGTCACGCTCACATCTTCAGCGAGGGCAATGTCTTTGTGCGGGTCAAGGAAAACGTCCGCGGTCGTGACGTGTTCGTGATCCAGGGGGTGCACTACCCGGTCAACGACAACTTCATGGAGTTGTTGTTCTGGATCGATGCCTTGAAGCGGGCCAGTGCCCAGTCGGTCACCGCGGTGATCCCATTCTTCAGTTATGCCAAGGGAGACAAGAAGGACGAGCCCCGCGTCTCGATCCGAGCCCGGGTCTGTGCCGACGCGATCGAGGCTTCCGGTGCCGACCGGGTGTTGACGATGGACCTGCACAGCCCGCAGATCCAGGGGTTTTTCAGGATCCCCGTCGATCACCTCTACGCCCGCCACACGATCTGCGACCGGGTCCGCGGAATGGAGATTTCCGACCTGGTCGTCTGCAGTCCTGACACCGGATTCGCCAAGGATGCGGTCAACTACGCCCAGGTGCTGGATGTGCCGGCCGTCTTCGGCTGCAAGCAGCGGACCGGCCACGACGAGCGCGCCGAAGTGCTCGAGGTGGTCGGCGATGTCGACGGCAAGAACGTGCTACTGGTTGATGACTTCACGATAACCGGCGGATCGCTGATCAGCGTTGCCGAGTTACTGAAAGAGCGCGGTGCTGGTGATATTTACGCCGCGGTCAGCCACGGCGTGTTTTCTCCGGGCACCGCCGAGAAAATTGGCAACAGCGTGATCAAGACGATGCTGATCACCGACACGATCGAGACGGCGTTTGAACCGTTGCCTGAGAATGTCGAGGTGGTCAGTGTGGCTCCACTGTTTGCCGCCGCGATCCAGAGTGTCCACGAACGGACCAGCGTCAGCCAGTTGTTCCCGGATCCACGCAGTTGATGCCCGTCGTCCTCTCCCATCCCTGACCCCCTTCCCCCCCAAACACCGGTATCATGGCGGATTCCGGCAACCTCGACCCAGTCGACCCGAAACCCAGAGGTGAGATTCCACCGGTGGCTTCCGACGTGTCGAGTGCGGCACAGGACGGGGACGAGAGTCTGCCGAAGCAGAAATCGGGAACTCGCAAGAGCGGTCGTCCCGCCAAGCTGACTCCGATGATGCAGCGGTACACCGAGGTCAAGGATCAGAACCCCGAGGCCCTGCTGCTGTTCCGGATGGGCGATTTCTACGAGCTGTTCTTCGAGGACGCCCAGGTGGTCTCCCCGGTGCTCGGGTTGACCCTGACCAGTCGCGACAAGAACTCGGACAACCCGGTTCCGATGGCGGGGTTCCCCTACCACGCCCTGGACGGCTATCTGCAGAAGCTGATCCGCGCCGGGTACCGCGTGGCGATCTGCGACCAGGTCGAGGACCCCAAGACGGCCACGGGGATGGTCCGCCGAGAGGTGACTCAGACCATCACTCCCGGCACGCTGACCGATCCGGCGCTGCTGGATCCTCACAGTTACAACTACATCGCCGCCATCGCATCGACTCGCGACGGGATCGGCCTGTCGTGGCTGGAACTCTCCACGGGCCTGTTCCAGGCCACCACCGTCAGCTTGACGGGGTTGGCTGACGAGTTGGCGAGGCTGTCGCCGGCCGAGTGCCTGGTGTGTGAGGACACGGCACAGGAGTTAGGAATCGACGGGTTGTCGCAGCAGTTGGGGATCAGCCTGTCGAGGCGGGCTCCCTGGCAATTCGGGGTCGAGGCCTGTCGGCGGACGCTGCTTGAGCATTTCGGCACGCTCACCCTGGAGGGCTTTGATTTCAGTGACGACGACACGGCTCCGGTCACTGCCGCCGGTGCGTTGTTGAGCTACGTCGCCGAAAACCACCTCAGCGCCCTGCCCCATATCTCGAAACTGGAAGCCCATTCCGGCAGCGGGTACCTGTTGATCGACGAGGCGACACGTCGGAGCCTGGAACTGACACGGACGCTGATCGACGGCAAGCGTGAGGGGAGTCTGCTGGCAGTAGTCGACGAGACCGTGACGTCGATGGGGGCGCGGTTGCTGGGCGAATGGCTCTCGAACCCGTTGACGGACACAGAGCAGATTGTCGCGAGGCTGGATGCGGTCGAGGAGTTCCAGGGACTGCCGGCCGTCTGCCGCGACATCGGTGACCAGTTGCGGGGGATCTACGATCTCGAGCGGTTGACCTCACGCGTGGCCACCGGCCGGGCGTCGCCGCGAGACCTAGGTTGCCTGGCCGGGACGCTGGAGCGGTTGCCTCGACTGAAGCAGTTGCTGAGCGACCGTCTCGCCGGGTTGTTGGGCGAGTTGCACGAGCGGTTGGACCTGTGCGAGGACGTGTGCGAGAGCATCAGCGGGACGCTGGTCGACGAACCGCCGTTGCTGGTTTCAGAGGGTGGCATGATCCGTGACGGCTTCGACTCCGAGTTGGACCGGTTGCGGGACCTGGCGAGGGGTGGCAAGGAGTGGATCGCGGCCTACCAGGTCAGCGAGAGCGAGCGGACGGGGATCCCGAGCCTGAAGGTCGGGTTCAACAAGGTGTTTGGCTACTACCTGGAAGTGACCGCGGCGCAGCTGGGCAAGGTGCCCGAGGAGTACATCCGCAAGCAGACGCTGAAGAACCAGGAACGCTTTGTGACTCCGGAGTTGAAGGAGCACGAGGAGAAGGTGCTGCGTGCCGAGGAGCAGGCGGTGGCATTAGAGCAGCGGTTCTTCGGGGCATTGCGAGAGTCGGTGGCGGGCGAGTGCCTGCGGTTGCAGGCGAGTGCGGGCGTGTTGTCGCGGCTGGATGTGCTGCGAGGCCTGGGTGTGCTGGCGGCGTCGCGGGGTTACTGCCGACCCGAGTTGACCGACGAGCCGATCCTGGATCTACGTGAAAGTCGCCACCCGGTGCTCGACCGGATCCAGCCCAGCGGCGAGTTCGTGCCTAACGACGTTCGGATCGGAGGTGCGTCGGGTCACATCCAGATCATCACCGGCCCGAACATGGCGGGGAAGAGCACCTACATCCGCCAGGCGGCGCTGGTGACGATCCTGGCCCAGATGGGATCATTCGTTCCGGCCAGCGAGGCGCGGGTGGGCGTGGCGGACCGGGTGTTCGCCCGCGTGGGCGCCAGCGACGAGTTGAGCAAGGGGCAGAGTACGTTCATGGTCGAGATGACCGAGACGGCCAGGATCCTCAACGCTGCCACCCGCCACAGCCTGGTGGTGCTCGATGAAATCGGCCGCGGCACCAGTACCTACGACGGCATCTCGCTGGCGTGGGCGATTAGCGAACACCTGCATGACCGGGTCGGTTGTCGGACCCTGTTCGCGACACACTACCACGAGTTGACCGAGTTGACCGCGACCCTGGCCGGGGCGGTCAATCTCAACGTGGTGGTACACGAGCAGGACGAGGAGGTGGTCTTCCTGCACAAGATTGTCGAGGGGTCGGCGGACAAGAGCTACGGGATCCACGTGGCGCGGCTGGCCGGTGTTCCCGGCGACGTGATCGACCGGGCTCGAGTGATCCTAGAGACGCTGGAGTCGGACCACCTGGACGAAGAGGGTCGTCGCAGGCTGCCGACTCGGCCGACCGACCCGACATCCAGTCGACAGCTGTCGCTGTTCGAGACTCCGCCTCACCCGTTGCTGGAGGAGATCCGCGGAATGGACATCGAGGCGATGACCCCGCTGGCGGCTCTGGAGGAACTCGATCGCATCCGCAAGTCGCTGCTGGATGCCACCTAGCGGACTAGCCGTCGTGGCTGGCCAGAAAGCGTTGCTGCACGGGGAGCACGAGATCGAGGACTCGACCGAGCACTTCGCCGGGCAGTCCGATGGGGTCGACGTCCCCGAGCAGTTCGGCGGGGTAGTAGTCGAGCACGGGTGCCGATTCGGACTGGTAGACATCGAAGCGGTGCCTGACGACCGATTCGTCGGCGTCGTCGGGTCGTCCCTGCTGTCGTGCTCGATCGAGGATTCTCTGCACCAGCGGCTCGTAGTCGGTCCCGGCGAGGTGCAGCACCAGTTTCACGTCGACATCGCCGGCGATCATTTCGCACTGGGCGGTATTGCGGGGGATTCCATCCAGCAGCAGGATCTGTCGATCCGGGTCGAAGGTCCCGTCGGCGGTCCAGGCGGCGAGTTGATTCCGCCACAGCGAGACGGTGAAGTCGTCCGGGACGAGGTTGCCTCCGGCGGTGAATTCGGCGACGGCCTGTCCGTCGGCGGAGTCGGGGTCGAGACCACGGAAGATCTCTCCACTGGAGAGATGAAAGAAGCCGGGGAGCCCGCCCAGCACAACACCCTGGGTGCCTTTTCCGCTCCCGGGTGCACCAAAGAGCAGGACGGCGGTGGGTCGTGGCCGGGTCATCGTGTCAAGCCAATCGACCGATCGCGTTGACGTGTCGGGGTCGGTCTAGCGAGAAAGGAAGACGACGACCTTGCCGACGTCGACCGGCAGGCTGACATCTTCGGAAGTCGGCAGCGCGGTGACTGTGGCCGTCAGGTTGTCTGAGTCAATTTCGATCCAGTCGGTGTCGTTGGCCGAGCCCGAAGCGATCATCGCTGAGTAGAGTGTCTTGAGGTTGGGTCGGTTGCGAACCGAGATCACGTCGCCGACATTGACGCGGATCGACGGAACGGTGACCGTGCGGCCATTGACCTGGAAGTGTCCGTGCGAGGCCCCCTGCCTTGCCTGGGGCCGCGTCTCAGCAAACCCGGCGCGGCGGATCACGTTGTCGAGCCGTCGTTCGCAGAGGATCAGCATCTGTTCGCCGGTGTTGCCCTGCTGCCGCTTGGCGGCATCGAAGTAGCGGCGGAGCTGACGTTCGCGCAGGCCGTAGTAGTACTTGATCTTCTGCTTTTCGATCAGGGCGAGCGCATAGTTGGAGGGTTTGCGTCGTCGCTGCGACATGCCCGGCGGGTAGTCGCGTCGTTCGGCCGACCGGACTGCTCCGGAGCTCTCGAAGATCATTGCCCCGAGGCGACGGTTGATACGTGCTTTTGGTCCGGTGTGCCGACCCATTCGCTGATTCTCCGAGAAAGATCCGCAGGTGGTCCATCGCCACCGCTGGAATCCCGAATTTAGGACGGCTGCGGGTCGATTTCAAGCCCTAGGGAGTTGCCGGTGGTGGAGCCGCATCCGGGTCGGGGCTGGCTCCGGTCGCGTTGGCAGCTGCTGCAGCGGCCGCTTCGGCTTCGGCTTCGGCGGCGGCCGCCTTGCCATCGTCGTCGACAACGATCGAGTCGATGAACAGCTTGGCGTTGGGAACGTAGACGATTCGGTCGTTGTAGTCGAGCACGGTGTAGCGGAGGTCGATCGAGCGAACCTTGCCCTCGAACTTGCCGACGAGAATGATATCGTCCAGGTCGAAGGGTTTGTAGATGATCACCATGATCCCGGCCAGCAGGTTGGAGATGGTGTCCTTGAACGCAAAGCCGAGCGCGAAGCCGGTCAGGCCCAGTCCGGCGATCAGGGCGCCGATGTCGATGCCGAGCGTGCCCAGTGCCGAGACGGCTCCGAAGAGCAGCATGCCGACCTTGGCCGAGCGGCCCAGGAAATTGGACAGTTCTTCATCGACCCTGTTGCTGCGTCCCATCCGGTGGATCACCTTCATCAGGATCTTGCCGCCGATCAGGAACAGTAGGAAGACGCCGATGGCCGCCCCCAGCTTGGGTGCGAACGCGACGGTCATCTCCTGCACCCGCGTGAGCAAGTTGAAGGTCTCTCCCACGGTGGTGGTGGTTGCCTCGGTGGTGGATTCGACAATCGCTTCGGCAGCTGCCAGCAGCATCGGGCGGTCTCCTGGTCTGAAAAGGCACGCGGCGACTCATCGAGGCGCGGGGACTATAGTCGGGCCCTGCTGGGCCGGACAGGCGAATGTGTGCCGTGTCGTCCGCGAACGGGCTCAGCGGTAGCGGCGTCGCCTGAGTTCATCGAGCGGATAGAACGTGTCTCGCCAGCGGACTCCACCCTGCCGCAGCGTGATCACCATCGAGCGGAGGAAGGCGAAGAGGATTCCCATCGAGGCCGGGAGCATCGCGGGCAGGACCCATGGTCGCGATCCGAAGACGACTGCTCCACCGGCGTAGGTCAGATGCGCAACGATCAGCGTTGCGGCGAAGCCCCATGTGGGAGGGCCGCTGGTGAGGGCGAGAACGACGACCGGTGAGTAGAACATGACGCAGGCGGCTGCCAGGGCCCAACAGGTGCGGAAAATCGAGTAGTTTAGGCCTGCGAAGCCGTTCTTTTCGAGTCCGGTGATCGTCGACCAGGCCGACTGCTGCCAGCGGACGTGCAGGTAGTCGCCGGCGACCAACAGGTCGGCTCGTGCGCCGTGCCGCTTGAGCAGTTGGCCAAGCTTCAGGTCGTCGGCGACGTCGTAGGCGATCGGCACGTGCCCACCGGCCTGCTCGTAGAACTCACGCCGCACCAGATTGAAGGCACCCACCCCGGCATAGATGTGCCGGGTGCGAAGCCGGATCAGCCACGATTGAGTGGCTCCGGCAAAGATGAGCCCGAAGATCGAGATCAGTGCGGTTTCGAAGTAGCCTCCGCTGGTCATCGACGGAACCAGGGCCAGGTGGTCGAGCCTGTGCTTCAGTGACCAGGCCATTGCCAGCCGGATGGTATCGGGCTGATAGAGCACATCGCCGTCGGTGAACAGGATCCAGTCGCCCCCGGCCGCCTGGGCTCCCTGCCACATCGCGTGGTTCTTGCCCAGCCAGTCGGATGGCAACTCGTCGATGTGCACCGCCTGGATGCGTGGGTCGGTTGCGGCCAGGCGGTCAATCTCCTCACCCGTGCTGTCCTCGGACCGGTCGTTGACGGCGATCAGCGTGAAGTTCGGGTAGTCGGATGCCAGCAGCGACGAGAGGCACTCGGAGATCCGCCTGCCCTCATCCTTGGCCGTAACGACAACGGTCAAAGAGGGCCAGGTGTCGGGCGATTCGAGTCCCCGCACAAGCCGCGAGAAACGCCGATACCACTGGGCAGCCTGTGGCAACGCCAGCCCGATAATCCAGAAGACACACAGGGTCCAGCCGGCGGCAGTCAGGAGGCGATCCATGACCGGGCATTGTAGCGAAGGCGGCAGTATAGTGGCTCGAGAAGGGAACCGGTGCAGGTCCCGACAGGGCCTGAGAATTCATTCGAGGAGAGCTCGACATGCCAGGTCGTCGGATCGCGATGGTGATGCTGCTGATCGCGTCGATACTGGCCTCGGCTGGCCAGTTGTCTGCGGCACGAAAGGTGAAGCTGGTGGTGCAGTTGCCCGCGGGTCTGCCCTCGGGGCTGCGTGTGCCGCTGCCGGCGCGGGTCAAGGGGGCGGCAGCACCAGGGGCAGTGCTCCTCGCTCAGCACGACGCCTTCGGTCCGAACCCGGTCGTGGTGCAGTGCGAGGCGCGGGGTCGCAGGGCGTGGCTGCTGGCGGCGGTGGTCGATGGCCGGTCCGGATCTCGGCTGGTCAAGCTCGGCGGCGAGATGATGGCCGGTCGTGCGAACAGCAAGTCGGTGCGATTCGTACCTCGTACGGGCGGGCTCGAGTGCCTGGATGGAGACCGAAAGGTGATGTTCTACCAGCGTGAGGCTCACTCACTGGATAACGGTGTGCATGTCACCGCCAATTATTTTCACCCGCTTTACGGGCTCGAAGGGGAGATCCTGACCCAGGACTTTCCCGAGGATCACCCACATCATCACGGCATCTTCTGGGCATGGCATCAGCTGCACGTGGGCAAGACGCGGGCCGGTGATCCGTGGGTCAACAAGGACTTCCTGCCGGTGGTTCGCCAGGCGGAGGTCATTGAAGAGGGACCGGTGTTTGCGACGCTGGCGACGCGGGTCGATTGGACCTCGAAGCACATCAGCGATCCTGCAGGTCGGCCGCGTCAGATCGTTTCCGAGACGGGCCAGTTTCGCGTGTTTCACTCGGTCGGTGACTCGCGTCATATCGACTTTCGCATCACGCTGGTGGCTCAACTCGAGGAGGTCCGGATCGGTGGCTCCGAGGACGTGAAGGGCTATTCGGGTTTCACCGTACGGATGAAACCACCCGCGGAGATGGTGATCCACGACCGACGTGGCCGTCTCGAGGGTGATGCCGTCGGTACGACCAGCGCGTGGGCGGATATCAGCGGCCGTTACTCGAAGGGGCCGTCTCGCAGTGGCCTGGCGATCCTGTGCGACAGCCGGTTGCCCGAGTTTCCGCCGAAGTGGCTGCTGCGTCATTACGGCATGCAGAACGTGGCGTATCCGGGTCGTGAGGCGGTCGGACTGCCCCGGGGCAAGCCGTTGGTGTTGCGGCATCGCCTGGTCGTTCACCGGGGTGGGACGTCCCGAGCCGGTGATCAACAGACCGCCTACCAGGCACTGTCCATCGGTCGCCGTTAGCGGGTTGCCCAGGGCCTGGGTCGTCGACAGATCGTCAGAATCCGAGTGGTCCAAGCGGCCGATAAATCCCGATAAAAATGGAGGAGTCGCGGGACGCGAGCGTTGCGGGGCGTCAGCCACGCAGGGAGGCGAAGCGATGCGGGTGCGAGCGTCCTGTCTGTTGATTCTCGTGCTGGCAGGACCGGCTTGGGCACAGCAGGGTTCGGTATCGCAGCCACCGCCAGTGCTGGATACCACTGACGTCGTCGCGCCCTTCCCCCGCCATCCGCTCAGCGGCCGCGCCGTCCTTTCTTCGACACGCACCGAGATCCTCCGAGAACAGAACGGCAGTTCTGTAACAGTGATCACCGGCGAGCAGTTGCGACGCAGTGGTCAGTCGCTGCTCCACGATGCCCTGAGAGGTACCCCGGGCCTAAACGTGGTCCGCGCCGGATCACCCGGGCAGCAGACCTCGATCTTCATTCGTGGTACCGAATCACGGCATACCAAGGTGCTTCTGGACGGCATCCCGCTCAACGATCCCAGCAGTCCCAGCCGGACCTTCGATTTTTCGAACCTGAGCGTCGACAACATCGAGCGAGTCGAGGTACTGCGCGGTCCCCAGAGCACGCTGTACGGGTCGGACGCGATTGGTGGCGTGATCAATATCGTCACCCGTCGAGGCCAGGGCCCACCGCAGTATCGTTTCAGTACGCTGGGAGGTCGATTTGGCACGTTTCGGCAGTCGGCGAGTGTGTCGGGTGGGACCGACCGGGTGCACTATTCGCTGGGCGGGTCCTTTTTCGAGAGCGACGGGTTTAGCACCGCGGCTCCTCGACTGGGCAACAGTGAAAACGACGGCTTCCGCAACGGCAACCTCTCGGCACGCTTCGGCTGGCTGGCGAGCGACACGACGGATGTCGACGTGGTGCTGCGTTACACCGATGCGGAGTCCCAGATCGACGGCTACCAGTTTCCGATCGGTCCGGTTGACGATCTGCTGAGGAAACTCAAGAACGAGACCTTCGCGATGCGGACTCAGTTGCGAACCGAGATGCTCGACGGGCTGATCGAACAGAAGGTGGGGTTCAGCTACACGAGGTTCCATCGTCGCGACACCAACCCCGGCTTTTTCGGCACACCGGCTTTCGATGGGTCGACAGCCAAGTTCGATTGGCAGGCCAACGTGCTGCTGCACGAGACGACTCGGCTCCGCAACGTGTTTACGACGGGGCTGGACTACCTGGACGAGGGTGCGTCGTCGACGAAGGCCTCCCGTCGCTCGTTGCAGGCCACGGGGTTCTACCTACAGGACCATGTCGTGGTCGACGAGAGGTGGTCGACGGTGGCAGGGGCACGTTGGGACCGATACAGCGTGGCTGGCCCGGCCAAGACGTACCGGGTGACCAGTCGGTATTCACTCGACGAGAGCGATACGGCGTTTCACGGCAGCATCGGCACCGGCTTTCGGGCCCCGGCGATCAACGAGTTGTTCGACCCCAGCCTGGGCAATCTCGACCTGCGACCGGAGCGAAGTTTCGGCTGGGAACTGGGTGTGGAGCAGCCGCTGGGGGATGGCGACCTGGTGCTCGACGTGACCTACTTCCGCAACGATATCGACGACCTGATTATCTTTTCGTTCGACGGCACCGGCCCGTGGGGCGGGCACCTGTACAACGTGGACGAGGCGTTGACGGCGGGAGTGGAGACGACGGCCAACCTGCGGTTGAGCGAGGCGACCTCGGCCCGCTTCGGCTACACCTCACTGGATGCCCGCAACCGTACGACCGATTCTCGCCTGGTCCGCCGGCCGTCGAACACGTTCCGGGTCGGCATGGACCATCGATTCGACGACGACGGTGTTCGGCTGGCGTTGAATTACCAGTGGGTTGACCGACGCGATGACTTCGACGGTGCCGGGTTTGTGACCTCACTGGATGAGTATTCGCTACTGAACGCCACGGTGAGGTGGGACTACAGCGATCGGCTGCAGCTGTTCGCCCGGTTGGACAACATCACCGACGAGACGTACGAGGAAGTGTGGGGTTTCGCCTCACCGCGGTTCGGGATCTACGCCGGCATGACCATCCTGCTGGGTGGCGACGACTAGAAGCGATGGGGCCCCGGTAGCCAGACCGCTCAGCGGCGGTTCAGTACGAAGCGGAACGGCTTGAGCACCGTGACGGCAACCGACTGGTCGCCGCGTCGAGCCGGGCGAAACGTCCAGCGTCTGGCGGCGGCGAGGGCGGCGCGGTCGAGATCAGCGTGCCCACTACTGCGACCCACCGACACGTTGGCCACCCGACCGGTGGAGTCGATGTCCATCAGCACAAACACGACTCCCTGCCGACCCGCTCGCGCGGCCGAGGCCGGGTAGTCGGGAATCGGGTTGTCGGGCAGCGGGGAGGGGAGGCTACGGATGGTGCCTTGCTCGGGCTGCGAAGCGGGTTGCGCGACGGAGGCCGGGGGTGGTGAGGGTGCGATGTTGGTGGGGCGCGGCCCCCGGGGGCGATGTGTCTGCGACGAGACGGCGACACTCAGCGGTGGTGACGGAGGAATCGAAGTGCGTGTTGGCCTGGGTGTCGAGGCCGCGGTGTTGGGAATCCGGCGAGACGGTGCTGGAGTGACTGCTGGGGGCGGTCGAAGCCGTCGCTGCAAGTCAGAAGCAGCGAATGTCGGCGAAGTGTCTTGCTGCCGGAGGGCTGGCAGATCCGGTGCAGTACGAGGCTGTGAGTGCGGGGTCTCTCGGACCGGGTCTCGAGGTGCCGGGCTGACAAGGGCTGAGGCGAGCTGAGGGATCTGGGGACGGATCAGGGGTGCGGTCGCCGGGGGCCGGCGGGGTGGGGACTGTTGAGGTGGTGGTGTCGCCTGCCGCGGGTCGGCCATTCTTGGGAGGAGGACCGGGACGGTAGGTTCCGGCGGAGTGTCCGGTTGCAGGTGCTGTGTAGTTGGGGGTACAGCGAGCGAGGGCTTCAGCCGCACGGCGGTCCGCCCCGAGCGGACGGACGCGTTGGGAGCCGACGTCGTCGGGGGGGCCAGCGAGAAGGCGAGGCTGTGAGCCAGCGAACTGGCCAGCAGCGTCAGCAGCAGTGGGTCACGCAGCAGGGACACGAAGGGCCGGTTTGATGGGGTGAACCGGGTTGAACCCGTCGACGGGTGGACAAGTTCTGCCGGTGCGGTTCAGAATGTTCAGTTGTCAGCGGACCAGAATAGCACCTCGGCAAAGGATGTGTCATCCCGAGGCGGGGCGTGTTCTTCCGAGAATCCTGTTGGTGATGGGTGGATGTGGGGCCAGAATCTAGCTGAGTTGTTCGAGCGGGGCGGGCCGGTCATGTGGCCATTGCTGGCCTGCTCGGTGCTGGTCGTCGCACTGATCGCCGAGCGGGTGATGGTGTACTGGAGCTTGCAGGTGGCCTATGGGCCACTGTTGGCCGACCTGGAGTCTCGGGTCGGTGACGGGTCGCTGGATGTTCTGGTTGATCGTTTGCACGAGAGTCCTCGCCCACTGCATCGGGTCGTGGTGGCGTACCTGAGGCACCGGGCGGCCGAGAAGCCGTTCCGGGACCAGGTGGTTCTCCGCGAGGCGTCTCAGCAGGTGGCACGTTATGACCGACGTCTCAACTGGCTGGGCATCCTGACTCACGCCACGCCCCTGCTGGGCCTGTTGGGGACCGTGGCTGGACTGGTCGATGCGTTTCACCAGATCGAGCTCAAGGGGGGCCAGGTACAGCCTGGCGATTTGGCCAGCGGGATCTGGTCGGCTTTGCTGACGACCGTCTGTGGACTGACGATCGCCCTGCCCTGCATGGCCGCCTACCACCTACTGCAGTCGGTGGCCGGCACGGCCGCCTTGCAGATGCAGTGGGTGACATCGCAGTTGGACGAGTGGCACGCGGGTGCCGAGGTTCCGCAAGCCACAACGGCCCCGGCCTCGAACGAGTCCCTCGACCCCCGGCCTGGCCCTGCCGTGGACCCCGATCCGCAGTCGGTGACCTAGTCCATGGACCAGATTCCTCGCCAGCGTCGACCGTCGCTGTCGATCGAGCTCAGTCCTCTGATCGACTGCGTCTTCCTGCTGCTGATCTTCTTCATGCTCAGTTCCACAATGCTCGCTCCCGCCGTCGACCTCGAGCTTCCCAACGCCGCACTGGCCGGCGACGTGCAGGCTCCGGAGGTCGTGGTGACGGTCGATCGCTCGGGCCGCATGTTTGTCAACGCGGAAGAGATCGAAGTTGAGGAGTTGGCCGATCGGTTGAGGGCGCTGCTTTCCAGTGCCCGGCAGAAGCGAGTCACCTATCGCGGCGATGCCGGTTCGGATCACGCGACGTTTGTGCGGGTCCTCGAGGCAGCCCAGGCCGCCGGTGCCGCTCACGTCGAGGTGGCTCACGATGCGGCAGACGGCCGCCGTCGGCCTCGCTAGCCGATTACGAGGCTGCTTGTCCGAGTACCTCGGTGATCGCCTTGCCGTGTCCGTCCTTGGTGGCAAAGAAGGGTCGCTGCTCGACTTTGACGTTGTACCGAGGCGAGATGCCCATCGCGGTCAGGATGGTGGCGTGCAAGTTGGTGATCGGCACCGGGTTGGCGATCGTCGTGCAAGGCCGTTCCAGTGCGGTCTCGCCGTAGGCAAAGCCCCTGCGGGCCCCTCCGCCGAACAGCAGCACGCTGCCGGCACCGGTGAAGTGGCGGTGCATACCGTAGAACTTCAGCTCATCGATCACCGGCGGTTGTTTGACCTGGTCGGGCACGAGGTTTTCGGGACGACCTTCCATCATCACGTCGCGGCTGAACTCGCTCGCCAGGACGACCAGCGTACGGTCGAGCAGACCTCGTTGCTCGAGATCCAGCACCAGTTGAGAAACCGGCCCGTCGATCAGCTGTTTCATCGTTCGCAGTCGCGTGTGCCCGTTGTCGTGCGTGTCGAAGCCCAGGAACGGGACGTATTCGGTTGTGACCTCGACAAAGCGGGCTCCGGCCTCGACCAGGCGCCTCGCCAGCAGGCAGCCTTGCCCGAACGGTCCGGTGTTGTAGGTCGCGAAACTCTCTTTCGGCTCAGCCTGCAGATCGAAGGCCTGGGCGGCGGGAGAGTTGAGCAACCGGTAGGAGTTCTCGAGTGATCTCAGCAGGCTTTGCCTCTGGAAATCGCTGGCATCCCGAGCCAGTGGCGACGATTCGACCAGGCGTCGGTAGGCCTGGTAGCGGCGTCGAAACCGTTCGAGACTCATGCCGCCCGGGGGTCGGACCGTCTGCACGGCCTCCCTGGGATCGGGTACCCGGAAGGGGCCGTGTTCGCTGCCGAGGAATCCGGCGGTCTGAAAGGCCTTGAGTTCCTCGGCTTCGCCGTTGCCTTCGTAGCGTTGTCCGATGTCGATGAAGGCCGGCACCGCCGGGTTACGGGGTCCAAGGGCGTGGGCGATCCACGCGCCGAGGTGCGGGGCGGCGACCGTCAGGGGCGGTTCGTAGCCGGTGTGCCAGTGGTACTGGTGCCGGGAGTGCAGGATCTTGCCGAGATCGCCGGCGATGGCGGTGCGGATCAGCGTGCCGCGGTCCATCACCGCGGCGGTCTTTTCGAGGCCCTCGGAGAATCTGACGCCGTCGATGGCTGTCGGGATCGACGGAAACGTGCTCAGGACGTCGTTGGCCGGCAGTCCCTTGCGGAAGGGGGTATGGCGCTTGGGGTCGAAGGTCTCGGTGTGAGCCATCCCGCCGGCCATCCACAGCACGATGCACGAGTCGGCCATGGCTACCGGCGGCTTGGTGTCCTCGGCGGTGGCACGACGTGGTGACCCTGCCGCCAGGGCTCCCAGTGCGGCGGTCGAGGCCGACGCCAGCAGGTCGCGGCGGGTCCAGCAGTCTTGGCGAAGGTCGAATCGGTCCATGGTGTTGGTCTGGAGTCGTGATCAGTGGATCAGCTGGAAGTCCGGGTGCATCAGCAGTGTCCAGAGCACGTCCTGGAGACCTTCGGCCGTGACGGGGCAGCCGGCCAGTGAAGTCATCAGGCGTCGTTCCGGCGGTGTGGGCTGTCTCGAGAGGCCTGCCAGGAAGAGCGTGTCGATGACGGTGTCGAGGTTCTTGACGGCGGAGGCCAGTCTCTTTGCGGCACCTGCCTTGAGCGTCTTGTCGAGCGTCTTGCCGTTGGTCAGTTCCATGGCTTCGAGCATGGTGGCCAGCGAATCACGGCGGGTCACGATCTGTTCTCGGTTGGGACGCCCCATGGCTCGCTGCAGTGGGTCGGGCATGGCGAAGGCGGCTCGGATTTGCAGGGGGCGAGAGTCCTGCTGGTCCGCAGCGAGGACGGCCTGCAGCAGCGGCAATTGACCTCCCTGGCCCCGTCCATCCCGCTTGGCCATCTGCTTGTCGGCGGTGAGCGGCGTGTCGGTGATCACGGCCAGTGCGTCGACGAACTGTTCGGCCGTCATCCGCTTCACCCAGGGGCCTTGAAACCGGTACTCACCTCTCGTGTTGGGAGTGGCCACGGCAACCCGCTGGTAGGCTCTGGAAGTGCAGATGGTCTTGAGCGTGTGCTTGAGATCGAACTTGTGGTCGGCGAGATCTTCGGCAAGCCAGTCGAGCAGTTCGGGGTGCCAAGCGGATCGTTCCATCTCGTCGACGGGTTCAACCAGTCCGCGGCCGAACAGGACAGCCCACAGCCGGTTGACGATCGTCCGTGTGAACCGCCCGTTTTTTCTCGTGACCAGCAGGTCAGCGAGTCGTGTCAGCCGTTCCGTTCGCTTGGCTGTCGCGGAGATTGTGCCCAGGGAGGGAAACAGGAAGCCGACACGGGCGGTCTTTCCCGTGGGCTTGTTGCAACGGTGCAGTTCGAGCGGCTTGTCGGCGAAGATGGCAGCCAGGGCGTAGGCGTCGTCGAGTTTCCAGTCGTTGATGAAACTGTCGTGACAGCTGGCGCACTTGAGGTTGGTCCCCAGGAAGACCTGGGCCAGCCCCTGCGCCGCCTGTACCTCTCGCTCTTGGCTGGCGTTGACCACACCCCGCCACTTGATGCCCCGGATGAACCCGCCGGATCCCTCGACGGGACTGACCAGCTCGTGCACGAAGCGATCGAAGGGCTTGTCGTTGTAGAGCGAGCGATAGAGCCAGCCGGTGATCTGTCGCCGGCCGTCGTCGATGAAGCCGGTGCCGCGGTAGGCGTTGCGAAGGCAGTCGTTCCAGAAGGCCATCCAGTGCGCGGCGTAGGCCTGGCGGTCGGCGAGCAGGCGGTTGACGAGCAGTTCGCGGCGTGAGTCGGGTGGGTCGGCGAGGTACTGCTTGAGTTGTGAGGGGGTGGGGAGCAGTCCGACGAGGTCCAGGTGCAATCGTCGTGCGAAGGCGTGGTCGGTGAGCAGGCCGGCGGGAGGCGGGGCCTGCGCCTTTTGTCGCGATGTCAACAGGCGGTCGATCGGATGGACCGGACCCCCGGGGGTGACTGGCGGGAGAATCGGGCGACGGGGTGCGACGTTGGCCGTGCGAGTGGGGATCCCGGCAGCCACGAGCGTTTCGGTGGCCAACAGGGACACGAACAGGCTTAGCAATAGTGGCGAACGTGCGATCATGTTGGCGAGACCAGGGGGGCGTGTGAGGCCAGCGGCTGATTATAGCGAACTGGTTCTGTCGAGAGACGTGTTGCCCGGCGCGGATTGTCGGCTTTGTCTGCAGCCGATACGATGAGCGTCGCTGTCCGCCGGTGTCCTGCGAGTGTGACGATGTCCTCTGCCCTGTCGGCCCCATCGGGGTTCGGGTTGCCTGAGAACTTTTCGGAGGTGTTGTCGATCGACAACGCAGCCGAGCGGTTTGCAGAGGGAGCCGAGGTGGCTCGCAAGACACTCGAGGCAGGCGTCGCGATCGAGCCGGCTCCGGACCACGCGGCGATCTTCACCGATCCCCCGCAACTGGTGGCCGGTCCGTTGAAATCGATCGGCTATGACCTGGGATGGGACACCCGTTGTTATCCCTCGCCGGTCGACGGCTGCGACTATATCAACGTTTCGGCCCGGCTCGATCCCGACAGCTCCGCCTACCAGCAGGGCTGGTTTCGGTACGTGGCGGTTGTACATCCGGTCGATGACGCCGCGTCTCGCCAGATGCTGGACCAGGGCCAGGGGAATCCGTTCCTGCACCACTTGACGCTGGGCGTGGTTCCGCCCGAGCGAAGTGACGAGGACGAATTTGGCTACGCTGCACGAGCGGTGACCTTCATGGCCGAGTCCCGGCGACGCATGGCCGAGGTGATCGGAGACGAGCCAGGCACGCTGATCGCGGCTTTGCCACAGCAGGTGGTCGACGATTCGCGGTTTGAGGAGGAGTCGTGCGGCTGGGTCGAGGGGTTGGGTTCCGAGGAGTTCCAGTTCCAGGCGATGCAGGGCGGTGGTTACCTGCTGCAGTACTTCGTGCTGACCGGCGGCCGCATCGAGGTGGCTTTACGCTTGGGGACCACCCAGACCTTCAACCCCCGCAGCGTCGAGAAGATCTCTCGAGACGAAATTAGCACGATCCAGGACGACGGACCCGGCCATGCAGATCCGCTCATGTGAGGCTCAACTGCTCCAGATCCCTCTCGCCCGCCCGGTCGTGTCGGGAATGTCGAGCGGGGATCGGGGCTCAGGCCTGACGACAATCTTCATGCCGGTGGTGACGATCACGACCGAGAGCGGTCTGGTAGGTCGGGGCTACACGTGGACGCTGGCCGCCGGCGGCCGGGCCATGCGGGGGGTACTCGAGGACGACATTGGGCCGGAGTTGATCGGGCAAGCGGCGTGCGACCACGAGCAGCTGCTGCACCGCATGTACTGGAAGACTCAGGGCGTGGGCCGTCACGGGCTGGTGACCCAGGCGATCGCCGCGGTGGACCTGGCGCTTTGGGATCTGAAGGGACAGTTGGCCGAGTTACCCCTGTACCGTCTGCTGGGTGGCCTGCGGGAGCGGGCTCCGGCATACGGGTCCGATGGCGGTTGGCTGAACATGAGTATCGAGGAGGTTGTGGCGGCGGGTCGTGAGTACCTGGAGCAGGGCATGCGGGGAGTGAAGCTGAAGGTCGGCCACGACGATCCGGCGATCGACATCGAGCGTGTCGGCCGCGTGCGGGATGCGCTGGGTCCGGACACGTGGATTGCCGTGGATGCGAACCAGAAGTGGGATCTGCCTCGTGCGACTCGCGCGGGGCGGGCCTTCGAGGAACTGGGGTGTGCGTGGTTCGAAGAACCGATGCTCTGCGACGACGTGATCGGGCATGCGCGTCTGAGTCGCCGTTTGGATATTCCGGTCGCGCTGGGCGAAACGCTGGGGTCTCGGTTTGAGATTCATCGGTTCCTGGAGGCCGGCGCGGTCGAGGTGGTCCAGCCGGACCTGGCGCGGGTGGGTGGTGTGACCGAGTTCCTGAGGATCGCGACGCTGTGCGAGGTGTACCGCACTCCGGTCGAGCCGCACCTGATGATGGAGGCGTCGGTGCACCTGGCCTGTGGGCTGCCTGGTGTGGAGGGGCTTGAGTACATGCCGTGGTTGACTCCGGCCTTCGCCGAGTCGTTGAAGCTCGAGGACGGCTGCCTGCTAGCTCCGCAGGCACCGGGGCTGGGACTTGAGATCAGCGAATCGCTGATGGAGCAATACCGGGTCGCCTAACGTATCGCGGTGGGTGGATTCGGGGTTGGGAGCGGTGATGTCGGACGCCGGACAATACGACGCGATTCTGCTGGTGGCCTTTGGTGGCCCCGAGGCGAAGCAGGACGTGATGCCGTTTCTGGAAAACGTGACCCGCGGCCGAAACGTGCCTCATGAGCGGCTGCTCGAGGTGGCCGGGCACTACGATCACTTCGATGGTGTCAGCCCGTTGAATGGGCAGGTGCGGGATCTGCGTGATGCGTTATTGGAGGAACTACAACGGCTCGGGATCGACCTGCCGATCTTCTGGGGGAACCGCAACTGGCATCCGTTGCTGCCGGACACGATGGCCGAAATGGCCTCGCAGGGGATCCGTCGCGTGCTGGCGGTGGTGCTGGCCGGATACAGCTCGTATTCCAGCTGCCGGCAATACCTGGAGAACATCGAGGCGGCTCGCGAGGCGGTCGGAGCGGCTGCGCCGGTGGTCGACAAGGTGCGGGCATTTTTCAATCACCCCGAGTTCGTGGCTGCGAGTGCCGAGTGCCTGGCAGAGGCCTTGGCTGGGTTCGAGCATGCCGAAGTGGCGTTTACCGCTCACAGTATTCCTGCGGCCATGGCCCAGCAGTGTGATTATGCGGCGCAGTTGACCGAAGCGGGTCGGCTGGTTGCCGAGGCGTGTGGTGTCGATCCGGGACGATGGCAGATGGTCTACCAGAGTCGTAGCGGTCGGCCTCAGGATCAGTGGCTCGAGCCGGATGTTGTGGATCACATGCGGAGCCTTCACGAGCGGGGTGTCGAAGCGGTGGTGGTGCATCCGATCGGTTTTCTGTCGGATCACCTCGAGGTGTTATTTGACCTCGATGTGGAAGCGGCCGCGGTATCGGCCGAGTTGGGGTTGCGGTTCAAGCGTGCGGCCACCGTCGGCGTTCATCCTCGTTTTGTGGGGATGTTGGGCGAGTTGATTGCCGAGCGTTGCGAGGGATCGGCGGGCCGGTTGGCGGTGGGGAGTCTGCCCCCCTGCCCTGACACCTGTCCGGCGGGGTGCTGTCCGTCGGGCCGTGCGGTTCGCGGCGAGGGATAACATGCCGAAAGTGGTCTTCACGCCCAACCTGCGTCGCCACGTGGAGTGTCCCGAGACGACGGTCACCGGGACGACAGTGGCCGAGGCGTTGGCGAAGGTGTTTGCCGAGAACCCTCGGTTGGGTGGCTACGTGCTCGACGAGCAGGGCCGCACGCGACAGCATGTGATGGTCTACCTCAATGGGCGACCGATCGATGACAGGTTGCAACTCAGCGATGCGGTGTTCGAAGAGGATGAGATCTACGTGATGCAAGCCCTCTCGGGCGGTTGATCCCCGGTGGATTCACGACGGAGCCGACAGGCGATGATGCAGCGTATCGTGGCGGCAACTCACAAGGGTCTGTTCACGTTCGTCCGCGAGGGGGAGACGTGGCGAGAGCAGGAGCAGGCGTTCCTGGGGGACTCTGTGACGATGTTCCTCGAGGACGACCGGGACGGCACGTGGTATGCCGCACTGGACCTGGGCCACTTCGGTGTCAAGCTGCATCGACGGGAAGCTGGGGGCGAGTGGGCCGAAGTGGGGGTGCCGGTCTACCCCGAGGCCGACTCCCTGGACAAGGAATCGGCGGCGAGCCTGAAAGAGATCTGGTGCCTGGAACCGGGGGACCTGACCCAGGAGGGTCGGTTGTGGGCCGGGACGATTCCCGGTGGCCTGTTCGTCTCGGACAATCGCGGTGACAACTGGCAGTTGGTCGAGAGTCTGTGGGACCGGCCCGAGCGGCTCGAGTGGTTCGGCGGAGGCAAGGACGAAGCGGGGATTCACTCGATCTGTCGCGACCCGAGGGACTCGAACCGGTTGCTGGTTGGAGTCTCCTGCGGCGGCGTGTGGGTGACCGGCGACGGGGGCGAGTCGTGGGAGGTTCAGGCCGACGGGATGCACGCCAACTACATGCCTCCGGAACGACACGCCGACCCGATCATCCAGGACGTACACCGGCTGGTGCAGTGCGAGGGGTCGCCCGAGTCGCTGTGGATCCAGCACCACAATGCGATCTACCGCAGCCGCGACGGGGCCGCGTCGTGGCAGTCGGTCACCAGCAACGACTTGCCCTCGGTGTTCGGATTTGCCGTGGTGGTACATCCGCAGGATCCCGAGACGGCGTGGTTCGTGCCGGCAATCAACGACGACTGCCGCGTGCCGCTGGAGGGTCGATTCGTGGTGGCTCGGACCCGGGATGGCGGTGAGAGCTTCGAGTTGCTCGGCGACGGGCTGCCGGCGGCACCGGCCTATGACATTGTTTTTCGGCATGGTCTGGTGATCGATGAGAGTGGCGAAGTGCTGGTGCTGGGATCGAGCACCGGAGGGTTGTGGGTCAGCGAGGATGCCGGTGAGAGCTGGCGGGTGGTGTCGGCGAACCTGCCGCAGGTGTACTGCACAGGGTTGGTCGAGTAGCCGCAGGCGGACGTGCCTGGCCCCGGTCATCTACGGCCCCGGCGTGCGTGCCATCGCATGGCGGTTGGGTTAGCATCAAGACTCACCCACGGACGTTTCACCCAGGATCACCGTCTGCCATGTCTCGCGAGATCGGAATCGGCGTGATCGCCATGGGCTGGATGGGCATGACGCACAGTCGCGCCTACCAGCAGGTCGTCAACCGATTCCCCGATTCGGAAATCGTGCCGAAGTTGAGAATCTGTGCGGACACCGAGCCCGAACGGACTCGGGAGGCGGCGCGGCGGTTTGGGTTTGAGCGTGAGACGGGAGATTGGCGGGAGGTGTTGGCGGATCCGGAGGTCGAGGTGGTGAGCATCACTTCGCCGAACTGGCTGCACCGCGAGATGTGCCTGGCTGCGTTGGAGGCGGGCAAGCACGTGTTCTGTGAAAAGCCGGTCGGACGCGATCCCTCCGAGACCGGCGAGATCGTCGCAGCAGCGGCCGGGTCGGGGCTGCAGACCTTCACCGGGTTCTGCTATCGCTGGAGCCCAGTGGTGCAGCATCTGCGTGAATTAATCGAAGCCGGTCGGCTGGGGCAGTTGACCCATTACCGCGGACGTTTCTTCTGTAGCTACGGACACAACCCTCACAACGTGCTGTCGTGGCGATTCGAGCGAGAGAAGGCCGGCTCGGGGGTGCTGGGGGACCTGATGTCGCATGTCGTCGACATGGCCCTGATGCTGGCGGGGCCGCTCGTGGAGGTGGTCTCGCAGGATGAGACCTACATCAGCGAACGGCCGCTTCCGAGTGAAACGGGAACACACTTTGCGGTGCGGGAGGACGGGCCACGGGGCACGGTGACCAACGAGGACTACGTGGGATCGATGGTCCGCTTCGCCAACGGGGCCCGCGGGACGCTGGAAGTCTGTCGCGTGATCGGCGGGTCCGATTGCGAGCATTCCTTTGAACTCAACGGAACCCTCGGATCGGCTCGTTGGAGTTTCGAACGAATGAACGAGTTGGAGTTGTATCTCGACGACCAGGCCGACGAGCGGCCCGGGTACGCCACGCTGCAGACTCGGCCGGAGTTTCCCGGGCACGGAGACTTCAACCCCGGCGGAGCGGTCGGGTTGGGCTACGAGGACCTGATGACGATCGAGGTGCACGAATTCTTGAAGGGTGTGGCCAACGGGATGCCGGCCGTGCCGGATTTCGGGCAGATCGGACGGGTGGCGAACGTTCAGGCGGCTATGGCACGCAGTTGGCAGAGTCGGACTTGGGAGACGGTGGTCGAAGGTTGAGGAGCAGTCGATGAGAGTTGTGCAGTGGGAGATCCCCGGGGTGGGGCGACGGGTGGGAGTGGTCGAGGGCAAGGAGGTCTGTGACGTCACCTCCGTTGATGAGTCACTGGATCGAGTGATCGCAGTCTTCGATGCCGCCTGCCGCGACGGGGTGAGTTTCGAGGAGCGTCTGCAAAGGACGCTGGATGGAGGCGAGGCCTCACGGGCGGACTACGAAGAATTACTGGCTGGCCGGCCCGGTGGTACGGCACCCTTTCTGCATCCGCCGCTGGATCACCCGGATCCCCATTACGTGTTGGTCTCCGGAACCGGGTTGACTCACACCGGCGGAATGAAATCACGTGACAAGATGCACTCCTCGGATTCGTCGGAAACGCCCGGAGCGGACGAGTTGCCCGAGGAGCCGTCGACCGATTCGGCGCGAATGTTTGCGATGGGGTTGGCCGGCGGAAAGCCCCAGCCCGGGTTCCGGGGCGCGATGCCCGAGTGGTTTTACAAGGGGAACGGCTCGACTCTGCGTGGACCGGGTGGAGTGGTCGACCTGCCTGCCTTCGGGCTGGACGGTGGCGAGGAGCCGGAGATCGCCGGGTGCTACGTCGTGGATCCGCAGGGCGTGCCGAGGCGATTGGGGTTTTCGTTGGGGATCGAGTGGTCGGATCACGAGACCGAGAAGATCAACTACCTGTACCTGGCACCGTCGAAACTGAGGACGTGCGCGGTGGGACCCGAGTTGATCACCGACATGGACTTCGGTGATGTCGACCTCGAGTGCCGTGTCGAGCGGGACGGGGAGACGATTTATGAAAGTGGAGCGTTGAAGAGTGGTGAACAGTCGATGTGCCATTCACTGGCCAACTGCGAGGATCACCATTTCAAGTACCCTCAGCACCGGGTCCCCGGTGATGTGCACGTACATTTCTTTGGAACAAGCAAGCTGAGTTTCGGTACTCGCGAGTGGAAGTACCGTGCGGGGGACGTGGTCAGGGTGTCGGCTGAGAGTGTGAGTGCTGCCTTGGTGGTGACGGTTGCTGATGCGGCCGAGGAGGCAGCGGAGCCTGTGCGGACCGTGAGGGCCTAGTTGGGGTTTGCTGGGGGCCGGGAACTGCGGGGACAGGCACTCGGCGTGCGGCGGACTGCGAGTCCCCGCGACGGGTTAAAGGAACAGGGGCCGAACCTTGCGGTTCGGCCCCTGCCCTGCTGCTGCTACCGGCGGTCGGTCACTTGACCGGTGCCGGCGGCGGGGTGAGAGGTCGTTTGGGGGGGACTACCTGGATCTGAACCGGATTCGAGACCGCTCCGTCACCGCGGACGATGACGATTTCAGCCTGAGTCTCGGATGCCAGAGGCAGAGCGGGCAATTTGATATGCACGCCCAGGTCGTACCAGCCGTAAATCTCCGCCTGCAGTTCCAGACCATTGATCTGGACGATGACCTCGCCCGGTTCCGGACCGAAGCCCTCTCCGGCGATGTCGATCATGGCACCGGGTTCGGCAGAGGTGACGTTGGCGGAGAAACTGGCGGGATCGACCGGCAGCACGTCGCCGCGAGCCAGCACCACCCCGTTGTTCTCCTCGAACGCCTCGTCAACATCCTGGTGCGAATCGACCAGCACGTGCAGGAAGCGAAACGGCACGGCGCGGTTCTCGGCATCCTGGGCGAGCGTGTTGGCTGCGAAGGGCAGTCGGATGTCGACCGTCTGGATGGCCCCCGCCTCGATCTTGTCGATCTCGACTCCCGCCTGCGGAACGTCACGGCGAGGCTCTCGATCGTTTGAGGCGAGCAACATCACGTTGAAGTCCTTGCGGATCTTTCGAGTGCTGTTGTTGCGGAACCAGACACGGTAGCGCGGGCCGAGTTTCTGCTCGGAGTGCCCCGCGTCGACAAACCGGACGGCCAGCAGTTGCAGGTCGCGATCCTCGACCTCGACCAGGGGCACGTCGACCCAGGTGCCGCTGACGACGACTGGCAGGCCGATCCAGACCGGGTAGTTCCAGTGCACCCAGGGTCCGCACGGGCCGCAGACGATCGGCCGGCAGAAGGTCGGACGCGGGTCAAAGACCGGGTGGCAGTGATCCCACCAGCTCCAGGAGACCCAGGGACTCCAGTGAGGCATCCAGGCGTGCGACGGGTAGCAGGAGGGTCCCGCGTACCAGCTGCCGAAGTGGATGTTGATGAAACTGCTGTGCACGTGGCCGTGATGGATCCGCGACTGCCAGCCACCGTGACGGCTGAGCGAGCCGGCCAGGTGGAGTCGACGAGCGACGTCACCGCGTCGCGACATTTCGAACTGACGCTTGAAGTCGAGCTTGCGGCCAATCCGTGTTTCGGACAGGTTCCGCAGCTGCCCCGCCTTCAGGCGGTCGGCGAAGCTGTTCCGACGGGCGGCGGAGCCGACCTTCCCCTTGGGGGACCGGATCTTGCCGTTCTTTTCAATGATCGACGCGGGACGCGGTCGTTTGGCGGAGGTCTTGGCCGAGGGCCTGGGGCCGGGAGCGGCCGAGGATTTCTTCGGGCGAAGCGGAATACTGGAACTCGCGGAACGAGACCGGAATCTCGAGATAATATCTTCGCGGCTCCTGGGCCTCAGGGAAGTTGACCCCGCCTTGCCACGAGGCACCGACCTGGACGGGCTGATCGGCCGAACACTCGGCTTGCTGCGCGGGGTCAGCGGACGAGCCGATGGCTTCGGAGCGGCTGGTCTTGTGGGGCGGGTGTTGCGGATGTCGCGTTTTGAGTTCGAAGCCGGAAGGCGGATGCCTGAAGAGCTTCTGGGGTTGGAAGCGGACGGTCGACTGACACGGGTCGAAGCACCACGAGAAGACCTGCGGCTCGCGGGAGCCTTCGAGGTGCGAACGGTTCCGGTTGGACGACCGGTGAAACGGGGGGACGTGGCCTGAAGCGGCACCCGGCTGGTGGACCGTGAGGTACCGCTACGACTCGAGCGACTTGGCGTCGACTTCGGGCGTGAAGGCTGAGCCGACGAGCGGCTCGATCTTCGAGGCGACGGACGCGAGGTGCTACGGGCCGAGGCACCTCGCGACGACGAACTCGATGACGACGAGCGTCTCGGGGCCCGCGAGGTGGTGTTCGCGCGGCTCGAGGTTCGTGGCGCCGGAGAGGCTGCCGGAGCCTTGGAGGTTTTGCTCGATGAGGAGCGGCGACTCGAGGTGCTGGACGGTCGGTCCTTCGCCTCAGCCAGGGTTGTGCCCAGCAGCAGGGCCAGGCAGGCCAGGTACGCCACGAAACCGACGGGTTCCAGTGGCTCGACATGTGGGCGTCTCGATGTGTTCGGGCTGAAGTGTGACATGATCGCTTCCTTTCGCTACTAATGGCCCTGCTACGGTACTTTCCGAGGGCGATAAGTGCGGATGCCGTGCCGTTTCACAGTGTCACATGATAACTGTACAGAGCGATAAATGTAAGTCCTTGTAAATAGCTGAGTTACGTCTGACCCATAAAGGTCCAGTCCGAAATTGATCAAGAGAGAAGAGCAGCAAAAGTGTCGTCGTAATGACATTCGTCACGGTGGTGTGTCATCAGTACGACCACCATCAGGGCACGCTGTGGTCCGAGTTTTGGAACTCGTCTAGGCGGCAGATCTTGTGATTGGTACTCTCCGCCGCTTTTATCGGGGCCTAAAAAGGTTCGATCCTGCGATGAGGTAGACGTCATGGTCAAGCAGTGGGCGGTTCGTCATTGTTGTTCGTGTCTGGTTTTGTTGATGATCTTGACGTCGGGTTGTTTCACCGAGTCGTCGGACCAGGTGACATTTGACGAGGAGGACCTGTTGCTGGAAGGGGAGTTGGCGGCTGTGGGCGGCCAAGGCCCCTCGGTTGGCGAACCGAATTCGGAGTCGTCACCGATTCTCACGAGTTTGTCCGAGCCGGCGATTCATGCGTTGGTCAAGCGAGTCACGCAGACCCTCTCACAGTCGTCTACCGACGGTCTCGAAACCAGCAACGCGGAGTTGTCGTGTTGGTTCGAAGTTCGAGTCGACTCGCTTGGTCGTGGTGACTCGAGCTATCGGGTGACGTATCAACGGATCAGTTATTCGCACAAGTTGCCTGGTGAGAGCCTTCGGTACGACACGAGCGACGAGTCGGTTCCGGTGCCTCCCACCCTGCTTCACCTCCAGGCTCTCGCGCGAAGCGGGTTTGTTTTCCGCACGACCGGTGGTGGTACATCACTCGAGTTGACGGAGGTGCCGGCGACAGTTTTCGACGGCGACCTGAAGGGTGCCGCGGCTGCCGAGTTTGTTTCGGACCAGATCGGCATGTTATTACTGGGTCGAGGGGCTGGCGGAGTCCCGACGGCACCGGCTGCACAGACGCGTCGCGTCGCGTCGCCGGTCCCGATGGATGTCAACACCCGTTACTCGATCAAGGCAACCGGCCAGGGAACGATTACACTGGACATGCTCGGCAGCGTGTCTGCTCAACCGGGAGCCACCCTAATACAGTTGGTGGGCGGTTCGGCCTCGGTGAAACTGGGCGGCGGCCACGCATTCGGCGATTTGACCGTCGACACCTCCAGCGGCGTGACCACTCGTGGTGACTGGAATCGTTACCTCGAGATCAGCCTGCGAACGGAGGGGGACGAGCGGATCGACCAGCGGAAGCACGAGGTGGTCACGATTCGGGCCGCGGCCGCCGGCCTGGGGCTGCCGGCGACGACCGCTGCGGGATTGGGCCAGCCGGCCACGGCACCCGTGCAACCCTCGGGCGTGGGCCGTTAGCGACCACCTGAATCGAGGTGCCCGCAGACCTCGGGATTGACCACGTGTTCGGGCATACGTCCGGTGAGCACGTCGGCGACCTGGCCGGCGGTACGTCGCCGGAGTTCTTCAACCGACTCGCGAGACAGGAAGCCGGCGTGGGGCGTGGCGATAACGCGTGGGTCGGCGAAGAGCGGTTGCGAGAGGTCGGGGGGTTCGGGGTCGAAGACATCCAGGGCCAAGCCACCCAACTGGTCCTGTTCGAGAGCCTGCCAAGCGGCGTGGTGATCGATCAGTCCTCCTCTCGACGTATTGATCAGCACGGCGTGATCGGGCATCCAACCCAGAGTGACGTCGTTGAGCAGGTGCTGGGTCTCTTCGGAGAGCGGGCAGTGGAGTGAGACGACGTCGCTCGAGCGGAGGAGTTCTTCGAGACCGAGCATGGGGCACTCAGTGCCGTGGTGGTCGCCCGAGGGTGTGCTGGCCACGACGCTCAGTCCCATCGCGCGGGCCCGTGGCACGACGGCCTGGGCGATGCGACCCAGGCCGACCAGGCCCAGTTGCAGTCCGTCGAGACGTCGGGCGGTGGGCCCCTCGGCCAGATTGTATTGACCCTGCTTGGTCCGGAGGTGGTAGAAGGCGATCTTGCGGAGCGAGGCGAGGATGAGTGCGATGGTATGGTCAGCCACTTCGGGGATGCAGTAGTCGGGCACGAACGTGACCGGAATGCCTCGCTGTGTGCAGGCGTCGATGGGGATATTGTCGAGTCCGATGCCAAAGCGGGCAACGATGCGACACCTCCGGGACGCGGCTATGACGGCGGGAGTGACCTGTGCCCAGCAGGCGGCGATGGCGTCGACGTCGGCGGCCAGTTCGACCAGTGACGCCTCGTCAGAGGTGTTCGGCTCGATCACCTCTGCGCCGACTCTCGCCAGCACCTCTTGCTCGATCTGGCAGTCCGGCCACGCTCGGTCGGTGATCAGCACTCGGAAGCCGTCACCCATCGAGTGGACCTAGGAGTTAGCCGCGGCGAGATCGGCCATGCGGATGGCTGGCTCGACCACCCGTTCCCAGTTCTCTCGCAGGTAATCGTCGGGTCCACCCTTCTCGGCCACCGCGTGTGCGACGTCGACGGTCTTGATCATTTCGATCGCATCCCACGGGCAGACCAGCAGTTCGTAGGGATCTGACCTCTTGGTCGGGATGTGAACACAGATCTCACACCCAACGCAGCGTTCGACGTCGATTTCGCACCAGGTCTGCAGAACCGAGATCGTTGAGCCGGCGACCTTGTAGATACAGTCGACCGGGCAGACCTCCAAGCACGCCTCGCACCCGGTGCAGTTGTCGGCGTTGATGATCGCCACTTCCTTGGGCAGTTTCTTTCGTGCGCCGGTCTTCGCCATGCGTACAATCCGTTGGAAATCATCTGCTGCTGGTATGGGATGTCCGCGGATGGAAGCTGGCCGCGACGCTGTCATTGTGTCGGTTGATCCGGGAGTCGGCAACCCAGCTTTTGATTCCACCCGCTCGGATCGCGGCTCGTCTTTACCCCTGCGGAGGTCGCCAGTAAAATCCCGCCGCTCTCCCCGACCGTGCACACGGTCTTCCGCTCGGATTGTTTAACCACATGGTAACCCGCAAGACGATTCTTGGCGTGTGCCTGATCGCGGCCATTTGCTGGTGGGTCCAGGCGGCGAGTGGTGCTGAGGGGATCGGCGGAGCGTCTGAGCCGGCGGCATCGGGGTGGCGTCCGGTGGTCGATGACGTGATCTCTGGGATCGAAGAGATCGAGGCGGCGGGGACGGTCGAGGAGGTCTCGGCCACCGTCGAGGTTTCGAACTGGAGGTCTCTGGTCGACGAGGCGGGCCGTGTGGCCCGCAGGTGGACGAAGCGGGTCGAGATTGGTGCCCGGGTCCTGAGGGGCAACACCGACGAGGACTTTGTCAGGGTGGCCGGCGTGATTCTCCGTGAGCAGGAAAACTCACTTCACCGGGTCGACTGGGGGGGCCGTTTCGGCCAGGTCAACGGCCTGCGGAACACCAACCGCTGGTTTCTGAACAGCACCATCGACCGCAGCCAGCCCGGCGGCTGGCTCTACTACATCAGTAGTCGCCACGAGTACAACCAGTTCCAGGGTGTTGACTACCGCGGCACCGCTTCGGTGGGTGTTGGCTACAAGTTCGTCGACGAGGAGGACCGGCACGTGCTGATGCGGATGGGTCCGGCGTTGACGCTGGAGGTCTACAGCGAGTCGGGTGACTACCGTCTGACCGAGGAGGTCTCGGCCGAAATCGAGATTGACTGGCCGTTGTTCGAGCGGACTCGGCTGGAGTCGAAGACGACGATGCGTCCCAGCGTGGTGTCGCTGGACGTGTTTCGGTTCCGCACGGACACGGCGGTGATGATTCCCCTGGACGAGGAGGCTCGCTGGAGCCTGAAGCTGGGCTACCTGCTCGACTACAACTCGAGCCTCAGTGTGGTCGACGGCAGCCTGCCGATGGACCTGACGACCAACGTGTCGATCGTCTATCTGCGTCCCTGAGCCGAAGTGTCTAGCGTGGCTTGGCGAGCGTGATCTTGAGCGTCTTCCGCTTGCCGTCTCGGACCACGATCACGCTGACCGCGTCACCGCCCTTGAATTTCCTGAGTGCGAGGTCGAAGTCGTCGAGGTCGCCGATCTTGGTCGGTCCGAACTGGACGATCAGGTCTCCTCCCTTGAGCCCCCCTTTCTGGGCGGGGCTGTCCGGTGCCACCCCGGAGATCGGGTAACCCTTGAGCCCGTCGGTTCCGAAATCGGGGATGCTGCCGAAGTAGGGGCGGCTGCCCATGCGACTGACGCGAGCCCGGCTCTTGATCGCAACGTACTTGGGCCGCTGCTTGTCGAGAGCCGTCTCGACGATGATTTCCTCGAGCATCCCTACAATCGACTCCATGCCGGGAAGGTTGAGCTTGGGCCAATCGTCACCGGGTCGGTGGTAGTCGCTGTGGGTGCCGGTAAAGAAATGCAGCACCGGCACCTTCTCGCCGTAGAACGACGAGTGATCACTGGGTCCGAATCCGCTGGGTTTGAGCGACAATGCGAATTTGTGTTGTTTGCCCTTGGTCTCGACGAGCGTCTTCCAGCGGGGAGCGGTGCCGGTGCCGAAGATAGTCAGCTTCCGGTTCCTGAGTCGTCCCACCATGTCCATGTTGAACATGGCGACGGTCTGTTCGATCGGGAACACGGGATTCTTGACGTAGCGGGCCGACCCGATCAGCCCGAGTTCCTCGGCGGTAAAGGCGATGAAGACGAGTCGTCGGGGCAGTTTCTCTTTGCGCTGGGCCAGTCGCCGGGCCAGTTCGATCAGGCTGACGGTACCCGAGCCGTTATCGTCGGCGCCGTTGTGGACTTCCTTGGACCCGGGAGCCAGTGAGCCTTGTCCCCCGAGCCCGACGTGATCGTAGTGGGCTCCGATCACGATCGTCTCGTCCTTCTGAGGTCCCTTGCCTTCGAGGACTCCGATGACGTTCTTGACCTCGGTGCGGACGGTATTGATCGAGGTCTGCATTTGAATGGTCCATCCGGGCAGGACCTGGCTCTTGGCTTTGAAGTCCTTGTCGATGGCCGCTTCCAGGCCGGCGAGCGTGGTTTTCAGTGAGGCCTTGAGGACCTGGTCAAGTGCCTTTTGTGTGATATGTGCGATGGGCAGGCTGCCGGAATTGCCCGATCGCGCGTAACCGAACTTCATCAGCGGGTCGGGCAAGCCCTTCTTTTGGCGGGCCTGGACCTTCTGGAGCTGTTCGACGGAGACCTTGAGGCGTCGTCGGGTTTCGACCAGCTTCTTGTCATCGTCGGGCTTGGTCCCGTTCAGGGCCACTGCGGCGTTGACGACGGAATCCCGGGCTCTCTTGAGTGCTTGCTGAGCGTTGTGGCGGTTCGAATAGGGATCGTTGACAAACAGGATCGCCTTGGCACCGGCTCCGAAGGCGTTGCTGACCTTGGAGCGGAGTGCGGCGTGTCGCGAGATTCCGCCATGGGGCGCGGCAAACGGCCCGTCGTCATCGCCCTGCAGCGGCGTCCGTCTCATGATGATCGCGATCTTGTCCTTGAGGTCGACCCCCTTGAGGTCGCTGTAGTGGGCTTCGCTTGCATCGATCGCGTAACCCAGGAAGACCAGTTCACCGCTGATCTTGCCGGATCCGCCAAACGCACAGACTTCAAAGTCGCTGCCGATCTTCAGGTCAATGGACTGTCCCTTGGGTCCGACGAGTTTCACGGCATTGGGGGTCGCGAGCTTCACGTCTGTGACCAGTGTGAATGTCTGGAATGCACCGCCGTCGACCCGCTTTACATCGAGACCGGCTTTCTGGAACTGGTCGCGGACGAAATCGGCGGCGAGGTCCAGGCCTTTGGTTCCGACGCCACGTCCTTCGAGCTGGTCGGAGGAGAGATACTGGACGTCGGACTTGAGGCGGTCCTGGGTTCCGGGCACGGCCTTGGCAGGCCAGGCGGCTGCCGTGGCTGTGATCACTACCAGCAGCGTGGCACACAGGACCAGGTGGCCGGTCGGAATTGACCGTTGAGAGGAGGAGCGGGTCGAGCGTGAGCGGTTATGGGAAACGATCACCGTGGGGCTCCTGGGAGGACCTCGAAAGCCTGTCGAGTTGTGATGGTAAACGACCAGCGGCTGTCAGTCGAGTTCTGCAAGGGCCTGTTCGAGGAAGGACCGCAGCAGGTCTGCCGGGAACAGGCAGAACGAGAATCCTCGATGAGTCAGCACGGCGTTGGCATCGAGTTGTCGATCGAGCTGCTGCAGTTGGCCCTCGAGTGCCTGCCGGCCCCCGATCGTGTGCCGGCTGAGTTCGCGATCGACCTCCTGGAACTTGCGATACCGCTGGTGGCGTCTCTGCCTGGCCTCGGGGGAGGCGTCGAGTCGGTCGTCCTGCTGTTGCCGAATCAGCGAGGTCTTGAGCTGACTCGGTTGAGTCGCCTGTCCTTCGGCGAGGAATTCCTGGGCGTTGTAGATCATGCGTCGGCGACGGCACAGCAGTCGGCTGCGCTGCGAGGGTGTTGCCTCGAAGGGGCCTCCCAACGGCAGGTGGAGCGTGGCCGAGAGTGTCAGGTAGGGAGGAGGTGCGATGCCGAAGAAGTCGGCCATCAGCGCGTCGGTGACCTGATCGTACTTCGAACCGCCGATGCCGTGCACGAACAGGTCGGCCAGAAAGACTCGTGCGAAGAGCGTCGTCGAGAGTGCGCTGGGACGGATCCTGAGGCCTTCCTCCTGCAACTGGTAGAGGTGGTCGGCGAGCTGATCGAGGTCGGAGCTGTTTTCGAGCGGCCACTGGACTTCGAGCGTGCTGCCATCGCCGATGGCGATGCCCTGAGCTGTGACGCGGACCATCAGGCGTCGACGGTGAGTGTCTCCGGCGTGCCAGCACCAGAAGGGTGTTTCGAGCCAGTTGTCGTGCTGTTCGAGGTTGGCGGCGGGGTGGGTCCGGCTGCGGACTCGGTTGGCCACGCGATAGGCGGCCAACGCTCGGTTGTGGGCTTCGGCGAACCGGTCCGCCTGCAGCAGCACCATTGCCATGAAGCGGAGGAATGGCCTGCTGGTGGCCAGGCACGAGATCGGCAGTTCCAGGGTGCCATGCTCGAACTGGTCCTGTAGTTCGATTCGAGCCGCCGAGAGGCATTCAGCCAGACCGCGGCCCTGTTCGGCGGCCGAGATCGCGGCCGGCCAGATCTCCGGCAGCACCGGATCGATGCCCCAGCGTGAGAGCGCGTCGGTGATGCGTTCGGGGAACCCGGTGAAGGCGCCCGAGAGATCCGGCTTGATGTCCTCCCACGGCCGTGCCGCGGTGTCGGAGGTGAAGGGGACCAACCGGGTCGCCGGCTCTTCACGGGAACCGTCGGGGACGGCCAGGTGCAGTGGGGTGGCGATGTCGTTGTCGACGATCAGGTTCAGCGGTGTCCCCTGCACGTGCCGGGCCAGACGGGCGAGTGCAAAGTTCTTGATCAGCACGCCGCAGTGAAACAGCGTCGGTTGATGTCCACCGACGATCAGGGGCCCGGTGGGGGTGTGGGCCGGCAGAGTGCGGCCGCTGCGGGCCGCATAGCCGCAGGCCGCCTCAAGTGTCGCGGCCACAGCCTCGTGCCTCCACTCCGACAGTGCGATACCGGCCACGCGGACGTCACTGGATCCGTGCAACTGCCGCGTTTCGCTCGCCAACCGGGCAGCCTGCAACAACTGCGGTTCGGCCAGGACGCCACGATCCCCTTGTGGGACCCGGCGAGAATGGGCTGCGATGATGGCGGAGGAGACGGACACGGGTGCAGGCACGGCGGTCGCGGAGGGAGGGGTGAGGCGGGATCGCGGCGGTGTGCTTACCGCGTTGGTGCAGCAGCGAGCGCGCGGTCGAGCACCTCAATGTAGTATGACATCCGCAGACCGGCGTCGTCGAGCGAACCGCCGAAGGACCGCTCCTCGTCCAGGTAGATCAACGGGACCGGGTATTCCACGATCCGCAGGCCGGCCCGAACTGCCTGCACCCACAATTCCAACGGCATCGCGTAGCCAGGTTCGGTCAGCGAGAGTGTTCTGAGTGCGTCGGTGCGGTACGCCTTAAAACCGCAAAAGGCGTCGGTCAATTCCAGGCCCAGTTCCTCGTTGAGCCTCTCGGTCACGGCGACATTGATCTGGCGACGGTCCTCGGGCGGACCGCTGCTGTCGTCTGCAATTTCGAGGTAGCGGCTGCCGGAGAGAATGTCGGCGTTTTGCAGCTGAAGAGCGTCCACGAGCGATGAGATGCGTTCAGGTTCGTGTTGGCCGTCGCAGTCGATCGTGACCACGACGTCGAATTCGCCCGCGATGGCATAGTCGAAGGCGGTAAACAAAGCGGCGCCATAACCACGATTCGTATCGTGAGTGACCACCTGCACGTCGGAGCGTCTGGCGAGTTGGTCAGCCGTGCCGTCGCTAGACCCGTCATCCACGATCAGCACGTCCGGACAATGCTGCAACACCAGGTCGAGCACCTGGTCGACGTGTGTCGCTTCATTGTAGACAGGCAGCGCGGTCAGGTAGGTCAGGGACATATCGGGCCGACGGTGGAAGTGTGGGGGACCGAGGCGGGTTGGGGACGCTCTTCGAACTGGCAATGCCGGCCCGTATTGTAGTTCGTAGCAGGACGACCTGCCACGACGTGGCACGGTTGTTGCATGGAGCGAAGCTCGTACAATGTGGCCGCAGGGTCGCCGAGTTGAGTGACCATCCCGAGGACGCGTGGCAGGAGACGAGCATCATGGCATACGAACTTCCGGACCTTCCTTACGCGTACGACGCGTTGGAGCCTCATATCGATGCTCGGACGATGGAGATTCACCACGGAAAGCACCACAACGCCTATATCAGCAACGTCAACGGTGCATTGGAAGGCCACGACGAGTTGGCCGCCGGCAGTGTAGAAGACCTGGTCAGCGATTTGGCTGCGGTCCCGGATGACATCCGTGGCGCCGTCCGCAACAACGGTGGCGGTCACGCGAACCACTCGCTGTTCTGGACCGTGATGAGTCCCGACGGCGGTGGCGAACCCGATGGGGCCCTGGCCGACGCGATCAACGCTGCCTGCGGCAGTTTCGAGGGGTTCAAGGAGCAGTTCGCCAAAGCGGCGGGAACCCGTTTCGGCAGTGGTTGGGCGTGGTTGAGCGTGGGGGCTGACGGGGTGGTTGTCGAGAGCACGCCCAACCAGGATTCTCCACTCTCGGAGGGTCGTACTCCGATCCTGGGCCTGGACGTCTGGGAGCACGCCTACTACTTGAACTATCAGAACCGTCGTCCGGACTACGTCCAGGCGTTCTTCAACGTGGTCAACTGGGGCGAGGTCTCGCGTCGTTACGCCGAGGCGACATCCTGAACGAGTCCTCGGCAGGCCATTCCCAAGGGGGTGGCCGGTGATGTTATGATGACGCCTGGTGGGACCCGTGGTGCCACCGGGCGTTTTCGTTTGTGGTGCGAGCAGCGGGTGTCACCGGCCGGGAAGGCGGGTGACCCGGCGGGGGTAATCGGGACCGTGTCGACGGCGAGCCTGTTGATCGTCGAGGGTGTGGGTCGGGGTACTCGATTCCAGATCGGCCGCCAGCGGGTCGGGATCGGCCGCAGTTCCGAGAACGCCATCCGGATCGCCGACGAGGAGGCGTCCCGCTTCCATGCCGCGATCCAGTGGCAGGCCTCAAGTTTTGAACTGCTGGACCTCGACAGTGCCAACGGCACGCTGCTCAACGGGACCCCCGTCAAGCGGTCGGTCGTGTCCGATGGGGACCAACTGCAGGTGGCCAACACCTTGTTGCAGTTCCGGGTCGAAGGGCGAGTCGCTCCGGGGTCGCGGCTGCCGGTCGACCTGGTCACCGAGCTTGATGATCGGACGAGCATCGTCAGCGAAACGTCGGACGTATCGGCGGTGACCACTCGTACCGCCGCCGACTCGTCCTCGCACGGCCCCTCGCCACGTCCGGGAATCGACCTGGCGGGGTGGCAGTTGAGCGAGTCGGAGGCGTTGGCGAGTCTGGGGGCGTTGTACCGGATCAGCGAGCAGGTGGCCGACCCCGCCGCGACGCTCGATGACATCCTCGTCACCATCCTCGACGTGGCACTGGATGTCGTGTCAGCCGACCGCGGCTGTGTGCTGTTGGCCGCACCCGACACCGGCGTTCCCCAACCGCGAGTGTATCGTGACCGGATCACCACAGCGGGCCCGGGAGCGGAGTCGAAGTCGGGGGATGTGCAGGGGGCGGAAAGTTCTGCGATGCCGATCCCGCGGAGCATCGTCGACCTGGTCATCGCCGACGGCCGCGGGGTCCGTACTTCGGACGCTCAGGTCGACGAGCGGTTCTCCGGCGGTGGCAGTATTCTGCAGGCCGGGGTTCGCGAAGCGGTCTGCGCGCCACTGGTGGGCCGGCAGGAGGTGCTGGGTGCCATTTACCTCGACACCACCACCCGTGCCGACCAGGTCCTGCAGAGTCGTGGTAGCGGCGAACGTCTCAGCGAGGAGTCACTGCGGCTGCTGGTGGCGATCGGACACCAGGCGGCCCTGGTGATTGATGGTCAGCGGTCCCAGGCTGCACTGGTACATGCCGAACGGCTGGCTGCGGTCGGCCAGACCATCGCCACGCTCAGCCATCACATCAAGAACATCCTGCAAGGCGTGCGGGGCGGCAGCTACCTGATCAACCTGGGTCTCAAGGACCACGATGAGCAGTTGATCCAGCGTGGCTGGGGTATCGTGGATCGAAACCAGGGCCGGATCTACGACCTGGTGATGGACATGCTGAGTTACAGCACCGAGCGGACTCCGGCCTGGAAGAGATCGGATGTCAACACGACCGTGGCGGATGTCTGCGATTTGCTGCAGCCGCGTGCCGAAGAGGCTCGGGTGCTGCTGGAGTGCCAACTGCCCGAGACGCCCAGCGAAGCGGACTGCGATCCGGAGGGTATCCACCGCGCGGTGCTCAACGTGGCCACCAACGCGATGGACGCGGTCGAGGGTCGTGCCGATGCGCGGGTGGAGGTTCGCGTGGGTGTGGATCTCTCGGCCGGTGCCGTCTTCGTCGACATCGACGACAACGGAACAGGGGTGCCCGAGGACGAACTGCCGCGGCTGTTCAGCCTGTTTGCCTCCAACAAGGGGGCCCGAGGAACCGGGTTGGGGCTGGCCGTTAGCCGCAAAATCATCGATGAACACGGCGGGGAGATCCAGGTCGAGAACCGGCCAGGAGCCGGCTGTCGATTTCGGTTGACCTGGCCCATCGAGGCGTCCTCGAAGGAGCCGAGCACCGAATCCGCTTCAGGACCGGCTGTGCCGGAATCCTAGAAATCGGGCATTCCTCCCGGCTTTCCCGTGGCTACCGGTCCCACTTTATCCAGTTGCGTCTCGAGATGGTCAAGATTGGCACCGATCGAACCTTGACGGGGTCCCCACGAGTGACTGCGGCTGTCAGGATCAAGGCGGAAGTGCCGTGGACGCACCCGCGCGATCTCCGGCGGCTTTGTGGCCAGCACCACGCCCCCGGGTCCGTGCAGCGGCCGCGTGCGGCCAGGTGCGGGAAAGAGGGCTGCGAATTCGCGGACTGTTCTGATGGTCCCGGTGGGACCCTTGAGATTGCGGTCGGCCTGGTAGGTGGTCAGCGACGGGCTAAACCCATTCATGGTGCCCCACCAGCGGACCACGCGATCGGTCAGCAGTTGCGACGAGCAGGAGAGGAGGATCGGTTGTGGTTTGTCGCCGGATTGTGCCGCGAGTCCTTGAGCGACCACCGTTTGGTCGACAAATAGGTCCAGCGCCACCTCGCCGTCAAACTCCGGTTCGGCCTGGCCGCTTTCGTGATGCCCTCGAATGAGAAAGACCGAGCGTGCGGCCGAGAGGCTGCAGTGGCGGATGTCGACGGCTGAGTGAGATGAGCTGCCGTCATTGCCGAGATCGAGATCCAGTGCGGATCCGGTCGACAGCAGTAGGCTGTCGTGCAGTAACAGCGACCGGCCCTGGAACTTGGCTTTAAGCAGGGCTCCGCTTCCAGCGAGGAAACTGCCGAGGATGCGGCCTGTCACTGCCGGCCGGGTCCCGCTCCACTTGATCAGCCCACGGGCTTTCTGTGTTTTGGTTCGAGGGCCCAGCAGCGAGCAGTTGCGAATCGTGAAACTCGCGTCGGCGACACTCATCAGCCACAGAGGACCTTCCGACTCGGACAACTGAAACCTGCCTCCCACCAGTTCCAGCGATCCGCCGACCACATTGAAGAGGGCGGTCGACGGGGCGTCTGCCGCTGGAGGCTGGGTGGCGGGTGGTGGATGCGTGTCCGGTGACACGTCGGCGGTTGGCGGGCTAGCCGGTGGCTTGACGGGACCGAGCGGCTTGGGCACCAGGACCAGGGGCGGACCGTACTTGGTGTCCTGGAAGACCAACTTTAGGCCTTCGGTGTTGACGGTGATCGGGCTGGTGGCCCGTTGTCCGGACCCTTTGATCACGATCACGGCGCCCGGCGGAGGCGGGTTGTCGGAGAGGAATCGTCCGAGGTCGGGGTGGTCAGCGAGTTTCAGCGAGAGCAGCGGTCGGGGCTTGGGGCTGGACGGTATCCAGGGGGGTCGCCGGAGTTGTCCTGGGGCACAAGCAGTGATCCGGGTGTTGGCAGTCTGAAGTCCGAGTACGCGGCAGCCCGGCGGGTTACCGTCGGTCGCCGATGGTAGGCGATCGGCGAAGCGGCCGGTATCGAAGTAGGCGGGGTGGACACGATCGGCTTCGACGTTGAGTGGTCGCCAGGGTGTCGCGACGAAGGCGGAGTCTTCGCCGGGCGTCTTCCAGCAGGCCTGCCATTCTGTGAAGCTGTTGATTCCCAGTCCAGCCTCAGCATCGCGACGCACAAACTCGCGGACTCCGAACGAGACGGTACCGACTTGTTCCCATTCGAGTCCCTGGAAACGGTTCTTCTGGCTCGCGGCGCCGGCGGTTTGTGGCCAGCGGCCGATGTCCAGCAGCACTCGGTCTCCGGATGACGGGCAGGCCATCAGCGAGTTGATTACGGCGAGCCGTGTCCCCGGCAGGCCGGCCACGGCTCCGCCGCTGTCCAGTTGCAGCAGTGGTGCGTCGCTGCAGAGCGTGCACGAGAGCAGACGGATGCGTCGGCTGTCATCGGCGGAGCTTTCGCCTCCGGGCGTCAGCACACGGACCGCAGGGGCGGAATCTGTCACCAGGAGGCTGTTGACCAAAGCGACGTCGGCGGAGCGCAAGTCGAGTTCGAGTAGGGTGGTATTTCGACCCCTCGCGACGACGCGTTCGAAGAGCACGCGGGCGGGGTGATCGCCAGGGGCTCCCGAGATAGCCACCGCCGTGGTACCGCCCTCGCGTTCCTGGGGTTGAGTGATCGTGCAACCGGCCAAAGTCAGGTCCGAGGACTTGCTGGAGATCAATATGAGTCGGCGGTCGCCGGGAAAGGCGGATGCGGCCGGTGCCAGGTCGAGGTTTCGCAGTTCCAGCGCCGTGTTTCGAAGACTGAGCACGGTGAAGCGAGAGGAGTTCTCCGTATCGGGCCGAAACACGACAACCGCCCGGACCGACCTGGATGCTGAGATGACGACGCGGCCGCGATCGAGCAACTCGGTGGCCGTGATGAAGAAGGGTCCGGGACCCCTGAGCCGGATCCACCCCCCCTCTTCGGTGAGTGCCGAGAGTGCAGCGTCAAGACTGTGGAAGTGGCCGGGGCCAAGGGGCCTCGCAGTCACGTCGAGCACCGGGAGAGTTGCGGGCTGTGGTTTCTGAGCCCAGCCAAAGAGGTGTCGCTGCTCCCCTCGCCTGAGTTCGGGCGGTGGTGAAGGTGTCTGGGCGGGCTTGCCGACGAGGGGGGCAGGCGGGAGCGTGTCGAAGACCAGGTGGAGCTCCGAGAGGCCCTCGGAAGCGTTGTCGCCGACGGCGGAGTCGTTGCGTCGGTTCGTCGGTCGTCCGTCGGTGATACCAAACGGGTTGCCGCCGCCCTGATTGCCGGACATGTCGACCGCATGGCTGAGGTTGACGATGATATAGCAGATGAGTCCCACCGCGGTGACTCCCAGCACCACCAGCCCGACCGGCTTGAGTCTCTCCCAGTCCACACCGGGGTTCTCTTCATCTTCACCCCGGAGATCGGCCTCTCGTGTAGCACGATGTGACCGTGCAGACGGCGGTGGCGTAGCTGAAGGAGCGGCCGATAGTCGGCGAGATACCGACGAACCCGAATTCGCCGAGTCGGACCGCGACGATTTCGTTGCCGCCGAATCGGCGCGGACGCTTCGCCGTGATTTCGGGAGTTGTGAGTCATCCGGGTCCGACGAGGCAGGTTCCGGAACCGGCGTGGGTTTCGAGGTGCGGGTAGAGTCAGTACCGGGGCGACTGGGAGTAGAGTCTGGTTGACGACGTCGACGCGGCCGGTTGGAGGTAGGGGCGGGGGTGTCGTTGCTGGCCGGCTGGGCCGGTGCGATCGGAACTAAGTCGATCGTGTCGTTTATGAGGAAGTCGGGGGGGGATGCGGGGGACGGCGTTTCGGAGTGGCGGTGCACGTCATCGTCTTCGCGTTGCGGCGATTGCGACGACGGCGGCCTGGATGAAGGGTTGGCTTCGGGTTCGGGATCGTCTTCAGCGAGGGCTGCGAGAACATTGTCGGTGAGTTCGACACGGTCGAGGTCGATGGCAGCGAGCCCATCGATGAGTGCGTCGGGGTCCTGGTACCTGCGATCGGGCGATTTGTCGAGCATCCGCTGCAGAACAACCACAACATCTTCGGGGATCGAATCATTGATCTGTCTGGGGTCGGGCACGGACTTGGTGGCGTGGTCCCGGAGTTTCTGGGTCAGGCTGCCGTCGGGAAACGGAGCCTGGCCGGTGAGCATGTGGAACCAGGTGCAGCCCAGCGAGTAGATGTCACTGCGGACGTCGGCCGACTTGCTGTCTCGAGCCTGTTCCGGCGAGATGTAGTCGATGGTGCCGACGGTGGTGCCTGCCCGGGTGATGCCCGCTTCGCCGACTGCGTCGAGGCAGCGGGCAAGCCCCAAATCGGTCAGCTTGACCACTCCGTCGCGACGGATCAGCAGGTTGGACGGCTTGATGTCTCGATGCACGATGTTCCGCTGGTGTGCGACCGAGAGTGCGAGTGCGACCTGGCGGGTGATGTCCAGTGCGCGTCGCACCGGCAGTTGGCCTCGCGACTGGATCAACTGGCCCACATCGGTGCCATCGACGAATTCCAGCGCGATGTAGAACTGGCCGTCGATGGACCCGGCTTCGTAGACTCCCACGATGTTGGGGTGTTTGAGTTCGCGGGTGGCCAGTGCTTCGGAGCGGAACCGCTGGAGCAGAGTGGGGTTGTCGGCCTTTTCGCGAGCGAGCACTTTCAGTGCGATCTGCCGGTTCTTCTTGGGATCATCGGCGAGGTAGACCAAGCCCATTCCTCCTTGGCCGAGGAGTCGTGAGATGCGGAATCTCCCGAACGACGCGGGATGCTCACCGGTCGGCTGGGCGTGGTTGGCGTCGGGGCCGGATGGCAGGGAGGGGTCGGATGCCATCTGCCGCGTCTCTTGTGGGCGGGAATCGAGTGGTCGGAATCGGTGCGGAGCGGGCGAGCACACCAAGTATACACGGGTCGAGTCAAATCGGTCAAAAATCGATTGGGACTATGCCTCGCGCAGATCATGGGTCGCTCGATTCTGCCGGATCGGGCCGATGTGTGACCCATGGCGACCACTGCAGGCACTGGACCAGGCCGGAGGCAAACCCACAGACGACCTGTTCGCCGAAGGGGCCGCAGCACAGTGCCACGAGCGGTTCGGGGAGATCGGCCTGCCAGAGGATTTTTCCGTCGAGATCCAGTAGTACGAATCGATCTTCCATGGTGGCCGCGGCGATGATCGTACCGATATAGCTAACCGAAACGAGATGAGCGGTGCCGCCGATGTCGTAGAACCCCTGTGCGCGGCCACGGTTGTTGAACCTCTGGATCCCGTGATTGAAGGCGGCCAGCAGCACGGTGCGGGCGTTGCCATTGAGCGTCAGTCCGCCAACGTTGGTCCAGATCTGTTCGGAAAAGCGAACGGCTCCACCGATGCTGTGGCTGCAGATCACTCCGGTCTCGGCCGCGCCGATGACGACCGGTCGATGGGATGCCAGCGACAGAAAACGGAGCGGGCGGAGCGAGGTGAACTCGCCGATGGGCTGTTGCTGCGAGTTGAGCACAACGTTTTGCCGATCCGCAAAACTGATTGCAACGGCGTTGCCAAACGGCGAGGTGGCCACATCGAGGATGTTGTTGTGGCAGTCAACGGTCCACTGGATCACTCCGTCGCGATTGACCCATCCGGCGCGGCTGGGGCCCAGTTGCACAATGCCGCCGATGTTGGTGTCGGCCCAGTCCAGAGCGGGTCCGGCTTCGAGTGCCACGGGTGCTCGACGAGCAGTGCCATCCTCGGCCAGCAGGTGCAGCTTTCCATCGACGGTGACAATCGAGACGTCACCGCACTCGAGGTCGACATCCAGAGCGGTGGGCTTTGAGCGTGTCGAGTAGGTCCAGGCATTGACAGGGTGGCGTTGACCACGTCCGGCCTCGGTCCAGTCTGTCGCAGGGTTGCTCATTAGCCCGCCAGGCGAGTCCTCAGTTCTTCCAGGGCCTTGCGGACGTCGGCGTCCTCGGAAAGCTGCTCCCGGGTCGGTCGACGATACACTTCGTCCTGGTCCTTGGGTGCCGCGACCGCGATGTCGGGCCGCACCCCAACTTTAGAGAGGTTGCGGCCTGCGGGCGAGTAAAACCGGGCCGTGGTGAGTCGGAGACCCGAGGCGACTGCCAGCGGGAAGATGCTCTGTACGCTCCACTTGCCGAAGGTGCGACGTCCGATGACCAGGCCGCGGCGGTGATCCCGGATGGCTCCGGCCACGATTTCGCTGGCGCTGGCACTTTCGCCGTCGGTCAGCACCACCAGTGGCATGTGATGGGTGCCGGCCCGGTGGGCGCGGTAGACGCGATTCTGGTCGAAGGTGCGGCCGCGGGTCGAGACCAGTACGCCCTCGGCAATGAACCGATCGAGCACGTCGGTGGCCGCGTCGAGGAGTCCGCCGGGGTTGTGGCGAAGATCCCAGATCACGGCACGGGCACCCTGCCGGCGGAGGTCATCGAGTGCGCGGTCGAGTTCGCTGGCGGTGCTCCGCTGGAAGCCGGTCATCTGGATGTAGCCGATGCCGCTGTTGGTGTCGACCATCGTAGCCAGCGGGATGCTCTTGATGATCACCGACCTACGGGTGATCCGCAGAGGGTGTTCCTCGGATGTGTTCTCTCGGACAAGTCCCAACTCGACGTTGCTGCCGATGGTCCCCTTGAGCAGTCCGGCGGCTTCGTCGGTGGGCATGTCGTGGCAGGCGGTTCCATCGATCCGCACCACGTGATCACCGGCCCGTAGTCCCGATGTCTGGGCCGGGCTGCCGGGCAGGACATCGACCAGTAGCAGTCCGCGCCCGGCCTGGCTCTTGATCTCGATTCCCAGCCCGACGAACTGGCCGTCGATGTTGGCATTGAGATCAGAGTAGCGATCCGGTGTCAGACAGGCGCTGTAGTCGTCCAGTGCGTTGCAGCCGCCAAAGACGTATTCGAGCACGACGGAGTTGGCCGGAAGGCCGAGTGTTTGGCTGGAGAGTTGGCAGACCTGGTTGACCACGCGGTGGGCCTCGGCCGAACTGCGAACCGGCAGGTTCCAGTACTTGGTAAAGAGGGTCCGTCGCAACGAACGGATCGCGTCGGAATGAGGCTTGGCTCCACCCTTGAGATGCTTGTCGAGGAACTTCTGGTTGGCCAGCGACAGGTAGAGGCTCTCGGTGCCGTGGGCGACAAAGGCGGTCAGTGAGACCGGTTCCACAAAGCTCGACTGGACCCGTGCCAGCAGGTCGTCGAAGAGCCCCAGGGCATCGCGTTCCGGGATGCTCAGCAACCTCTGGCGAAAACTCCGATCGACGTAGCGATGCATGATGCCGCACTGGATCCGAGAACGCCTCAGGCCGTGTTTCAGTTCTTTGGTGTCGGGCCACTGCTCGTTGGCGGACTGGTAATGCGAGAGGGCATCGGCCCAGCGGCGGCTGACCTCGAGCTGTCGTCCGTGGGCGATGGCCGACTGCTGCTTGGCCGGCGACTGGGCGGCCAGCGGCGAGGCGGCCAGCAGCGAAATGGCGGCCAGCCAGATGGCGGCCGACAGAAGCCGATCGAATCGAAGGGGCCAGGGGCCCGTCGAAGGACGCATGATGACGTGTCTCCCGCCCGTGTCAGTCCGTTGTCGCCCGACGATTTTGTGGGCGACTGTTGGAGAGTACGCCACGTTTTGGGCGTGAGCAAATTGTGGGGAAACAACGTCCGCTGCCCAGTTGGTACGTCCGGCGCATCCGGAATAGTGCCGGCCGGTCGTGCCACGTGAGATGATCGGACGGCCTGTGTAGCGGTTGTGTCAGGCACCTGGCAGCAGCGCGTGCAGGTGCCTGATCTTGTCCGAAAACAGCGGCAACGCCAACTCAGGCGGTTCAAGCTCCGGATGCCACATCTTCTCCCACTCGTAGCTGTACCAGCCGTCGTAGCCGCCGCGTTGCAGCAGTCCCAGACAGTTGAAAACCGGAAACTCACCCCCGCCGAACAGCACGTAATCGGCGTGCTGATGCCCGCTCATCAGGGTATGAGCCTGCTCGGCCGCCTGCTCGTTGGCGGTGGTGTTACTGGAGGGCAGCCTGGTAACCGAGTCCTTCCAGTGCGTGTGGCGGACACGACTTCCGAAGCGGGCGTAGGTAGTCGCAAGTGGTTCGTCGTGGAACCGCCAGGGATGGTGTGTATCCCAGAGGATCCCTGCAGCCGGTGATTCGACACGGGCCATCGTATCGGCGACCAGGTCCGACCGCGAGAAGTCCCCGTGGGTTTCGATGATCACTTCGCGGCCAAGAGTTGCGGCGTATTCGCCCAGCCGATCGAGCCCTTCGGAGACTTGTTCGATGGTCGCCTCGCGGCTAACTCCCTCGCGGATGGTGTCGCCGAACACGCGGACGAATCCGGCATCGAGTTCGGCAGCGAGGTCAAGGTAGGCACGCCCGACCTCGAGTTGCCGATTTCGCTCGGCGGCATCGGGTGAATCGAAAGAGACCGAGGAGGCGAGGCCACATACGGCAAAACCGGCCTCGGCCAGTTCGCGTCGTCTTTTGGGCAAGGCGGCTGCCGAGAGATCTGGAACCGCCAACAGATCCGTCTCTCGTTCGACCAAGCGGATCTCAACACCATCAAACCCAGCCTGCTGGCCCAGTTGGATCATGTCGGTAAAGGACCAGTCGGGGCAGCCGATCGTGGAGAAGCAGGTGCGGATCATGGCGGCGGGCCGGCTGAGTTGGTGATGCTGGCGGTGTGCTTGGTGTTGGCGTCGTGGCTGCGACTATAGAATGGCCGTCAACCGACGGCGAGGCGCGGGGATGATGGAGAGTGAAACGGGTACCAGGTGGCTGAGGGGTCCGGCTGATGTCGCCGCTGACGTGCGAGACCGGGTCGCCACGGCGTATGGCGAACTGGCCGAGCGTGACACACCGGTCGACTACCACTCGTGGGTCAGCGACGAGTTCGAGATCGACCTCTCGAGTGAATATGCAGGCCACCCGATCGGAAACCCGTGGGCCAAGGCCTCGGGACAACTCTCGATGACCGCTCACCAGGTGGCCGAGGATGTCGCTGCGGGACTGGGTTACGTGGTGTTGAAGACCGTGATTGCCGAGTCGCAGGATGGCAATCAGTCGATGTCGGAGTGGTCGATCCCTGAGGCGCGGATGCAGGTTGAGACGATCCGGTCTCGACCTGGTGAGAATGGCTGGACGGTGAGTTGGAAGGGTCGCGGTTGGTGGGGCACGCTGGATGAGTACCTCGGCCTGGTTCGTGAGGCTCGAGGGTTGGCCCAGGGGTGTGCGACCCTGGTCGTGCCGTCGGTGAAGTACCACCTGCCTCAGCCGGGCGAGACCGAGTGGTTGGAGGCGGAATATGAGTTCACGACGCGGCAGCTATTGCGGGCATGGGGTGGAGGTGGTCAGGCGGGTGCAATGCCGATCGAAAAGGACTTCAGCCCCACCCTGGCCGGCAGCGGTCGGTCACGGGTCAAGGAGACCGTTCTGGAGTGGTTGCGGCGAGTTCCCGGACTGGTGCGGGGCGCGGTGGAGGCTGGAGACGTCAGGGTGGGGCTGAAGATCTTCAACGCGCTCTTCGACGACGAGTTCCAACTCGAGTTGCTGCAGGCGGTTCAGGAGGCCTCGGGGACCGACGCTGCGGATTGGTTGGTTTATGGCAACCGGCTGTTTGATCCCGACCGCGAATTCGATGGCCTGCGTGGAATTGCCTACGGGGGCCCGGAGTTGAGTGAACGCAACCTGCGTGTGCTCTCCAAATTTCACGACAGGTACGGGACGGCAATGCGGCCCTTGGCCGGAACCGGAGACATCAGCAGTGGTCGGATGGCGCTCGAGTATGCTCTGCGCGGGGCGGCCAGTTTCCAGTTGCACACGATGTTCCAACTGCCCTCGCAACAGTACGCGTTACGGAGCGGGAGCCGGACCCAGAAGGCGTTGCACGAGTTGTACCTGCATCCGGACGACGGCCTGGTGATATGGCTGTCTCACCTGGCACGGCGCTGGGGCCTGCCGGATGCTCCATTGCGGTTCCGCGACGTGGTGGGTCGCGGGTGTCCGGATTAGCCCGAACGACTCTGCATCGTTCTTTGTAGCCGGATTCGCGTGAATCGGAGCGGTCACCCGATCCAGAATCTTACGAATTCGGCCACGGCCGCACTACAGCGTCCAGCCCTTGCGGTACTCGCGGCGGACGATCTGCTTGACCTCCGGAGCGTTCTTGGGTGTCAGGGTCTTGGCGTCCCACTCGACCTTTTTCTCGGCCCACACGGCCAGGTTGCCCAGCAGCACGACCTCGGTCAGTGGCCCGGAGTACTCGGGGAAGTTCGATCGGGCGGGCTTGCCGCTGGTGATCGCTCGAGCGTATTCGGTGAAGTGGCCCGGTGACTTCTCGAAGTCAACCTTCGGCTTGTCGACACCGATGACGATGTTGCTCGAACCGGCGTAGTCGCCTGGCGAGAGCAGAATGCCCTTGTCACCGATCAGCAGCGACCCTGTTCTGGGGACCTTCTGGTCCTTGGGCAGCAGGTCCTGGGAGGGTCGTTCACCACCGTCGTACCAGATCATCTTCACCGCGTTCCGTTCACCCAGCTTGGGAAACTCGTAGGTGATCACGCACGACTTGGGAAAACTGTCCTTGTTGTGCCCGGAGTTGGTGGCTTCGACCGAGATCGGGTCACGCAGGTTGAGCGCCATGAAGGGCATGTTCATGGTGTGGCAGGCCATGTCGCCCAGGGCTCCGGTTCCGAAGTCCCACCAGCCGCGCCAGGCGAAGGGGTGGTAGCCGTTGCCGAAAGGACGTTCGGGTGCGGGGCCCAGCCAGACGTCCCAGTTGAGGTGCTTGGGAGGTGTGGCGGCCTTGGGTCGTGGTCCGCCCTGAGGCCAGACCGGCCGGTTGGTCCAGACGTGGACTTCCTTGACCTGTCCGAGCACACCGGACTGGACGATCGCGGCGCCTTCACGAAGCGTTGAGGAGGCGGTGCCCTGGTTGCCCATCTGCGTCTGCACCTTGTTCTTGGTGGCGATCAGCGCCATCTGGCGGGCTTCATAGAGGCTGTGCGTCATGGGTTTCTGGGTGAAGCAGTGCTTGCCCAGCTTCATGGCCATCACGCTGGCCGGTGCGTGGTTGTGGTCGGGGGTGCTGACGGTCACCGCATCGATACTGCCGGCCATCTTCGAAAGCATCTCCCGGTAGTCGGTGAATTTCTTGGCGTTCTTGAAGCGAGCTCCCGCCTTGTTGAGCGTGTTTTGGTCAACGTCGCAGATGGCGACCACGTCACCGTGGCGGCCGGCGGACGCCGAGTCGCTGCTGCCCTTGCCTCCGACTCCCACGCACGCGAAGCGGATCTTTTCGTTGGGTGACTTCGGAGCGGCCCACGATTCCTGGTCCGAGGCGACCCAGAACGCGGTGCCCAAGGCGGCGGAGCTCTGCAGAAAATCCCGGCGAGTCGAACCGGTGCTGGTCGAGTGAGTCATGGTGATTTTCTCAGGGGGGCTGATGTGGATCGCATGCGGACGACTCGAACGGCGAGCGGCTCGAGTCGCGAGGATGATAGCACGGTGGGTCGGAACGCAACAACTCGCTCGGGTATCGTTTCGGAGTGCTTCGCTGACACGGAGTTGGATGGAAGTTTGCGGTCGTTGCCTTGGTTGGACGACGCGACTAATCTTGAGTTTGTGATGGAGTGTCGGCCGGGTGCCTCTGGACTGGGCTGGGCACGGCACGATCACGCTCGGGACGTTCAGGCTGCAGGGTGAACAAACGATGATGTGTTCTTGCTGGCTTCAAACGCGTGTCAGCCTGGCCAGGGTGCTGGAACTTGTGACGTCGTGCGTCTGCCTGCTGGGTCTCCTGCTTTCAGGCTGCGGGTCACAGGATGACTCGCCAGCGGGAGCTGGTGGGCAGCCTGCAGTGTTGTCCTCCGACGGACACGACCATGCCGAGGTCGGCAGTGAGCAGGAGCAGACTGAACAGCTTGAGCGTGAACAGGGTGCTGTGGAAGCGATCAAGGCGGCCGGCGGCCGCTGGACTCGACTCGATGGAGCCGTGATCAGCGTCGATCTGACTGAGTGCCCCTACACCGACGAGCAGTGTGAACTGCTGGCCGGACTGGAGGATCTCAAGGCGCTGAAGATCTGGGGCGCCAATATCAGTGACAGCGGGATCACTCAGTTGGTGAGCCTCGAGAAACTCGAGAGCCTGGGCCTGGAGAATACCGAGTTGACCGACGACGGCCTGGCCCAGGTTGCGAAGCTCACCACGCTCAAGTCGCTCAACCTGCGGCGATGCTCAAACGTGACCAACGACGGCCTGGCACACCTGGCGTCCCTGGTACGGATTGAGCAGCTGCACCTGCTGTACACCAACATCAGTGACGACGCGCTGGCGCACCTGGTGGGGCTGAAGAAACTGAAGCTGGTGGACATCCGCGGATGCGTTTTGATCACCGACGCAGGACTCGAGCACCTGGGTCAGTTGAGCACACTGCGGAGCTTGAAGCTGAGGAATCCCCAGGTATCGGACGACGGCCTGGAGTCGATCGCGGGACTGACGGGCCTGACGTCGCTGGTACTGGAAGACACGGCGATCACCGACGCGGGTGTGGCTCTGTTGTCGAAGATGACGAAGCTGCGTGAAATCAACCTGTTTCGGACTGGTATTTCGGACGCGGGGCTGAAGGTGCTTCGCGGCATGACTGGCCTCAAGACGCTCGTCCTGCGTGACACGGCGGTGGTCGGGACCGGCCTGGCAGCGGTGTCCGACGCCAGCGAGCTCGAACGAGTCGATCTCAGCGAGACCCAGGTCGACGACGCGGGCCTGGCCCACCTGGCGGGCCTAGCCCGGTTGAAGAGACTCAACCTGTGGGCCACCCAGGTCACCGACGCGGGTGTCGAGCACCTGGGGAAGATGGACCAGTTGGAGTGGCTTAATCTCGAGGCCACCTCGATCAGCGACACGGGTGTCGCGGGCCTGGCGGGTCTTTCCCATCTGCAGACGCTCAACCTTTCAGGAACCCGCGTTACCGACAAGTGTCTGGAGAGCCTGTCGGTGTCGAAGTCTCTCAGAGAGCTCAACCTCAGTTTTACCTCCGTCAGCGAAGAGGGCATCAGGTCCTTCCTGGTGAAGGTGCCCGGTTGTGAGGTCAAGCGTTGAGCACCCAACAGACGGGGTCGGCTCGAGATCGGGCTGCCAGGAGTTGGGAAGTGTACCTGGACACGGCCGGATGGCTGTTGGGTGGAGGTGCCGGTGACGAGTCGCTGGTGACCGGGGCTTTGGGTGAGATGGGTTTTGCGGACCCATCCAGTGCTCTGGCCGACTGGCGGGGGTTACTCGAAGGGACTGTGGCCGGAGGTGCGGAGGGTCTGTCGGAGGACCTGTTGGTTTCGTTACTGGGCACGATGGCCCAGACAGCCGCACCCGACACGTCACTCCGCAATTTCAGGCGTTGCCTGCAGAATTGGGACGAGCCACAGGCGTGGCTGGAGTTCCTGTCCAGCCGACCGCGTGCGGTCGAGATCCTGGTGCGGTTGTTCGTCAGCAGCCAGTTCCTGACCGAGTTGTTGCTGCGTCGCCCGGAGTACCTCAGGCGACTGACCGAGTCGAAGCGGCTGGCGGAGGTGCGGAGTCGAGGCGAGTTTCTGAGCGACATGCGGGCCTCAGTTGCCGAAGCCGGTAGCGAGGGCCTGGATGCGGTGCGACGGATCCAGCGGTGGGAGTTGTTGCGGATCGCGGCGTGCGATTGCTTCGGGTTGATGGACCTGCGGCGTGTCACCCTGCAACTCTCACTCCTGGCCGACGCAACCGTACAGGCGGTCCTCGAGCAGGTTGAGAGGGCCGGGTCGGGGGCTCCCCAACTCCTGACCGTCGTCGCGATGGGAAAGCTCGGCGGCGAGGAGCTCAACTATAGCTCCGACATCGACCTGCTGTTGCTCGCCGACGAGCCATCGACGGACACGCTGCGGGTGGCCCAGCAACTGGTCCGGGAGTTGGGCCGGATGACGTCGGAGGGGTTCCTGTACCGTGTTGACATGAGGCTGAGACCCTGGGGCCGGTCGGGGCCGCTGGTTAGCGATGCAACCGCCTACGTCACTTATCTCGAGACGCACGCCGCTGCGTGGGAGTTGCAGGCACTGGTCAAGGCACGCGTGGTCGCCGGCGGCGGGCAACTGGGGGGCCGGGTGCTCGAACAGGTGTCGCGTGTTCTGGTCGAGCGAGGTGGCTCGGGAGGGGCCGAGACGGTGCGCGAAATGAAGCGGCGGATCGAGGAGGCCTTACCGCGGGCGGTGCGTGACCATGGCGAGGTGAAATCGGGAGTGGGTTCGATCCGCGACATCGAGTTCGTGACACAGTTCCTGCAGCTGCAGCATGTCGATCAGCATCCCGAGATCCTGGGAGCCAACACGTTGCGGTCGCTGACAGGCCTGGCCGCGGCCGGGTGCCTGCGATCCGACCAGTACCGTAAGCTCTACAGTGGATACCTGCTGCTGCGTTCGATCGAGCACTCGCTGCAGTTGATGCACAACAAGCAGGTCCACACGTTACCTGCGGACGGAGGTGAGCTGTCATACCTGGCCCGACGGCTGGACTTCGGTGATTCCGAGCAGTTCGTGGCTCACTACGCGGATCATTGCCGAGAGATCCGCGAGGTGTTCGAGCAGGTGCTGGGCGGACGCGATGAGGTGGCCGTGGTGGGCCAGGCGGTTGCGTTCAGCGAGCCTCTGTACCTGGAGGTGTTCTCCGCGGAACAGCGGAAACGTCACCAGTCGTTGCTGGCCGAATTGACTCGATTCGGGTCGGTGATGGTCGAGCCGGTGCGTCTCGAGGCGAGCCGAGCCGAGTTGACGGTGGTCGCCTTCGATTCCCGAGAGCTGCTGACGGCTATCAGCGGCCTGTTGGTGGTCCATGGTGTAGATATCGTCAACGGACACGCTTTCACGCAGGACGGCTCCGATGGCCGATTGCGATGTGTCGATACGTTCGAGGTCCGCTTTCCAGGCGACGTCGAGTGGGATCTGCTCTGGGCGGAGTATCACTCGGACCTGGTCGAGTTCGTGGAGTTGACGGCAGCAGGAGCGGGCGAGAAGGCTTTGTCGGACCTGACCGACCGGGTGGCGCGACATGTCTCGCGGAACGAGAATGCCAGCGGCAGCCTACTGCCGGTCGAGATTGAGATCGACAACGAGGTGTCCGACCAGGCGACGGTGCTGACGATCCAGGCAGACGACACGAGCGGGTTTCTCTACGAGTGTGCTCACGCGCTGTCGCTGGCGGGGATCAGCATCCGCAGGGTTGTGATCGCGACAGAGGGCAATCGGGTCCGTGATCGCCTCGACGTGGTGGACTCAAGTGGCAACAAGCTGACCGATCAACACCGGTTGCGAGAACTGAAGACCGTGGTGGTGTTGATCAAGCACTTCACGCACCTGCTTCCCAAGTCACCCAATCCGCTGTCCGCGCTAAAGCAGTTCCGGGAATTGCTCTCAACTCTCTTCGAAGAGGGAAACTGGGCGTCCCAGGTGGCCTCGCTGGAGAAGCCGGAAGTGTTGGCGGCATTGGCTCGCGTACTGGGGGTCAGCGAATTCCTGTGGCAGGACTTCCTGAGGCTGCAGCACCAGACGCTGTTCCCTCTGCTGGCTGACGTGGAATCGGTCAAGGAGCCTCGAGACCGCCGGGAACTGGCGGCGGAGCTCTCCGAGGAGATCCGCGGGTGTGCCGACTGGGATTCTCGTGTCGAGTGCCTCAACACGTTCAAGGACCGGGAGATGTTTGTGGCCGACATGCGGCACATTGTCTGGCCCGGTCGCGAGTTCGGTCAGTTTTCCAGCGAGTTGGGCGATGTGGCAGATTGCGTGGTCTCGGAGGCGCTAGAGATGTGTTGCCAGGAGGTTGCCGAAAAACTGGGCGTCGACCCGCCGGGCCCGGTGGCAATCCTGGGCCTGGGGAAATTCGGTGGCCGCGAGCTGGGGTTTGCCTCGGACATCGAGCTGGTGTGTGTCTACGACGACTCGCGATCGGAAGTGGGTGAGGAGGTCGGAGAGTCAGTTTCGCCGGCGGAGTTCTATCGTCGGGTGGTGGAGCGGTTGTTGGGGACGATCCGTTCGCACCGTGCCGGCGTCTTCGAGCTCGATCTCCGCCTGCGGCCTCACGGACAGGCCGGCCCCCTGGCCAGTTCGTTGCAGGCGTTCTCCGCGTACTACCAGCACGACGGCCCGGCGTGGCCCTTTGAACGGCAGGCGTTGGTCAAGCTGCGTGCGGTCGCCGGCAACCGGGAGCTGGGCAAACGGCTCGAGACTCTCAGGGACGAGTGGATCTACAGCGACAGCAGCTTTGACATCGCGGCGATGCGGGCGATGCGTGATCGGCAGGTCCGGCAGTTGGTGCGGGCGGGAACGTTCAATGCGAAACTGAGCCCCGGCGGACTGGTCGACTCGGAGTACCTGGTGCAGGGATGGCAACTGGAGCACGGCCAGAGGTACCCCGGGGTGCGGACGACCAACACGCTGGAAGCGATCGACTCGCTGCACGACGTGGGGGTGCTTGATGATCCGGCCTGGTCGGCGCTGCGTGAGGCCTACGTGTTTCAGCGTCGGCTGATCGATGCGCTGCGGGTGGTTCGCGGTGACGCCCGTGACCTGACGGTGCCGCCGCGTGATGCGGCCGAGTTCATCTTCCTGGCCCGTCGCCTCGAGCTGGATGGCTCCCGGGAGGGATTGGCCGAGGTGATCGACCGGCATGCCGGGCTGGTCGAGGAGTTATCTGAGGCACGGGATCCGTCAGGGGCCTGAGGGTCGCGAGGGAGTGGGCAGGGGTCGCCACCAGGCGTCCAGCAGCGACTTGAGCCGGGAGACCTTCTTTGGGGACCCGGCGGCCAGGTCGGTCGTCTCGTGGGGATCCGCGTCGAGGTCGTAGAGCTGAGGCTTCGGCGAGCCGGCCGCGGTGATCAATTTTAGCGATCCGTTGCGGATCCAGCGATACTGAAGGCTGGTCGAGGGGCGGTCGATGTCGGCCACGTCGTGAGCAAAGATCTCTCCGTAGACGGCGGAACGGCTCGGGGGAGCGTCGGGGCCCCGCGAGGCGAGTGCCACGAGGTCGAGGCCGGGCAGCTTGGCCCGAGGCGTGATGCCGGTGGCCGCGAGGATCGTGGGGGCGAGGTCGATGCTGCTGGCCAGGTCGGATCGAGTGCCCGGCTTCACGTGCCCGGGCCATCGAACCATGATCGGTGTACGGACTCCACCCTCGTTGGGAGACCGCTTGGAACCGGGAGCAAATCGGTAGCGCCAGCCCGTCGGGACCCGGGTCGCCGGGGTTCGCTGGATCCAGCCGTTGTCGACCACGAACAGCACCAGCGTGTTGTCGGACAGGTTGTGCGTGTCGAGGTGGGCCAGCAACTGGCCACAGGTCTCGTCGAACCAGGTGCACATGGCGTAGTAGCGGGCCAACTCGATCGGTCGATCGGGCGTGCGGTAGCGATCGAGGAGTCTCTTGGGGGGATTGTGCGGCGTGTGGGGCAGGAACGGTGCGTACCAGATGAAAAAGGGCTTCTTGCCACAGTCCTTGATGAAGTCGTAGATCGGATCGAGCCCGGTGCGGCCGATCTTCAGGCCGAGATCTCCGTGCCGGCCGCCACGCTTGGGATCTCCATGAGTCATCGCGTCGGTGAAACCACCCAGCCGGGGATGACCTTCCCACCACTTGCCCGTCTGCAGGCTGCGGTAGCCTCGAGTGGCCAGCCAACGCGGCAGGGTGGGATGAGCCTGGATGTGCTTGAGCATCAGGCTGCGGTTGGTGCCCTTAGGCGGGTCGTTGCCGGTGATTCCGTGCTGGTGGGGATAGAGTCCGGTGACGAGTGTCGCCAGGCTGGGCCGGCACAGGCTACTGGGGACGTACCCGTTGGGAAAAACGGCCGATTGGCGGGCGAGACGGTCGATGTGAGGTGTCTGGATCGTCTTGTGGCCCATGAAACCAAAATCGGTCCAGGATTGATCGTCGGAGATGATCAACAGCACGTTGGGCGGTGCTGCAGCCGTGGCCAGACTCGGGAAGCTCGTGATGAGGGTCACGAGCAGAAGGGCTGGCAGTGCGGCCAGGTGACGTGTAGATTTCCCGTGTTTCATGCCTTTTCCTTGGTTGACGATCGATCCAGATGGGCACTGGCGCGTTCGGACCCAGTCTAGCAGAAGTGGCCAAACCTCCAATCCGGTACCGTTACGGCTTCGGTTGACAGGTCGGGACGAAATCAATCAAATGAGTATTGATATGAGAGAGACGGCATTCGTTGTCCTCATAGAAGGCAACGTAGCGGGTTTCCGAAGTGGTTTCGGAAGGTCCGGCGACTCGAAGAGATCATGTGAATCGGGAGAGACTGGGATGAAGAAGCTTCTGGCACTGTGCGGCGTAATGGTTTTGGCGATCGCCTTCGTGGCGGCGACCGAAGCGAATGCTCGCCCGCAATACAACAAGCAGTTCCTGAGTAAGTACAAGAAGGTCACTGCGGCGGCCAAGAAGGCCAAGTGCAATGTCTGCCACCGGAAAAAGAAGGCCGGTGAGAAGGGCAAGCCCCGAAACGATTACGGGACCGCCATGCAGAAGAATCTCCCCGCCAAGAACTGCAAGGTCGTGGCGAAGATCGTCGCGGCTTTGACCAAGACCGAGAAGGTCAAGGTGGCCAAGGACAAGAAGGAGACCTTCGGTGATCGTCTGAAGGCGGGCAAGTTGCCGGCCACACCTCCGAAGAAGTAGTTTCTTCGGCGAGCGAGACGATCGTCCGAATGGACTGATCAAGGCGGGGAAGCATGCTGGCGATGCTTCCCCGCTTTTTTTGTTTTGCGCGCCGTTGCGGTGGCAGTCGACGGAGTGGGTTGGGTGGGCAGCAGCCGCAGGTGATCGTAGGATGTGGCCATGCTGCCGGGGTGAGGATAGCCCCGACGCTTCCTGTTCCAGATGCGGACGATCCATGAAAGCCCAATCCTGCAGGGCCCTGCTGCTTCTGGCGGTGTTCCTGGGCCCACTGTCGCTCGAGGCCGCCGAGTCGCCTGGAACGGTCGCGGTTCCCGATCCGGTGAAGCGACTCAAGACGAGCCTCACGACGCTCAAAAGTCGTGTGGTCGGTCGCCCCGACCCTCCCCTGCCCTACGTCGTCGAAGCGGTCTATCCGAAGCTGACGCTCGACAAGCCGATGTTCGTGATGCTGCAGCCGGGTTCGACTCGATTGCTGTTCATCGACCAGGGCGGCAAGAGGTTGTGTCGCACGGGCGACGATCCATCGACGGGCAAGTACGAGGTGTTGCATACGACCGACGGCATCAACTACAGCCTTTGCACTCACCCCGATTTTCTGAAGAACGGCCGTATCTACCTGGGCGGGGACCGCAAGTCGAAAACGCCCAGTGGCAAGGAGTGCACGGTCCTGGAACTGACGCTGGACCCAAAGAAGAGTTTCGCCCTGGTCAAGGATTCCCAGCGGCTGATCCTGTCGTGGGACTCGAACGGTCACAACGGGGCCGCGATCGGATTCGGGCACGACCGGATGCTCTACATCACCTCCGGCGACGGCACGTCCGATTCGGACACCAACGTCACTGGCCAGAAAATGGATCTGCTGCTGGCCAAGGTGCTGCGGATCGACATCGATCACCCGGACAAGGGGAAGACCTACTCGGTACCGGCGGACAACCCCTTTGTGGGGAAGCCGGGGATCCGTCCCGAGACCTGGGCCTTTGGGCTGCGGAACCCCTGGAGGCTCTCGGTCGATCCACTGACTGGTGATATCTGGGTCGGCAACAACGGCCAGGACCTCTGGGAGCAGATCTACCGCGTCCGGAAGGGCGACAACTACGGCTGGAGCGTCTACGAGGGGTCTCACCCGTTTTACCTGCAGCGGAAGCTGGGTCCCGCTCCGCACGTGAAACCGACGTTCGAGCATCCTCATTCCGAAGCCCGCTCGATGACCGGCGGCGTGGTCTACACGGCCAAGGGCTTCTCCGACTTGCACGGAGCCTACATCTACGGAGATCACTCGACGGGAAAGATCTGGGCAGGCAGGATGCAAGGCGACAAGGTGGCCTGGCACAAGGAGATCGCCGACACGACGCTGCAGATTGTCGGGTTTGGTCACGACGCGTCCGGCAACATGCTGGTGATCGACCATCGCCCGAAGGTGACGTTTTACGCGCTGCGACGCTCGCCGCCAGTGCCTGCCTCTCAACCCGAGTTTCCTCGAAGACTCAGCCAAACCGGCCTGTTCACCTCGGTACGCGGGCACCAGACACACCCGGCGCTGATTCCCTACAGTGTCAACTCGCCGCTGTGGTCCGATGGGGCCCGCAAGCAGCGGTACATGGCCGTGGCGGTGACGACCGATGCGAAGGGCAAGGCGACGGTCGGGACCATCAACACCGGCAACGCGACCCGCGGCTGGGCGTTTCCCAATGGCACGGTGCTGGTCAAGTCGTTCGGGCTCAAACTGGCCACCGCTGGGGCGGAGAATCGGCCGGGCAAGAGTGCCGGAGTGGACCAATGGGTCGAGACGCGGCTGCTTCATCGCGAACAGGGAGAGTGGGTGGGGTATTCGTACCGCTGGAACGACGAGCAGACCGAGGCGGAACTGGTCGAGGGTAGGGGCCAGGATCGGGTGTACAGCGTCGTGGGAGCAGGCGGAGCGATCCGAAAGCAGACCTGGCACTATCCGTCTCGTGCCGAGTGCATGGTCTGTCACAGCCGTGCGGCGGAGTACGTGCTGGGCCTGACGACGGTGCAGATCAATCGCGACCATGTTCACGGGGGCGTCGCCGTCAACCAACTCAGCCTGCTCTCGGAACTGGGACTGGCCTCAATCAAGCCCCTCGAAGAATTGCGGGCACGTCGCAAGAAGCAACTGGAAGAGGACGGTGCCGATGCGGCTGCGGTGAAGCAGGCCCTGACCAAGTACACACCCGAATTGCCCCCCGGCCACATGCTGTCGGGCCAATTGCTGAGCAAGCCGTCGCTGGTCGACCCGTACTCGGCCGGCCCGAGCCTGGAACTTCGTGTGCGGTCTTACCTGCACGCCAATTGTGCCCAGTGCCACGTCGCCGCCGGAGGTGGCAACGCACAGATCGAACTGAACTTCTCGACACCGATCGCCAAGGCGAAGCTGTTGGGAGTCTCTCCGGTACACGACACGTTCAAGTTGCCCGACGCCAAGTTGGTGGTGCCGGGTCGGCCGGGTCGCTCGGTCTTGCTGAAGCGGCTGCAAATGCGAGGACGGGGCCAGATGCCCCAGTTGGCCACATCGATGGCCGACGCCAAGGCGGTGGCACTCGTCCGCGAGTGGATCAAGAGCCTGCCGGTTGACGAGGCCAAGCCGCCGAAGTGATGCCCGGGACCTACGGGGTTCAGGGAATCTTCGGTCCCAGACAGATGACTCGTCCGTCGGTCGTCGAGAGGAAGAGCCGGCCTCGGGCGGCAACCAGCCCGTCCCAGGTGGGCAGCGCGTCGACCATGATCCGGGCCAGGGTTTTTCCGTTTGAGGCCGAAACGGCCAGCAGCACGCCGCCCTCGGCTCCCTTCAGAGCTCTATCTTGTCGGGCCAGTTTCTGCTGGATGGTCTTGGGGTTCCCGACCAGCAGCCGGAACGACTCTTCCTCATCGACCAGGTCGGGTGGTCCCATCACGAACAGTGTGGGTCCGGCCTTGGCCATGGCTCGCACAATCACCGGGATGTCGGCTGTCCAGTGTGGCTTGACGAACGACCGGGCCGGCCGCCGGCCGCGGCCGACAAACCTCAGGGCCAGGCCGCGGCGGGACTTGACCGTCTTGACGCCCGAGAGTTGCCCATCGTGTCCGCTCTTGGTCTTGTCCAGCGCCTGGCCTTGGTCGAAGTCGTAGTCGAGCACCAGCTTGGCTTTCGCGGTGGTGGCCTGGGCCGGGGTGGCGTGGTGGGCGGCGATCTCCTGGTCGGTGACCGGTCCGAAGTACAGCCGGACGTCGTCGACCTGTCCGGTCAATGAGTAGGGGCTCTGGTAGGCCCCGACGGCTCCCTTGTCGTCTCCGCCGATCTCCATCGACTGAACCGGATCGGCGCTCAGTAATCCGTCGGCCTTGGCCTTGCCGGCCGGCTTGCCGTCCACGAACAGCTGTATGGTGCCGTCGGTGGCGAGTCGTCCGGCGAGATGGACCCAGCGGCCGGTGATCCCGGCCTGCCCAGAGGCGATCGTCAGCTTGCCGCCGTTGCGGACGAGGAAGCGGGGTTTGCCGCCGACAACGATCAGTGCGAACCCGGCTGCGGGTCCACCTCGGGCGACCACCACTCCGGTGTTGCGTTCGCTGCGGACCCAGGCCTCAACCGTCAACTGCTTGCCCTTGGGGTTGAGTGCCGTCGTCTTGGGGACGTGCACCATCGAGGTGTTTCCGCGTCGAGCGTTTTGCCGAGCAGTGCTCTCGTCGATCTTCGAACGCGCCTGCGGCGGCGCGGCCGACGGGGCGGCGAAGAGCTGGTGTTCGATGGTCGTGGTCCAACGGTAGTACTGGGGCTTGCGTCCGAATCCGAAGATCGTCTCACCGTCGGTGACGAGCAGTCGACCCGAGGGGGTGAACTTGCCGGCCTGGAAGTACCCCGAGTGGCCTCCGGCGAAACTCCGCCCGTAGACCCAGTAGGCACGGTGGAAGTAGGTTCCATCGAGGAACCCCATGGGCGCGAAGAGGTGGGCGGTCTTGCCCTTCTGGACCGAACCCTGCACGGCGGCGTTGCCGGAATGCGGTCCCATGGCGAGTCGTTCTCCGTTGAGCGAGAATTCCTGGCTGCGCATAAAGACGCGGTCGTCGGAGCAGGAGAGGATATCGGGGAGACCCACGGGCATCTGTAGAGTCTGCAGCGTCGTCTGCAGGTTCTTGCCGGTTTTGGGATCCTTGTCGTCCATCAGGGTCTCGGACAGCTTGTAACCGGTGCGGGCATCGAGGCGGAGCATCCGCAGTCCGCCGTCGAGGTAGGTCGAGCGACCCGAGACTGAGTAAACGACGCCATCACGCAACAACACGCTGCCGTGCACCGGCCAGGTCGATTCGAGTTGCTCAAACGCCATCAGGCGTCGATCCGCCGGGGCCGCCTGGAAGCTCCAGCCGAGTGCTCCGTCGCTGGCTCGCAGGCAATGCACCTGACCGTCGGCCGAGCCGAACAGTACGCGGGGCCCGGAGATGGTCGGGGGTGAGTCGATGCGGCCGCCCACGGTGGAATGCCACAGTGGCTTGCCGGTCTTGGCGTCCAGCGCGTGCAGGGTATGCCGGTCGATTTCGGCAACAAACAGGCGTCCTTCGGAGACGACGACGCTGGTGAGTCGTCCCGAGAGGCGGGTTTGCCAGGCTCGTTCGAGTTGAGCCGGGACGGTGGCGGTGGTGGTCCCGCTGCGTCCGCGATCGTGGCGGTAGGTGGGCCAGTCGGCGGGATCGGGCTGCGAGACCTCGGCCTTCTGCAGTTCATCGAAGGCCGGCCCGCGTCGCAGTCGCTGTTCGTCGGTGAGCGGCTTGGGGGTACGGCGTGTGGCGGTGGCCGGGGCCAGTACGTTGAGCCCGTACAGTTTCGCCTCGGGGTAGCACGCGCAGTTGTGAGGGGGAGCGTAGATCAGGCCGTTGCAGGGCATAATCCCGTACAGGCAGCCGCCCCGAACCCAGTGATGAATCTCCCACGACTGTTTCTGCGGATCCACAAACTCGATCCCGGTTCTCGACGGGAGCAGAAAGCGATCTGTGGCCTTGGCGATGTAGCAGCGATGGTGGAACCAGTAGGTTTCCACATTCGGCGCAAACGTCTTGGCCACTTTGCCGGTTCGTGGATTGCGACCGGTGAAGAGACCGGTGTCCTTGGTGCGGGTGGTGGGTGCCGACCAGACCAGGTCCTGCATCACCAGCAGGTCTTCCGGGGACTGGTAGCCCGACTGGTCGTGCGGTGCGGTCCACAGCAGTGTGCCGGAGTTCGCATCCAGCGATCTCATGGTCCGGTCGCCCCCTGCAAAGAGCACGACGTCCTTGTAGAGGACGAGCTTGGGCCCGAAGTTGAAGTTGATCTTCGTCTTGACCGGTCCGACCGCCGTCCAGGACGACTTTCCGTTCGTGCGATCTCGAGCAATGATCTTGTCACCGTCGTGGTAGTAGACCCGTTTGGGCCCTACCACCAGTGTCAGCGGGGCGATGCGGGTGGAGATCTGCCAGGACTTCTTGCCCGTCTCGATGTCCCACGCGACAAGTCGCCTGGGCTTGCGGTTCCATTCGAAGTCCCGGGCCACCCGACCCTGGTCTCCGAGGTTCAGCTGAACGTTGTACCTGACCAGGGCCGAGTCGCCGTCGTTGACCATCGCGAACACCGACCCGTCGTTGACCAGGATCTCCTCGGTCCCGCTGCTGTCGGGCAGGTCGCGAATCCGCTGTCCCGTGGACGCATCGATCACGCTCAGGGGAGCCTTGAGTCCCAGGGTGACAAAGATCCGTTGACCGTCGGTGACCAGGCGGCGTGCCAGTTGAGTCGGGCCGCTTTTGAGTGGCCAGAGATGGCTGTGCCAGTTCTTGAGCGGTTGCTTCCAGAGCACCGTACCGTTGAAGGCGTCGCGGGCGATCAGCTTCCAGTCGGCCGGTAGCTGGATCGATACGCGGGACCCTTCGTCCATGATGTAGAACAGCCTGCCGCCGGCTGAGACCATGGCGCTGAGGCTGGCCATGCGGTCGTGATGCCGGGACCAGCGGGGGCTGCCAATCCACTGCATGTGCCGTGGCGGGCCGACCTGGTTGTCGTGGGCGACGGCGTTGCCGCTGGAATCGTGAAGGTAGTGTGTCCAGTCGTCGATGTCTCCGGGGCGCGGCTTCTGAAAGCGGGTCCAGCCCGAGTCGTCTCGCGTCATCAACACCCCGCCGGGGGCCAGTACTCGAATCATCTCGCTGCGGACAATTCCCAGTGGCTTGTCGACAACCAGCAGGTTGGCGAGTCCGTCGACCAGTGGCAGTTCGTTGCCGGCCAGGCGGCTGGCTGTGACCAGCCCATAGACTCCCGCCGCCAGCAGCATCCGCCGTGATGCGTCGATCGCCTTGGCGTCGCGGTCGAGTCCATGGACCTGGTAGCGGTTGTTGACCCGCAGCGTGCGTGTCAACTCGCCACTCCCACAGCCCAGGTGGATCACCAGGCCACCCTCGACCCGGGACTGTTCGATCAGCTTTGCGGCCGTGTTGTCGTCGGCTGCGTGGAGTGTTGTGAGGTGGATTCCGAGCAGGCAGAGACTGGTGGCCAGCGAAACTCTGATGGCGATCGATGGTGACTGAATCGACATGGCAGGTGTCTCGTGCACAGACGCTCGTGGAAGTGATCAGGCAAAAACGCCGGTGTGAACCTGGCCGTGAACGTTGGTCAGGCGTCGCTGGATGCCGTTGTGGTAGTAGGTCAGCCGGGTGTGGTCGATTCCCAGCAGGTGCAGCAGCGTGGCATGGAAGTCGTGCCAGGGCATCGGTTGCTCGGCGGCCTTCCAGCCGATGTCGTCGGTGGACCCGTAGGAAGCGCCCCGTCGGACTCCGCCTCCAGCCAGCCAGCCTGAGAAGCCATAGCGATTGTGGTCACGGCCGGGCCCCACCGCGTTGGCACCCGATTGTGCGAACGGCGTCCGACCGAACTCGGTGGTGAACAGCACCAGCGTGTCGTCGAGCATTCCTCGCTGACGAAGGTCCCGCAGTAATGCCGCCACCGGGCGGTCGATGCGAGACGCCTCAAGGCCGTGGTTCTGCCGCACACTCTCGTGGGCGTCCCAACTGGCCCGCGGGCTGCCGGCGATCGGGCCACCCGAGTAGACCTGCACGAAGCGGACGCCTTGTTCGAGTAGACGGCGACCCAGCAGGCAGCGGCGTCCGCAGTCGGCGGTCAGCTTGTCGTTGAGGCCGTACAGGTCGTGGATGTGGCGGGGTTCGCCCGAGAGGTCACTGACTTCGGGAACCGAAGCCTGCATGCGGGCAGCGAGTTCGTAGCTGCGGATGCGTGCGTCCACGAGGCTGCTGGATGAGCGGGGGTCGCGGTCGCGGTTCAGAGCGGTCAGGAACTGTCTGACGGCCGCGTCGCGTCCTGGTGGCTGCTTGGTGGCCGGGAACAGGTCTCGAACCGGCCGCTCGCCTCCCTGGAAGACGATTCCCTGGTGCTGGGCCGGCAGGAATCCGTTGCTCCAGTTGCTGGCGCCACCATTGGGGCCTCCTCGTCCGTCGGGTAGTACGACGAAGGTCGGCAGCGACTGGGACTCGTTGCCGAGTCCGTAGGAAAGCCAGCTGCCGGTGGAGGGGAATCCGTTGGCTCCGAAACCGCTGTTGAGCAAGAACAGGGCCGGGGTGTGGTTGGCCGAGTCGGAGACCATCGACCGCAGCAGGGTCAGCTCGTCGGCCATCCCGGCGATGAGGGGAAACATTTCGGAGATCCACAGGCCGCTTTGGCCGCGCTGCTTGAAGGCCCAGTCGCTACGTCTCAGCAGTCCGACCTGTCCGAAAAAGATGTCGGGTGTTTCGTCGGTCTTGAGCGACTGGCCGTGGTGGCGGTCGAGCTCAGGCTTGTGATCGAACGAGTCGACATGACTCATGCCTCCGACAAGCGAAATCTGGATGGCACGTCGGGCCCGCGGGGCAAATGGCGGGTTGTTGGAATCGGCGTGGGCGGCGCCATCGCCGCCAAGCAGATGCGCTACGGCGGTGGCGGCCAGGCCATGGCTGCCCCAGCTCAAGAGCTGTCGTCGATCGAAACTGTTGGGAGAGGGTGTCACTGAGATCACTCGATGATCACGAAGTCGTTGATGTTGAACAGGGCGCGACACAGAGCGGCCACGCCGTGGCGGCGTACGAGGTCGACTGAGAGCTTGAGTTCACGGGCATCGGGGTCGCGCTGAATGGCCAGTTGCCAGGCCCCGGTGACCTGACGAGAAAGATCGTCACCGGCCTGCTGAGTCACACGGGCGGCCATGCGATCAGCCATGCGGAGCACAAAGGCGTTGTTGAGCAGACTGAGAGCCTGCAGCGGGGTGGTGGTGACGTTACGGGTGGGGGCCGCAGCTGATGGGTCGGGGCAATCGAAGGTGTCCAGGATTGCCGTGCGGCCTCCACGGGGCGTGAACCGGTAGATGGTGCGACGATGCAGGGCCGGGTCGTCACGGTCGTTTGCCTCGTAGTAGGTCGTGCCGTTGTTGGGGATAATCGAGACATCCTCGAAACCCGGTCCGCCTCGTCGGGGGTTGAGTTGACCGGAGACGGCGAGGATCGCGTCTCGAAGAACTTCGGCCTCGACACGCCGCGGTGTCACTCGCCACAGCAGTCGGTTACCCGCATCGGCTGCCAGGCCGGCGCGGCTGGGGCGAGAACCCTGGCGGTAGGTGGAGGACAACACGATTCGGCGGTGCAGTGCCTTGAGGCGGTACTTGTCCTCAACAAACCGCGAGACAAGCCACTCGAGGAGTTGCGGGTGGCTGGGTTGGCCTCCGTTGAACCCGAAGTCGCTGGGAGTGGTGATGAAACCCTGACCAAAGTGGTAGTGCCAGACTCGGTTGACGATCACTCGAGCGAACAGGGCGTTCTTGGGTGAGGTGATCCAAGCGGCCAGTTTGCGGCGGCGGTCCTTGTCCGAGGCGTTCGCCGGAAGCTGGAAGTCGGCAGGCAGTCCCGGCACAGCTGCGACTCCTCCGGGAGCGACGACCGGTCCGTAGTTGGTGACTCCCCCACGGATGTGGACCTTCATTTGTGTGGGTTGCCGTGCGGTGACGGTGTAGATCTTGGAGCGTGTTGTCTGATCGAGACCTCTCTGGATGGCGAGCAGTGAGTCGAGCTGTTTTGTCAGATCTTCGTGTCGAGATCGCTGCGCGGCGGTCATGGAGGCCAGCAGCTTCTTGAGCGGCACAAAGGTGCTCGGTTGGCCAGCCGCGGCGGCGATGGCCTGCGGCGGCAGGACTCGATCGTAGAGTCGTGCCTCAAGGATCCTGGCGGCCAGCATCTTGTTGCCGCCGGCCGGGGCATGACGCATCCCGAAGACGATCTCGGCCCGTCGAGCGTCGTAGCGCTGGAAACCGGTCTTGTAGGCCTTGCCGTAGAGCTGGCCGTTGCGGTAGCCGGTGATGGTGCCGTCGCTGCTGTAGGTGATCGCGAAATGCACAGGCTGCCGGCTGGCCTGGATGTCGGGCGGGCCTGAGAATGAGCGGGTGCGCACGAAACCGTTACTCCCGGCCATCCAGCGGCCCGGTTCACGTTCACCGAAGACGATCGCGTCGAAGATCGGGCCGCCGGAGGCCTGGACGCTGATGACCCCGCCACCACGTTGGGTGAGGTTGTCGAGCTGAACCCAGGCGGCGAGAGTTTTTTCGGCCAGTGGCTTGGCCAGGGTGGCTGTCTGCACGAAGGCTCCCTTGCCATCGAGGACAAGTGCTCCGTTTTCGAGACGGGCTCCACCGATGGCTCGGCCATGCAGGCTGCCGATGCTGTCGCGGAAATCGTCGTCGAATCTCCATTCGGCAGACGGACGCGGCCGATTCGCCGCGGATCTTGGCGGCGACGAGTCTTTTCGTGTCTTGAGCACCTTTTGACGGGCCTGGCGGCGGAGGACTTCGAGTTGACTCGAGAGGTCCTTGATGCGGGGCTTGAGCTTGGCCAATTGGGCCGTGGCGGCCGAGTCGGCCAGTTCGCGTTCGCCGTGGGCGACCCCGTCCAGCGCCGAGATGATCTGGTAGTACTCGGTGGTGCGGATCGGATCGAACTTGTGGTCGTGACATCGGGCACAATTGATTGTGAGGCCCAGGAAGGTCTGCCCGACGCTGGCGGCGAGATCTTCGAGTTCGTCCTGCCTGGCGAGCAGTTTCATCCGCTTGCTGCCTCCAACCACCGTGTTGTGTACTCCGGCGACAAGGAACCCGGCTGCGGCGGCGCCGTCGCGTCCGGGCAGCAGTTGGTCGCCGAAGAGCTGCAGGCGGGCGAACTGGTCGTAGGGCATGTCGCGGTTCAGCGCGTTGATGACCCAGTCACGGTAGGGCCAGAACGTCTTGCGCGGCGCGTTGCGTTCGAAGCCGTTGCTTTCCCCGAAGCGGACAACGTCGAGCCAGTGCCGGCCCCAGCGTTCGCCGTAGCCGGTTGAATCGAGCAGACGGTCGACGAGGCGCGAATAGGCGTGGTCGCTGGGGTCAGCCACAAAAGTCGCGACTACCTGGGGATCGGGTGGCAGGCCGACGAGGTTAATGTGCAGTCGGCGGACCAGTTGACGAGGACCGGCGGCTGGGGTAGGTGCGAGCCGGTTGCTGTTGAGACGGGCCAGGACAAAGCGATC
>Ga0310123_10000121_pt1 | contig 67268 bp, 57 predicted proteins | sample CB6_AW_1057_MG_FD_203505 | JGI IMG/M metagenome (GOLD analysis project Ga0310123, IMG submission 203505) | Marine microbial communities from Western Arctic Ocean, Canada - CB6_AW_1057 | ecosystem: Environmental > Aquatic > Marine > Oceanic | place: Canada: Western Arctic Ocean | collected...
CGATCCTGATCCAGCGGACGGGCCGACCGGTTGTGGCCATCCTGATCGACACCTCCGCCAGCATGGGACTCGAAGACCGCTACGCCGACCCCGACCACGGACTTCGTATCACACGGCTCGCGGGCCGTCGCCGTCCGACCCGCCTCAACCTGGCCAAGAGTCTCCTGGCCGATGACAATGGGCGACTGATCAAGCGGATCTCGGAACGTTTCCAGGTCCGGCTCTACGCCTTCGACAGCCAGGCCCGCACGTTGGGATCACCTGGTGAAACCGCCGAGCGACTGGCCGAGCGGATCGAGCAACTCAACGCCGTCGGAGACGAAACCCGACTCGGACCGGCTGTTCGACAGGTCCTCGAGGAATTCCGCGGCGAACCTCCGGCGGCGATCGTGTTGTTGACCGACGGAATCACCAGCACCTCCACCGCCGATGGCCTGGCCGCGATCACACCGGCCGCCCGGCGGCAAATGGTCCCCCTGGTGACCGTCGCCACCGGCAGCCGGCTGCCCGCTCGAGACCTGCACCTGCTCGAACCACAACTCGACGAGATCGCCCTGGTCGACAATCCGATCGTCGTCCGCGTCGACCTGCAGGCCTACGGGCTCGAGGGGCAACGGGCCACCGTCAGGATGCAACTCGAAGAGGACAGCCAACCGGTGGCCGAGGAGTCGGTGGTCCTGAAAGGTGATGGCCAACGCCAGTCGGTCGAACTCAACTGGGTGCCCAGAAGCGAAGGGGACCACCTGTTGACGATCGAGGCGGTGCCGTTGGACAGCGAGACCGATCGGGACAACAACAAGCACGTGCGACTGGTCCGGGTCCGACAACAGCAGATCCGGGTCCTGATGGCCGATGGCACGCCACGCTGGGAATTCCGTTACGCCAAGCACCTGCTGGCTCGTGACCGGGGAATTGCTCTGACCAGTGTGCTGCAGGACGCCGACCCCGAATCGGTCCGCGACGACCAGTCGACCCGCGAGTACTTCCCGGTGGACCGTGACGAGTTGTTCGAGTACGACGTCGTGATTATCGGAGACATCGACCCGGGACTTCTCAGCACCGGCATCCAGGAGAACCTCCGGGACTTTGTCCGCACCGCCCGCGGCGGGTTGATCCTGGTTGCCGGAACGACCCACAACCCTCTCGCGTACCGCAACACGCCCCTGGAGGACCTGGTCCCGATCGACCTTGCGACCCTGCGGACCCCCGATCCGGCGGAAACGTCGGGCCCGTGGCAGAGCCGCCTGACGACCGCCGGCCTGGAATCAACGTCCCTGTTCGGATCGCGGTCCGACGCCGACGAAGTCACCGCCCGGGTACGTGGCCTGCCGCCGTTTCATTGGCTGCTCGAGATTCCTCGAACCAAGCCCGGAGCCGTCGTGCTGCTGGAATGCACCACCCCCACATCCGACGGCAGTACCCGCCCGGTGGTCCTGCTGCAACGTTATGGAGCCGGCAGCGTGTTGTTCCATGCCACCGACGAGCTCTGGCGGTGGAGGCTGCGGGACGGACGATCGCTTTACGAGCGGTACTGGCTGCAGGCGGTGCGGCTACTCGGACGCGCCCGACTGTTGGGCCAGACCCGCACGGCGGAACTGGCCACCGACCGCACCGAATACACTCCCGGAGACCCGACGACGTTGAGACTGAGGTTCTTTTCGACGGCCGACGTGCCACCGGCCGATCAGCCACCGGTGGTCCGCGTCGAGCGGAGATCGGGGGCCGCCCGCGAGATCACTCTCGATCCGGTCAAAGGCAGCGTCGGGCTGTTCACCGCAACCGTGACCAACTCGGACCCCGGCAGCTATCACGCGTGGGTTCGCTCGCCCGGCTTTCAACAGGCCCCACCGACGGCCGACTACCGAGTGGTGGCTGCGGACCGTGAGTTCCGGCAACGGGCCGTGGCGGTCGGTGACCTGCAGCAGGCGGCCCGCGAGACTCACGGACTGGCCCTGGCCGTCGAAGACGCGGGAAGACTCGACCGGTTGTTGCCGGCAGGAGATCCGGTCCCGCTGGCTGTCGACGCGCCGATCCGACTCTGGAACCGCTGGGAATTGCTGCTGGCCTTCGCCGCGGCGTTGACCCTCGAGTGGCTCTGGCGAAGGCAATCCCGACTGGTATGATCACCACAGGCCAAAACTCCCGCGGCCCGGCCCACTCATGACATCGCCCCTCCATCCCCCGCTGCAGCAACTCCGCCGACGGGCCCGTCGTGTCCTGCTGGTCCGTGGACTTGGCCTGTGCCTGGCGGCGGGCCTGGTCAGCACCGCTGCGGCCGTGGGATTCGATTGGCTGGTTCGTCTCGACGACAGTGGGCACCGTGGACTGGTTCTGGTGAGCCTGCTGCTGGCACACCTGGTCGCCGCATGGCACTGGCTGATCGCGCCGTTGACGGTGCCGCTCAGCGACCTGGCACTGGCAATCCGCGTCGAACGACGGTTCCCGGAACTGCAGGACCAACTCTCCAGCGGCCTGCAGTTTTCGAGTGATGTCGATGACCATCGTGTGGGATCGCCGAGGTTGAAGCGACAGGTCATCGATTCGGCCGTCGAAGCCCTGGACCGGATTGACATCGACACCGTCGTCGCGCCGCAGGCCGCTCGACGTGCAGCCCTGGTCGCCTCGGGCCTGGCCGCCCTCGGTCTCGCCCTGGCCTTCTACAGCCCGTTGGAAGCCGGAACCGGCCTCGGTCGGCTGTTCCTGCTCTCCGAAGACCAGTGGCCCCGCCAGGTCGACCTTCAGTTCCTCGACTCCACCCGCTCACCGTCCGCCTGGGATGCGACGCACGGCGTGCGACTCCCGGCGGGCGAGTCAATCGAGCTGGTGGTCGCCAACAGCCGCGGAGTCCTTCCGGACGATGCGATCATCGAAATCCGTCGAAGCGGGGTTCGTCGCCGGACCAACCAGCTGCTCGCCGCGCAATCCCTGGAACGCTCGACGCGATCCAACATCAACGACCCGCATCCGAATGTGGGAACCACCGTGCTGACACCACCCGACGGCTTCGACGCTCTCGAGTTCCGTGCCCGGGGAGGAGACGATGAGACACCCTGGATTCCCCTGGCGATCGCCCCTCCCCCGTTGCTGGAGTCTCTCGAGGTCGTTCTCCTTCCGCCGGCCTACTCGGACCGCCCCACCCGACGACTGCCCGAGGGGAGCGGTGACATCAAGGCCTGGATCGGAACACGAGCCGAAATCACCGCGGTGATCAACCAGCGGGTCCGCCGGGCGACCCTGCTGCGGGGGGACGAGCCACCGCTGCCGGTTTCGATCGCCGCCGACGGTCGGACACTTCGGGCCTCCTTCACCGTGGCGACACCGGGAGTCTCCGACTGGTGGCTGTCGCTGGTCGACCGCGACGGCTTGACCGCCGAGCGTCCTGAACGATTCGAACTTCGCGGACTGGCCGACCGGTTGCCCGAGATCGAAATCGTCGAGCCGTCGGGCAACATCCAGGCCACTCCCCGGGCAACCGTCCAGCTTGAAGTGACCGCACGTGATGACCTCGGATTGACCGGTGTTCACCTGGTCATCCGTGAGATCAACGCTCCCGAGTCGACCGAGCGGCGGGTGCGGCTGCACGAAGAGTATGCCGGTGACGGCCTGTTGCTGATCGATCATTCATGGCGGTTGGACCGGGACGAACTGGTGGCGGGCATGGAATTCGACTTTCATGTGGAGGCCGGTGACGCCTGCGATCTCGACACTCCTCGCGTGGCTCGCTCGACAACGCGAACACTGACCATCGTCACCCCCACGGCCAAACGCGACCAGTTGGATGCCGGACAACGGGTGATCCTGAAATCCCTGGGCAGGATCCTGGCCCGTCAACGGACGGCCCGCACTCACATCACCCTCCTGGAAGTCCAGTGGCGGGCGGTCGGCCGACTGCGGGCCGACGAACGCGAGATCCTGCTGGCGACCGAGATCCACCAGCAGCAATTCGCGGCCCAGCTGGCCGATGTCGAAACCGGCCTGGCTCGTCGCGCCAGGCAGTTGATCGCCGAACGATTCGCCAATCGGATCGATGACCCCGCTGCCACCCGCGACCTCGACCGTATCGCCACCGACCTTGAAGGCCTCGGCCAACGCGAGCTTCCAGAACTGGAATCCGCCCTCACCGATGCGAGACGACGACTCGACGACCCATCCACGATTGATCTTCAACACCTCCTGCTGGAGATCGGCCAGTGGCAGGACCGGGTGATCTCGACACTCCAATCGCTCATCGAAGACCTTGCCCCCGCTCAGACCCACCGCGAACAACTGGGCGAGATTCGCGTCATCACCGAACGGCAGCAACAACTGCTCAACGACACCGCATCTCGCCCCGAAAAGACACTCGACATGCCGGCCGATCAGCTCACCCGGCAACAACAGGCCGATCTTCGCAGGATGGCCCGGCAGCAACTCGACCTCGCGGATCGACTCGACCGGCTCGGCCAACAGATTGCACCGGCTGGCTCTCCCGGTACACGCTCAAAGACGCTCTCGCCTGAACTCGCCGCCGCCCATGGGATCTTCCGCGAGGCCGGAATCGTGGCCGCGATGAGAGAGTCGGCTGGCGAAATCGAACGCAACCACCTGGGAGCGGCCCAGCAAGCCCAGCAGCTGATTCTCGAATACCTCGCTCGACTCGAACGGTCTCTGCAAGGCAATGTGACAACCGATGACCAGACGCGGCTGGTCAACCTCGACAGGCTGATCACCCGCATCGAACAGCTCGCAGCCGCGCAGTCGACGCTGCGGGCCGAGACCCGGAGTGCCATCGACCAATCGGTGTCCGATTCGGTGCGGCAGCGGTTGGAGAACCGCCAGGAGATTCTCTGGCGAGACACCCTGCAGTCGGTCGACTCCATCCGGCGTCTCGAACTCGCCAAGGCACAGGCCATCGCCCGTCGAGCCGCCGACTCGATGAGACGTGCCGCCGATGTGATCCGACAGCCCGCAGCCATCAAGGCCCTCTCGGCCCAGGCCTCAGCCATCGAACAGCTCGAATCTCTGCAACGGTTGCTCGCCGAACAACGCAAGGAGACCAGCGCCACGCTGGCCGAGGAACGTACGCGGAGATCGTCGCAGGACCTCTCGAGGCTCTTCGGTCGCCAGGACCGTCTGGCCCGGCAGACCCACAGTCTTGACGCCGAACGCGAACGCCGAGGTCGCTGGACACGACCGCTACTGAAACAGCTCCGCGAACTGGCCGAGCGACAGCAGAAGATGATCGAAGACACGCAGGCGGTGCATCTGCCGGGTGTTGGAAAACAGGATTCGAAGAAGTCACCGGAGACGATCACCGGCCAGATGCGGATTGCCGCGGACTCGCTCCGCCGCCGGCAAACCGGCACATCGGCCCAGCAGGCACAACAGCAGGCCCTGGTGCTGCTCGATCGATGGCTGGACCGGTTGCGAGCCGCGGCTCCCGGCGCTCCAAAGCCGAAGGGAAAACCGAAGTCGCCGAGTGACCCGATTGTCCCACAGGCCAGTGGCCCGCCTGACCGAAATGCCAGGCCCGACAATTCTCCGATGGACGCATCCGAAGCGGTCACCGGCAATCCGGGATCCCGTCCGGCCGGGCGGGCCGGCCAGGCGGCCCGTGTCGGTGAAGTTGCCGGTGCGGTCCGATCGGAGGCTCTTCGGCGGGCCCCGTGGGGCGACCTGCCCCCGTCACTGCGCCGCAGGTTGTCTCAATCCGGCCGGGAACGGACTCCTGATCGCTACAGCGAACTGGTCCGCCGGTACTACGAATCGCTGGCCGGCAGCCAACAACCACGAGACGACCGTCGTCGAAGAGGATCTCGAAGGTGACGCCACTCGAAGAAAACGACGAGGCCGAGCAGGTCCGTCTGCAGAAGGTGCTGGCCCGCGCCGGACTGGGTTCGAGACGCGCCTGCGAGGCACTGATCCTGTCCGGCCGAGTCCGTGTCGATGGTCGTGCCGTCAGCCAACTCGGTACACGGGTCACCCCGGAATCCCAGAGAATCGTCGTCGACGGAGAGACGATTCGGACCGAACGGTCGATGCACTTCCTGTTGAACAAGCCGACCGGCTACCTGTGCACCAACAGCGATCCCCGCGGTCGCCCGCGGGTGATCGACCTGTTTCCCGCCAACGGCCCCAGGCTCTTCACCGTCGGACGGCTCGACGAAAACAGCCGCGGCCTGATCATGGTGACCAACGACGGCGAACTGGCTCACCAGTTGATCCACCCACGCTACCAGGTGCCGAGAATCTACCGGGTCCAGGTCGCCGGGATTCCGACCCGCGACAGTCTCCAGGCACTCCGCGACGGACTCCATTTCTCGGACGGCTTCTTCCAGGTGCATACCGCCAGAAAACTGAAGACCCGCGGCAAGAGCGCCTTCCTGGAACTGGAACTGCGACAGGGACGCAACCGGGAGATCCGTCGTCTGATGGCCCGAATCGGGCACAAGGTGATGACTCTCGAGCGGATCGCCTTCGGGCCGCTTCGCCTGGGCCGATTGAAAGTCGGTGAACACCGGAGGTTGAGAGCGGACGAACTCGATTCACTGCGGAAGTTGATCGACGGAGTCCCTACGCCGCGAGGTAATCGGAGGCAATCGCGGCGACGATCGAGTAAAGTGGTCGTCGGAAAACGCCGCGGCGGCGGCCGGAAACGCCGCCGCTGAACGGCCACTGTCTCCGGCAACCAACAGCACCGGCCCACCGGAAAATGGCCCCCGCCCATGGATGCGGCTGCCCAGTCACCCCTCCCCGGACTCGTCCCCACCGCCCGCCAGCAGACGGCCGGTGTGATCGAACAGGTCCGCATGGCCCGTGACACTTACCGCCTGCGGCTGGAGTGTCCCGAACTGGCGCGACAAATCGTCCCCGGCCAGTTCTTCATGGTCCGCGAGCGCGGCTGCAACGACCCGCTGCTGGGACGACCATTCGCCCTGTACGACGTCGTCAGCAATGACGATGGCGACCCGATCGGAGTCGACTTCGGCTACATCGTCGTCGGCAAACTGACCGGCCGGATGGTCGACTGGCAACCCGGCGACACCGTCGACATCTGGGGGCCGCTGGGAAACGGTTTTCCCGAGCCCGCCGCCGGACACCTCGTGATGGTTGCCGGGGGCATCGGCCAGACACCGTTCCTGGCCGTCGCCCGCGAGTCGCTGGGTCAACGACAGTACGGTGATCCGCCACGTGAAACCACAACACGCCCCGAGACACTCACGCTCTGCTATGGGGCCCGATCGGAGGAGTATCTGGCGGGACTCGACGATTTCACGACCGACGGCCTGCAGGTCCGGGTCTCGACCGACGATGGCAGCCACGGGCACCACGGGCTGGTGACCGATCTGCTGAAAGACCTTTGCCGGGAGAGCCCCGAGCCGACGGCCGTCTACACCTGCGGTCCCGAGCCCATGATGGAAGCCGTCGCCGAGATCGCCGCCGAGCACAACACACCCTGCTGGGCCTCGCTGGAAACCCCCATGGCCTGCGGCTTCGGCATCTGCTTCAGCTGCGTCACGCGGGTCCGGCTCGATGACGGACAATGGGACTACCGCCGAACCTGTGTTGAGGGGCCGGTCTTCCGGGCCGAGCAACTGCAATGGTAAACCGACCACGCCCGCCCCTGCTGTCCTGGACCGTCGCGGTCGCGATCCTCGCCACCGTGCCCGGGTCGCCGGCCGAAGAACCCGTCCGGGTCGCGGCACCGAAGAAGTCTCTCGAGGACGAACTGCCGAGGATCCCGCCGGTGGAGCCCGACAAGGCTCTGGCCACCTTCACCGTTCAACATGGATTCCGCCTGCAGTTGGTCGCCAGCGAACCCCTGGTGGCCGATCCGGTTGGTGCCTGCTTCGACGCCGACGGCCGGCTGTACGTCGCCCAGATGCACGGCTACCCGTTCTCGCAGGAACCGACCCGACTGAACCCCAAGGGCGGCGGCAAACCCGATGCGGGCATCGTGCGGTTGCTCGAGGACACCGACGGAGACGGACGCTTTGACCGCAGCGTGAAGTTCGCCGACAAGATCCGCTGGCCCACCTCTGTCTGCTGCTACGACGGTGGCGTGTTCGTGCTCGCCCCCCCCAAACTGCACTACTTCAAGGACACCACCGGCGACGGTGTCGCCGACGTCCGACGCGTCGTCCTCACCGGATTCGGTCGCGACAACGTGCAGAGTGTCGCCAACAACCTCAAGTGGGGACTCGACAACCGCATCACCCTGGCCGCCGGTCGCAACGGCGGCAAGCTGACTCACAAGGGCCGGACCATTCTCACCCTCGGTGGCAAGGACATCAGTTTCGATCCCCGCACAATGGACGTCCTTGCCCTGACCGGAGGTGTTCAGTTCGGCAACAGCTTCGACGCCTGGGGCAACCGGTTCGTCTGCAGCAACAGCAACCACATCCAGCACGTCGTGCTGCCGCGACGCTACCTGTCCCGTCGTCCCGGTCTCAGCCCGCCGTCAGCAATCCGTTCGATCGCCGCCGGGGGCGCCGCCGCTCCGGTCTTCCGCAAAAGCGGTGCCGAACCATGGCGGATCGTCCGCACCCGCCGACGTGTCTCGGATCCCAAGACCAAGGCCCGGCTCTCACGAACCGAACAATTCGCCATCGGGTTCTTCACTTCCGCGACCAGTGTCACCATCTACACCGGCAACGCCTACCCCGGACCGTTCCGTGGCAACGCGTTCATCGGAGACGTTGGCGGCAACCTGGTGCACCGCAAGACCATGACCCCCGCGGGCCCGACGTTCGTTGCCCGGCGAGCCGACCAGAAGGTCGAGTTCATCGCATCGACCGACAACTGGTTCCGCCCGGTCAACTTCGTCAACGGCCCCGACGGTGCCCTCTACATTCTCGACATGTACCGCGAGACGATCGAGCACCCGTATTCGGTCCCCGAGGACATCAAGAAGTTCCTGCGGTTGGAAAGCGGAGACGACCGTGGACGGATCTACCGCCTGGTGCCCCCGAAATGGAAACGACCCGAACCGGTGAAACTCTCCGCGGCTGGCCCTGGTGACCTCGTCAGAGCTCTCGAGTCCGACAACGGCTGGACGCGTCAAACGGCACATCGGCTGTTGTGGGAGCGTGGCGATCGCCCAACGGTTCCGCTCCTGGTCGAGACCGTCAGACGCTCCGAACAGCCCCTGGCCCGGGCCCACGCCCTTTGGATTCTCCACGGCCTGAAGGCCCTCGAGGATAGCGTCCTGGTTGCGGCGCTCGCTGACCCGTCGCCGCGTGTCCGCGAACAGGCAACCGTGCTGGCTGAAGACCGGCTTGATCGCAGCGGTTTCCAGCCAGCCCTGGCACGCCTGGCCGGCGACCCCGATCCGCGCGTGCGTTACCAGGTGGCCTTCAGTCTCGGGACACTCGATGCCGCCGGCCGCGAACTGCCATTGTTCCGTCTGGCCAAACGAGCTCCCTCAGATGACCACCTGAGATTTGCGGTGATGAGTTCGAGCCTCGGCCTCGAAAACGCGCTGCTGCGGGCATTGCTGCAAGACAGGGCATTTCTGGCTGCGAAAGGCTCTTCGGCATGGCTGACCGACTTCGCCCGACTGGCCGGTGCCAACCCGAAACCAACCGAAGCCGTCTCGATCCTGCGGTTGGTGCTGGGGGAACCGCAACCCTCCCGCCGGCGGGCCGAACTGCTGACCGCACTGGGGAACGGCCTGTCCCGCCGGGGACAATCGGTCCTGGGCATCCTGGCCGACCGGGCAACTCCCGCCCCGATCCGTGCTGCAGCCGACCGGGTGTTTCGCCAGGCGGTCTCGAACGTCGCCCAGTCCTCCGCCTCCACGACCGAACGTGTCTCGGCGGCGCAACTGCTCGGTTTTGCCCCGTCCAGCGTGGCCGTCCCGGCCCTGGCCGGCCGACTGGGACCCGGCGATCCTCCGGCACTGCAACAGGCAGCGGTCGCCTCGCTGGCTCGTCACCCCGCCCCGAAGACCTGGTCGGCACTGCTGACCGACTGGAGGGGCCACAGTCCCCGACTGCGATCCGACATCGTCGACGTGCTTGTCCAACGTCCCGCCTCCGCCGGGCTGCTGCTGGATGCCGTCGCCGGTGGTCGCGTCCTGATCGCCGACATTACGCTCGAGAAACGACAACTGCTGATCAACAACCGAAACTCCAGGCTGCGCGCCCGGGCCGCCAAGCTGCTTGCGGGCACCCCCACTCCCGACCGTGCCAAGGTGATCGCTCGCTACACCCCGGCCCTGGACAAAATCGGCGACGCCAAGGCCGGAGCAGCCGTCTTCAAGAAGCTCTGTGCAGCCTGTCACAAGGTCGGCACCGTGGGCCACAAGCTCGGCCCCGATCTCAACAGTGTCAGCAACAAGTCGCCTCGCGATCTGTTGATCAACATCCTCGACCCCAACCGCGAAGCCCAGCCCAACTTCATGACTTACACGCTGGTCACCGTCGAGGGCCGCGTGCTGACGGGGATCGTGGCGGCCGAAACCGCGAACACCGTCACGCTGACACGGGCCGAGGGCAAGCAGGACATCGTGCCGCGGTCGCGGATCGAAATGCTCGTCTCCAACGGCAAATCCCTGATGCCCGAGGGACTCGAGAAAGAACTCTCGCCCCGGGCCCTGCGGGACGTGGTGGCGTGGATCAAGGGTCTGAAACCAGCCAGCAAGTGACAAGCATTGCGACCGGTTGCCCACCCGGCGGACGACCGATACAGTGTCGATTGTCCCGGTTGTCCGGGAGACCTTACTTGAGAATCGCACACCGGAGAGACACCGATATGTTGCCTCGCATCGCCTCGCTGCTGCTCGTTGCCACCGCCATGCTGCTGGCCTCCGTCGCCGGACAGGCCGAGGACAAGGACGGTTGGATCTCGCTGTTCAACGGCAAGGACCTCGACGGCTGGAAAATCGGCGACGCCAAGCAGGGCAAGTGGAAGATCGAGAACGGGAACATCGTGGCCAACGGCCCACGATCCCATCTGTACACGATCAAGGAATTCAAGAACTTCGAGTTCAAGGCCGAGGTGATGACCACGCCGGGCAGCAACTCGGGCATCTACTTCCACACCAAGTACCAGCCGGTCGGATTTCCCAGCACCGGCTACGAGAGCCAGGTCAACGTGACTCACGGCGACCCGGTCAAGACCGGCAGTCTCTGGGGCGTCGTCAAGCTCTACGAAACTCCGGTCAAGGACAACAAGTGGTGGGAGCAGCACATCATCGTCCGCGGCCAGAACATCGTGGTGAAGATCGACGGCAAGACGGTGCTCGACTACACCGAGCCGAAGGGCGTTCAGGGCGGCCGCAAGATCAGTTCCGGCAGTTTCGCCCTGCAGGCACACGACCCCAAGAGCGTCATCTATTACCGCAACCTGCGGGTCAAGCCGCTGAAATAGCCGGCCCCGGAACGACACGGCGTCCGGGCCGTCACCCGGACGCCGGTCCGAACTGCAGTTCCAGCAGCAGATCCTTGACCTCGGTCATCTCGACCCGGTCTCTCGCAATCGCCGTCGACGAGCCGATCAGCACCGGCCCCTCGTCGGCCTCGCGGCCCGGCGTCGGCAGCCGCCCGTGGCTGCCCTTGACGATCGACGCGTCGAGGCCGATCACGTCCATGTAGTACCGCATACCGAGTTTCTTCTTCAGCAAGCGGCCGGCCACACGGGCCGCCGGCCAGGACAACTCGGGATCGATGAACAACTCGACCGGGTCGTACCCCGGCTTGCGATGGATATCGACGGTGCGGGCGTAATCCGGCGCCAGGTTGTCATCCAGCCAGAAGTAGTAAGTGAACCAGGCCCCCGGGTCGGCGATGGCGACCAGTTCTCCACTGCGACGGTGGTCGAGACCGACCTCGGACTGTGCCGCCCGGTCCAACACCCGCTCAACACCCTCGGTGGTCTCGAGCAGTTCCCGCACTCTCGGCAGGTCGTCGGGATCGTTGACGTAGACATGCGCCACCTGGTGGTCGGCGACGGCAAAGGCACGCGACCCGCCCGCGTCGAGCGACTCCCAGCCCAACGGTTCGTGACGGACCGACAACAGGCCCGCCTCGCGAAGCACGCGGTTCAGGGCCACCGGGCGGTCGACGGCGGTGATCCCGTATTCGGACAGCACCACCACGTCGGCGCCCAGTTCTCCGGCAACGTCGATCACTCGCCCGGCCTCGGCATCGACCGCCTCCAGGTCCTCGGTGATCGCCGGATCGTCCGGTCCGAGCCGCTGCAGGTTGTAGTCCAGGTGCGGCAGGTAGGCGAGGGTCAGCGAGGGACGGTGCCAGTCGAGAATCCGGATCGTGGCGTCGGCGATCCAGCGGGTGCTGGCAATGCCGGCCGTCGGTCCCCAGAACTTCATCAGCGGAAACACGCCCAGTTCGGCCTGCAACCGGTCCTTCAGTTCGGGCGGCTGGCTGTAGCTGTCCATCACCTTGCGGCCGTCGGCCGGGTAGCTCGGCCGCGGCGTCACCGACCAGTCGACCGGGGCATACATGTTGTACCACCAGAACAGCTTGGCGGTGGTGTAACCGGCCTCGCGCCGTCCGGCGGCCTGGTAGATCCGCTCGCCTCCAACCAACCGGTTCGACTGCCGCCAGAAGTGGATCTCGGCCACGTCACGCTCGTACCAGCCATTGGCCACCGCACCGTGGTCTCGTGGCAACAACCCGGTCAGCAGGGTGGACTGGGCCGAGCAGGTCACCGCCGGCAGCACGGTTCCCAGCGGGCAGGCGAATCCCCGCCCGGCCAACCGCGCCAGGTGCGGCGTGTGTTGACCGATCATCGCAGGCGTGAGCCCGACAATGTCGAGGACGACCAGCGGGCGAGTCATCGGCGGGGGCTCGTCGGACTACCCGGCGTCAACGCCGGTCGGAGCGTTTTCTCGGAAGACATCCGGCGGAGTGAACTCGAACCGCTCGCTTCCGCTGAAGAACTCGATCGGATTGTCATAGACGATCTTCTTGATCTTCGACTCGCTTTGGCCGCGGCGTCGCAGTTCCATGATGAAGTCGGGGACCGCCGTCGGATTCGAAGGCCCCCAGTCTCCAGCCGAGTTGACCATGATCCGGTCATCACCGTACATCTCGATGATGTCGGCGGCACGCGAGGGCGTGCACTTGGTGACCGGGTAGAGAGTCATCGCGCACCAGAATCCCTCCTCACGAGCCAGACCCACCGTGTGCTCCTCGACATGATCGATCAGCACACGGCCCGGATCGACCCGGTGGTCCTCGAGCAGCATGTCGATGATCATGCTGGTGCCCTTGAGCTTGTCGTCGAGGTGCGGCGTGTGAATCAGGATCAACTCGTTGGTCCGCATCGCCAGTTCGACATGCTCGCGGAAGATCGTGCACTCGTTGGGAGTGTTCTTGTTCAGCCCGATCTCGCCGATCCCCAACACTCCCGGCTTGTCCAGGAACTCGGGGATCATCGCGATCACCTCACGGGACAATTCGACGTTCTCGGCCTCCTTCGCGTTGATGCACAGCCAGGCGTAGTGCTGCACGCCCGACCAATCCGCCCGGGTCGGTTCGAACTCGGTCAACTGGCGGAAGTAGTCTCGAAAACCATCGACGCTGCCACGGTCGAAACCGGCCCAGAATGCCGGTTCGCTGACACCCACGCAGCCCATCCGGGCCATCCGCTCGTAGTCGTCGGTCACGCGGGAGATCATGTGAACGTGTGGATCGAAGAAGTACATCGGCCTCCTCCGTTGGGTTTAGGCGTCGTCGCCGGGAGAATCGGACGTTTCAGTCGCGTCTGCAGTGTTCCAGCCCGACCGGTACGGGTCACTGAAAAGGACCTGGATCTGTTCGGCGCGGTTCAGCCCTGGACCGGAGAGAATCTCGAGTCCCTGCTGGATCCGTTCACGCCGCACGTCGTCGCCAACCGCCTCGGCCCCCTCGGACCGATCGATCCGATCCAGCGACGCCGCCAGCACCAGCAACCCGGCGCGGATGTCCAGGTAAACCTGGTCAAACACCTCGGTGGCATTCTGTACCGATTCCATCACAAGCCCCTTCTGCCCGTACCCGGGCCACTCGGTAGATTGTCGGACAACCGACAACACCCCTGTTAGTCTCGCCACGCGTTCGAAGGATTTCAAGAGGCTGAAGGCGGCGAGGCTGCCGACCAATCAAGCGGTGACGATCCTGTCGACAATGCCGGTTAGGTCATCTGGGTTGCCCTGTCTCCGGCACGGTCGAATTCCGTACGAACCCCAATCCGCCGTAACCGGTGGGATTCTCGAGACTTCGGTTCCGAGCGAACCTCCGGGTCGAGACAACTCACTCGACCGCCGCGGCCACATTGTCGGGAATTCTCTGCACCTGCCCGTCCTCGTCGACACAGGCCAACACCGAACGGGCCGTCGCCAGCAACTCGCCCTCACCGAAAACCGAGTACTCGTGTTCCAGTTTCGCGGCTCCGACCTTTACCAGTCTCGTCACCAGCTTCAGCACGTCGTCGTACCGCGCCGGGCGGTGGTACCTGGCTTCGAGCGACACCACCACGAAATACCTCCCGTCGGCCTCCATCTGGCGGTAATCGCCGCCCTGAGATCGAAACAACTCGGTCCGTCCCATCTCGTAGTAGTTGAAGTAATTGGAGTGGTGCAGAAATCCCATCGCGTCGGTCTCGGAGTACCGCACCCGGATCTCGATTTCGTGCTCGGCGGCCATGTGGTTTCGTGCTCGGAACCTGGAATCGCATGCGGAAGGGAGATCTCCCGCCGACCCCGATTATCGAGAACGTCCCGGCCCGAGGAAAGCGCCGCAGAGACAAGAACCGGTCCTTGAGGAAACCCGACAACCCACTATTCTAATGGCTCGTTCGGCCGGCGACGGACCGACCGTATCCCAGGTGTTCTTGCAGACGAATCTCCATGCTCCGCATCCTGGTCGCCGATCCGCTCGCCGATGCCGGTCTCGAGGTACTCCGTCGCCACGATCAAATCGACTTCGAGCTGAGGAACGGGCTCGACGGCGAGGACCTGCGAGACGCCCTGTCGACAGCCGACGGAGTGATCGTTCGCAGCGGCACCGAGTTGAACTCCGAGGCGTTGGACGGCCAGGAGCGTCTGCGGGCGATCGTACGAGCCGGTGTCGGCGTCGACAACATCGACCTCGAAGCCGCCACCCGTGCCGGTGTGGTGGTGATGAACACACCGGCCGGCAACACCACCAGCACCGCCGAACACTCGATCGCCATGCTAATGGCACTGACCCGCAACATCGCTCCGGCGGCCGACAGTCTCCGACACGGGCATTGGGAACGTAGCCGTTTTGTTGGCACGCAGTTGGCCGGCAAGACGCTGGGCGTGGTCGGCCTGGGCCGTGTCGGACTGGCCGTCTGCCTGCGGGCCCGAGGATTGCAGATGCGGGTGATCGGTTTCGATCCGTTTCTCTCACCCGAACGAGCTGCAGAATTCGGAATCGAGTTGCACCAGGACCTCGACTCGCTGTTGCCCGCATGCGATTTCCTGACCGTCCACACTCCGTTGACCGAACAGACCCGGGGATTGATCAACGCCGAGCGGCTGGCGAAAATGAAATCGGGGGTACGAATCGTCAACTGTGCCCGCGGAGGAATCGTTGACGAGACGGCCCTGGCCGAGGCGTTGGCCAGCGGGCACGTCGGTGGAGCGGCGATCGACGTGTTCGAGAACGAGCCGCCCGGCGACCATCCCCTGCTGGCCGACCCTCATGTGCTGGCCACGCCGCACCTGGGAGCATTTACCGAGGAGGCCCAGGAATCGGTCGCCATCGAGGCCGCCGAGATCCTGGCCGGGTTCCTTCTCGACGGAGAAGTCCGTCACGCAGTCAACATGGCCCCGATCTCAGCCAACGACCTGGCCGGCATCCGGATTTATCTCGACCTGGCCCACCGCCTGGGCCTGCTGCTGGCCCAGCGGAATCGAACCAGTGGCGTGCAATCGGCTGGCGTCGAGTACCGCGGCGAGGTGACAGAGAAGAGCACGCGGCTGGTGACGGCCAGCTTTGCTGCCGGGCTGCTCAGCGAAGCCCTCGATGCCGAGGTCAACCTGGTCAACGCCGAATGGTTGGCAGGGGAACGGGGAATCGAGTTGACCGAGTCACGGACGTCCGAGTCGGGCAACTTCACCACCCTGGTCCGGACATCGCTGACCACCGATGCCGGTACCCAAGCCGCCGCGGCCACCGTCTTCGGCAGCCGTTTCCTTCGCCTGGTTCAACTCGACGGCTTCCAGTTGGATGCCTTTCTCGACGGCAACCTGCTGATCATCAGGCACCACGACGTGCCCGGGTTGATCGGGTACATCGGCACCGTGCTGGGCCGCCACGATGTCAACATCGCCCACCTGTCACTGGGCCGCGTGCAAGATCAACCCGGTGGCGAGGCCCTGGCGGTGCTCAACCTGGATTCGCCACCCACCGACGAATCACTCGATGCCCTGCAAGACCACGACGAGGTGACTGCCGTGGAACTGGTCCGGTTGCCGGCCGCCGGTGCACCACTGCCATGGCTGGGTGGTCGATAGCAGCCGGCCACCGCAACGAAGGAACCGCAAGTCCGGATGTGGACGCCTCGTGGTTGAACAACCGGTCCATTGCCGCCTAGAATTCATGCGTTCTCCAGCCTGGCAATAGGGTAGGTTTCGATGGTGACCGAGGGTGCCACGGCTCTTCAGGCCCATGTCCTCACGCTCAACCGGGGTTACGTCGCCTTCCAGGTCATCGCCGCCCGCAGGGCCTTTTGCCTGCTCATCAAGGGGTTCGCCGAAGTCATCAGTGTCGAAGAGGGGCACTACCGGTCATACGACTTCCAAGACTGGCGCGACGTCAGCGAATTGAAGCTGGCGTTCGACGAGCGGGACGATGACGAGGACTGGATCAACGCCGTCAACTTCGCGATCGAGGTGCCTCGCGTGATCCGCCTGCTGCGGTATGACCGAGTTCCACAACACGTCGTCAAGTTCAACCGTCGCAACATCTTCCTGCGGGACCACAACCGCTGCCAGTACTGTCACCATCGGTTTTCCGCTGCAGAACTGAGCCTCGATCACGTTGTCCCCCGCAGCCGGGGTGGCCGGACGACGTGGGACAACATCGTCTCGGCCTGCCTCAAGTGCAACGTCGTCAAGGGAGGCCGGACGCCGAGAGAGGCGGGAATGGACCTCGTCACCCGGCCACGCAAACCCACTCGCAGCCCGTTGCTGGCCCAGACCGTCAATTCGCAGAAATACGCCACCTGGCGGACATTTGTCGGGTCATCCGATTGGCCCGACGACGCGGCACGGTCCGAATCCGAGTCGATTCTGAGCGTCGTGGACTCAGTCTGAGGTCCCACGGCGGGCGGTATTGCAAGCCCGAGAACCCGTTGGTAACCTCTGATCAGTCGGTCATTTTTTGCGGAATGGTGGCCTGTTGCGGCTCAGCTCGGCCCCGACCCAAGGACCTGCAGCCATGAGATTCCGATTCCAAGCGTCTGCGACGTCGAGACGATCCGGCTTCACCCTCATCGAATTGCTGGTGGTAATAGCCATCATCGCCGTGCTGGCAGCGCTGCTGCTGCCGGCCGTGCAACAGGTCCGTGAAGCCGCCCGGCGAACCGAGTGCATCAACAACATGAAGCAGATGGTGCTGGCGATCCACAACTACGCCGACTCGTTTCACAGCTTCCCCTCCGGGTACATCAGCACCGGCAGTTCGCAGTACATCGCGGCGAACTTCCCCGAAGAGACCCTGATCCGACTGGGCAAGCCGATCAACGGCCAGAGCATGGCCGTCGTCTACGGCCCGCCACCGTCTCAGTACCAGGAGTGGCGATTGTCGTTCGACTGGAGTTGGCAGGCGATGATCCTGCCTCAGATGGGGGCTGGTGGAACAACCGAGATCAACTTCAAAGAGTTCAAGAACAGCCAGAACAACCTGATGAAGATACGGCGGGAAATGTCCTCCTACGTCTGCGGCAGCGCCAGCCTGGCGGCCCGCCCACCCGGTGGCTTCGGGTACTCGACCTACCGCGCCTGCATGGGCACCCGGCCCACCAATGGCACGATGTTCCGCAACAGCCGGATCACCTTCCGCGACGTCGAGGACGATGACACCCACACAATCCTGCTGGGCGAATCCCTGATGGGCCTCTGGGGCGACGGCTTCAGCTGCTGCGCCCGCGTCGCTGACGACAACAACGACAACGTTCCCGACCGAATGGTCGGAAACCAGCCGCAGGCATTTGACACCTGGTGGACCAACGCCGGCGTTCACTACTTCGGTTTCGGCAGTTGGCACCCCGACGTGGTCGTCTTCGGATTCGTTGACGGCCGTGCTACGACAGTCGCCAAGAATGTCGACTTCACGATCCTCAAGGCCATGGCCACCCGCAACGGCGGGGAACCGGTCACCCTGCCACGCTAGCGGTTCAGGCCCTGGGAAACGGGAACGCCAGCACCTGTTCGATTCGGTCGAGCCCGAGCGTGCGCATCACCAGTCGGTCAAACCCCAGCGCCACCCCGGCGCATTCGGGCAGTCCTGACCGCTGAGCCGACTCGAGGCGGCTCGTCCGAGGCAGGTCCCGTCGACCGGCAGACGCGCGCCGCCGAGATTGCTCGACCACTCGTCCTGCCAACTCGTCCGCATCGGTCAGCTCCTGGTAGCCGTTGCAGATCTCCAGCCCGTCAATGTACAGCTCCATCCGCTCCGCCACGTCCACCTCACCACGACGAATCCGCGACAGAGCTGCCTGGCTGGACGGAAAGTCATACAGGAACTCCGGACGGTCTTGCCCCAATGTCGGCTCGACCCGTTCAGCCAAAAGCAGGTTCAGCCAGCCGTCTCGATCGGATGCCCCCAGGCTCTCGGGAACCGACTCCAACTCCCGTCCGGCCAGTTCGACCAACTCGTCGGTCGATCGCCCCAGCACCTCGACTCCGAGGGCCCTCGCAAATGCCGCGTCGTAACTCAAGCGACCAAATGGCTCGCCACTGATGGGACGCTCCATCCACGGTGGGCAGCGAGGAGCCACCTCCGCAACGCTCCGCACCAGATGTTCGACCAGATCCATCTGGTTGAGGTAGGTCGACCCCGGCACGTACCACTCGACAATCGTGAACTCGGGATTGTGCTGCGTCCCGAATTCGTCACGCCGGAAGGCACGAGTCACCTGGAAGATCGACCGGGCCGAATCCGCAACCAGCCGTTTCATGGCGAATTCCGGCGAGGTCTGCAGAAACAGCTCGTCGTCGTCCAGGCCCGAAACAACGAACGGATCGATGTGCTCGTCGACGCACACGTCACTCGAAAGCAACGGGGTCTCCACCTCGAGAAACCCGGCCATGTTGAAATCGCGACGCAGCCGCTCCAGCATCGCGGCCCGCGCCTCGAGCACCTCCCAATCCGCCGCCGGCCGCCAATCGTCCGCCGGTGAACTCACAGCTCGGCCCGAATCGCCCGTGCCAGCCGAGCCATTCCCTCGGCGAGCCGCTCGGAATCCTCGACGCCGAAGCTCAACCGCAACCGGTTTCGAGGCCGGACCCCGTCGACGCCGATGTAGCAGAGGTCACCCGGAACGTACATCACCTGCTCCCGCTCAACGGCCCGTTTGAACAACGAGCCGCCGAATCCCGCATCCACGTGCTCGGGAACGGTCATCCAGATGTAGAGCCCACCGTCGGGGACCAGCCAATCGACACCCTCGGCATCTCCGAGGTGCTTCTCGGCGGCACCGGCCAACACGTCTCGCTTGGTGGCATAGGCTTCCCGCAGGCCCTCGACGTGCCCGGCAAACAGGCCGTCCTCGAGCACGGTCGCCAGCAGTTGCTGGTTGAAGCTGGCCGAACCGAAGTCCTGGTTGCCCTTCAGGTCCCGCACCGGCCCGACCAGGTCCGGCGGCAACACACCAAAGCCGACGCGGAGCCCGGGCGAAAAGCACTTCGAAAAGGTCTGTACCAGCGCCACCGTCTCGCCACTCTCGTCGAAACCCCAGGCACTCGGCCGTGGCGAACCGTCGTAATACAGTTCACGGTAGGCCGCGTCCTCGACCACCAGCAGCCTCTGGTGATCCGAAAATCCCGCCGCGATCTCCACCAGTCTCCGCCGACGCTCGACCGCCAGGCTGACGCTGCGAGGATTGTCGAAGTCACTGACGACATAGATCATCTTCACCCGCTCGAGCTGGCCGTCGTGCTCAAGCGATTCGAGCGTCTGTTGCAGGGAATCGATCCGCATCCCTTCCCCGTCGGCGTCAACGGCCACCGCGCGGGCACCCAGGCCCGCCACCGTACTGAGCATCACGTAATACGACGGGTCGGCGATCAGGCAAATGTCGCCGGGATCAAGAACCGCCTCGCACAACAGCGCCAGCATCTGCTGTGAACCGGTCGAGAGCACCAACCGGTCACGGTCGATTCCCAGTTCGCCAATCGCCACGCCCTCGAGCCCTGCCAGGTACTCCAGCAACAGGTCGCGGAGCCGCTGGGACCCCTCGGTCGTCCCGTACTGCAACCCCACCCGAACCATTGTCTCGTCGCCCAGCATCCGCTCGGCCGCCCGCCGCGTCACCTCCACCGGCAACGTCTGGGGATCAACCAGTCCGGCGGCCAAGGAAATGCACTCGGGGTGATCGACGGCCTGCTTCATCATGAAGCCGACAACGTTGTCGACCGCCCAGTCTCGCCGGCGGCTGAAGACCGAGGCGGGGATCGAAGTCCCTGGCGTCTGCATCGTCATCGAAGAAGCCACCGGAAGCTGGCGAAAGACACAAACAGGCCACCACGTCAGTCAGTCGCGACGCAGTGTCTTACGTGCGTATTGTATGCCATCGACCAGAACGTCGATGTCAGACGAGTCGTTGTAGGGTGCGAAACTGGCTCTGGTGGTCGCAGGCACACCCAATCGACTGTGCAACGGCATCGTGCAATGGTGACCGGCCCGGACGGCAACCCCCTTTCGCTTGAGCAATTCGGCCATGTCGTGCGGATGGACCCGTTGGTCGCTGAAACTCACGATCGCTCCCTTGTGCTCGACTGCCGGACCGTGAACCAACAGATCGGGAATCTCCGAGAGCCGCTGTTGCGCCTCGGCCAACAGGGCCCGTTCGATCCTCCCGATCTCGTCGAACCCAATCCCGTCGACATAGTCAACCGCCGTTCCCAACGCGATCGCCTGGGCCACCGGCAGTGTTCCGGCCTCGAATTTCGCCGGCAATTCGGCCCAACTCGACTCGGTCAGCCCCACCTCACTGATCATGTTCCCGCCGAAAAGGAACGGATCCATCTGCTCCAACCACTCGCGACGACCATAGAGCACACCGACACCTGACGGTCCGTAGAGCTTGTGTCCCGAGAAGGCGAGGAAATCGACCTGCGGATTCGAAACGTCGACGGCAGCGTGCGGCACGCTCTGGGCCCCGTCGACCAGTACCACCGCCCCCACCGCACGAGCCGCCTCGACCAGGCGTCCGATCGGATTGATCGTCCCCAGAACGTTCGACATGCCGGTGACCGCGACCAGTCGTGTGCGGGAACCGAGGCACTCGTCGAGGCGGCCCAGGTCCAATCTGCCGTCGTCGGTCAGCGGGATGTGTCGCAGTGTGGCCCCGGTCTGACGGGTCACCTGCTGCCAGGGAACGAGGTTGGCGTGGTGCTCCATCTCGTTGACCAGCACTTCGTCGCCTTCGGACAGCCGGGATCGCCCCCAGGCCTGGGCCACGAGGTTGATCGACATCGTCGTCCCGGAGGTGAATATCACCTCCTCGGGCCGCTCGGCTCCGATCATGCGGGCGATCCGCTCACGAGCCCCTTCGAGCGCCTCGTCGATCTTGACACCAAACTGGTAGACGCCTCGGTGAGCATTCGCATAGTAGGTCTCGTAGCACTCGCTGAGTGCATCGATCACCACCCGGGGTTTCTGGGCGCTGGAGGCACTGTCGAGATAAACCAGCGGGGTCCCGTCGGCCATCGGCCGGCCCAGGATCGGGAAGTCGTTGCGGATACTCTCCACGACCGTCAGTCCTCTTGTCTCGGCATCGGGATCAGGGCGAGCCGCCGGTGGGACCGTCGTCCGAGTAGACCAGTGTCTTGAGCACCTTGAAGCCCAGCAAACCACACCGTTGCCGGGTGGCCGTCAACCGGACCTGAAGCAACTCGAGCATCTCGGGAGCACCGAATCCCTCGATCTCCTCCATCGTCTTCCCCTCGATGTGCTCGCAGAGAATCGAGGCGGCGGCCTGGCTGATCGCACAACCCTCGCCGTCGAAATAGGCCTGCTGGATCCGCCGTTCTGAATCGATCTGCAGTTGCAGCTGCACCCGGTCACCGCACAAGGGGTTCCACTCGGTATGAGTGCAACTGGGCGACTCGAGCTGGCCGCGGTGATACGGCGACTCGTAGTGGTCCAGGATCAACTCGTCGTACAGTTCGTCGCTCACCGACGTCTCCCGTACTCAATCGCCCCGAAGACCTCCGCTGTCCACCCGCCGACGCCTCCTGCCAGCCTCCATTCTAGGAGTCCGCCCGGGTAACGCCAAGGCAGGTCGCAGAGTCCGCCGCACGCAGGCACGTCAGAGAATCTCGAGGTCAGGCAGTTGATTCCCCAAAGTCACCTGCCGGGCCACTTCGATAGCCACCCTCTGGCTGATCGCCACCAGTTGATCCCGAACCGGGCTGTCGTCTGCGATCAGCGAGCTGATCCTCCCCTCATCGCCACGGATTCTCACCTCCGGATCGGCCGGCAATTCCCCCAGCATCGGGATCCCCAGTTCCTCGGCCTTCGCCCGTGCACCACCGCGACCGAAGATATCGCCGGCCATGTTCTCGACCATCCCCAGTACGGGGATCTTGACCTGGTTGAACATCGAGATGGCCTTCATCGCATCGAGCAGCGCAACCTTCTGTGGCGTGCAGACGATGACGGCTCCTGACAGGGAGAGCAGTTGCGAGAGAGTCAGGGCGACATCACCAGTTCCAGGCGGCATGTCGATGACCAGGTAGTCGAGTTCTCCCCAGTCGGTGGTCTGCAGGAACTGTGTCAGCGTGCGGTGCAATAACGGCCCCCGCCAGATCACCGCCTGGTCCTCCTCGATGTGAAATCCCATCGACATCAGCCGCAACCCGTCGACCTCCAACGGCTGAATTCGTTGCACCGGTTCACCATCGGGTCCGGCCAGTTCAATGACCGATGGTTCGCCTTCGGCTCCCAGCAGGTGCGGCACGCTGGGCCCGTAGACATCGGCATCCATCAGGCCGACCCGGGCCCCGGAGTCCTTCAGGGCGAACGCCAACCCCGCGGCGACAGTGCTTTTGCCCACCCCCCCCTTGCCACTGCCGACGCAGATCACGTTGGCGATTTTCAGTCCGATTGTCCCCCCGGAGTTGGACCCGCGAACCGTTCGTTCGAGCGTCAACTGGACGTCGGCCCCGGCCACATCACGGACCAGTTCCTCGAATCTCTCCGGATGCGGATACGCGGTCGTCGGCAGTTCGATGGTCACCCGCAAGGCCCCGTCAACCGACTCGACAGACCGCACCATCCGCAGTTCACCCAACGACCGTCCCAGTTCGGGATCGATGATCGACTCGATCTGCGCTCTCAATTCCGTGTCATTCATCGTCAACCTGCACCTTGCTACCGGCCACCGCCGGAATCCTCATGCCGCCCATTTCAACACACGCCGACATATCGTCATCAACCGCGACGGATTGACCGGTTCGAACAGCACGGCGGTTGCGCCGAGTTCTCGTAGCGGCCATTCCAGGTCCACGGTTTCCGGCGGGCCGATCACCACAATCGGCCATGTCCGATCCCATCCCTCCAGCAGTCTCAACACTTCCGCCTGACCCATGTCGAGGTCGGCCACCACCATCCCGTTTTGATTCTCATTCACCAGCTCGAAGACGTCCGCCAGGCTCGCGGCCGACTCGACCACACCGACCCGGTCGGTTCCGGCAGTTCGCGACCACTCGGTCTCGATCTCACCGCGAAACCGGGTGGACCGCTCGAGAACGATGATCGTCGACACGTCGCGGCCCCTGCTGGTCGGTAACCACCCCGGATGAGAATTTGATTCTAGAGACGACACCCGTGGCGGGCAATGAGCCGCGAATCTTGCCGTCGTCGCGGCGTGTCAGTAGGCTGCAACCCACCGCGATGATCGCGGGCCGTCGGCTCGGTCATGGACACCGGGCACCAGTCTCCGGGTCGAACGAGTTGGACAATCCAGATGACAGAACAGAACGCCGCGTTGATCAACATCCTGATGGGGAGCAAATCGGACTGGAGCACCATGCAGCACGCCCGCGACATGCTCGACCGGTTCGGCATCGCCAACGAGTGCCGGGTGCTCTCGGCACACCGTACGCCCGAAGAGACCACCGAATATGTCGGCGGAGCCGAAGCACGGGGTGTGCAGGTGATCATCGCGGCGGCCGGCGGAGCCGCTCACCTGGCCGGCGTCTGTGCCGCGCATACCGTGCTGCCGGTTCTGGGCGTGCCGATGACCGGCTGGGCCACCGATGGACTCGATGCTCTGCTGGCCACAGTGCAGATGCCCCGGGGAATCCCGGTCGGCACCCTGGCCATCGGCAAGGCTGGAGCCGTCAACGCGGCGCTGCTGGCTATCGCCATCCTGGCCGTCAGCCGCCCGGAACTCCGGCAACAGATCAAGGACTACCGACGAGAACAGGCTGACGCCATCCTTGGCGAGACGCTCGAGTGAGCCCCTTCACCCGCCGCTGCCCCTTGATGCGAAGACCGCCGTCAAGGCGGATCTCAGGGATGACGCGGCTCGAACCGGCAGCCGCGGATGGGTGAGTCCCGGTCACACCGGCCTTCGCCCCGGGCGGGCTCCGCCGTGGCGATTGCCGCTGCCGCGATTTGCGTGGTGGGGTTGACGGTCCGCCTGAGTGTCCGGGACTCCCTGGACGCCTCGGGCGTCATCTACTACGCCACGCCGTGGCCGGTGTTGGCGGCGCTGGTGATGATGGTGGCCGGAGGCCTGCGATTGCGGAATCGCTCGCGGTGGACCCGCCCGGTGGCCGCCGCCGGCCTGCTCTCGCTGGCCGCCTGGCTGATCCTGTCATACTCGACACCCCCGGCCACCGGGCCAAAGCCCCCGGCTCTGACCTGCCTGTCCTGGAACACCAATCACGGCCGTGCCGGTTGGAATCGGATTGCCGAGACCATCCGCAGCGAACCAGCCGACCTGGTCTGCCTGGTCGAAGCCGGACCGACCGAACCCGAACACGAACGGTTCTGGCAGTCCGCCTTCCCCGACCATGCCACCGGGGGACTCGGCAGCGGAATACTGGTGCTGGTCCGTAACGGCACCGTCCGCCAGGTTCGCTCGGGCTCAATTGAGGGCAACGCCCGGTATCGGCAATTCGAGGTTTCCTGCCGCGACCAACGGCTGACGGTGCTGGTTGTCGATGTCAGGAGCACCCCGTGGATTTCGAGACGGTCGGCTCTCGAAACACTCGTCCAGTTGATCAAACCGCTCGATGACCGACCTGTACTCATCACCGGCGACTTCAACACGCCGTCGGACTCGGTCTGCTTCGACACCTGGCGGACGCCGCTGAACAACGCCTGGGAGGCCGCTGGCGACGGGTTTCGGCCCACCTGGCCCGTACCGCTGCCAGTGCTCGACCTCGACCAGTGCTGGGGCAATCAGCACGTGGGCTTCGTCCACTGCCGCAGCGGCTGGAGTTCGTGGTCGGATCACCGACCGTTGATCACCACATTCGCTGTCAATCGGCCGTAACGATCTCCAGGTCCCAACTGCACTCGATACAACCCCGGACCGACTGGTAAGCCGGACACTTTTCGGCGTACGACTCGAGCGCCCGGTCGATTGCATCTCGATCGACCTCCGCATCACCGGCCGCCACTGCCAGCCGATAGTGCAACCGGATCACCGTGATCCTCAGCACTTCATCGACCTCCGCTACGTCTCCCTCAACCGAAGCCGTCAACCTCTCGGACGTTGCAATTGACCGCGCCTCCAGCGCGGCAGCCAGGGTGCCGGTCAGTCACCCGGCCACGCCGGCAATCATGTGATCCAGTGTCGCCGGATACTCGGGTCCGGAGAACTCCCGCCCGTACTTCTCGGCGTAGAAGCTGCGGATTCCTCCGTGGATCCCGAAATCGAGCACCCCGTCGAAGCCCTTGATCCGGGCCGTCCGATGTGGCCCATGCCGCTTGGTGATCTCGATCTGGCTAGTGTGCACGACACTCATGACTGGTCCCTTCGGCAGGTCGGTGGAGTGAGTTTGAACCTCTCGCATTGTCGAAACACCGAGCCGACTGTCAAACCGCCACCCACCGCTTCGCCGTGGTCGGCTCGTTGACGACACCCCCGCGCGGAAACCACAATGCGTGAATGAAACGCACGAGGCCCCGTGGACGAGACCGACGATGAGCGAAACGCAGACAGCAGCCAAGTACCACCTGGTCGATTTCGCCGAGATCCCGGGCACCGAGTGTCCTTGCGGAACGGCCCGCCGTGCGTTCGCCGACATCGAGTCCTACCCGGGAACGATCCACGTCACCGAGATCTCGGCCGATGCCAAGCTCCACTACCACAAGCGTCTGACCGAGACGTATTACTTCCTCGAGTGTGACGACGATGCGCAGATGCAGTTGGACGACGAGTTGATCCCGGTGCGGCCGGGACAGTGCGTCATGATTCCGCCCGGCACGCGACACAGGGCGGTGGGAAAGATGAAGGTCCTGATCGTGGTCTTGCCGAAGTTCGACCCGGACGACGAGTGGCTGGACTAGACCAGTCCACTGCGTTTTCTGAGAAACCACTCGAGCGACATCAGGCCGACGAACAGTCCCAGCACGTACCAGTTGTCCCACAGGTCGATGACGTTGGCCTGCATCACCCCGGTCGCCGCCGGCTCGGCCGCCAGTTGTTCGATCGCTTCACCGAATTGCTCGGGGAGGAACCGGGCACCGCCGCTGAGTTGGGCAATCTGTTCGAGCAACCCGGGGTCGGCGGCGGGGTCGTCGAGTTCCAGGTCACGGGCGTTGACAAGGAACCGTGCGCGGGCCGGCAGTCCGACTGACTGGCCGCCTCGGCTGGCGGTCACCTCGACCCAGTAATCCCCCGCCTCGGCCGTCTCGGCGAACCGAGACGAGAACGCCTCGACATCCCTGCGAGGCCTCAACTCCACCTTCCTCTGGCCCGGCGCCAGCACGCTGACCTGGAACTGGGCATCATCGATCGGCTGTCCCTGTTCATCGCGTGCCCCGAACCGCACCGGCACCTCGGCCGCGGCGTTGAACGAGCGTGGCTCGACCTGGACCCAGACCGGCTGGTCGGTGTCGTCTTCCTTGTGGGCCAGCCAGAAGATCATCTGCTGCCAGAACCGCTGGTGCACCTCGCGATGACCGAACTGGAACCAGAAGAAGGTCGAGTCGCCTGCGAAGGCGATCAGCCGACCCGTGCCGGTGTCGGTGGCAACCAGCAACGCGTTCCCATCGGGATCCCGCGCCAGCACGTCAACGAACTCGTTCTTCGGACGCAGCCGATTGGCCTTCTCCAGCGGCGGCAGAGCCTCCCAGCGAGCCCTGTTCACCTCGCCCGAATCGGCGATCCGCATGATGTAGTGAGCCAGCCCCGAATCGGTGGGGATCACGCGGATGTCCTTCATCAGGTGCAGGTCGGTTTCGATCGGACCGTCCCCCTGCACTTCCGCGGCGTTCATGGCCACGGGCGTCAATTCGGCCAGCGGGGTCCCGGCGTAACCCCCGGCTCCGAACGCCTGAAAACCGCCCAGCATCAGCAACCCGGCCCCCTCACGAACCCGTGCCGCCAGGCTGGCCAGGTGCTGGCGACCCAGTACGCTGGCCGGGACATCGCCGAGGATGTAGATGTCATGACGCCCGGGAGCAAACAACTCGGCGTCGAGCCGTGACGGCTCGACCCGTCGGCCCGGCCGCACGATGTGCGATTCGAGCTGGATCTTCTCCGAAGCCCGCAGCAACTGCACGCTGCGGAGTTCGGGTCGCAGACGATCGATGTAGGCGACTCGGATCCCACCACGGCGAACGGTGATCAACGACCGGCGGCGGTTGTTGGTCTGTCGGACCTCACCCTCGAGTGGTTCGGCTTCGACCGAGATCTTGAATTCTCCGGGACGGGTCGGCACGAACGACAACTCGACCTGGCGAACATCCTCGTTCTGGGTCGTGGTCATGCGGCGGATCGGCGAAGTGCGTCCGGTCGCTGGCGGCTGCACCATCAGGCCCGACTGGCCGATCGCCTTCCCGGTCCGGTCCTCAACCAGCAGGCGGACCCGGACGTCCTTCCCGGCTGCCCCGATCAGCCTCACCCGCGCACGGACGATCACCGCCTTGTTCTCGAACACCACGCGGTCCACCAGCAGGTCATCGACCGAGATGTCCAGCGAGTTGTCGCCGGCACCGGAGGCCCCGAAGGGTACGGTGAATACGCGAAGCCCCTGGTCTCCGAGCATCCGGGCCACGCGACGGGGATCGAGATCAAACGGGGAAACCGCTCGCTGGGCCCCATCCCCCATCAGGATCACGCCGCTGATCTGCTGGTTTCGGGCCTCCTCGAGCACCTTCTCGAGCACCGTACCCATTGCCGTCTGATCGCCGATGGTTTCCGAAGAGGGCGCCTGGTCCCGGTCGAGATCCAACGGCACGAGGTCCCGATCGAAATCGAAGAACCTCACCTCGGTGTTCTCGCCGATCTCTTCGAGCTGTGTCCGGAACGCTCCGATCGTCTCGACCAATGCCGCCCGCCGTGTCTTGCCGCCGGCCGCATCGGGAATCTCCATGCTCCGCGTGCGATCCATCACCACCGCGAACACTCGCGATCGGCTGTCGGGCTCGATCACCTGCAGGCTCGGTCGCAACATCGTGAACGCCAGCACCCCGACGACCGCCAGTCGCAGCAACAGAAGCAGCCGGCCGGTCTGGGGTGAAACCGCCCGCAGGTGGCGGCGATACGTCCGCACGATCAGCACCACGATCGCAACCAGGACCGCGACAACCAATCCCCAGTGCCAGACGGGTGCCATGTCGAAACGGATCATGGGCCACCGCCTCCGCTCCCGGCCGTCACCGCTGCCTGCTGGTCGGCTTCATAGAAGCGGTTGGCAACAAGGTGTTCACAGCAGAAGACGATCAGCAGCAGCAGCAACACGATCGGGAACACCTCGCGACCGATCCGCATGTCTCCCACGCGTCGCTGGAGTTCTTCGAGATCGCGGGCCAGTTGGTAACGGTCGGCACCGAGCAACGCATCGAGATCCTCCGCCGTCAATTGGACAAGATCGCGTTCGGCGGCATCCAGATTCAGGCTGAAACCGGCCCGCCACGCCTGGGCATCGCCGAGGCCCCGAACCTCGTAATGGCCCAGGGCCTCGGAGACATCCACCGACAGAACCTGGCCCGTCGAGGATTGTCCCGGCCGCTGGCTGCCGTCAGGAGCCACGACCGAAAACTCGGTGACCGGACGTGGCGGAAACAACTGGACGGACAGCGACGTGTTCGCTTCGTAGGTGTAGGATTCGCCCGAGCGTTGTGCCAGATAGCCGACCAGTTGATCGACCAGCACGACAAACCAGTCCGAGCGGGCCAGGTCGTTCCAGTTCCAGCGGAGATCCAGCGCGGAGGCCAGCATCAGCGTGCGACCCCGGCCGAGGCTGCGTTCGAGCAACGCGGGATCGCGCGTGTCTCCGGTGAAGCGTGCCACCACCTGGCAACCCGGACCCGGCTGCAACCTCCAGTAAAGCCGGATGTCCCGGAGCACGAGATCACCTGCTCCGCCCAGATCGGCAAACAACTTCAACGCCGGGTGTGTGGCGTTGCGGAGATCGAGAAATTCGGGGGGGGTGAACTTGCGCGAGACGTCCAGTGTGGCCGGCAGCACGGCCTGGGCCGACTTGCTGTTGTAAGCAGTCGGCTTGACTCCGCGATCCTGTTGCCAGTGCACCGAAGATCCCAGCACCACGCCCAGGCCGCCGCCCGCCTCGACGAAACTCTCGAGTTCCCTCCAGGACTCGTCGCTGATCTCGGGGACATTCAGCAGGATCACGGTCCGGAAACCGGCCAGTTTCATGTCGGCGAGCCGGTTGGGGGGCACGTGCTCACAGACAAACCTCGCACGACCCCGCTCAATCTCCTGCTCGGGTGCCAGGGCCTCGACCAGGTAGCTGGCCTCCGACGCGGTCGGTGCCACCACCAGCACACGGGGAGCCGATGCGACGGTGACGGTGAAGTACCCCACGTCGTCGGCGGCCAGCGGATCGCTGGATCGCAACCGCAGTTCGCCCTGCACGAACGGCCCCGCCAGGCCATCGGCGACCAGGCTGACCGTCGCCGCGGCTTCTCCGACCAGCTTGACCTCGGCCGACCCTCGAGGGACCCGCTTGCCCGTGGCGCTGATCACGAACAGGTCGACGGTCTGAGCCACCTCGCCCTTGAGACCGATCCCGTCTACCGCCGCGGTGATGGTCACCGCGCCGCCATCGGCGATCGTCTGGCGAGAGAGATCGAGCGAGGCGATGCCGATGTTGACGGGTTTGTCGACACCGGTGTGGACCACATAGACCCCGCCCAGCCACGGACACTTTTCGACTGCTGCGGTGAGTCGATCTGCGTCGGCCGTCCCCCGCGACCAACCGCCGCGGGCCAGATCGGTGAACACGTAGACTTCGCGGACGAACGAATCCTCGCCCCCGGCCCGGATCGAGGCACGTTCACGATCCGATTCGAGCAGCGACAGGCCGCTCTCGATGCACCCGTTGAGCGTGCGGCTGACCGGGTGCAGCACCAGTTGTTCGATGCGACGTCGCAGCGCGACCGGGCTGGACTGGAAGATCACGAACCGCCCTGCCGTCGCCGCATCATCGTCGCCGACGGGTGCGGCACCCCGAGTCGACTCGATGGCGGTGTCAATCACCGCGACCCGGCTGCCGGCCGGCAGTCGATCGAGATGGTCTCGAGCGATCTGCTGGGCCACCTCCAGCCGGGTCTTGCTCTGGTGTCGATACTCCATGCTCTGGCTGGTGTCGAAGACAAACACGGCGGCGACCGGTGCGTTGCGGGCCACTCCCACCGACGGATTGGTCACCTCGGCAGCCACCCGGGGCCCGTACCAACCGCCGGCCCACAGGGCCAACAACAACGCGGTCACCGCGCCCAGGCCGCCCCGCAACAGGGTGCGGCGAGTCGAGTACACGTGACCGGGCCAGTCACGATGACGCCAGCGGCGTGTCATCAACCGGTAGATGGCCAGTGGCAACAAGAACACCGCCAACAGGCCCAGCCCCTCGCCGGGCCACTGCGGCCAGTAATCGGCCGCGGGCAACTTCGGCCGGGCCACCGCCAGCACCAACAGGGCGATCAACGCCATCCGCAGCAGCAGCAACCAGATGTGTCGAAGTCGCAACCGGCGACGATTGTGGCGACGCCGCGACTGGAGCAGCCGCAGGGCGGGGAACAGGTGTGGCTTGGGCCGGGCCCGCAACAACATATGCAGGACGACTGGCACCGCGGCCAGGCCGAGTCCATAGATGATGGCGGGGTTGATCAGTTGCATCAGACGACGACACCAATCGACGGGTCCGAGGACATTCTAACTGCTGGAACCGGATTGCGGATGACCGAACCGGGAATCGGTCTCATTCGGTGCCCAGAATCAACCCCTGCACCTCGTCCCGCAGCTCCGCGTTGACGCTCAATCCGTTGCCACCGTCAACGACAGGTCGTCCGTCAAGCGTGAGGAAGTGCCCACCAGCTTCCTGCAGGATCGGCAGCAGTGCCGCCGCATCCCAGATGTTCATCACGGGATCGACCATCACGTCGGCCCGTCCGGTGGCCACCAACAGGTGCCCGTAACAGTCACTCCAGCCGCGAACCAGGGCCGCGCGATCACAGAAGCGGTCGAACACGTCCTGTCGACCCAACGTCCGCCAACGAGTGATCGTGGTCGTGCAGAACAGGGCCTGGTCGAGTTGCTGAACGGTCGAGACACGGGCTGGACGGGGATCACCGCCGGCCTGCTGCCACCATGCCCCCAGGCCGATACCGCCATAGGCCACCTCGTCGAGGGCTGGCATCCGGCAGACACCGGCCACCATCTGCCCGTCGTGTTCCAGGCCGATCAGTGTGCCGAACAACGGCACATGGTGAATGAACGACTTGGTACCGTCGATCGGGTCGAGAATCCAACGGAACCCGTTGCTGCCGACGGTTTCGTCGAATTCCTCTCCCAGCACCCCGTCATCGGGCCATTGCTCAGCCACCCTCCTGCGAATCAACTGCTCGGCCTCGCGGTCGGCAGCGGTCACAGGAGAATCGTCCTGCTTGCGCTCGACGACCAGGTCCGTGTCGAGGAAGTGTCGCATGATCAATTCGCCGGCCTCGGCCGCCACCGCGACGGCAAAATCGAGTCGACCGTCGAGATCGTTGATCGCCCCACTCATGTCGGATCCTCCTCGAGCCGGTACAGGTGCTCGCCGGCCCGTCGCACCAGCAGCACGCCCTCGTCCTCCCGATCGGCGAACGACTCGACATCGATCGATGCCGGATCGCGCCAACCCAGGTTGATCCGCCGGCAGATCTCCTCGGACAACCCCGTGGCCAGCGTCACGTTGATCCGAGGCCGTTCGATCCCGTCGACCATTCTTCCACCGCCACGAACGTGGGTCGAGTGAGCCAGGACACCGCGAGGAATCTCGGCGAACCGATCAAGTTGATTCGTGAAATAGTCCCGCACGTGGTAACCCACCCGTTCGATCAACCGCCCGTGGGTGATCGAGATCTCCGACAGGTGCGGTGCGTAGATGATCAACTCGCCACCGTCGGCGACAACCGGTTCGAGCTTGTACATGCACTTTCCGGCCACCCACAACTCGTCGTACATCGGAGGCGCACACGAGAGCACGGTATCGAATGGCCGGGGTTTGCGGAGAATGTGGATGCGGTTGGACAGGTCCGCCGCGCCGGCCCAGGCCGTTTCGGGAGTCCCGTAAAACAGATCCAGGACACCCCCATCGCCGCCGACGACGAATGCCACGCAACGGCGATCGACGGGGATCATCGCCGCGGCACGGTCAACCACTTCACGAACCGGTGTCCGGCCGACCCCGATGATCTCGGCGTTGGTGATCAGGGCTCCGAGCCAGTGGAAGAAGTTGAGGATCTCGGCTCCGGCGATGCCGGGAAAGAAGTACTTGTTGCCGCCCGAGAAGCCGACGACCTCGTGAGGGAACACCGGGCCCAGAACCAGCAGCAGGTCGTAGTCGTCGATCCGCGAGTTGATTTCAACGGCGACGTCCTCGGCGAGCAGGCCGTCGGAGATCTCGGCAGTGTCGGCAGCCGAGAGAGTCCCGATCCTCCTCAGGCGACCGGGACGGTCCCATTCGTGGTTGAACAACCCGACCGATTCGCCTCCCTCGATTTCGTCGATTCCCAGCATCGCGGCGATCGCGGCGGTTTCCATCGCCGGGTGAGTCCCCAGCGCGACGATCACATCGACGGTGGCCGCGACCGGGCCGATCTGTCGATGGAGGGCTCCGAAGAGCAGCGGCAACGGGGCGGTGCGTGTCGAATCCGGCACGACCACCAGCACGCGACGACCGGAAAAATCGTCGATGGGCAATCGCGAAGCAAACCACTCCTCGACCGAACCGGGTTCCAACGACGCGGTCATCGCCGGAGAGGATCCGGTCATGGCGCCCCCACAGCGGCCGGATCGCCTCCTACCGCAAAGCTGATGACAACGAACGCGATGTACAACAGCACCAGTGGCACACCCATCGGTCGCTCGAATGTGTTCTTTCGCACCGCGCGGAAGATGAACAGCCGGAACAGGACCAGGATCGCCAGCATCGCCGGCAGGTGCACGTAGAGGAACACTTCGGGAATCCGCGCCGCGCTATCGACGATCGGCAACGGGGACGCAATCGCCGATGCCCCGACCACAAACAGGACGTTGAGCACGTCGGCACCAATGACGTTGCCGACCAGCAATTCCGGATGGCCACGGCGGATCGCGGTCATGCCGACCACCAATTCGGGCAGGGAGGTCCCGAAGGCGACCAACGTCGCCGAAATCACCACCTGCGGCACCGAGAGCCTGAGAGCCACCACGGTGACCGACTCGATCAGGATATGGCTGCTGACAACCACAACGATCGCTCCCACCAGCAGCACAAACAGAATGACCGGAGCCCGTTTCACGCCGTCGGATCCGTCGTCAGTCTCCGGCGAAACCGTCTCCTTCGCGTCCGCCTGCATGCTCCATCGAACCGAAGCGATCATGTAGAGGGCCAACAGTGCCAGGAACATTCCACCGGCCCATACCGGGATCTCGGCCGAATCGCCGTCGATCATCCACATCGCGTAGCAGAGCCCGGCCAACAGGACAGCCGAGCCGAATTGCACCCACCCCTGTCGAGCCAGCAGGAACCGGTTGACCGGGAGCCGGATCATCAGGCAGCCGATCCCGAAGATCAGCCCGGTGTCGGCAATGATCGATCCCACGGCATTGCCCAGGGCCAGGCCGCTCTTGCCGTCCCACGCCGCCATCACGCTGACGGCACACTCCGGAGCGGTCGTCCCCAGGCTGACGATCGTCGCTCCCACGATGATCTCCGGCACCCCCAGCCGCCGGGCCAACGCGGTGGCCGATTCGACCAGCCAGTCCGCCCCGGTCATCAGGGTGAACATCGAGAAGACCACCAAGCCCAGCAGACCCCACTCCGGCAAGGTCTGGAACCAGTCACTGGGAATCAGGAATTCCACGGCCTCTCACCACCGTCTCGAGTCGTTCGGATCGGCCATCCTAACGCTCGCTGCAACGTGCCGGAAGCCTCGCGATCCTCATTCACTCAACATGCCCCGGTCAATCCGGTTGTAACGGTCATGACGACGGGTGAGCGGGTGGTATGGCCTGCAACCGCAAAAAGCGCGGGTTTTTCCGGGTGTAGCGGCCGATAGAACCCTCTGGGGAAAAACGGACCCGGGCAAGGAACTCGGCAAGTGCAACGGGAAATGAACGTCTTGGCGCTGGTGAAGAACTCGGAACGCTACGTCTTCCTCTACGACGACGACAGCACCGAGAGTGTCCTGCAGAAGCTGGGACAATACGCAGCGGACAAGGAACTGAGCTTCAGTTGGTACGACGCCGCGGTGCTCAGCCAGAAGGTTCGGAGGTTGAAGGAGGAGGCGGTCGCCGAAAAGTCGACGGTTCCCTCGCCATCATCGCACCCGGCCCCGATCGCATCGCAGCCGCCCCTCGAGACCCCTCGGGAATCGGCACCGTTGCCGGGGCTGAGGTTCCGCGGCATCGGCCGGATGCCCTGACGAATCGAGGCTCTCGCATGCAGGCAGCCATCGACGGCTTTCTGCGTTATCTGCGGATCGAACGCAATGCGTCTCCGCTGACGCTGAAGTCCTACGGCGAAGATCTGTCGGTGCTGGTCGAGTACCTGCGGACGACCGAGGGCGGGCTGCCGGGCCCGTCGGATGTCTCGATCGGGCAGTTGAGGGCTTACGTGGCCAACCTGCACGAACGGGGCTACGCCCGGAGTACGGTCGCACGGCGGCTGGCCAGCCTGCGGAGTTTCTTCGAGTACTGTCGCCGTGAAAAACTGGCCGACTCGAACCCCGCCCGCGCGCTCAGAACCCCCCGCCAGGGTCGACGGTTGCCGCATTTCCTGACAACCGACCAGGTGGCGGCATTGCTCGAGGCCCCGGCGACCGACCAACCCGCCGGTCTGAGGGATCGAGCGATCCTCGAAACTCTCTACTCGGCCGGCCTGCGGGTCAGCGAACTGGTCGCACTGGACATCGGTGACTGGGACCGCGACAGCAACATCCTGAGGATTCGCGGGAAGGGTCGGAAGGAACGGATCGCTCCGGTCGGCCGTTTTGCCGCCCGTGCACTGTCGGACTGGGTCGAGGTTCGTACCGCCGCCACCGATCTCGGTCCCCGGGACCGCGACGCCGTGTTCCTGAACCGTTTCGGCCGCCGTCTGACCGCCCGCAGTGTCGGCCGCTTGCTCGAAAAGCACATCGCCGCCGCCGGCCTCGATCAACTCACATCCCCCCACACCCTCCGGCACAGCTTCGCCAGCCACATGCTCGACGGCGGAGCTGATCTCCGCAGCGTCCAGGAACTTCTGGGTCACAAGAGCCTGACCACCACCCAGATCTACACCCACGTCAGCACCCGCAGGCTGCGGGAGACCTACGAGCGGGCACATCCGCACGCGCAACGGAGCAGTTAGCGGCACACCGACGAATCGACGTGTCTCGACCACCCCGGCGATCGTCAGCTGCCTGCCTCGCGTTTCCATCCCCGCTCGACAAACAGCGGAGCGTACTCGGACGAGACGAACAACCGGTCCTCGGAATTGGGGATCCGGTGGTAGTTCTCCGGTCTTAGCAACACACCGTCGTCGGCATTCAGGTCGATGACCCACCGCGACGGACGTTCCCGTCGCGAAAGAAACCGCAGCTCGAACGGTTCCAGTTGCAGGGGATCGGTCGCGTGAAAAATGCCTCGATGAGCGGCCCGGGAGGCGGCGACATCGCGGCGGACGCGGCCGAGCGACTTGGACAGCAGAGCCTGTCGCTTCATCCCCCTCGGATCGGGGACCGCCTTGAGGATCGTTTTCTCCTTCCGCCAGGGATTGACGTTGGGCCAGATGAAATACGGACTGGCCTGGCCGAGTTTCAGCAGTCGCTCGTTGTAGCTGAGCGGTCGGGGTGCCGGCTTGTTGCGGTCGGGCTGGTTGCGGTTGATGAAACACAGGAACCGGCCGTAGATGTCCATGATCTCGTACCCGAAGACCATGAACATCTGGAACGACTCATCGGTCTTCTGCATCACCTTCATGTCCGAAGTGATTTCTCGTTCGAGTGCCATCTCGGCGGCCCGTGCATGCCGGTGGTGATTCTCGGCCGCGTTCTCACGCAACCGCCCCTTGAGCGACTCGACCAGTCCCGCCGGCAGGCTCTCGGCGAACTTCGGCCAGGCCTTCGAAAACGGGTCGGCCAGGAACGTCTTCCACTTGGGATCCTCGATCCCCAGGAACTCGGTCGTGCCGGGGAGCCGGAAACTCACCTCCGGAGTGTCGATGCCCAGCAACCGCACCCCGATGTCGCCGACCGCACTGACGATCAGCGTATCACCGTCGTGGGTCTGTTCGGCAACCGTCCCCTGGCGACGCATTCTCTGTCCCAACCGAGCGATCCCGCTGGTCAGGTTGGTCCGATCGTTGACTCGAATCGCCCGCGCCATCTGGTAGTCTCCCTGGTCCGACTGCTGTGCCTGGGCTGATTGGCCAAACGACACGACCACCCAAAGCGACAGAATAGCACGGCGATCGCCGCCGCAGGTACCCTTTCCATCCGTCCAAACGGGCCGTAGATTAGCCGGTGCGGAGGCAGCCAGGCGAGAAACGAGGCATCCGATGATCGTCAGTTGGGAGTGGCTCGGCCAATACGTCGCGCTGGAGATGCCGATCGAAGAGCTGACGACCCGGTTGACGATGTCGGGCCTGAACCTGGAGGGGACCGACACGGTCGAAAGCGATACGGCGATCGACCTGGAGGTCACAAGCAACCGCCCCGATTGCCTGGGCCACATCGGCGTCGCCCGGGAAGTCTCGGTGCTGTACGACCTCCCGCTGAAATCACCCGACCCACAACCGCCCTGCATCGAACCGCAGATCTCGGATGTCACCTCGGTCGAGATCAGCTGCCCGGACCTGTGTCCGCGGTACACCGCCCGGGTCGTCCGTGGTGTCACCGTCGGACCCAGCCCCGACTGGCTCGTCCGGCGGCTCGCCACCCTCGGCATCGTCTCGATCAACAACATCGTCGACATCACCAACTACGTGCTGATGGAGACCGGCCAGCCGCTGCATGCCTTCGACTTCGACAAACTGGCCGAGGGCCGAATCGTCGTCCGACAGGCGGCCGCCGGCGAACAGCTCGAAGCGATCAACCACACCACCTACAAGCTGGCTCCCGGCATGTGCGTGATCGCCGACGCCGAAAAACCGGTGGCACTGGCGGGAGTGATGGGGGGAGCCGAAACGGAAATCACCGAAACGACCAGCACGGTGCTGGTCGAAACCGCCGAATTCGCCCCGCTCTCGATCCGGAACACCGCCCGCAGCCTTTCCCTGTTCAGCGACTCGTCGTTTCGCTTCGAGCGAGGCATCGATCCGCATGCACTCGACACGACCAGCCGTCGTTGCTGCGAGTTGATTCTCGAACTCGCAGGTGGCGAACTGCTCGACGGGGTCATCTGGACCGGTGATCCACCCCCGGACGAACCGACCACCGTCTCGATCCGCTACGCGCAGGTCCCTCGCGTACTCGGCATCGACGTCCCGCCCGCCGACGTCGTCGCCATCCTCGAACAACTCGGGCTCAGCCGGGTCGCTGACTCCGACGACACCACTGCCACATTCGCCGTGCCCGGATGGCGTCGGGACCTGTCCCGGGAAATCGACCTGATCGAGGAAGTCGCCCGGATCTGGGGCTACGACCGGATCCCCGAGGACAACCGCGTCCCGCTGACACTGTCTCAACCCACCCACCGGGACCTCGTCAGCAACACACTTCGCGAACTGCTCTGCGCCGCGGGCTTTCACGAGGCGATAACACTCTCGTTCGTCACCCGGGAACTGTTCGGCCTGTTCCGACCCGAACCCGACTGCGAACCCCTGTCGGTCGAGCACTCGTCACGGCGGCAGGAGAACCTGTTGCGGCAGAGCCTGGTGCCCAGCCTGCTGCAGTCTCGACGGGAAAACGAACGGCATGGAAGCTTCGGTGTCGACCTGTTCGAGATCGCCAACGTGTACCTGCAGGCCCATCCCGGAGCCGAGGGATCCGAGCCCACCCGGGTGACAGCCGTCAGCGGACGATCATTCGGGGAACTCAAGGGCGTGTGCGAGACGCTGGTCACTCACCTGGCTCCCCACGCAATACTGACAGCCAAGCCACTGGACGTTCCGGGGTTTGTCGACGGGCGCGGAGCCCGCCTGCTGCTCGACGGCATCGCCTGCGGCTGGCTTGGCGAATTGACCCGGGAGGCCACCGACCCCCTCGACCTCCGCGACGCGGTGACGATCGTCGAACTCGACCTGGCCACCGTCGAGGCCGCAGTGGAGACAACCCGGCGGTTCAAGGAATTACCGCGGTTCCCGGCGATCGAACGTGATCTCAACTTCGTGCTCGACGAACACGTCACCTGGGACGAGCTCGAATCGGCGGTCCGCGACAACGCCGGCCCCCTGCTCGACAGCATCTCCTTCGGCGGCCAGTACCGCGGTCAGCAGATTCCCGCCGACAAGAAGTCCTATGTCGTCACGATCGGATACCGCTCGGACGAACGCACGCTGACCAACGAGGAAATCGAGGAGGCCCAGGCCCGCGTCGTCGCCGCGTGCGAATCCGGCCTGGGTGCGAGCCAGAGATGAGTTCCGGCACCGGCAGAGCCGTCGACGTGGCACGACTGCATTTCGGCGACCTGTCGCTGGAAACCCGCTACCTGCTCTCTCCCTTGGCCGGCTTCACCAACCTGCCATTCCGACGGATGATTCGTCGCGTGGGGGGGATCGGGCTGTGCACGACCGACCTGGTCAACGCCCGCAGCCTGCTGGCCCGCCGGCACAAGGCCCTCGAACTGGTACAAACCTGCCCGGACGATTCGCCTCTTGCGATCCAGATCTTCGGCAGCGAATCCGAATTCGTCGCCGACGCGGCGAGGCTGCTGGAGGCGGAATTCGAGCTCGATTCGATCGACATCAACATGGGCTGCCCGGTGGCCAAGGTCGCCGGGCACGGCGCCGGCGCCGGGTTGATGCAACAGGCCGACAGGACGGTCGAACTTGTCCGAAGCGTCGTCGACGCGGTGTCGCTGCCGGTGACGATCAAGATGCGGCTGGGCTGGGACGAACGGTCGCTGACGGCTCCATGGTTTGCCCAGGCTTTCGAGGAAGTGGGGGTGGCCGCGATCGCGATCCACGGACGCACTCGGGAACAGGGCTTCAGCGGCGGCGTCGACCTGGACGGCATCCGCCAGGTCGTCGAGTCGGTCGAGTCCATCCCGGTGATCGGCAACGGCGACATCCTGACCGTCGAGGACGCGGTGACGATGTTCAAGATCACCGGTTGCGACGGCATCTCGATTGGCCGCGGCGCACTGGCCAACCCGTGGATCTTCCGCCAACTGGTTCAATGGGAACGGACCGGGCAATGGGATCCCCCCGGCAGTTTTGACGACCGGCTGCTGCTGCTGCTGGAGCAACTTGAGTTCCTGGTTGAGCAGAAGGGTGAACCGAAGGCCATCATCAGCTTCCGCAAGATGATCCACTGGTACCTGAAATCCATGCGAGTGCGTCCCGCCCTGCGGCACACTTTTCAGCAGGTGAGAACCCGCGAGGACTTCGATGAGGCGATCGAGAGGGTGCGGGCCGAGAATCACCCCGGACGTGACAGGGGGGAGATCCGGGTGCCGGTCCCGTCCGGACCCAACTCCCATTGGTAACCGACCGGCTCGTCAGGACGTCGGCTCCACCTCGCCTTGTCCCGGCTTGACCCGCAGTCGCCGCACACGTCGCTTGTCGGCGGATTCGACACTGAACTGCCACTGACCCCAATCCAAGGTCTCGCCGGGGACGGGAATCCGCCCCAGCCGGGTGATCACGAAGCCGCCCAACGTGTCGTAGTCCTCGTCCTCGGGCAGCCCGTAACCGAAGCGTTCGTTGAGGTCGTCGATGTGAGCTCTGGCATCGACCTCTATCATTTCCGGCCCGATCGTCTTCACCAGGTCTTCGCCCCCCACGTCGTACTCGTCCTCGATCTCTCCGACGATTTCCTCGAGAACATCCTCCAGGGTGACCAGCCCGGCGACCCCGCCGTATTCATCGAGCACGATGGCCAAGTGGACCTGCTCGCGCTTGAGCGTTTCCAGCAGAGTGTCGATACCGGTCGTCTCGGGCACGTAGAACGGCTCGCGGATGATTTCGCGGAGTCCTCCCGGAGCTGAGGCGGTGTCGACCTGCAAGTGGCCGAGCAGATCCTTGGCGTAGAGGATACCGACGATGTCGTCGGTATTTTCTCCGACCACCGGCACACGGGTGTGGCCTGCCTCGAGCAACTGCCGCCGCGCGTCCTCCAGCGACGCGTCGGCCCTCAGGCAGATCATGTCCGTCCGAGGTGTCATCACTTCGGCCACGTCCTCGTCCCGCAGTTCCATCACGCGGTGAATCATCGCACGGGCGGCGCTTTCGATGCGGCCTCCTCGCTGCCCCTCATCGACCACGCTACGGATCTCGTCGCTCAATGCGGCCAGGTCGCCGGAGACCGGTTCGGGTCGACCGGCGATCCGATGGCAAAGGCGATCCAGTTGCCCGACGATCGTCGACACCGGGGCCAGGACCAGTGTCAACAGCGAGAGGACTCGCCAACTGTGGACTAGGAACTGCTCCCCCCACACCCGCCCGACAGCCCATGGCAGAACCACCGTAGCCATCAGCAGGGCCAATGCCGCCGTAACGATCATTCCCACCTGCGACCAGCCCCCGGCACCGGCAGCCACCGGCAACCACCAGATGCCGAGTGACCCGGCAGCAATGACCACGCTCAACGCGTACAGGCAGTTGACAGCCAGTTGCACCCGTTCCCTTCGGGCCAGGATGACCCCGAACAACTCGGGGCGACCCCGCTCGTGGCAGACCGCTTCAAGGCGACTGCGGGAAAACGCCCGCAAGCTGCTGTCGGCCACGGACGCCAGTGTCACCAGCGCCAGCAGGCCACACTCCGTCAGCAGCAAAGAGAGTTGTTCGTTCACCCGTCGACCCTCGCCGTCACCTCTAGCACATCCAACAACTCGGCCTCACGACGACGCATCTGCTCCCGCTGAAGATCGTCGAGATCGACGTAACCACACAGGTGCAACAGGCCGTGGACCAGGTACAGGATCACCTCCTCGGACGGGAGACTCCCCACCTCACCAGCCACCCGCACCGCGGTGTCTCCCCCGATGACCACCTCGCCACAGATCCTCCGCCCCGACCCCCGACGTGCCTCGACCGGTCCCGTCCAGGCTTCGAGGCTGTCACCTTCGAGCGGAAAGGTAAGCACATCGGTTGGACCTTCGATCTGAAGGAAATCCACGTGCAGCCTCGACATCTCGACGTCGTCGACAACCGCCACGCTGATCTCGGCGTGTTCGACCCCTTCGTCTCGAAGCACGTACCCGGCCACCTCGGCCAGTCGTTTTTCACTGGCGGCAGAGCCTTCGGTGCGATCTACCACGTCAATCTTCCATTCCGATCCAGCCAGGGCACCGTCACCGGGTTCGAGTTCCTCGTTCACGCTGAGGCCGTCCGTTGCTCGGGGTAGGTCACTCGTCCGTGATAGATTCCGATCAACGATTTTGTCAAAGACTCCTCGACCACGCGGAGATCGCTGAGTGTCAGACCACTCTCGTCAAACTGCCCGTCAAGCAGCCGCTTGTGCGTCAGGTCATGCACGAGCTCTTCGAGTCGCTTCGGAGTCGGCTCGGCCATCGGCCGGCTGGCACTCTCGACCGCATCGGCCAGCATCATCACTCCGCCCTCCCGGGTCTTCGGTCGAGGTCCGGGATACCGGAAGGACGACTCGACCGGGTCGGCGCGATCGTCGGGTTCGTCCTCGGCCTGACGCTGAGCCTGGTCGTAGAAATATTCGACCCGTGTCGTCCCGTGGTGCTGCTCGATGAGGTCGATCAACGGCTGTGGCAGGTTGTGCTGCCGAGCCAGTTCGACACCGTCCTTGACGTGGCCGATGATGATCAACGTGCTCATCGCGGGAGCCAGCTGTTCGTGTCGACCCCGAGTCTCGGCAGTCGTGTTCTCGACGAAATACTCGGGCTTGAGCATCTTGCCGATGTCGTGGAAGTAGGCAGCAACCCGGACCAACAGCCCGTTGGCCCCGATGCGATCGGCGGCCGCCTCGCCGATGGCCCCGACGATAAACGAGTGGTTGTACGTGCCGGGAGCCCGCTGGACCAGTTCCTGCAGCAGCGGGTGCGAAGCATCACCCATCTCGAGCAGGCTGATGTCGGTGACCACCCCGAACAACGACTCGATGAACGGCAGACTGCCAGCGACCAGGTACCCGGCCACCAGGCACCACAGAAAGCCCCTCAACAAAGGCCACAGCTCGGCGGTGTCGAACAGCACCCCGGCGGACTCCGACGAGGTGATCGCCAGCGTGCCCCATTCAACCAGCACGAAGACGACCCCCGACCAGAACCCCACCGTGATCAATGTCGATCGCGAAGAGACACGTGTGAGCGGAAGAATGGCACTGACCGAGACCGACAGCAACACGACGAAGTGGCCGATCTCGACGACCGTCGAAAGGGTCAGCAGCAACGAGAGTGTCAGGGCGGTCAGGATGGCCACGACCTGGTCCCAGGCGATCGCGAAGATCACCACTGTCACGAGCAGTGGAATGATCTCGGCACGCCAGGGATCGACCGAGAGCAGTCGGCCGAAAGCGACGGCCAGGACCAGGGTCAACAGGTAGACACCCAGGCGTCCGACGTGGCCCACCAGCGCAGGCCGGGCCCGGGCCAGCCAGATGCCGTTCAGTGTCAGCAGCACGACCAGCAGTACGACCACCGTGGCACCTCGAACCACGTGGTCGGTGGTCGAGAATTGTCGATCGGCGTGGATCTGCTCGATCCGCACCAGCGTCCCCGCATCGATCGTCCCACCCGGTTCGACCAGCCTGCCGGACGCGGTGGCCGCCGGATCGACGAGTCCCTCTGCCGGCCGGTCGCCGACCCGCCAGGCCTGGGGTGGTTCCCAACCCTCGACGACGATCAGCATCGCCGCGACTGCCGCCAGGCACATCAGCAACCGCAACCGGACACTCCGATTGGCCAGTGTCCCGCGCAGCCAGCCGCCCAGCGACATCGCACCACCGATCTCGGCGGTACGGGGGATGCGGGTTGCCCGCGACGTTTTTTGTCCGAACCACGACATTCTCAAGCCCTTGGCTGATCCTTGTCCGGATCACCGTGCGTTCGATGGTCTCTTTGTGTAGGCCTTGACAATTTCGCTGACCAGCCGGTGTCGCACGATGTCCCGCCCCCCCAGGCGGACCACGTCGACGCCGTCGATCGACGTCAGTCGCTTGATCGCATCGGGAAGTCCACCGGCAAGATGGTCGGGGAGATCAACCTGTGTGATGTCGCCGCTCACGACGATCTTCGACCCCTGGCCCATCCGCGTCAGAAACATCTGCATCTGGGTCCGCGTGGCGTTCTGGGCCTCGTCGAGAATGATGAAGGTCTCGTTGAGCGTGCGGCCGCGCATGAAGGCCAGTGGCACGATCTCGATCACGTCGTGTTCGATGTACCGCTTGACCTGGTCGTAGCTGAGAATCTCGGCCAGCGCGTCGAGCAGGGGTCGGAGGTACGGGTTGACCTTGGCCGTCACGTCACCCGGCAGGAAACCCAGTTTCTCGCCCGCCTCGACCGCCGGACGAACCAGCACGATCTTGCGGACCAGCTCCGATCTCAGCGCCGATAGCGCCATGGCAACGGCCAGATAGGTCTTGCCGCTGCCGGCCGGTCCGGTGCAGAAAACCAGGTCGTTGCGAAGAATCGCGTCGACATACGCCCCCTGCCCGGGTGTCTTGGGATGAACGTCCTTGGCTGATTCGAACAGTTCGATCCGGGACCGCCCGTCCCCGCGAGGATCGCTCGCCGCAACGTCCGGCAAGGAGATCGACTCGCCGACCTGCCCGATGGCCTTCAGCACGTCGTCTGCTCGCAGCTCCCCGGTCACGCCGATCACCTCCCGCAGCCGACGAATCACCGCGACCCCCTGGTCGACCGACTCGCGGTCACCCTGGATCTTCAGCGTGTCGTCGCGGATGACAACGTCAACCCCGACCGAATCCCGCACGCGGCGCAGGTGCTCGTCTCGGGCCCCCAGGAGCGTTCGTATCTCCTCGGGATCATCGAACGGAATAGTCGCTTCGGACATGCCGACGGCCCGTCAAGCAGGGCCGTATCCGGTGCGGAGTTGCCAGGCCGGAGCCCCGAGCCCCGACACGCCTGAATTCTAACCGGGGCATAACCCCAGAGGAAGCCCCTGCCCACGCGGTTGATCCCACTCGGACTGCGGTCCCGTTCTGGTGTTCCACCTTTGACGATTCTGATGGAGTTTCTCAAGAGAGGACCTCTAGGGAGTCGAAAAGACGAACTGGGTGTTCCGGCTGCAACGGCTGACACGGTCCCGCACCAGGAGACGATCCGCCAGCCGTCTCCAGTCTCTCCTGCACAAAACCCCGGATCCCGCCATGTACCAGACATTCTACGACTTAGCTCGCCCGCCCTTCCCGGCATCCCCCGATCCTGCGTCGTTGGTGATCTACGGCGACCTGGGCACCCAGTTGGGCGAACTGGCCGGCTGCCTCACCTCCGGACAGGGGATCGCCGTGCTGACCGGTCCCCCGGGATCGGGAAAGACCCTCTGCACCCTGGCGATGACCCGTGATCTGACCAGTTCGCTGGTCGGCATCTGCCTGAGGACCGGGCAGTTCAATCAGTCTCGAGAACTGCTCAAGGCGATCCTCCACGGACTCGGACAACCCTACCGCCGTCAAGATGACCAGGACCTCCGGCTCGCCGTCGCCGACGCGATCCTCAGCCTGCCTTCAGCCACCAAAGGTGTGCTGCTGGCTGTCGATGAGGCGCACCGTCTCGGACTGCCGGTCCTCGAAGAACTCCGCGGCCTGACGAATCTCGACGAGAATGGCCGACCCCTGGTCCGCCTGCTGCTGACCGGACAGTGTGAACTCGAAGAAACACTCGCCGATCCGCAACTCGACGGGCTTTACCAACGGGTCCGCGGACAGGCCAGGCTGCAGCCGTTGACTCGGGCCCAGTCGCAGGACTACCTGAAGTCGCGGATCCGGTTTGCCGGCGGAGACCCCGACTCGGTGATGACCGCCGAGGCAATCGAACTGCTGGCGATCGTCTGCGACGGATCACCCCGTTGCCTCAACCACCTGGCCGACTCGAGTCTCCAACTCGGAGCCCGGACAGCCACGCGACCGATCACCCGCGCCGAAGTGCTCGATGCACTCACCGAATCTCGACAACTGCCGTTGCGGTTCATCGAACCGGTTCGTCCCGGTGTCGACAGCACCCCGCCGCCAACCGCCACCGGGCCGGTCGAATTGACCAAGACCGACGACGGTTTCTGTGCCGTCGAGGTCGGTGCAGGTGCCGGGGCAACAGACGGATCGCCCGTTGCGGACACGGCCTCGAAAACCGACAGCGTCGCCTGGGACCTGGCTGCCACGTCGAGCAGCGAAATCGACGACGAGCATCCCGATCCGGCGACCGAGAAAACCGTCGACGTCACGGCATTCGACGTCGTGCTTCCCGAGGCCAACGCGGCTCACGGCAACCACGACCAGCCTCGGCCACACATGGGACTCTTCTCCCGCCTGCGCCGAGCCGCCAGCCGCTCGACCGACGAGACCACGGCCGACTAGCCGACTGCTTTGTCGTCGTGACGAAGATTTCCTGGGAGACTCAATCTGACGGTGCGCGCCCCGCCGGTTCGGCCACCAAGCCGGCTCATGGACCAAATCAAAGAAAAGATGAAATGGACGGGTGTGATCTCTTGAAGCAATCCCCCGGAACGATACGATCTTCGCTTAAACGGCAGGCTGCTCGGCCGATGGCTGCTGCCGCCGGCCAGAACCGAATGAAGATGAAGAACTGAAATGAGTCCAATCCAGCAGGTTTACGGCAGCTCTCCTTTTCAACCACTCGTCGAGCACGCTGGCAAGGTCCAGGAGTGCGTCGAGTTGCTTCCTCTGTTGGTCGAGGCGCTGGTCACCGCCCGTGGCTAGAATCCGGCCTTTAGTTCGTAAACTGCGGCAGATATTTGAAATAACGACTTTTTTGACTCCAGGAAGTTAGACAGAGGAGTGGGTGTGAGTCAAGAACTTCTGTGGAACATGATCTTCGGCCTGATTGGCGGCCTGGGTATTTTCCTGCTCGGCATGAAATACATGTCCGAGGGGATGCAGGCCGTGGCCGGTACTGGCTTGCGACGCATGATTAGCATGGCCACGAACAACCGGGTCCTGGCTGCCATTGTGGGCCTGGCTGTAACCTGCCTGGTCCAGTCCAGTTCGATCACCACGGTCATGGTGGTTGGGTTTGTAAACAGTGGCTTGATGACATTGATGCAGGCGATCGGTGTGATCATGGGTTCCAATATCGGGACGACGATCACCGGCTGGATTCTCGTTCTCAAGATTGGCGTATACGGACTGCCGATCCTTGGCTTGGCAGCGTTTGCTTACTTATTCTCCAAGGGCGATCGTGTGCGTTATATCGCAATGGCCGTCATGGGCATTGGGATGGTGTTCTTCGGGCTGGAGTTGATGAAGGATGCCTGTGCGCATATCAAGGATTTGCCCGCTTTTGAAGCATGGTTTGGTCGCTTTAGCGCCGACACGGTTCTTGGCATGATGCAGTGCATGCTGGCCGGATGCATCCTGACCGTCATGGTCCAGTCTTCCTCTGCCACGCTGGGAATCACGATCGCGCTGGCGCTCACCGGCGTCATTAATTATCCAACTGCCGCCGCACTGGTTCTGGGTGAGAACATTGGCACGACGATAACTGCGTTACTCGCATCCATCGGAGCGAACACCAATGCACGCCGCGCTGCATACTTTCACGGGTTGTTCAACGTGATTGGTGTCTGCTGGATTAGCATCATCTTCTTTCAATATGTGAAATTCGTTCCCTGGGTGATCGGTGTCGACGTGACTCAGGCGGTCATCGACGTAGAAGGCGTCAAGACTTTTCCAGAGATCACTGCAGCCATTGCGGCAACGCATTCGATTTTCAACATCGCCAATACGCTGCTGTTCCTGCCGATTGCCCATGTGATTGCACGCGTGCTTACACGAATCGTGCCGGAACGAGGGGTCAGGGAAAAACATCGCCTGACCAACCTCGACGTGCGCATGCTCGAGACACCGGTGGTTGGCATCGAACAATCGCGTGTGGAAGTGCTGCGAATGGCAGATGGCTGCCAGAAAATGATGGACTGGTTGAAGACGTCAATCGACGAAGATGATCCCGATCCGAAACGCGTGAAACATCTGTTTCAGCTGGAAGAGGATCTCGACACCATGCAGAACGAATTTGTCACCTTCATGACGAATCTACTGTCCGGCAACGTGCCACACCGGGTGATTGAAGAGGGGCGTCAACAATTGCGGATGGCTGACGAATACGAGTCCATTAGCGATTGCCTTGCCAGCATCCAGAAATTCCAACTCAAGTTAGGAGAGCAGGGGTTTCATTTCGACGAGAAGCAACGAGCGGAACTCGGCTCGCTGCACGATTCGGTTGCCCAGTACCTGGATCTTGTTTTCAACACCTACGAAGAGCGGAAAACGGAACTCACTCCCAGCGCCGCTTCGTTGGCAAAGGAGATCACCAGGCATGTCAAGGAACTTCGCAACAATCACATCAGTGATCTGAGCCGAAGCAGGATAGAGCCGTTCGTGAATCTCGCGTTTACGTCATCACTCGCCGCTTATCGTGCTGTGCGAGATCATGGAGTCAATATCATGGAAGCGATGACCGAGGAGATCTAGGTACGCTGGCGCGCCTGTTTCTTGATCTCCTTCGATTGCTGGTCAGACCAGTACTTCCTTGACCACGTGCGATTCATCGGGACCGGTCAGTCGCTGGTCCAGTCCCTGGTAGACGTAAGCGAGATGCTCGCCTCGCGATCGGCATGTCCTGCTCTCTACCGGCCGCTGCGATCTGGCTGCACATGGCCAGTTCCTTCGGGATGCCCGTCTCGACCACCCACTCGATTGTCGGGGCCGTCGCCGGTTTCGGCGTGGTGGCATTCGGAGTGGGCGCGATCGACTGGTCGACGATGGGACAAATCGTCGCCAGTTGGTTCCTATCTCCGGTCCTCGGTGGCCTGATCGCGTTCGTGCTCTTCAAGTTGATCTTGGCCCTGATCCTCGGACGCCATGCCGCGATCCGCCATGCCCCGTTTTAGTTTTCGTTGTCGGTTTCGTGATGTCACTCTCGATCCTCTGGAAGGGGCTCAAGCACTTGCTCAAGGAGCAGCAGGACATGCTGCCCGGGTGGACGACCGTCGGTGAGAAGATCACGCAGTTGACTCCGTCACTGGGCATCGCCGCCAACACCGCCGCCACCATCGTCGTGCTGGCCTGCAGTCGGATGGGCCTGCCGGTCTCTACCACTCACACCCTCGTCGGTGCGATCCTGGGCGTCGGCCTGGCCAGCGTCGATCGCTCGGTGACCCGCGACATCTTCGGCGGATGGTTGATCACCGTCCCGATAGCCGCCATCATGTCGGCCGTGCTCTACATGATCGCGATTGCCGTGCTCGGCTAGACCGGGTGTGTCGATCGGGGTGTGGAAACACGCATCGATCCAGACAGGCTCAGCCTTCGCCATGCAAGATCCTCGCATCGATACGCTCGCGCGGACACTCCTGGACCACAGCTGCCAGGTGAAGGCCGGTGACAAGATCCTTGTCGAGGCATTCGATCTACCTGACCCGGCCCTGGTGTGTGCCCTGGTGGAAGGCGCCGCGGCACGCAAGGCGATCGCGGTGGTCAGTTGGAAGAGCAACACGATTCTGCGCAGTCTCTACCGCACCGGGACCCCCGAGAGCCTCGGCCTGTGCGGCGAACTGGAACGACACCAGATGGAGCAGATGGACTGCTACATCGGTATCCGTGGGGCCGCCAACAGCAACGGTTTTGCCGACGTGCCCGGCGACCAGATGGACCTCTACCAGGCCCACTGGTGGCACCCGGTTCACAGCGAGGTCCGCGTCCCCGACACCCGCTGGGTCGTACTCCGCTACCCAACTCCCTCGATGGCTCAATCGGCCCACATGAGCACCGCGGGGTTCGAAGACTTCTACTTCGAAGTCTGCACCGCCGATTACGCCAAGATGGCCGAGGATCTCAAGCCGCTGAAAGCCCGCATGGAAGCGGCCCAAGCAGTCCACATCACCGCGCCGGCCACCGACCTCACGTTCTCGATCGCCGATATCCCGGTGATCCCCTGCTCGGGCGGCCGGAACATTCCCGACGGCGAGTGTTTCACCGCGCCGGTACGCGACAGCATCAACGGCAGCATCCGTTACAACACGCAGTCGCTGTACCAGGGCACCATCTTCGACGGGATCGGATTCACCTTCGAGAACGGAAAGATCGTCGAGGCCGACTGCGGCGGCGAAACCGAACGGCTCAATGAGATCCTCGATGCCGACCAGGGGGCCCGCTACATCGGCGAGTGGTCGCTGGGAACCAACAACCGTGTCAAGCACCCCATGCTCGATACGCTCTTCGACGAGAAGATCGGTGGTTCGTTTCACCTGACACCGGGGCAGGCCTACGACGAGGCTGACAACGGGAACCGCAGCCGCATCCACTGGGACCTGGTACTGATTCAGACTCCCGAGTACGGCGGTGGCGAAATCGCCTTCGACGGCGAGGTGATCCGGCGAGACGGCCGGTTCCTGCCCGACGACCTGCAGGGTCTCAACGAGGGCCTCGACTCCGCCTAGCAGGACGGGCCGTCCGACACTCCGGCGAATTCCCTCAGGTTGGCCTCGATCACCGCCTGCGGGCAGCTCCAGACCAGGAAGAACATCGACTCGCGGACGGCCCGTGAGGCCGGGTGCGAGGCGGTGAAGCCCGCCCCCTTGCTTGCAGCCAAGTACGCCTGCGCCGCTCGCAGGGCCAGAGAATTGCTCCGACGACGCAGTGACTCGTTGGTCAACTCGGGAGCCTGGCTGTCGGCAGAATCTTCCGCAGCAGCCAGCAGGTCGCCCACCACCTGATCGCGTTCGACGGACAGCGGATCGACGATCTCTCGGAGTTCGGGCCGCTTCAGGGCCTCGCCGGTCAACCGATCGAGGCTGGCGGAAGCGGCACCCAGGGCCAGGGCCGACGTGCCCAGCGACCCGGTCCCGCCGCGACCGCCACTCTGCATGACGCCATCGACCGGTCCGGCGACCAGCATCGAGCTGTCGACCGACACACCGTCGAGCCGGATCGACGCCGTGCGGGACGAATCGAGAGCCAGCAGGTCCTGCGCGGGCATCACGGTGATCCCCTCGCTGTCCATCGGCACGGCCACCAGCACCTGGGTCCCGTCATCGCAGCTGCCCCCGGTCAGCACCCAGTCGGCCTGGCTGGCGCCGGTGACCCAGGGGACGGTTCCTTCGAGCTCCAGGCGGGGCCCCTCGATCGACACACTCACAGACGGTTTCGAGAGGTGTTGTCCTGATGTGGTCAGGTGCGAAATTCCCACGGTGGCAAACCGGCCGGCCCCGACCAACTGCGGCAGCAGTTCGGCCTTCAACGACTCGTTCTCCGACAGAGCGAATCTCTGGCACGCCGCGTTCCGCTGTGTCAGCACAAACGTAGTCGGCAGGCACTCTCGAGCCAACTGCAGGTACCCCTCGACCAGTTGGCCGCCCGTGAATTCGCTGCCCCCATACTCTCGGGGCACCACCCACCCCAGCACACCGGCTTCACCGAGCACTTCGAGGCTCTCGGACGGCCAATTGCTGGCATCATCCAGCGAGGCCGAGTTCTCCCGCAACATCCGCAGCGGTTCCTCGAACGATCGATCCGGTTCAGGCCAGGTCGACATCGTCAAAGTGACTCCATGAACTCGGTCATTTCTCCTTCGGCGTGAGAGTCACCGACACGTCGAGCCACCGCGACCCCCTCGATCAACACGTCCCGAGCTTCCTGTTCTCGTCCCTCCCCGGCCAGCAACTGGCCCCGCTGGAACCATGCCGGAACGTAATCCGCGTGTTCCTCGACGAGCACCGCCAGCCGGTCAATCGCCTCGCCCGGATTTCCCTCCGAGGCGCACGCCATCGCCACGGCGTAGGCGAGAAAGACGTCGGTTGGATCGGCTGCGAGCAGTTGCTCGAGTTGTTCTCGACTGGGCATTCGGACTGGTCCGATGGTACAGGTTGTCCGGTTGCACCACCTGTCCGTTTGTAACGACCGGACAGTCGCTACAGGCGGTTGATCGGTCCGGGGACTCCCCGTGGGCGTAGCCGTTATGCGTAATCTCCCCGGGGATTTCAAGCGCCCCGGACAAGGTGCCGATCATCTTTATTGCGGAGAACTGATGGAGCGACATATTCCGCGGGCCCAAGGATGGCTGGCCACGTCCCAGAGACCACCCCCGCCGTCCAACTCCTGCAGTTGCTCCGATGAAAATGCCTCCGAAGAACTTCCGGGCCCTGGCCACCCTGGCCGTGTTCTGTTTGTTGACTCCCTGCCTCGAAGCGGGTTCCCTGCGTGAGTCCCCGGCCGTCCGAGCGGTCCGGCGGATCGCTCCCTCGGTGGTCAGCATCAGCAGCGAAAAGACCGTCCCCACCGAGAACGTGCTCTACTCGAAACGTCCGAACCACAAGGTCAGTGGAATGGGCACCGGCGTGGTCGTCGACCGTCGTGGCTACATCGTCACCAACTACCACGTCGTCTCCGGAGTCGACTGGCTGCGGATCACGCTCTCCGACGGCAGCATCCACGAGGCCAGGGTTGTCTCGTTTGACCGCAAGAAGGACCTGGCGATCATCAAGATCGACGTCAAACACCCACTGCCCGAGATGCCGCTGGGAACCTCCAGCGACCTGATGCTGGCCGAGACCGTTTTCGCCGTGGGCAACGCCTACGGCTACAAGGACACCGTCACCCGCGGCATCATCAGCGCGCTGCATCGCGAAGTGGAGGTGAACGAGAAACAGACCTATCACAACCTGATCCAGACCGACGCCAGCATCAACCCCGGAAACAGCGGCGGGCCACTGATCAACATCCTCGGCGACGTGGTGGGAATCAACGTGGCGATCCGGGCCGGAGCGCAGCGAATCGGTTTCGCGATCCCCATCGACGACGCACGTCGTGTGATCGCCAAGTTGATCGCCGTCGACCGCCTCAACGGCACCTGGCACGGGATCGAAACACAAGACGAAAAGAAGAAGGGCTCTCGGCCGCGTTTGCTGGTGACCGGTGCGATCGCCAACAGCCCGGCCGCCTCGGCCGGTCTGAAAACCGGTGACATCATCCTTCGATCCGACAAGCACGCCGTCATTGATGCCGTCGATTTCGAACGATCACTGCTGGATTGCAAGGCCGGCAGCCCGATCATGTTGACGATCAACCGGGCCGGCAAGCAGATGACGGTGAAGCTGGTGTTGGGAGACTCGGACAAGATCTGGCGGGCCTTCGGCATGCGGCTGCAGGTGATCAAGAGCCACGAACTGCAGCAGCGGCACGGCAACGAAGTGCTCGAGCACTACGAAGGTGGACTGCGGGTCACCAACATTCGCAAGGATGGCCTGGCCTATTCAAACGGCATTCGCCAGGGCGATGACCTGGTCGGGCTGCACGAGTGGGCGATGACCAACCGGGAAAACGTCGACTGGGTGCTGGACCATCATAAACTCCGCGAGTTCAGCCCGGTGAAGTTCTGGGTGTTGCGAGAGGGCAAGACGCTTTTCGGGCACCTGCCGGTCTCATCGGACGCCCGCTGAACGAATCGGGACGATAGAATCGACGAGGTCCGGATTCCCTGGAACCCCGCCGTGTCCGTCCCCCCGCCTTCCCCAGCCTCTCGGCCGCCCGCGCGTCCCGGCGGTGAGTTTGCCTTGATCGACTGGATCCGTCGCCAGGCCGGTCCGCACCCGAGACTGGAAATCGGCATCGGTGACGATGCGGCGTCGGTGTCTTGGCCCGGCGCGGATTCGGCACTGGTTGCCGTCGACATGCTGGTCGAAGGCGTGCATTTCACCTGTCCGGAAGCGACACCTGAACAGATCGGCCGCAAGGCGCTGGCCGTCAATCTCAGCGATATCGCCGCCATGGCCGGACGACCGATCGCCGCGGTCATTTCGGTCGCCCTGCCTCGAACCTGGAACGGGGAACCGGCACAACGACTTCACTCCGGCCTCACCGAATTGGCCAGGCAGACCGGGGTGGCATTGGCCGGAGGCGACACCACCAGCACCGACGGCCCGCTTGTGATCAGTGTGACGGTGATCGGCGAATCGCCCCCCGGCGGCCCGGTGCTCCGCAGCGGTGCCCAGCCAGGCGACCGGGTGCTGGTCACCGGCCGTCTCGGCGGCAGCCTCGACGGGCACCACCTGGATTTCACACCACGGCTGGCCGAAGCCGCCGCGCTGCTCGAATCGGGAGGCCTGCACGCCATGATCGACATCAGCGATGGACTGGCCACCGATCTGCATCACGTGCTGCACGCCAGCGGTGTGGGGGCCCGACTGAATGCCGCCGACATCCCGCTCAACGAATTCGCAGAACGCGGACGCGACGGACGGACGCGACTGGCTCACGCGATCGCCGATGGCGAGGATTTCGAACTGCTGTCCGCCGTCTCACCCGGGATCGCAGCACGACTGGTCGCCGATCCACCGTTCGAGACAGCTCTGACCGACATCGGTGAGATCATCGAGGGGAGCGACGTCGACATGCTGATGCCGGACGGACGGATCGTACCGCTGCCACCGCTGGGGTACGAGCACGAGGTCGGCTAGAACTCCCGCCGTTGTCGCGACGAAGGGATGTCCAGACGCTGGCGGTACTTGGTGATCGTGCGGCGGGCCAGCCGGAAACCCTGGGCGGCCAGGGCGTCGACCAGGGCATCGTCGGAGAGCGGCCGCGACTTGTCCTCGTTGTCGATGATCTCCTTCATCTTCAACCGGATGATCTCCCACGCCACGTCCTCACCCTCGGACGTCGTCGTTCCCCCACCGAAGAACGACTTCAACGGAAACAGTCCCCGGGGAGTCTGGATCCACTTGCCATCGACAGCCCGGGACACGGTCGTCACGTGAACGCCAACCACGTCGGCGACCTGTTGCATCTTCAACGGAACGATCGCCTCGCGACCGTCGACCAAGCAGGCGGCCTGGCGGTCAACGATCACCTGGGCCACCCGCCGGACCGTATCGGCCCTTTGTTCAATCGCGTCCAGCAACCACCGCGCCGACTCCTCTTTCTTCTTCAGGTATTCGCGGGTCTTCTTGTCGATACCCGATCCCCGCTGAAGCAGTTCCTGGTAATGACGGTTCAACCTCAACCGTGGCTGGCTCTCGTATTCCGACTCGACCTTCCACTGACCGTCATCGTCAAGCTCGACAACGAGGTCGGGCTTGACCGGACGCACCACCTCGTTCTCGAACCTCCTGCCGGGAAACGGGTCGAGATGCATCAGCACCTCGCTGGCCGCCTTGATCATCTCGATCGTGTAGCCGGTCTTCTTCTGGATCCGCGGCAGACGGTTCTTGGCCAGTTCGTCGAGATGCTCGCTGACCAGGGTGGTCACCACATCTCTCAGCGGAGTCGTCTCGGTCAGTTGAAGCAGCAAGCACTCACGGACATCGCGGGCACCCACACCGCGAGGGTCGAGCTGCTGGATTCCATCGAGCACCTCGAGTGCGTCGGCCCCCGACAGGGGACGACCGTAGACCTGGACGATCTCCTCCAGCGGACTCAACAGGCGACCGTTTCGGTCAAGGTGGCCGAGCAGGTATTCGCCAAACGCCTTGTGATCATCGTCGAGCTCGATCAGGCCCCACTGGTCGAGCAGATGCTCATGCAATGTCGGTGCACGGGCAACCATGTTGGCCATCGCATCGTGATGCCGTTGGCCCACCTCGGCGATCCGATTCGAAGACGGCCGGCCGACCTGGAACAGGTTGTCGTCGGGCCACTCGGGAGCAATCTCGTCCAGCCGCTCGAATCCCTCGGGGTTTCCATTCTCGTCGTCGACGACCAGTTCCTGCTGGTCGACATCCACCTCGGCAGCGGCCTCCCCGCTGTCGATGTCTCCAGGATCACCGGAATCGTCGCCGCCGCTGTCCGCCTCAACCGATCTCGAATCCTCCCCCTCGGTCTCCTCGCCCTCGCCGGTCCCGTCATCACTCTCGACGTCCTCCAGGGTTACATTCTCCTCCTTCTCCTGCTCAATCCTCGCCTCCAGTTCCTCCCGCTGCATCTGCAGAATCTCCATCGACTGGATCATCCGCGGAGCCAGCTTCATCTGCTGGCTCATCTGCTGGCTCATCTGCTGGCCCATACGGACCTGCTGTGAGAATTGCAGTGACATGACCGGTTGGAGAGATGCGTGAGGTGATGAGTTGAAAACGGAGAGAGCTGGGCGTTGAGAACGTTCAGGTCAGAAGGACTGGCGGCCTCGCATGGCGTCGGCGAGCATTTCCCGGTTGGCGAATTCGAGCACGCTGCCGCTGGCGATGCCACGAGCCAGACGAGTGATCTGGACGTCGAGATTGTCCAGGAGATTGGAGAGGTACAGTGCGGTGCCGTCGCCCTCGAGTGTCGGGTTGGTCGCCATCACCACCTCGGTGACCCCCTCCTCACGAACTCGTCGCAACAACGGTTCGATCCGCAACTGCTCGGGACCGATGCCCGACAGAGGCGCCAGGGCACCTCCGAGGACGTGATAGACACCCTCATAGACCCCGGCGGCTTCCAGGGAAACGACATCACGAGGCTGCTCGACCACACACACCACTTGCCGGCTACGACGCGAATTGCGACAGATGGCACACAGTTCGCTCTCGGTCAGGTTGAAACAAATCGCGCAGAACCGGATCGACTCCTTGACCTGCCGGATTGCCTCGGCCAACCCCGTCGCCTCGTCCGGGGGAGTCGCGAGCACGTGATGAGTCAGCCGCTCGGCACTCTTGCGACCAATGCCGGGCAACTTGGCGAACTCGTTGATCAGGTGACCAACCGATTCCCCGTAAGGGTGGTCGGTCGTTTCGAACGTCTCGCGAGCCATCGTCGTGATTCTTGTCGTCGGGCCGGGCCGATTCAGGCCGTCGGCGGATTGCCATCGTTTAATTGTGAAAGGGCATCGGTGAGTCCCGGCATGTCCAGCCCACCGGCCAACTGGTTCATCTCAGCCGCGGCCACCTCGCGGGCCTTCTCCATCGCCTGGTTGGTCGCCGCCACCATGAGGTCCTCGAGCATCTCCCGGTCACCGGTCGCTGCGAGGCTGTCGGAGATCGTGCACGAAATCACCTTCTGGTCTCCTGACACCTCGACCTGCACCATCCCACCACCAGCCGTGCCAGTAACCCGAAGCCGACCCAGCTTCTCCTGCATCTCACCAACCAGGCCCTTCATCTGCGAGGCCTGCTTCATCAGCGACGCCAGGTCGCCCAGTCCCTTGAACATCTCGCCCTTCTCCTCTCTTCGATCCCGAACCGTCGGCCGGCACCTCTCCACAAACCAAGTCGACATCCCCGCGACAGCGTGGCGGGTGACGATGTCAAGAGCAGCGCTGCCGTGCGGTCAACTCTCGGAAGCAGGACGATTGATCGGCACCACCCGTTCGACCGTGGCTCCGAAGACGCTTTGAGCTTCCTCGACCATCGGGTCAGCTTCGACGGTGTCCTCCTCAACCGTCGATGGATCCGCAGTGACCGCCTCAGTTTCCGTTTCCTCCAGAATCAACCTCACCTGCACCACGCCACCGGTCACATCCTGCAGCAACTGTTCCAGCCGCTGCATCACCTCCGGACGCTCGCAGAACTGTTTATGGAAATCATATTCCGCAGGAAAGACGAGATCCAGACGATTTGGTCCGGAAATTGCGATGCGATCGACCCTGTCGATGTGTTCGCGCAGCAGGTCATTGATCTGACCGGTCACCTCACCCCAGATCGTTTCTTCACTCCCCGATTCCAAGGGGGTTTTCGCCACCGACGGCACCTCGGCCACGGCCGGTTCCGCCGCCTGGTCGCCGCCCGGTTCCGACTCCGCCGTGGATGCGGAAATCGGAGCCTCCCGGGACAGTCTCACATCCGGTCCCTGTTCGCCGCCGTCGGCGTCGAGATCGACCGGTGATGCTGCCGGTGACGTCACCGCTGCGGGTGCGGGTGGATCAGCCGTTCTTTTTTTTTGAGAGGTCGGTGCCGGGTCGACAGCTGGAGCGGTTCCATCAGCAAGTTGCTGCAGCCAGGCACCGACGCCGGCAAGCTGTTCGAGCGTGGCGATCCTGACCAGGGCCAGGTCGGCCAGCGCCCGGGATTGCCGCGTCCAACGGGTTCGACTGACAGTCTCGGCCAGCACCTGCATCGCCGCGATCGCCGTCTCGACGCCCCAGCCGGCAGCCAGTTCCCCCAACCGTTTGCCGGCGGCCGGCCCGACACTGCGGACCGTCACATCTTCGGCTCCGGTAGCCTGAACCATCAGGTCACGGCAGCACTCGATCAACTGGCCGAGCAGTTCCTCCTGTTGGGCCCCCGCGGCCAATGCCGTCTCGAAGGCCGCGATCGCCTGGTGGGGCTGCCCGCCCACCAGCGGGTCGACAATCGCCAGCAGCAACTCGTCGGGCGCGGTGCCCAGCAGCCGGTGCACATCCTCGTCGTCGATCCGCTCCTTGCCGAAGGCCAGCAACTGGTCGAACAGCGACTGGCTGTCCCGCATCGACCCGCCGGCTCTCCGGGCGACCAGTTCCACCGCCTCGTCGCTGACCTCGACTCCCTCGATCTCGGCGATTGAAGCCAGACGAGCGGCGATCTGGTCGTTTCCGATCAGGCCGAAGTCGAACCGCTGACATCTCGACACGATCGTATCAGGCAGAGCGGTCGGCTCGGTGGTGCAGAAGATGAACTTGACGTTCTCGGGAGGCTCTTCGAGCGTCTTCAACAACGCGTTGAAGGCCTCGGAGGTCAACTGGTGAACCTCATCGATGATGTAGATCTTGTACTGCGACCGCATCGCCTTGATGCCGACGTTGCGGCGGAGATCCCTGATGTCGTCGATGCGACGGTTCGACGCACCGTCGATCTCCAGCACGTCGACATCCTGCCCGGCAGCGATGCTGGTACAGATCTCGCATTCTTGACAGGGTTGGCCGTCGTCAGAGTTGGGGCAGTTGAGCGTCTTGGCAAGAATTCTGGCCATCGACGTCTTACCGACGCCCCGTGCCCCGGTGAAGAGGTAGGCGTGAGCGACCCGGCCGGTGTCGATCGCATTCCGCAATCCGCCGGCAACGTGCTCCTGGCCAATCACCTCCTCGAAGGTCTGCGGCCGGAACCGACGGGCCAAAACCGTGTAGTGAGTCGACTGCTGGTCCATGCGGCCCGGTGCATCCTGCTGCGGGAGCGAGGGGATCTGGTGGTGGCTGGAGAGGCGGGGGCGAACCGAACAGAGAGGCGCGAAAGGCTATCTCCGCGTGCACCTGAGAGCCAAAATGCTTAGGGCTGCTTCGGTTACGATCTGACCCGGTTCACACGGCCTCACCGCAGTTGGAGATAGCCTCTCGAGCCTCGCCGCGGGCCGCCCGAGTCCGCCACCCGTCTCGCTCCGATTATCCCCGCGTCACCGCCAGCGTCAAGACACCACCTACACCTCCATCCGCACCCAGGCCTCTCGCCGGTATCGCCGCATCAGCAGGACAGTCCGCACCGTCACGTCTCCGCTCATCGCGATCCACGCCCACAGCAACCCGCCCCCCATCACCATCCCCGCCCCCCAGGCCAACGGCAGCCGGACACCGAAGATGCCGACCACGTGAGCCACCAGCGGAAACTTCGTGTCCCCGGCACCTCGCAACGCTGCGGTGTAGACGATCGACAGGGCCAGCGGGAGCTGGAACATCGCGTTGACCCGAAACGGCAGTGTGCCGATTCGGACCACGTCATCAGAAGTGTGCATCAACCCGAACAGCCAGGGAGCCGTCACCAGGAAGACCAGCCCGATCACCACCGCCAGCACCCCGCACTGCCGGGCGGTTTCGTGCCCGGCGTCGATCGCCCGTTGGGTCTGTCCGGCCCCCAGTGACTGCCCGATCAACGTCGCCGCGGCGGCCCCCCAGGCCACGGCCGGCAGATAGGTGATCCCCTCGACTCGCACCCCCACGATATGGGCCGCGAACACCGCACTGCCGCGTCCGGCATCGTCCAGCCTCGCGATGATCATCAGGAACAGGAACTGGCCGGCCCAGGTGATGGCTCCATCCACGGCGGCCGGCCCGCCGATCCTCAGGATCCGCCGCGCCGAATTCCCCCGCACTCGGAGTTGTCTCGGGTCGAGTTTCAGGCCGGTGGTCCCTCGAGCCAACACCACGACGATCAGCAGTCCCCCGCTGAACCTCGCCGCAAGGGTCCCGGCCACGATCCCGTCGATCCCCCACGCCTCGATTCCCCACGACTCGCCGGCCCCGAGCCCAAAGACCAGCACCGTCGAGACGATCACGTTGAGCAGGCTGACCAGTCCGAGAACGACCATCGGGGTCCGCATGTTTCCGCTGCCGCGCAGCGCCGCCGCGGCAGCCAGCGTGACACCGGTGGCCACGTGGCCAACCCCGTCGACCCTGAGGTAATGCACCACGATCCGTCCATCCTCGCCGGTCATCTCCAGCATCCGCGCCATCCACGGCGCCGTCGCGTAGATCAAGGCGTAGACACCCCCCCCGGCCACCGCCGCCAGGGCCAGCGACCGGTTCATGATCCGGTTGGCCTCCACCGGCTCGCCGGCCCCCCGGTGTCGGGCCACCAGCGCCGTGGTGCCCGTGGCGACCAGTCCGAAGAGCATAGAGGCCAGCCAGCCCACGTAGGCGGCCAATCCCACCGCGCCGGTCGCCACCTCGCTGATCCCCTCGATCCGTCCGCTCAGCCAGGTGTCGTAAAGCCCAACCAGGAACCCCAACACCTGCTCGCACAACACCGGCCAGGCCAGCAGCAGCACGGTCCGTCGCAACGGTCCCGACAGCAGCGGATTTCCCGAGACATCAGCCCCGTCCGCCCCGTCGGTCATGCTCGCCGAATCAGGCCGTCAGCAGCCAGCAAATCCACCGCACCGGCAAATCCGGACAACGTGGCCTCGATGTCCTGGTCGGAGTGGGCCGAGGAGGTCGATCCGGCCCAGCCCATCCAGTCGACACCGCACAACAACAATGCACACCGGAAGGCATGACCGAGCGCGTCGTCGAACTTCACGTCCAAACGCCGATAATCACCCCCGTAGGGCACCCAGTCGTCGCCGTCGGGGGCAGGGCCGTCGTAGTCCGGGATGAGCTTGATCGCCGAGAAGTCTCCGTAGGCCACCCACGGGACCCCCTTCTCGGCAAACAGTCCGTTGAGTCCCTGCCGCAACTTCGCCGCCTGCTGGTTGGCCACCCGCGACGGCTCGCCGGTGGCAACCACGTCCAGAGCCGCACAGCCGGCGGCGGCCGACAACGGGTTGGCGTTGAAGGTGCCGGGGTGCTTCATCTTCTTCCCCAGCGTGTTGTCGAACGCCAGCACGTCGAGCAGATCCGCTCGTCCCGCCAGGCAGCCACCCGGCAGGCCACCGGCCAGCACCTTGGCCATCGTGGTCATGTCAGGGACGATCTCACAGAACGACTGGAATCCCCCCTCGTGAACCCGGAACCCGGTGATCACCTCATCGAGAATCAGGATCGTCTCGGATTCGGCCGTGACCTGTCGCAATCCCTGCAGGAACTCGGCACGGGTCGGCACCACGCCCCAGCGGCTGCCGTTGCCCTCGTGGATCACGCACGCCGGCCGGTGCTCCTGGATCGCCGCGGCCGCGGCCTCGAGATCGTTGGGCGGCACGATGATCAGGTCGCCGAAGACACCCTCGGTGACGCCCGGCATGCTGTAGCCCGAGTCGTCGTCGTGAGGCGGTGAGGCGGCGGGGATCAACTGGTCGTGCCAACCATGAAAGTGACCGGCGAACTTCAGCACCTTGGTCCGCCCGGTGACGATCCGGGACACCCTCAACGCCATCAACGTCGCCTCGGTCCCGCTGTTGGTGAACCGGATCCGCTCTGACGAAGGCACCATCCGTTGCACCCGCTCACCCCACTCCAGCTCGAGTTCGTGGCAGGCGCCGGGATGGGTCGACCGGCCAATCTGGCCACGGACGGCTTCAACGACAGCCGGATGGGAGTGCCCCAGCAGCAACGCACCGTGGCCCATCCAGTAGTCGATCAGGTCGTTGCCGTCGCAATCGGTCTTGTGGGACCCCTCGGCATGGTCGACGTAGATCGGGAACGGTTTCAGAAAACGGCTGTCGTGAGTCACGCCGCTGGGGAACAGGCCCACGGCCCGCTCGTACAACGCCGCCGAACTGGCGAACGACTCCCGGAACCGACTCTCGACCTGCTGTGACACCGCTTGGCTCATCGAACCGCTCCTGTTCCCGTTTCGAGCTTTCCGTGCGGACTCACGGGAAAATCACTTCCCGTCGGCTACCGGGACGTTGAAGTCTCCGGCGAGGTTCCGCCAGATCGAGTGGACGTGGTTGGCACTGTTCTGCGTGTTGTTGTACTCGACCAGGAACGTCGGTCCCTGCACGCGGTAGTAGTGGCGTTCGTCCTTCTTCCGACTCCCCCACCAGGCGAAGTAGATGTTCTCGATCCCCGCCTTGTTGATCTCGGCCCGTCGCAGCTTCTCGACATCGGCGGGCATGTTCTTGAGGTACTCGGTCAGCAGGGTCTGCATCAGCTTCTTCTGCGCGGCACCCATCTGCGAAACCGGCAAACCGACCGGTGCCGTGGTTTCCGGCTGGGCGACCCCGCCACCGCGAAGATCATCGGGGGCTTCCTTTGACCGCCAGGCGATCTTCTCCTGGGCGGGCGTGCAACCGGTGAGAATCGAGCGGGCGAGATCTTCCTCGGGACCCAGAACGCGAATCTGGCGACCCGGCCCGGCGTTGATTGTTCCCGGGTTGGCCCCGAAGAACTCGGGCGTGGTCGATGCCAGCTTGCCGTCGACGAAGGTGTAGTTCAACGAGATGTGATGACCCTCGAATCGCCAGCCCCAGCTCCCCGTCGCTGCCGGTTTGCCGAAGACGCTGATGTAGTACTTGCGGGGATCCCGCCGGCCACGACGAGTCTCGCGGTCGCCGCCCTCGAGCAGGTACAGCACTTCCTCGAGGCTCATCACGTTCAGGGTCTGGTCGTAACCGGCATCGGACAACCCGCTCCGCAGCAAGCCCAGCGCCGACCTCAGCGGAGCCCCTTCCAGGTCCTTCACCGGCAGTCCCTTTCGCGGACGCGGGATGAAGTGCCAGTTGAGCCGTTCCTTGTCGCCGAAAGCGAACTGGCACTGCTTGGCCTGCTTCTCGTCGAGCGTCTTCAGGAAGGCCTGACAGGCTGTGGTCATCGCCGCGGCCGACCGAACCTGGTTGTTCGTCCGGGCCAGCAACAGGGATCCGACAACAAACAGGGCCATCGTGGCGGCGGCAAATCTGCGGATGGGCATTGTGAAAATCCTTGAATTGTCTGTTCGTCTGCGGTGTGAGTGAATTGAGCGTGTCTGAAATTGAGTGCGTGGTTTCAACCCGGCGGCCACGCCAACGGACGTCCTCCCAGGACGTGCACGTGCAGGTGATCGACGCTCTGGCCCCCGTCGACGCCGCTGTTGATGACGGTCCGAAAACCGTTCTCCAGTCCCAGGTCCAGGGCAACGCGACGGGCCACCATCACCAGGTGTCCCATCAACGCCTCATCCTCGTCCTCCAACTCGACCAGCGAAACGACCGGCTTGCGAGGAACCACCAGCACGTGCACGGGGGCCTGCGGGCTGATGTCTCGAAACGCCAGACAGCGGTCATCCTCGTAAACGATGTCGGCAGGAATCTCGCCGTCAATGATCTGCTGAAATACTGTCATCGGTGAGTCCGTTCCGCGGCAAACTACCACATCGCCGACCGATTCTCAATTCGTCGACTGGTTGTCCGGTGGTGACCGGTGACCGGCCAGTTGCGTCTCGGCCAGGTCGATCGCCGCCAGCAGCCCGCGGGCCTTGTTGAGTGTCTCCTGGAACTCGGTCTCGGGCACACTGTCGGCGACGATCCCGGCGCCGGCCTGCACGTGGGCGGTCTGGCCCAGCATCACGACGGTCCTCAGGGCGATGCAGGTGTCCATGTTGCCGGTGAAGTCGACGTACCCGACCGCCCCGGCGTAGGGGCCTCGACGGTGCGGTTCGAGTTCGTCGATGATCTCCATCGCGCGGACCTTGGGGGCTCCCGAGACGGTCCCGGCGGGAAGCCCGGCCCGCAGGGCATCGAGTGCCGTGTGGCCGTCGGTGAGTCGACCACGGACATTGGAGGTGATGTGCATCACGTGGCTGTAACGTTCGACGACCATCACGTCGGAGAGTTCGATCGAACCGAACCGGGCGACTCGGCCCACGTCGTTGCGTGCCAAGTCGACCAGCATCACGTGTTCGGCCCGTTCCTTGGGGTCGGCCAGCAGTTCCTCGGCCAGCGCCTGGTCTTCGTCCTCGGTCGCTCCCCGCACCCGGGTCCCAGCCAACGGCCGAATCGTGACCTCGTCGTCCTCGACCCGCACCATGATCTCAGGAGAGCTCCCCACCAGGTCGACGCCGGGCGAGCGGAGCAGGAACATGAAGGGACTGGGATTGACCACCCGCAGGGCCCGGTAGACATCCAGGGGCCGGGCGGTGGTCTCAAGGCTGAGCCGCTGGCTGATGACGACCTGGAAAATGTCACCGGCCCGGATGTAGTTCTTGCACGCCTCGACGGCCGATTCGAATTCGTCCTGTGAGAAGTTCGAGTCCGTCTCGCGGTGACGGGCCCGTTCCGAGTCGAAGTCGGCCAGTTGCAGTTCGTCTCCGGCCGTCCCCAGCCGATCGCACAACTCGTCAACCCGTTGACACGCCCGGAGGTACTCGGCCTCGAGATCCTCCGAATCCCCCCGTGCGTGGGCCACGACCAGTACGGTCTTGTTGATGTGATCGAAGACGATCATGCGTTCGTAGAAGGCAAACGCCATGTCGGGAAGACCACGGTCGTCCTCGGGCGGATCGGGCAGGTGTTCGCTGTAGCGAATCACGTCGTAGCCGGCGTACCCCACGGCTCCGCCGCAGAAACGAGGCAACCCGGGAACGGCCACCGCCTGGTAACGGGCCAGCAGCGACTCGAGTTCGGCCAACGGATCCTCCACCTCGCGAGTTTCACCGGTAGCCATCTCGGGCGGCCGTCCCATCGGGTCGTCCCCGCTGGCGGTCACCCTCACCATCGTCCCATGGGCCTCGATCCGCAGGAACGGATCCGCCCCCACGAAACTGAACCGCCCCACCCGCTCGCCGCCGACCACGCTCTCGAACAGAAAAGCGTTGTCACCCGATTCGATCCGACAGAAGGCACTCACCGGTGTCAGCGTGTCGCTGACCAGTTGTCTGTAGACCGGCACCAGTCGAGCCGATCCGGAGAGATCGGCCAGTTGGGCGAAGGTGTCGAGATCGGGGAGGTGGGCCATCGCTTGGCGGTCGGTCGAGACAACGGGGGGCTTCTCCATACTAGCGGTTGGACCCATCGGCGACACGTCGCTTGACGGAGGAAGGGGCAGAGCTAGAATGACCGGCGCGGCACCCTGTTGATTGGTCTTTTCCAACGCCACTCGCCCGGCCATCGGTTGAATGAAGAAATGCCGCCGTTGCTCGAAGCCGGCCACGTTGCACATCACCGAGATGCGCGAGGGTGGAGTGCATGAACTCCACCTGTGCGAAACGTGTTATCAGGAGTATCTCGACTTCTCAGAAACTCCCGACGACCCCGAAACGACCGATTCCTCGTCGGAGATTGCCATCGAGCTCTCCGGAGACCAGACGCTCGACGAACTCGACCAGACCTCCTGCCCCAACTGCGGGATCAGTTTCCGCGAGTTCCGCAGCCAGGGTCGACTCGGGTGTCCCCACGACTACACCGAATTCGAGAACGAACTTCTGCCGCTGCTGGAAAACATCCACGGCGAAACGCAGCATTGTGGCAAGCTGCCGACCCGCGCGGCCGATTCCAGTCACCGGCAGTACGAACTGATTCGGCTCCGCAAGGACCTGCAGCAGGCGGTGACGGCCGAGGAATACGAGGCGGCCGCACAGTTGCGAGACTCCATCGTCTCGCTCGAATCCGAACTCGGACTCACCGACGACGAAACGACCGATTGACCCTCACCTTTTTCACCCCCCGCCCGAACTGAACCGGGCCCTACACGAGACCCTAGTCGTGGACCTCGACAGCCTGATCCCCGTCAGTGGCTCGTGGCTCAGGGGCACCGGCCCCGACGCCGACATCGTCGTTTCCAGTCGCATCCGGTTGGCCCGAAACCTGGCACGGTTCCCCTTTATCAGCCGGGCCGACGACGACCTGCGAACCGAAATCGAGACGCTGCTGAAGAGCCAGGTGATGGAACTTTCCAGCGCCCCTCCCTTCCATTATCTCGATGTCGCCGACCTGGAACAAATCGACCGGCAGTTCCTGGTCGAACGACAACTGATCAGCCGCGAGCACGCCGACAGCCACGGGTCCCGCGGTGTGGCGATCAGCGAAGAAGAGCACGTCAGCCTGATGATCAACGAAGAGGACCACCTCCGGATCCAAGTTCTCCAGAGCGGCCTGTCACTGGACGGTTGTTGGGACCTGATCCAGCAGATCGACAACCAGCTTGACGAGACCCTCACATTCGCCTTCAACGAACGGCTCGGCTACCTGACCGCCTGTCCGACCAATGTCGGCACCGGGATCCGCGTCAGCGTGATGCTGCACCTGCCCGCACTGGTGTTGACCAAGGAGATCAACAAGGCCTTCAACGCGCTGCACAAGATCAACCTTGCCGTCCGCGGACTTTACGGTGAAGGCAGCCAGGCCATGGGCGACTTCTACCAGATCTCCAACCAGATCACGCTCGGCAAAAGCGAACAGCAACTCATCGACGGGCTCAAGGACGTGATCCCCAACATCATCAAGTACGAACGAAAGGTGCGGGACGAGCTGGTGCGGAAGAACCGGCGAGAACTCCACGACCAGATCTCCCGGGCCTACGGCATCCTGCAGACTGCCCAGACAATCAGCTCCGAAGAGACCATGCAACGGCTCTCGAGCGTGAGGATGGGCATCAACCTGGAACTGATCGACGACCTCGGGATTCCGGCCGTCAACGAACTGCTGATCCACACTCAGCCGGCCCACCTCCAGAAGCTCTACAACAGCGAACTGGAGGTCCGCGAGCGGAACGAGGCACGTGCCACGTTCCTCAGGCGGCGGTTGGCCGAACGTCGAGGCGAGCAGAACTGAGGGGCCGACTAGACCGCCGGTTCGCCGGTGAAGTACGCCGGGGAATTCCCCTCACGCCACTTGATGTTGCATCCCAGGCTCGGCCGTTGTTCCTCGACGACAGCCTGGCCGGAGAGA
>Ga0310123_10000124_pt1 | contig 66128 bp, 41 predicted proteins | sample CB6_AW_1057_MG_FD_203505 | JGI IMG/M metagenome (GOLD analysis project Ga0310123, IMG submission 203505) | Marine microbial communities from Western Arctic Ocean, Canada - CB6_AW_1057 | ecosystem: Environmental > Aquatic > Marine > Oceanic | place: Canada: Western Arctic Ocean | collected...
CCTTCACTTCGTTTCGGCCCCAACCAAATTTTTGATTGTAAGGATCGTCGTACAAAGTTCCGGTTGGAATCCCTGCTCCCCCGAAGTGATCGGGACCTTCGGTTTGGGGGCGGGATGGTTAGGCTGCGAAGCCCCTAAAGAGCCCAGTTTGATCGAGGGCAGGGCGTCGCTGTTTGGGGCCTCCGCTCCTTCCTCGCTCTTTTTCGGGCTTCTGTTTTACTTTCGTTGGGCGTAGTGCAAAATCACTCGTTCCACCGAGCAAGCTCGGTGGTGGCGTGTTTTTTGCCTTGCCCGCTCCAGTTTGTTTGTCCAGTACGAGATGTGGGTAAAGTATCAGAGCAAGTTTGGCGGTGGCGTGTTGGAACATACTAAACACATGCAGGGCCTTGGCCTTGGGGGCGGAGGGATAGAAATGCTATCCAAAATGACGGCACTAACACTGGTCCTGTCGGCCGCATCTCTCACGCCGTCACGCGCCGGAGAAGTCAAAGACAGCATTCAAATCACGCCCGGCCGGGAGGCCACGGAACCTTACCGTGCAGTTCCGCCACCTGAAGATGTGCCGGAAGGTTCGGACTGGCGGCAGGTTGAGCCCACGGAAAACTGGGGCGCCGAACTTCATCGGGGAGAGGTCGAGTTCTATCTCGATACGCTGCGCGAGAATGGCCTGGATCGGAAGGCCTACCGGATGCGGATTCCGGCGGAGGCGGAACTCTACAGTAGCGGGCGCATCTCCACCGTGCCCATTCAAACCGAGCCTGGATATGTGTACCGGGCACACATCCCATTTACATGCGACGGCGTTCGGGGCCGCGCATTCGACATTCGAACCGTCTTGCGACCCGACCAGGGAGAGCCGTTGCATGTAGGCCGCTATGTGGACGGTGCGGAAATGTGGACAACGAATTCCAGCCCCTGGTTAGCGCCACCGTCCTCAAAATCGACATTAACGGTGTTGGTTACCTTTATGCGTTCGCCTTCCGATGTCCACCAGGACTGCTGGTTCGGACCGATTCAAGTCGAGCGTGCCGCGGTGCGGGTCAGTCAACCTCGCGAAGAGAAAACAGTGAGCAATCCCGCGCCGGTATTTTCATGGACGTTGCTTCGTGCTGACGCGCTCCAGGTTTCGCGCGATCCGGACTTTCCCGCCGGCGAGGCCACGCGAAGCGTACCTCGAGATCGACTCCCTGTGGCGGCCTTCCGGTTCCCGGACCCCTTCGAACCGGGCTCTTATCATGCGCGCATCGGTTTCAGGGATGAGAAGGAGGCGGTTCGCTGGAGCCGCCCGGTGGCGTACCGGATCGCTCCCCGGCCGGCCGGACGATGGGTCTTTGACTTCGGTCCGGAAGACTCGCCGGTCGACCCCGATGCGCTGGGGGTGACACCGTCAACCCAATATGACCCGGAGCGCGGATACGGCTTTGTACAGTCGAATGCCTTGCGAGCGTACTTCGAGCCCGACAGCGCGTACCGCGCATACGAGTTCCCGGACGATCCATCCACCTGGAGCCAGGACGGAGGAAAAAAGTTCAATCGCAATAGAAATCTCACGTTAAACACGCCAATCTCCCGCGACTTTATCGAGGGCGAAGGTGCCTGTACCTTTCGGGTAGACCTTCCCGACGGAAACTATCGGGTGCTTCTGGTGGCCGGGCATCCCGGAGAGTGGAACCCTCGGGTGTTTGAATTTGAGGCGCGCACGAATACCGGTCGAGCTACGTTCCAAAAGAGCTATCCCAAGATCTGGTTTGAACTGCACGGTTTTCCCGGCGCCGCCGCGGACGGAAGGCTGGACATCTCCTTGAATCCTACCGCCGGTGACAACAAATGGGTAGTGAACGGAATCCTGATCCTCAGCGACGAGGCGCGACGAACGGGCTGGGGGAAGGAGGAATGGCGGCGCTGGTACCGAGATATCTATTCCGCGCCCGCCGATTACCTGGACGCCATCGATCCGGACCGGGACCAGCGGCTAGCCGAACAGCAGCCCGCCCCCCCGAAACCCACTACAGTGGAAGAGGCATCCGGCTTGATAACGTACAGCCGCGGTACGGAACAGACCCTGCACCCACTGACCGTGCCTTCCACACAGGATCGCATCGAAAAGCTCTCCGAAGTGGCTTCGCGGGAGGAGACCATTCATTCGACGTTCAGCGTGTTCACGTTGAGGGATTTTTACTCCTTGCAAGCTTCCCTCGACGAATTGCGTACGGAAGACGGACATCGGATCGGTCCCAATCAAATCCAGATACGGCGGATGATGGCACAGATCTGGGCGTCTCACACGGAATTCACGCGCGATTGGTGGGGTATTTTGATGCCGAACGAAGAGCTTGATCTCGACGCGCTCCGTACACAGCAGTACATGGTCACGATATACATCCCCGCGGACACGCGGCCGGGCCGCTACAAAGGCAGCTTGAAAATTATGGATGAGAAGGGTCCCGTCGCCGCGCTTCCCTGCGAACTGGAGGTAACCGGGATCCAACTCGCCCCGGCGGACCAGTACCTCACACTCTGGGCAAACGATCATTGGGAACCGGAGTCCCAGGATTCGGAAGCAGCCGTCCAGTTGCTCCAGCGGGGCAAGCATGCTACCTACCGCAGCCTGGCGACCCACGGGTTCACGGTGCTGGACTTTGCCGGACAAGTGCGGCCGGTACGGAAGGGCGATGCGTACACCGTGAATGTTGAGCGAATCGGGAAGCACGTACAGGACTTTCGGGATGCCGGGGGCGTGCCCGAATTTGCCCATGTGAGCCTGGCATGGGGTGTCAGCCAAAGCATGTTGACGGCATGGGCGCCGGACCAGTCCGACAAACACAAGGGCAAACGGATTGCCGAGGTCATTGAACTCGGCCAGTCATTTCGCGATCAATTCTCAGCATGGATACGGGTTCTCGATGATTGCATTCGGGAGACAGGCATCGACCGGATCGTCTACCAGATTCACGATGAGCCTCACGGGGGTGGGGAGCCGGAATGGCGGTTTGTTCGCGACGTGGGGATTCTGATTCGCAAGGCCTGTCCGGATTCCGACGTGTTCGTAAATACTTTTGAAGAGCCCTTTATGGAGTACTTCGCATCGGCGGACGAACTCGATGGTGCGCCGGTCGTCACCGTGTGGTGGTCCTATGGGACCGTGAAGGAAGAGAAGCAGGCTCGGCTGGGCAGCGAGGGCGTTCTGTTCCTCAACACAACCTCTCCGTTCTCTCGGGGTTTCGAACGGGAGGGCATGGGGTTCATGGGCTGGCGGGCGCGCCAGTTCGGCGCCACCGACTGGACGTTCAATCCCTACTATGCCAGCGCTAACAATTTTTCCGACGGCCCTGATTTCGGTACGTGCATGGTGCTGCCAACTATCCCGGTGATCACACTGCATCGCTGGGACCAGATGCAACAAGGGGTCTTCGACATGCGGTACCTGAAGACGCTGGAGAAACTGATCGCAGAAGGGAAGAAATCCGGGAATTCGGATCAAGCCGCGAGAGCGGACGCGGCCCGGGCGCTGCTGGATGATTTCTGGAGTCGGCTGGCGCCGGCCAATCGAGACATGGGCGGGATCGACCCCGCCATGGCGCGTTTGGAGGTGATCCGGGCGATTCGATCGTTAATGGGGTCGGGCTCATGACTCTGTTTCAATTCTACGACGACAAGGCCGTTCATGGATCTATGGGCCTGACGCGGCGGCTGGTTCCACTCCACCTCCATCCGAGGAACCCGATGCTGGTTCCCGATCGGCCCTGGGAAGGGAATGTGGCCGGATCGTATCCGACTGTTTTGTACGACTCGAGGGAGCGTCTGTTCAAATGCTGGTACGAGGGCCGCCCGGCGCGTCCCGGCATGCTGAGCAACATCTGCTATGCAGTCAGCCCGGACGGCGTCCAGTGGGAAAAACCGGATCTCGGCATCGTTACATTCGAACGATCGCGCCGAAACAACATTGTCTTGCGAAGCAGGAGAAAGTCGTCTCCGCTGGTGGGCGCAAACGTCGTATACCGTCCCCGTGCTGATCCGCCCTACAGGCTCGTTTACTGGGACGAAATACCCGGACTGGGCCAAGGCTACTGTACTGCCGACAGTGAAGACGGCATCCGCTGGACACCCCATTCCGACAACCCGGTTTTTCAGACACCACTCGATCGAACCCGGGATTCCAACGACGATGTGCTCTCAGCCTCGTGGGATCCGCGAAGGCGCCGGTACGTCGCGTGGTCCCGCACGATTGTCACCGAGAACCTGATTCGGCCTCAAAAGCAGCGTTCCGTGCCCTGCGATTTTTTCGAACGGGTGGTTTGCCAGATTCGCAGTCGGGACGGTGTCCGGTGGTCGCCGTTGCGGGTCGTCCTCGAGCCGAACCTTAGCGACCCGCCGGACACCCAGCTTTACGGAATGAGCGGCATGGTGCAGCCGGACGGATCGATGGTCGGATTCCTCTTTGTGTCTCATTGGAACCGGGGGACCATTGACATCGAATTGGCCTACTCGCCGGATGGAGAATTGTGGAGCCGCGTGATGCCGGGGCATCCGATCCTCGAGAATGGCCGGCGTGGTTCGTGGAATTGTGGGATCATACATGTTGCGGCTTCGCCATTCATCGTAGAAAATAACCTGCACGTCTACCATTCGGGCTTGAGTCGGCTTCATGCTCCTCACAACAAGGGCATTGAAGGACGATTTTCAATGGGTCTGGCCACGGCAAAAGGAGGACGATTGGTGGGAATTCGCGCCGGCAAGGAGGGCGGGAAGTGCATCCTTCGGCAGATTGAATGGACTGGACAGTCTATCGTCCTGAATGCCAATGCCCGCCGTGGCGAGATTCGCGTCGGTTTGAGGGACGACTGTTTTGAATTCTACAAGGGATACGATTCTGCGTCTTCGATTCCGTTCCGCCGCGACGCCGTCGACCATACAGTGCAGTGGAAACATGGGCGGGATCTGGCCTGTTTGAAAGGCAAACCGGTGTACATCCAAGTGGAGATGGAATCAGCCGAGCTATATGAGGTGCACACTGTATAAAACTCGGCTTGGGTCTCTACAAACACATGCTTGACCGCTACCACTTCCGGTTTGCCCGTCAGTGTGGGGCCACCCATCTGGTGGTGCACCTCGAATACTTTCTCAAGGAACTGATTCCGGTGGCCGAGGATGCCGGTGTGCTGATACCGGGTCACACTCCCGGGATGACCTGCGATTCGCCCCGGCACGCAGGCATGACCTTCGCCATGGGATATATAAAGGCCGCGTTGGAGGCGGTGGAAAAGGAAAAATCATGACCATTGCAAGAGCACAATTCGCGGATACCGGTGTGGAAATTTCCTCCTTGTGCCTGGGCACTATGATGTTCGGGGATCGCACCGGCGCCGACGAATCAACTCAGATCATGCATCGCGCATTGGACGCGGGAATCGATTTCTGGGACACCGCGCCCATGTACACGGCGACCGAGACCGAGAGAATCGTCGGTTCTGCTCTGGTGGGTCGGCGCGATCGAGTGTTTCTGGCCACCAAGGTTCACAAGGGCATTACCTACGATGACATCACATCAAGCTGCGATGAGAGCCTGGATCGGCTCCGAACAGATCACGTGGACCTCCTGCAGATTCACTGGCCGAAAAAGCAGATGGCCCTGGAGGAGATCACCCGGGCTCTCGACGACCTGGTCCAGGCTGGCAAGGTACGATTCGCGGGATGCTCCAACTTTCCAACGTGGGTCCTGGCCGTAGCGCGAGACCTTGCGGGACAGAAAGGACGAGCCCGGTTCGTCAGCCATCAGCCCCCCTACAACCTGATCGAGCGGGGTATTGAAGTGGAACTGCTGCCGATGTGTCTGCACCAAAAGATTGCGGTGATTCCCTATCGCCCGATGTGCATGGGGATTCTGTCCGGCAAGTATCGCCCCGGTGTGCCGATCCCCGAGGATTCCCGCGGGCAGAAGGATGACCGGGTCGGCAAGATGCTGGACCGATTCGGTCCGGGCGTTACTGCCCTTTTCGAGATGGCCGAGGCGCACAACGTTGCGCCCGCAACCGTGTCTCTGGCCTGGGTACGGTCCCAGGCGGGAATCACCGCGCCCATCGTAGGGGTGAGCCGTGTGGACCAGTTGGAGAATCTCCTCATAGAGAGCAGCTTCGAGTTGTCGGAAGATCAACGCGCCGAGCTGAGCAAAGCATTTGACAGCCAGGTCCTGGAGACCGGTTTGGGAGATTTCCCGCGGTGGCGACGGCGGACGGATGTGCTGGCTTGACCGCTTTGTATCCCCGGAGGACAGGCAGCCGGAAAGTGGGCCCTGTTCCAGTCCCCCTATACCCACAGATTCCGCAGAACCCTCAAAAGCTCCACTGCCCGGGATACGCCTCCGTATAGCGGAACGCCGCGTAGTAGTTTCCTGCCGGTTCCTTGTCCTGGTCGTTTATCTGCACCCCGATCTTTTTCGGATCGTTGATCGCGACCGGCCGCACGCGATGAATCACGTACTGCGTATCGCCGCCGGCATGCGGGAGCACCTTCGCCTGATCGATGCAGATGCCCGCCTCCGGACGGATCGGTACGCCCGCCTTCTTGCTGTCGAAGATGACCCGAACATTGGAAGCGGCAAACCCCTGGTCCGGGTCAATGTCCCAGCAGTACAATGGGTTCCGGTGATGGCCGTAGGGAGAGATGCGCAGATCATTCGTGATCAGGCGGAGCACACCGTCAGCGCAAACGAAACTGGTCAAGGGAGACGTGGTATTAGGTTCGGGTGGATAGACGATTTCCGGCACTTCATCGAACGGGTCCCGGGTCCTCATCCAGGCCACCGGACCGCCGCGCGGGGCCTTTACACTGGACCAGGTTCTCGCGCTGATCACCCAGGCGTCGTCGTAGCGGTGGACACTGCCCTCGACCAGGCCGCCTGAAATCAGGGGGCCGGTTTGCACCCATTCGTATACCCCCCGCGTGGCATTGAAGGCATATCGAATAGCGGCGATGCGCTTCTGGTTGAAGAAATTAAAGTCGACCCATTCCGTGGCATCCTCATTGAAGGGAACCGGCTGCGTGAAGGTCTGTGACATCCACTGCACATCCGCGTCACAGAAAGCGTAGGCGCTTTCGAATCCCCGTTGCCTCATCACGCCCACCGGCTGGACGACTTCCATCTCGTCCTCCCGGTCGTTCAGGCGCAATTGCGCCCATTCCACGCACTCGGTGTTGGCCTGCAGCCAGGGGTCGGTTTCCTTGACATTCGGCATGTATCCGGTCCCGGGATCGATATAGCGCGCCTTGCGGATCCATTTGAGAACGAACAAGTTCGAGTGAGGAGCGGGCCTGCCGTCGATCACGGCCCCTTTGGGCACGCCGAATGCCACGGGATGCAGATGCGCTCTTACGCAAGAGATCCCGGTATCGAGCGGGTCCCAGTCGTCGATGCTTTCGACCACGCGGCCCTCGCTGATTACGGGTCCGTCATAGGAACCGTCCCTCAGTTGCCAGATCACGCTCAGATTGTCGTCGGTCCCGCGATATCCCCGGGTGGTGTAGACCATCATAAACCGATCACGACTTACCTGGAGCCCGTTCGCGTTCCCCGGATACCTGTCTTCGGCTCGTGTTTCTCCCGGAACGGAGCATTCGTGAAGCAGAATACCTTTGTGCTGGATGGATTGGATCATCCCTTTATAATATAAGCTGATTCACAGATGAACAGATGAAATCGACGAAAACCGGATCGGGTTGAAACTGTGGTTCGCCGGAAAACCCGACGATTGCCTTTTCATTTCCGTCCCGTTCTCGAGTATGTTGTAGTCGTTGTGACCCTTACATCCCGGAGGTCAACGTGGAGGTCAAACGAAAACATGTCGTGTCAGGGCTGTTGTTGCTCGTGATTGCTGCTTCGTTCCTGGGTGTTTTCAGGACCTGCGGATCGAAGCCCCACGACATTCGGATCGATCTGATCAAGGCCCTCCGGCTGATCGCCGCGGAGAAAACGGCAGCTTTCCTCGAATACGAGGGAAGCATTGTACTGGTTCTTCCCGATGTGCCGCACCAGATCTATTACGATGCCATCGACGAAGAATTGGTCGCGCCATGCGAGGAAAGCGGCATCTCCGTGATCGGAACGGAGAAGATCGCCTTGAGTTGGGGATCCGCCCCCGGCGGGTCGTCGGGGGGATCTGTCGGCCTGACGGGAGCGCGGGTTTTCGAGATCGCCGCCCGGCATCCGGATGCGGATGCCGTCCTGTCTTTGGTCGGCATCCCGGAGTTCACCGATTCTGAGTTTCGGCGAGCCGCGGAATCCTTGCCGCCGTTGATCGTGAGCAGGGACGCCAGAATGGGGCCGGACCTCGAGGACCTGATCCGATCCGGCATCGTGGCGATGGCCATTGTGCCGAAGAAAAGTCTCCTTTCCACAAAGGCAGAAGGCCAGGATGCACGTGAGCTGTTCGATGAATACTTCCGGATCGTGACGCGGGAGAATCTTGACCCAACGCCCTGAGTCAACCGGGCGTCAGCGCCATGGACACGATACTAAAATAAATTACCCATCCCAAATGCTATCGATCGGGTTCGCCAAAGTTGATATCACCCCCGCACGGCAATGGCAAACGATTTATCACCTAACGGGAGACCCACCAGGTGATGCAAACCAGGTTGTCGATCGTTTGTTCGCCCGCGCGCTCGCTCTTCGCGGCACGGAGCATTCGGCGGTCTGGGTTACCGCTGACGTTCTCGCCATCGACTCGGCGATGCGTGAGCGGGTCACAACGCAACTCGGCGGCCACGGTGTTTCCGCGGAGCAGGTCATCCTTGGCGCTACGCATACTCACACGGCGCCGACGATTACCCCGTTCAACGGACGCGAACCAACACCTGAAAATTACCTCGCTTTCCTCGCCGATCAACTCACGCAGGTTGCCCTCGAAGCTTTCCGACAGATGAAACCGGCCACGGTCAGCTACGGGGAAGCCAGTGTGGATCTGTCCGTGAATCGCCGCCAGATTGGCCGAATCAGCCAGGTAAACGCCCTGAGCGCACCTGCCGGCCAGGTCGATCCGATCGTGCGGTTTCTCCATTTTCGATGTACCGATGATCGGGTGGCTCTCCTGTTTAACTATGCGGCGCACCCGCTGTGCATGTCGAAAAACGTGCCGCTGATCTCGGCGGATTTCCCTGGCTGTGCGGCCAGCCTGCTGGAAGAACAACCCCCGGTCACGCACGCGCAATTCCTCCAGGGCAGCTGCGCGGATATCAATGTCAAGCTCCACGGCACCCAGCGCGAGACCAGGCAGGTCGGACAAACTCTTGCGGCGGCCGTTCACAAGGGGCTTGGGTCGATGCGAGGCTGCAAGGACGACATAATCCAGGTGAGCACGCAACCCGTCCGCTTGCTTCACGAAGGCATTCCTACATGGAGCGAAGCCAAGGCGTATCTTGAAAACACGCGCATTTCACCGGGGCGCCATCCCAAGGATCTGCGACGATCGGACTGGGCACGGCGCATGTGTCACATTTACGAAACGAAGGGCGGTCCCTCACGGGAGAAGTGGGTGACGATTCAAGCATTACGAATAGGGCCCGTACTGATCATTGCGCTTCCGGGCGAAATCTTTGTTGGCACTGCGGAAGCGATGCGTCAACGGATCGATCATGCCGAACTCATCGTAGTCGGTTTCTGCAACCACTGCGAGGTCGGTTACATTCCGCCCCCTCAAGCAATGGAACAAGGTGGATATGAAGTGGAAGAGGCGCCTTATTATTATGGGTTAGCCCCGTGGTCTCGTCATGCCGAGCCGGCGATGATCGATGCAGCATGCAACGCTATTGAGTCGCTACAATGCGTCCGCTAAACCGATGAAAACGATCGGAATAATCGGCTCGCACTTGATTCACACCTTCGCTTATGCGATGCACTTCAACCACCCCGACCTGGAAAAGGCAGCGTCGGCGACGTCCATCCCTATGTGGCAACTGGAGCTGCTGAAATCCGCCGGCGAATTCAACCCCCTGGGCGGCGCTCGCCTGACGCACATCTTCGGGGAACCCGAGGGAGTGGCGAAAGACATGGCGGCAATATTCGATCTCCAACGGGCTGATTCCGCACAACAGGTTCTCGACGCCTGTGACTCGGTCATGGTCATGGATGAAAACCCCGATTCACGCGCCAAGATGATCCACCTGGCCATCGACTCCGGAGTGGATGTCTTCGCCGACAAACTCGTTTCCATCGAACCGAGAGCGACAGCGCAAACATTGGAACTTGCGCGGAAGCGCAGCGTGCGACTCGCCGCCTGGTCCCAAATGGGCTTTGCCGAAGAGTTGACCCGGTTGCACGGATTACCCACGGGCGGCACGGCCTACATCACCTTTGGCGTTGACCCGGACGAGTTCGAGGCGTACGGCATTCACGTGATCAGTGCTGTCCAGGGTGCGTTTCCTGGCCGGATCATGGAGCTTCAGCGACTGAAAGCGGGTCCTCAGCGCCTGGCGCTCCTTGAACATGAAGTCGGCACAAGCATCCTCCTGGGCATCGGGGGTCGTTTCCCCGCTGGTTTTGTAAGGATCGACTACAGCGTCGAAGGCAAGACGACGAGTATCGAGACGGCAAACAAAGCGCTCGCTTTCCGCAATGCCGCGCGCGAGATTCTCGCCTTGCTCGACGGGAAGCCGCCACGGTTCGGGCCCGCGGACATGATTGAAGCTTCGCGGCTCGTCGCACTGCTGTGCAAACCTCGCGTCGATCAAGTCCCGTTGCGGTTACTGTAACGCCTCGACAGCAGCATTGACCACGGCGATGATGTAATCGACCATCTCATTGTCGTAGTTCTCGTTGATCCTCACCACGAACATCTCTTGCACCAACTGTTCAGCCACCGGACACAGTCCCTTGGGGTACGTCCGTGTACTTTGGATGCCGGGAGCTTTATGCGGCCATCCTGAGTCGCCGAATGTTTTCAGTTCAGCCAGAACCCGATACTGATAGATGGGCTTACTCAAATAGCTGTCCATAACGGGTAGGTTCCAGTCGGCAATCAGATTCATGAGAACTTGTTTGCGATCGCCGGGCAACTTTGCCGGCAGGAAATAATAGGACGGATCGGCACCTTCGACGGGTCGCATCCACTGAAACAGCCCACGCGGACGAACTTCATCTTGGATTCGCCGGGAAATGCGCACCCGGTCCGCCACGATGGTGTTGAGTCTCTGCAACTGGGCAACGGCCACGGCAGCCTGCAGTTCCGTCACCCGGTAATTGGGAGCCAACAGCAGGTGATCGCGCAAAGGGCCACTGCGTGGCCAACCTTTGTCGGCGAACAATTGAGCGCGATACGCCAGCTCGTTGTCATCTGTAACGATCATCCCGCCATCGCCGCACTGGATGTGTTTATGCTGGTTGAGGCTGAAACAACCCATTTCAGTGAGCTGACCTACCCACTTCCCTTTGTATCCGCAACAATAGGCCTGGGCGCAGTCCTCTACGACCGACAAACCGTGCTGGACGGCAATCGCCCGGATCTCCTCCATGGGACAGGGGTATCCGGCCAAATGCACCGGTAAAATGGCGCGGGTTCGGTCGGTGATGTTTGCCTCAACGGACGCCGGGTCCATAAGAAACGTGTCGGGATCGAGATCGGCAAACACGGGGATCGCATTGAGAAGCAGGATGGGACAGACGGTTCCCATGTCGGTAATCGGCGAGGTGATCACCTCGTCGCCCGGGTTCAGTCCCAAGGCGCCCAACGCGACATGGATCGCGGCAGTACCGCTGGTGACCATGATGCAGTGTTTGCGGGAGTAATATGACGCGAATGCCTGCTCGAACTGATTCACCTTGGCCCCAAGGTTCTTGTTGAGGGCGCCGGATTCAATGACCTCGCGCAACTCGGCGAGTTCCTCCTCACCGATCCGCCGGCCGGAACGGGCTCCGGTCACAGGGAACGGATCTGTCCGCTTTTTGAGATCAAGATTCAACATTTGCTTTACGAGTGAACATACCAGAACGGCGCGAATTCGATCTCCTGATCCATTTCAAGGGGAGGTTTGGGCAAGGGGCCCGTTACCTGCGCCAAGTTGTCTAGGGTCACATCAAACACCCAGGAATGGGCCGCCGCGTCGGCGCATCGTTGCCAGTGTTGATAGACGCGGTAGCGGGCTGGATCCTCCTGGTCCAAATTCCGAATTCCAGCCGTATAGAGATCGAGCAAGGGCGCGCCAAGCGTGATGATTTGCCCATCTCCTAAGGGGTGAGCGATAGCGGCAGGTCTGCCGTCGGGATATTCGCCGATGATGCGAACGCCTTTGTTGGGTGCGAGACACCAGCCCGGACGGTACAACCGGAAGCGGATCGATTCGTTATCCTGCCGCAGCGTCACCTCCTCGCAAGCTTGCCGCGGTTGCATCCCCGAAAAACCAAAAATGCGTTGCCGCTCTGAATTCTCTTCTCCATTTTCATCGTAGCGAAACGAGCAAGGATCCGCAACCACCAAGGTAAGACCCGAGCGCACGGCTTCGTGCACATGACGAAGGACGGACCGGTGTTCGAACGGCGCGCACGGAACAAACAGAAGCCGCAGACCGGAAAGCGACCCTTGGCCATCGCGCAAATCCGCGCTGGAGACGAAACGCACAAAGATTTCCGCCCTGCTGAGCTCGACATAGGCGGAAAATACCGATTGCCAATGGCCGGCCGCGCAGGAAGGAATCGAAACCAGCACGCCCACCTCGGCTGCCGGAGGCTGAAACACTTTGGTCTGCCCAAGCTGGCGCGCCGCTTCCAGATGAGTGGTCCATCGTTCCCGGGGCCTTGTGCTTGGGTCGGGATTGCCGAGGCACGGACCCGTGTAGGCGTGTGGGTCTCGTTTATCTCCCTGGAAATCCTTGACCCACAGATAGAAACCCTGCGCACCGTTTTGCACGGCCTGGCTATACCAGTACCGTGTCGTCGAACGAGTGGGTACGATGCGCGGTCCGGCTCCAACCTGGTTGGTGCGGACGCTGACCATCGGGGCCCGATGCATCAGGTCGGCGCTGAGCCGGGTTCCGTACCCGACCCAGTAACGGTAGCCGATCTCGTCTTCACACAGGGACGGCCGCAGATTAATGCCGGGCACATCATAGATTTCCCCCCACCTTCGGTAATCCACTTCCGTGTCGAACTCCAGGTTGCCGACGATGAGACCGCGCACATGCTTGCGGACGACTTCTATGATAATCGCGGTCAATTCCGAAAAATGACGACGAATGAATTCCCAGAAATGAATTCGCTGCGCCGTTTCCCGCGGGGTAGACGGCCGTCCTCCCAGCGGCAGGTCGTGTCCGTATTGCGCCCGAAAAATCGCATTCAGCTCCTCATTGCCCTGCTCCAATTGATCCAGGAACATGTCCAAAGGTTGGGTATCCATCTCCGTCAGCACGACCCAGATCTGTTCTGGGTCGTTCACCAGATCCAGACCGAAAGTCGTCCCCAGTCTTTCGCACCAGTCGCGCAAGCTGAGAAATTGACGCTCCCATTGCTGGCGGAAGCGTTCAGTCTGGGCGGGGGTGACAGGCCAGGGCAGATTCCAGGGTGAAGGCTCGATTACAGGCCGGAGTCCATACTTTCGTGCGATCAGCAAACTTTCGCAGCGGCCATTGCCCGGTCCGTCCGTGTGTATGACCAGGTTCTCGCGCAGCAGTTGTCCAATCTCATCGGCGGTGCAAAGGTTCCCCCTTTCGAACCCGCCCAATCGAATGAGATAAGGCCGGGCATCGGCACACTCCGGGCGCGGCCCGGGTGGCGATTTGACTGGAGGCGCGGCAAAATCCCAGGGGACGAACTTGCCGAAAGGAGTGTCTCGCCGGGTCGCGCGCCGGTAGCCGGTGACGTCATAATCATAGGCCAACTTACCACGAGCGCCGGTAACGACATACCTGCCTTCCCGGGCAAGCTCATCAACTTGCTCAGACGTGAGTGGATTTGCTTGCATGGGAGGAGGGGAGCCGATGTCAGAGTTCCCCTTCCGGATTCACGACGCATGAGCGGCTCGCCACGCCGCTGACCCATTTCGGGTCGGCCGGGTCCTGACCGCGGCTGACGAAGGCGAGATCCAGGCTGTTGTCAATGGCCCGGCTCTTGATCGGCGTCATGGAAAGCTCGTCGCTGTTGATGATCAAATGGTACTCGTCTCGCCGTTGCCCAGTTGGATCGGGCCATATCTCAAGACAGTCATCCTGATACTTTTCAATGGGGGGAGCCATTGTGGTGGTCGTTTCAGCTGGCTTCGCCGCAATCAACTCAAGAATAAGGCTGTCCTTCTTCTCTGCACTTGAAGATTCCATTTTTCAGCGGATTTCATGGCCATGGATCATTCATTCAGGTGAAACTTCATAAAATCCCTGAACGATCTTGTTCGCTCGGCCTTTACCTTCTGTATCTCCATTGAAATGGAACATCGCCAAGGTATGATCGTCAACGACCAATCGTTTTTCGGGGTGAATAAGATTGCCCGCGTACCGCTTCACGTTCGAGGTCCGCAGCTCGTCCAACAAAGCAGGAAATACGCGACCAGCCCGAACACGGCGATCGGCCGGGCTGTCGGGAGCGGAAAAAATGTAGAGGCGCTCACCCGGATCGCCCAGCATGGCCGGACCATGCCGCTGCACATCCAGCGGATCCCCGCCACTGACCTGCATCTTCTCGCCGTCGATATAGACATCGTAAAACAACAAGTTTCTCCGGTGTTCCCATTGCAGCGCGTAGTGGTACCAACGGCCGGCCCTCAACGGCACAAACAAATAGTCGTGCCATTCATGGTCCCCCTTGGTCTTCCAGTGGGTTCCAAAGCACGTACGGCCCCGCTCGGATCTCGCATTGAGCAACAGACCCGTTGACTTGCCGGATGATGAGAACCACGGTGCCCAGCCCGCGTCCGCTTCGAACGAGGAAACAGACGGCTTAAACCAGAACTCGATCGTGCCCTGGTTCAGGTCAAGGTGTTCGAATTGCATGTCGGCTAGCTTCTTTCCCGTGGGAAAGTGAAAACTCCGGCCGGCAAGGAGGTTTAGGGCCATGTCATCTATCGTTCCACTCACCCCCTGCACATAGGGTTCCCCTGGGCGTGGCGTTTCGCGAGTAGGCCTGACGTTCGCCAGCGACGAGGGCACGAACAGAAGTTCAGGATCAAAGAAGCTGATCGCTTCAGGCACACCTGCCAGGCGGACAAAATTGCCATCATGTTCCACGGCAAGATGCTCCAGCTTCCAAATTCGACCGTCTTCTCCCGGGTCGACTTCGATCCTGTTACGCTTTGGGGTCTGAGAAAATTGAATTGTTTCTCCGTTGGGACGAATGATTTGGAATTGCCGAGGATTGTCCGACATAAGGACGAACGACTTTGTTTCATCCGGCACCATGAAGTAATAGTGTCCACTTTTATAACGGGACAGGAATTCTCCCCCTTCAATTCCAACAACCACCTTACGAGCATTAGTCCTTTTTATAGTCGTTCCACGCTTGCGGGGATATTGCATCCGGATGACGTTATCACCTTCAAGTAGATCGACTTCAATCCAGTGATACTGGTACGCATAGCCCTTGTTACTGTAGGGTTTAAACCGGACCCGCTCATCGGGTATCTTCTCTCCGGACCCGCGGTAAAACGTCGGCAGGAAGTCCGCCTCATGAAATCGCGGTTGGTGACCATGAATCTCGATTTTCAATGTCTTTTCATCGCCCGGCTGCAGATAGAATTCCGTACCGTGGCCGTAATAAGGAAACCCCCGGGCGACGTCTTTACTATCCGTCAGAACGCTCTCAATATATCCCACGCCGGAAACAACCGAATTCGCCGCCGCGTTATATTTCCAAATGTTGTGTGGCTCGTTCTTGTGATGGTCAACATAATCAATCAGCAGCTCATTCATCCTCCGAACATAAACGGCGTACTTTGGATCCTTGGTCATCCAGTAGGCGAACGGCATGTTCCACCACCAACCATTGTTATCGAAAGGCATGGTGTAGCCGTAGATATGATAATAGTAATCTACCGTCTGCTGGAGTGTGCGCTGTGCCAGGTCCGTGTGCGTAAACTGCTCGTACTCCATGAAATCGAAGGTGGCGTATTCGTGTTTTGAGTAGATGGGGATCACCGGGTCCATCTCTTCCGAACCGGCGAAAACCGTTGCAGGACGGAGTCCTCCCGGCTCGTTCGGCCGAGCCATGGCCTCGAACATCTCGCGTGCCATCAGCAGGAAACTGTCATCCCAAGTCAATTGATACAGGTCGATGCACTCCCGGATGCAGGCGAAGCGGGATCGCCGCCCACTATCAATATTGGAATCGGTTTCCGGCCAGCCGTCGAAATCCCAGCGCTCCTTCATCCGATCGCCATTGATCCGTGCGACCTCCTCTGCCCGGTTGTAGCCGCGCAAGTAATATTCGAGGATTGCGAAGTTGATATGGAACATGAACATCCGTCCCACCAGGGTTTGTCCCGGCGGCGGCCAGGGGAACCCCCAGTAATTGAATTCTCCTGCGTGTTTGCCCAGGCCGGTCGCGTGGCACATCCCGATGTCGTGGCGAAAATGTGAAGTGCGTGTAACCAAGTTGAAGTAATCCCGCCGGGGGTCACGGGCAAATGCACGCCACAAATACTGCGTGAATCCGTAATCGGCATTGAACCGGTATTTGGAAGGGAGCCTCTTCTTTATTCCCTTCACCCCGATGACTTCCATCCGCGGCACCAGGCCGTAATCAATGAATCCAGTATCCACCCCCTGGCTGAAATTCTTGTCGATGTTCAGAATCACCCGCTCGATCATTTCTTCTTCACGCGGGAAATTCTCGCGGTCAACATAGTGGAATTTCCCAAAGACTTCGCTGGTGGTCATCCATTTCGGGTCAGCATATGCAAGCACGGGATGTTCGAATGTCGCTGCGGTTGTTTCCACCGCTTCTGCCGTAATGATTTTCGGCGGATAGAAATAGAGAAATACCTCATGTGTTTTCGCGACGCCAAAAGCCTGGTTTTCGTGCGTGTTCCAATGACGTTCATATTCGGCTCCCCATGTCCCGCGCCGTTCCACCCAGCTCTTAGTGCGAAAATCCAAGGGATAATCACCTCTTCCCGACCAGAGATGGATCCGCATCGTTTGGTTGTTGCCGGGGACGAATTCGAGTTCCTTGGGAAATTGCTGCCAGAGATTTCGTACGGCAGCGACGACCGATCGATCCCCATCGGACACTTCAAACCAGTGACCGGCCAACTCGCCGGTTCTGATTTGTTCATTTCCCTTGTAGACCGCGTATCGGTTCTGGCCCTCTCCATAGCGTATCGCCTCGGCCTGATGGATGGAGAGTGGTTTCCCTGGATCGATCTCGTTGATCGTCAGGATTTGCCCATCGTGCTCGGGCGAAATGTCGAACCGGACGGATTTCGCTTTGCCAATGGTCAGCGGGACTTCGATCGCGATGTCCGACATCTGGATCTCATTGGAATCCTCAGTAAAAATAAATGTGTGTGTGATCTGGAGATAGGGCTGATCTTTGTAAACAGTCAGGCGAACAACCTGGGAACACGAGGTGCCGCCCTCGTCATTTCCATATTTCGTTTCTTTACGAATCACACATTTGAACGGGCCGTTTTCTTCAATCGAAATTTTGGATGGCAACGGATCGAGAGATCCACGAAACACTTCATCACGATTGTTCTGAATTAAACCATCGATCTGTTTAGCGACCTCTCGGCCATCCAAACTGATGGAATCGATCAGGTAACTTGTGGCACGGGACACGATGAGTTTCAAAACGCCGTTCTGGAGGATGATTTCGTCGTTGTGTTCGCGAGCCAAAGGCTGGCCTTTCTTGTGCGAAATATGGTTGCCAAATTCCAGCGTGTATGAAGTTTTTACTCCTGGTTCAGGGCTGGCTAGAAAATCCAGCCCCAACCACTTAACACTACCCTCCTTTGTCCAGCGTCCTAAGACGCGTGATTGATGAGGGGCCGGCTTGCCGGCACGGTCGACAACACGCACCTTCCCAACGTCTCGTAAAATACCCCGCGGCATCGGTACGCCCACGGTAACTGGGACAGTGGATTTCTTCCTGTTGACCGCGTCATCAATGATCAGATCCACAGAGCTTTCTGTGACATCAGCTCGTGGCATTTCTCGAGAACGGAGAAACTTGGTCGTTAACGCACCCACGGAAGCGGCGTCCTGGGAGAGACGGGCTCGGACTTCGTAGCTCCCTGCTTTCAAATTTGTAATATCAATTTCGAAAAAAGCATGACGATGATCAGGACCTTCGACGTCACGCGAAGTGACTATCTCGCCGGTCTTCGTATCGACGACGTCGAGCTTGAGGAGGCAATCGGCCATCGTTGCTCTTGTCACATTGAATCTCATATGGCCCGTGGCAACTACTTCGTCACCCAGATATTCATCTTTGAACATGATAACTTCGCCCAGTTGTCCCACAGGATCGATCGAAACCTTCCCCGATCGAATCGGCCGCGTCTGGCCTGTGTTGATGACCTCCTCCGCAGACCACATGATGTGGACATTCTCGTCAAAGATTGTATTGTGGTAGGGTACTTTCACGGTCATTTCGGAATTAGGTTCCAGTTCAACACGTTGCTCAGTCTGTCGACCCTGAATTTCGATAATGGCTCGAACCTGTTTCGGTTGGTTTGCAAGGTTCGCAAAGTTAAACCGGAGTTCGTTCTGCCCGAATCGAGGTTTACCCGATGAAACTCCTGTAAAGGAAAGCCCGCGGCCGGCCATCTTCATTTCAGCAAATCGATGCGGGACATGGTTGGGGCCATAGGTGGGAGAAAGGGCGGTGTAACCGCCAGGCGGGGTCAGTTTGTGACGGACTACGTTCAACCCGAACGCGCCAGAAGGTGGTTCAGTCCATCCTAGTTCGGTGTGTGGAATCGCGAGTTCGACACGCCATTTGTCAGGAAACTTGCGGACGACGTACTCGTATTTGCCGTTCCATTTGTAATTCAGTCTATCGGGTGCACTTGCCTCGGCGTCCTCCTTGGCGCCCGCTGCCGTGATGACAATCCAATGGTAGGACCGCTGGTCCATATTGCCATCGATGAAAATTTCGAGGCAGTCATCTGTCCAAGCTCGGCGTGCATCGCCTTTGGACGCAGCGACTTTGGTGACCAGTTTGTCCCACTGGTCCTCGTAACAATCAACGGCGATGTACAAGGTCTTTTCGTCCGTCAGAAAACAGGATCTTGTGTTGCTACGTGCCCGGCTGTCTCCCATGGCAACAAAATCATCGCTTACGACCGCGTTTTGCCAAAACGCAGGATCGTCGCCGAGCTTTGAAGGGTTTTTATCGGTTTTGGGTATGACCAGCCTGGGCTTGGGCGCAACGTCTGCCGATGGAGAATCGGTACGTTCGTAGAACCGAATTTCGCGAATCGCCGGGCTACCCTGAGCCTGAATTGAACCGCAGGAAAGGAGGAATGCGAGTGAACACAGGGCAGAGAAAGACCCTGCCATAGTCATGAATTGCAAAACGCGTGATTGATACATCATCGGAATCGAGTGCTTCTACAGATCACTTTTTACCGCTCGGCATCGCTTCTACAAGATTCGCCGCCGCTCTTGCAACCTTCAACCGGTACGCATCACACACACGGCCATCAGTAAAATCGATCCATTCGTCCACGTCCAGATCATCGGGACCAATTGTCCAGACGCCGTAGATCCCGGGATCAAGATAGGCGCGAATATCCGGATAAATTTTTTCGCGCAGATCGGCAAGCACCGCTTTTGCCGATGCAAACGCGTGGTTGAGCGCCTCACCCGGGTTCGCACTGGTCAACCGGGCGTCAGCGCCATGGACACGATTCCGCGGCGCATGAGGGTTTGCAGGTAGTCGACCACGGCCCGCTCTGCTTCATGTGTGTCCAGCCGCTGCTCGCAGGCAAACTGCTCCACGATCTCTTCGACCGATCGCTTTCCGTTACAAAGATTGACCAGATTCACTCCATAGGCGTCCAGTTCATATTCTCTGCTGATTTTTTCGGGCAACCGGAGCAGGATCCGATGCCATTTGCCGGGCCGGACTCGGATCGAAATTCGCTCGCCGCCGTTGGATAAGGCTTGCCGTGCCGTAATTTCCCCGGCCACCGGACGCCCGTTCATAGCTTGCTCGCGCGTGAGGCCACCTTGGTTACGCGGTTTGCCCGTCATGCACCATTCCTTCCAGGACGTACTCGAATATCTCCTCTACTGTCTCCTGGCTTGTCGACACGCTGACGATAACCAATCGATCGTTCCCGTCGTCATGAAGAATCCAACTCCCCCGGGACACTGGGCGGCGGCCCGGCAAAGGAAGACGGAACCGGCGACCCGGCCTGGCATCGGCGCGGAAACCCCGACCCAGCGGGGTCCGGCATGGATGCAGCACCACCGGGGCCCCGTGGAAAAGTACCCGTCCCATGGGCCGATCCCACGGGTCCTTTCCTTTCTCGAGAACCTCACGCAGCCATTGCTCCAAATCCTGGCGGCTCAAAGCCAGTGCCGCCGGGTAGATGAAGCGTAGCCCGAGGGTCGGTTTTCGTTTTCGTCCCGGCTGCGAGAATTGCACCGACATATCGCCTACCTGCAAGTGCGCGCCATCGTATTCAAAACGCGGCGGACTCCGAAACCGGAGAGAGAAGAACGCCCATTCTTGCCCCTTTTCCGGGATTTGATCAATCAGCGATTTGATCAACGTGTCGCTCCCCCAGGCACCCACCTCGGCGGTGTTTCCACCGTGGCAGGTTACGCGCACCGCGCGTCGGGTCTCGGGGCAGAATCCGGCAAAATGTTCCTCTCCCTCCTCGGTGAGACCTGTGCCCATCAGCGGATCGAATACCGGGTGATCGAAGCGGGTCGGTTCGCACCGGTGTCGACGTCCCACGGCCCGCGCCAGCGTTCCACGGACAAATCTATCGGCATCGAACTTCGCCCGGGTAGCACGGCGCCACGCAAGCGTGAGGCGGGGCGAATGGTCATCAGCAAGTGTGCACGCGCCCTGTTGGGTGTCCCCTTCGATGTGATGTAATCGGAAGGATGACGGGATCTTGAGCCATAACCCGGCCCAACCGAATGGTTTCAGTGCTTGAATTTTCCCGTTCACACCTGACGGATCCTCCAATAGAGTGATGTAATGTATTGCGCGATCATGCTAGATTTACCATCATTTTGTTAAATGGATCTTTTCCGAATTTTATGGGGAGTATTGAGCCCCCACCGGTTTTACGCCGGTGGAGCGTATGATTATGCACTACATGCGTACCCGAGTTCATCACGCCGCCACCGGCTTTATGCCGGTGGAGCGAAGGATTGCGCACTAAATGCGCACCCGCCGAGCCCATCCTATCCCCCCACTGTCCTTGCATGCCAAACTGTACCGCAGCGAAGGTCGGCGCCAGTGGAGTGCATGCCTATTAGTGCAGAATCACTCGCTCCACCGAGCGGAGCTCGGTGGGGGCGTTTTGTTCGAGTTGGTACAAAGAACCCACCCACAAAATTCGGAAAGGATCCTGTTAAATTATGCGCGCCGGCAACGCTGCACAGGGTAATGATTCTGGCATCAAATCCAAAATCCGAAATCCGAAATCCGAATTTTCCAGTACTGCGTCCTAATCGCCTGGTTGAGATTTCATGCCTGGCGATGGTCCTGTCGGGTTTTTCGGTCAGCGCATTGTCTGACACCAGCATCCGCGACATCCGGTTCTATCAGCGGGCCGGAGAAGCGCAGCGCTCACTCGACAGGCCTTCACTGGTGATTCCCCAGGCTCAGCGGCAATTTTCGAAGTTGGGTGAAGACCCGAGCTTCTGGTCGCAGGCCCAGGAAAGTCCTGCCTTCGTGACCATGGGGAACACGGAAGCCGCAAGCAGGACCAAGGCATGGTTCCAGGCCGGCGACAAACACCTTTTCATTGCCGTCGATTGTTATGAGAACCGCTGGGACGAATTGGTCACCAACATTGAACCGGTGGAGGGCGACGCCCACCAGGCTTGGAAAGACGACTGCCTCGAAGTCTTCATCGATGGCAATATGGACCAGCGGTCCTACCATTGGATTGTCATCACGGCCGCGGGCGCCGTCGAAGACGCCAAAGCAAGCGCACCGGAGAAACTCGACTTTCGATGGGACGGCGCGTACCAGCGCACGGTAGGGCGCGATCCGGACAAATGGCGGGTGGAACTTGCCATCCCGTTTGAAGCGCTCGGCTGGAGCCGGCCACCCTCGTCCTCATTTGGACTGAACATCGTCCGCCACAAACTGACCCGGCCTGCAGGGTACACCGCCCTCTCGCCGACGTTCGGACCCAATCATGTGCCCGGGCGATTTGCTGACGCAAGGCTTGCGCTGGAATCCGGGGGAGAGGAACCGACGAGTCAAGGAGATCAAAAGGACGATGCCGTAGAACTCGGAGTGAAGGAGCCCCCGACCCAAGGTGAGACCGGCGAACTGATCGTCTTTAAGGACGAATATCTCGGCGATGAGTCGATTGTGACCGGACATTTGAACGTCAAGAACATCAGACAGTCAGGCAAAATCATATCCGTCCGCCTCGAAGTAATGGATGGGATAGACGGGTCGCGGATCGCGGCGGGCTCGGCGGACCATGAACGGTACAGTCATGCATTCTTCGAGATCGACATCCAGGATCTTCCGGCCGGGGAATACGAAGTGGTTGCCCATGTGGCGCTGGACGACGAGGAACAGGTCTCGTTGGCCGCGCGATTTCGCAGATCCACCGCGTTACCGCGCCCGGACGTTGGCGAACGTTCGGTCCAGTTAATCCTCGATGACGTGGTGGAAGGGCGAAAGGGAAAGATCCCGGTAACGCTCGGCGTACCCATGCCCCGGGGCATCCTGTGGGAGACGAGCCGGGTCGATGTACGCGACGGTGAAGGGAATCCGGTCCCACACCAGTCTCGCCTGCTTGGCTCCTGGACCAAGGAAGGAAGCGTCAAATGGCTGGGTCTCGATTTCCTGGCGGATTCGGCTCCCGGAACCAATCGCGCCTATCAGCTTCGGTTCGGGGAGCACGTGATCCCATTCGAAAGCGAACCCATTGCGCGGGAAGAGAAAGACCGAGTCCTGATCGACAACGGACTCTTGAAGATGGCGATCGGCAAGGGCACGCCGAGAATCGTGGATTGGATTGAGTTCCGCGGGCAAAAGGTCGTCGAGCGCATCGATGGATTGATCCGGAATCAAGCGGAAAGGGAGTTCCGCGGATCCTTGGCGCCTTCGGCCCCGCGCCTCTCGCTGGAAGAGAACGGACCGGTGAAATGCGTGGTGCGGATGGAAACTCCGTATGCGGATGCGGACGGGCTTACCTCCTGTTCCCAGATCACGCGGGTCACGGTATATCGGGATCAACCGTTTCTTGCGATCACCCACACGTTCGTATTCACGGAAGATTCGAATGAGACCCAGTTGAATGACATTTCCCTCGAGATCCCGCTCTCCATCGGGCGCGTCAACTCCGTCAGGTTTGATGTGTCCCCGGAGCACGACGGCGAGATCCTATCGGTCACGGAGCGGCTCCACGAAGCACCGGTTTTCCTCCACCAGCAGGAAGCGGTGCGATACGGCGAAGGGAAAAACCGATTCCTGGTATCCAGGGCGGGCGAGCCGGTCCACACCGGGAATCGCGCCGGCCATTGGTGTGAAGTCTCGGACGGCGCCGTCTCGATGGTGGCGGCGGTGCGGCACTTGTGGCAGCAGTTTCCCAAGGAATTCGAATTTCGTTCAAGCCCCACCCCATCGATACACATGCACCTGTGGTCTGGACGGAATGAAACCCCGCTGGATTTTCGCACGGATGCCTGGGTCCAGCGCCGGGGAAAATGGGGAAAAAACTCTGAAGATCACTGGTGGACACATGCAAATCAGGCTTTCGGCGTGGCCAAGACTCACGAGATTTTTCTCTATTTCTACGAAACGGAAGGGACCTCGCCCCAGGAAGCGGAAGCCTTCGCGGAGACCTTCGAACGTCCGGTCCTGGCCTATTGCGACCCGAAGTGGGTCACCCGAAGCGAGGTCTTCGGCAAATTTCACTATGTGGACTGGGAGAATTTTCCTCGTGAAGAGGAGATGCTGGAGCGGGTCATTCTCAACATCGACCGAAACTTCAGCCAGGGCGTGGATGTCGGCTTCATCGATTACGGTCTGTCGCCGAGAATGGAAGTGACGCGGGTGAAGGGCGTCGACAAGTGGTTGCCTTCGGTCTACCGATTCAACGCCGATTACGGATTGACGCAGTATCTCTGGCGCGCCTTTGCACGTGATCCGCGACGCGATTACCTGGAACTGGTTACCCGGATCTCCCATTTTCGCCACGACATCGGGATGTGCCATGCGAATGGCCAGGGCAAACGCGCGGGGGAATATAATTACTGGGGATTTCCCTGGCCGCCGTCGGGTGAAAACCAGGTCGGGCGCAACTTCATGTTCCACATCAATTTCGCCATCCTCGAGTACTACCTTCGCGGGTATAACCGGGCAGCGGAGGTGGCTCGAACGAACGGGCGGCGGATGAAAGAGCGTTGGGACTTCGATGGTTGGCCGGAGGCCGATTCCAATATCGACACTGAGCGGCGCTCGCGCATCGCCTGCATGCGGGAGTGCATCGACCTGTACCAACTCACGTGGGATGACACGTTTCTTCTGATGGCCCGCGAGATGTTTGAGGCCGTCTCCCGGCCCGATGAGCCGGGCGGATTCAGGCCTGCGACCGCCTACGCCGGCGCCGAAGAGATGGATCCGGTCATCCCCGTCTATTCCAAGCATGAATATGCGACGTTTGATTTCAACCAATATGAATCCTTCACCCACACCGGCGACGCGCGCCGCAGCCTGCTGAAGCAGTTTGACTACTTTTACCATGTCTACGGCTACACCATGCCTTTCGACAACATCGGATGGTGGTGGAACATGCCCCTGGCGTACTGGACAACCAAAGACCCGAAGTACCTCGCCTTCGTGCGGCACATGAACGAATTGCTGATCGATTATGTGGACAACTACCAGGACCGCCCCAATGCCATCTGGCGGTATAACGCAGCGGCGAATTCCGTGATCTCTGGTGTGGGTTATGTGGAAAGCGTCCTGCTCGATGGGAGCGCCGTGCAGAAAGGCGTTCCTTTTTACGGACACGGCCGCGAGTTTTTTCTTCAACCTCCCAGGGAGGGGCCCCTGCATGTCGACATCAGCGGCTATCAACCCCGGTTTCATGAACCCGATTTTCTGCCCTCCTTCTATCTTGAGTCCGGCGAGCAGATTCCTCCGGAGCGGATTCGGATCAAGCCCTACAGCAACAAGGGCTATGGCAAACAATACCATTGGATCGAAGTCGATGTGCCGGGCCCCGAAAAGACAATCCGCATGAGCTATCCGAGCACCAAGGCTACGACGATTCGACACACCAATGCCCGCAGGGTAGTGGTCGACATCCGCGGCGGGGAAATTCTGTCACGGTTGCATGGCGGGCAGTACCACTTCCTCGTGCCTGCGAATACCCGCTCGTTCGCGTTTTCGACCGATAATCCCAGATCCTTCAAGGTGCTTCGGCCGGACGGGGTGGATGTACCGCTCGAGCCGGACGGCAAACGCAATACGATTGCCGTGCCGGAGGGATTGGACGGCAAGCTTTGGCAATTGACGCACCTGGCCGTGGAGGAACGGGGCAATTTCGCCTGGTTGCAGGGAGTGCCGGAAGTGGTGGCTTTTTTCGATCCTGAGCTCTTCTTCGTGCCGGACTCCGTATCGGTCATCCCTCCGCGACAACGGCAGGATCAGTCGCTGGAAGCTTACGCAGCCGGCGTGACCGGAGAGCCACAGGATCGATCATTGAATTTGGCTTCGGGGCGCGGGTTTTCGTTTCCCCGAGGGGGGAGGCTCGGTCCCATGTCTTTCGAGCATCTCGATCTGAACCAGGGAACGTTGGAGTTCTGGTTCAGACCGCTGGTTTCGTCCTTTGAGGCGCCGGATGCGATCCGGCCCTGGTTCAGTTCCACCGCGGAAGGCTCGGGGCTCGTTCTCCGCGCCAGCGCCGCACAAGGGCGCACCCGCGTCGGAGTTCACTGGCGCACGGAACAGGGTCGGGAGTGGCGTGATTATCCGTCGAAAATCACCCGGAACGACCAGTGGTCGCACTTTGCGCTGCAATGGGTACATCGCGGGAGCCTGCTCTACTACGATGTATACATCGACGGGGAAAAGATGCGGATCAGCGGGGGAGATACGTCCGATGTCCGGCGCCATGGCCCCGCGCAACTTGCCGCAATGGGCGAGGACCTGTACGTTTTCTCCTCGCCGGACGAGTCGAAAGACCCGCGCGTGCCCCCGGGCCGTGTTTTCGAGTCGCTGCTCGACGAATTGCGCGTCTCGGATATTCCACGCTACGAAGGGAATTTTATTACGCCTGAGAAAAGATTCCGTCACGATGACAACAGTCTGGCGCTGTTTCACTTTGACGAAGATGCCGAAGGGATTGGCCCAGCCGGAAGGAGGATCCGGGCTATTACTCCGGCGATTACAAAGTAGATCGCTTCCATCATTGTCCCGATCTTGATCTCGATCTTCGTCCATTCCAATCTTTGTCTTGATCTTTGTCGCGATCCTTATCGATCGACAATTGATCGAGACGAAGATCGCGACAATGATGAGGTCCGACAATGATCGAAACAAAGATCAGGACAACGATGGTCGGCACATTGCTGGTACTTTTTGCACGAAGCTCATTCAATAAGGAGAACGGCGTGACCCCGATCGAACCCAGAATCATCGCTTTCGACGAAGTACCCGCTTATGTCAACGACGGCGGCCGGAATCAACTCTGCCGGGATTTTATGGCCGAAGGGGAGATCGGCCACGTGGTCATCGGTCACAACGTCATGCAGGGCGATGGCCGCAACGGCGCCAACAGCCATCGCCGTTGGCATCAGATCTTTGTGGTAACAAAGGGACAGGGCACCATGATGATTGCTGGCCGGGAGTACCCGGTCGATGTGCCCCGTGTGATCATTATCCCGGCCGGGGCGGAGCACGACATGCGGACTGCCGCGGATCAGAGCATTGGGTATGTCTACGTCAACGACTTTTTGACCGTCCCTTGAGAAGGGGCGGAGCACACCATGTCCAATTTTCGAAGTCGCGCCCTGACGGTGTTTCCAGCCGGCTCCAACGGCGAGTTCAATCTTCCTCCCGAGCTTGCGATGGTTATCAGCAAGGGACAGGGTTGTGAGCTGTGGGACAGCGACGGCCGGCGGTTTATGGATTTTTCAATGGGCTGGGGATCGGTGCTGGTCGGCCATGCCCACCCCCAGGTGGTAGAAGCGGTCGTCGCACAGGCAGCGCTCGGCTCCAATTTTGCCTACATCAACGAAAACGCGCTGCTGCTTGCCGAGGAAATCGTGCGGCTGAGCCCCGCGTGCGATGCCTTACGCTTTTGCGCCTCGGGAACCGAGGCGACGATGTACTGCCAACGTCTTGCCCGCGCTTTCACCGGGCGCAACAAGATCCTCAAGTTCGAGGGCGCATATCACGGCGCGAACGAAATCGGCGTAACCAGCCTGTTCCCTTCGGATCCCCCCGATTTTCCGCAGCCTGATCCGACCAGCGCGGGGATCGAGAACATCGTTAAGCAGGACGTGTTGATCGCCCCTTTCAACAACCTGGAAGTCACGCAGCGCATTGTCGGCGAGTACGCGGAGACCCTGGCGGCCATCATTGCGGAGCCGTTGCAGCGCTGTACACCGCCGGAACCCGGGTTTCTCGAAGGTCTGCGATCCCTTGCGGATGCCCACGACACGCTGTTGATCTACGACGAAGTCGTCACCGGGTTCCGGCTCGCGTACGGGGGCGCCCAGGAGTATTACGGTGTTGTCCCCGACCTGGTGGCGTACGGCAAGGCGCTCGGGGGCGGGTATCCCATCGGCGTGTTCGGCGGACGGCAGGACATCATGGAGATCGTGCGCGAGGATCGGCTGGATGCGGAAGATTATGTCTGGGTTGCGTCCACCCTGGGCGGCAATCCTGTATCCACCGCCGCGGCGCGCGCGGCGCTTTCCGTGTTGGCGCAGGAAGGCATGTACGACCGCCTGCATGCGCTTGGCAAGTACCTGCGGGCCGGCATGCGAACCGTGCTGATGCAACGGAACATCGAGGGACAGGTGATCGGCGACGGGCCTCTTGCACAAGTCGTGTTTTCCACCGAGCCCGTACGGGACTATCGCTCAACGCTTCGCGCCGACAAGACGCTCGCTCGCAACGTCATGCTCGGATTATTCAGCCGCGGCGTGTTTCTCAATCCGATGGGCACCAAGTTGTACCTGTCGGTTGCGCACGATGAGGCCGTGTGCGATGCGTTTCTCGATCGATTCGATGACACGCTGGCGGAATTGTCTTGATTGCCGACGGGCCGCCCACTTTGTGCTGCAAGCCGGTCGCTGGAGTTAGTCCTCTATCTGCTCACCATTCTCGTCCAACCCGGCATCGAAGAGAGCGGCGGTAACGAACTGGGGATTTACCATAATGTGCTCGATGGCGGCGGTATTTTTCATGTAGCCCTCCGGATCCTCCCGGTACGCCGCCCATCCGTTCCAGCTTTTCGCGACCTGGTCGTAGTGTGCGTCGAATGCCTTCAGGTATTTTTTGTCACCGCTCTCATAGTAGGCCGCCGCCATCAGGCCGAAGGTTGCGTAGTCATTGAATTGATTCGACTCGATCACGAAGTCAGCGGCTCGCATCATCGCTTGTCGTGCGTTGTCGTCGCGGGTAACACGCAGGTATTCCCCGATGATGCGCTCGAAGTTTCCCGTTCCCATATAGCTCACCGCGGTCGCATCCCAGATCACGCTCCCGTCCTCCTGGTGGCGCGGCTTGCCGGCGAACGATCCGTTTTCGCGCTGGCTGCGCAGCAACTGGTTCATGAGTCGCCGGGATACCTCCAGGTACTTCTCCTCATGGGTCGCTTCGTAAAACCAGAGAAGGCCGGCCAGCGTTGCTCCCCATCCCCGGAAGTACACGAAGGGCAGCCGGGTGGGAACGCCCCGGCTTCCGTGCTCTTTTTCGAACCGCACAATCCGATCCACGACCTCGCGGGCCACGTTCAGTGCGCGGCGGTCACCGGTTAGATAGTAATAGGTGAGCGCGTGCTCGGTGTGGGCCTCGATGACATCGTCCTGGGCCCATGACCACCATGCAGTCTGGTTGCACCCCATGGTCCGGCCCACTTGCCAGTCGGCGCCCTCCTCCCATTGATGATGACCCACAGACACATCCATGACGCACCGAGTCCTATGCTCAGCGTCGTCGAATACGGCCGGATCGCCGGTGCGCAGGAAATAGAGCCAGAGCCCGGTCGACAGGCCGTTTGCCGCGACGGTGACGTTCCCGTCCCAACCCATCCATTCCGGCATCCGCCGCTCAAAATCAGGCAGCTGGTTGAATGCCCAGGCCAGGCCGCCGTGCGCGTGAAAGTTGAGGCTGTCGCCGAAGTGCATCATTCCGTACAGCGCGCACCGGTTCTGGACCAACTTCATCGTCCGGTACGCCGATTGAACCGGGGTTTCCCACTTGGGATACCGTTGCAGGTCCACCGGCCGGAGTCGGCCCATGACTTCCGTTTGACACATGTACTTGGCACTCGGCAGCGCGAGCAGACGGGATTGAAAGGCCGCGTTTAGATCGCGGGCCGTTTGCGCATCGCCCGGACCGGGGTGAAAGTGTAGCAGGATGTCATGGGTACGGGCCGTGCCGGTAGGCATGTTGCCACAATAATAGTAGAAACCTCCTTTCAGGTATCGTCGGCTTTCACCATATCGGGCGTAGATCTCGCGAATGGTTCGTCCATCGAGGTCTCCGATGTCGCTGCTGTAGTAGCCCAGGTCGACCGGATGCCGGGGATCCTGATCGATCGCCGCAAAAACGGCCGGCAAGCCATCTGACTTCAGAAGCGGGGCTACCGGGACATGCGGATAGAGATTGAGCTGACGTTCAAAGTCCAGTTCCCTGCCGCAGTCCTCCGGCCACAACTGAATATCAATGCCTTCTTCGCTCAGACGAAACCCTTTGGGGAACATCTGCCAGAAATGCCTGACGGCGGCCGTGACGCCTCCCCGGCCGCTGGACAGGTCAGCCCACCCCTCCGCCTGCCCGCCCGGGAGGCCGTCACTTTTTGATCCATTGGAAGTTCTTGCCGGGCGCAGTTGAAACCTGCGATCGTCAAACTGAATGATTTGCGCGTCCTCGCCGGTATCCAATGGCCCGTGCGCTACATATCCCGGGCTTCCGCCGATTGCATATTTCAGCGCGGAAGTCTCTGAAGGCTTCAGCACGATCCCCATGCCTCGAATCCACTGTTGTGTATTGATCCCGGTGTAGATGAAGGTGTGCTCGAGTTTGAGGAATGGTTTGCCGGCATATGCGTGAATGCGGCAGATGAACCGGCAGAACCGGTCGGTGGCCGGGTCCGAGAACCAGCCCGTTTGTTTGATCACACAACGCATCGGGTTCCGTTCCTCCACCTCGGCCCGGAATGTTTTGTAGTCCAACCAACTCCAATAGGCCCGATCGCGATGATCGACGACGTACGGGCCGCCCCCGTTTCGATGATTCGCAATGATTTTCTGCAGTTGGCCTGCGGCGTCCCGCGTCCAGACGCGATCGATGATGGAGCCCCATTTCCTGCTGACCGAGACCACGATCGGTCCCGTGTCCAAACGAATTTCATCCTCCGATTCGGTTACCTCTAGGGTCGGGGCTTGCGGATCCGACGGAGAAGATGTCGTCAGGAAATAATCGGCTGAATCATGAGCAGCCACCGTGGCCTGGAAATCGGCCAGCACCCATTTCACACTGTTGCTTTCCGGTGTCCACGAGGTGAGCGTGGTGAATGCCGCGGGAACCGCGTTGGAATTTGGATCCAGAATCCGAAGGTTCTTCGTGGAATCCAGCGCACCTTCTCGGAACGGAATCCCCTGCGTAACCGGCCACTGTTCGCGGTCTACGCCAGCGCGCTCCTGTACGGTAAGCTTGATCGTAAGTTCCTTCCCCACGCAATTGAGTGAAAAGAAAGCGATCAGCCACAAAACCGATGTAGCGAACATGCTTGCCTTGGGTAGCGCTGCGTTCATGAAAAGCCGGCAAACGCGGTTGGCCCGCACCCCACGGGCTTGCCCTGTATCTTCCCCACAAATCGGACTACACAAACAACCTGCGCGTGCGGGCAGAATAGCTTGGACTTCCAGCCCGATCCGGCGAAAAAAAAGACCCTTTCCTGAGCATGGGATGTGCCTGACTCTTTCATGCTCCGGCAGAGCTCTGCGACTTTCAAAGGCATATAGACGCCGGGGGGCCTGGCGGTCATTACTTGCTACTGAAGAGGTTCTTTCCTCTCGCCGCTCGGCCTGGAAGGCCAAGCTGCTGTTCGTCCAATCCGGTTTGTGGGTAATGTACAGGCCAAAGCCGTGGAGGCAATAGCATCATTGGAAACGGGGTCGAATTCGAAATCCCCTACCCCCCTTCGCTTTCCGCCCACAGTCGTTCCAGTTGCTTTTTCGCGGTGAGAATCACCGCGTCGTGAATATCCACGGCATGGTCCTGCCGGTCCGCGAGCCGGATGTGCGCCGACGGTATTTGCACGAACCTGGGAGTCAGCTTAGTGTGCTCGGGATCCTTGGGTCCGTACCGGTATTCATTGGGCGGCGCGTATTCAACCGGGGGAAGGTAGACTTCCTCGATGCCTTCCTCTTTCATCATGGCGAGGTAGTAACCCAGGACATAGTAGAATGCGCGAAGGTCGGTTTCTATGGTTGCCGGCCCGTCGAAACCGGTTCGGCGAATGAGTCTCATTACGTGGGGCCAGTCGATGAAACATTTCCCGGGGATTCCGCCGTGCGAGATGAACCCGTCTCCGTCCGGGACATGAAGATGGACCAACCGGTCTCCCACTTCGCCGAACATCTCATCGTAGTCAAAGAGCTGGGGACGGTAGGCGTGGTGGACATCGCAGGAGAAGTATACGCCCTCCAATGCATCAAATAACTTTCGGAGTGCCCTGGGATGCGTCAAGTCCTGGGCCCCGGCGCCGTTCTCGACGGTTAACGTAATGCCATGCGCCGAAGCCAGGTCGCGAAGCTTTTCCAGGCTGCCCACAATGGCCTTCCACATCTCCTTGTTTTCTCCCTCCCGAAAATCACCCAGGTTCCCGTTGCCGGCGTGATGAAGAAGGTACTTGATGTTGAGTCGTTTCATGCGCTCCAGGAGCGCTTCATACAGGTATCGCTTGTCATCAAAATCGGGGTCGCCGAGCTTTACCCCCTGCATCGGTCCGTGAACACAGCAGATATAGATGCCCGTGTCTTTGATCGCACGGTCGATCTCCTCGACGAGGGAGTCGTCTTCGAGATGTTGGGGCAAGATGTTCCGCCCCCCTTCGAACTTGTCGCGCTTGAACAGGGTCCATGCGTTTACTTCGAGACACGAGAATCCCAGTTCCTTCGACTTGGCCAGATTACCCGGCAAGTCCAGATCGTACAGGGCCGTACAGAATCCAAAGTCCATGGTCACTCTCTTTCCTCGGGTGGAATCTAAGATTTCGGATTCAACCCATCTCCGCCATTGCATCTAATTCGATCAGAATGATCCGCGCACACTTGAGGCCGGCGGGCCTGAATCCTCTCTCCGGCGGAACCCTCGCTCATAGAGAGTTCCGTCCCCTTGCGCACCCGCAGAGGCCGCTAACCCGCCAATTCTAAAATGGTTACACAATCCGCACGGTTTTTTTAATTAATTTCTTGAGCCCCCCCCCAATTTTTGATAATTTACATATATTACTTGTGGAGAAGGCAGTTGGTATTAGGAGCAACTTGTAACAATAGACATCAGGAGAAGGAGAATTCAAGATGCAACTGAACGGAAAAAAATCGATCGGAGGGTGCCTGGGACTGGCACTGCTATTTTCATTCAGCACGGCCAGTGCTACGGAGTTGCTTCGCGACACGTTTGACAGTGCGGCCCTGTCCGACTGGAACGTAACGTCCGGGGCGGACGGAACCGTCTCGGTCAGCGGAGGACGGGTCCACTTCCAGGCCGCGGGGAACACTGACATGGGATTCGGTTCCCTGGGCATGATCACGGCGGCCGGTATTAACCCGGGCAGCGCTGAGCCTACGTACGCCTATCTTTGGGGATTCGAGTTCAATAGCTCCCCGATCCCTCAGCGGTTCCTGTTCGGACTCACGGACGGGAGAAGCACCCTCGCAACGGCGCATGGGGGTCAAATCCCCTTCGGCATTCTCGGGACTGGGGGGAAAGTCCAGGAAGCGTTTTTCAGGACTTCTGATGGCATAGATGTCAATGCGAACCTGAAGGGCTCTGCGGGCGGTCCCTTGGACCAATCCACGACGCCGCACGACTTTCGATTCGTGATGCAGGACAGCGGCGGAGATACCACAATTGACTTGGATTACAAGTTGTCCTCCTCGGGTACGTGGCTCCAATTCGTCAGTGATTACGAGGGCATCTGTTGTCAGTTCCCCGGCGACTCGTCGGAGCTGTATCTGAGTTTGTCGGCTCGCGAGCGAACCAGTGACGGCACCGATTTGTTCATTGACGAAATCCACATTACCACGCAGGATCTGACCGCGCCGATTCCCGAACCCGCGGCGGGGTTGCTGCTGGTGCTCGGCGCCTTGGTGGCTTGTTGTCGCGGTCTGGGTAGACGATCATTGGGGTAGAGCTGGATAGAAGTTGAATCGCTTTCGCGTTGAGGAGGGGGGTGCGGTAATCGTGGCCCCTCCTCTGCGTTTGAGCAGCTTTTGCGATTGCCAGTCGGCCCTGTAGACCACATAATATAATGTAGTGGCGGGAGCGTGCATCTCGTGGTAGGGGCTGGGAACGAGCGATGAGATTCTGCAAAGGCATGCAACGAGAACAAGCTTTCACCCTGATCGAACTACTGGTGGTGATCGCGATCATCTCGATCCTCGCGGTTTTGCTCTCCCCGGCCCTGAAACTTGCCAAAGATACGGCCATCCAGGCGCACTGCACGAGCAACGTGCGGCAACTGGCGATGGCATTGCGGTCGTTCTCCCTCGACCACCAGGGCTACCTGCCACCGCATCGGTCCGCATCCAGCAGCGGCACTGCGTATAGCAAAGTATGGATGCAGTGGTTGAATGATGCGGAAATCATTTCCTGGATGGGGCAGGATCAGCCGGTGCAAGGGATCTTCCGATGTCCGGCCCGGCCGTCGATTTCTCAGGAGTCGCCGAATCCGCCGTATGCGTGGACGGACTATCGGGGAACGCACTACGGGATCAATTACTGGATTGCGCCGGAGAACCGGGACACCGATCCGTTTCCGCCCGGTTCGGGTTCGACGCGGCGGCGGCGCAGCAGTAACGTCCCCTCACTGATGTTTGTCGGCAATCCTTCCCACCTCTACCTGGTGGGTGACAGCGGGATGCACTCTGTCAATGACGCCATCCGGGCGGGCTATCCGTCCAATGATTTTATTTCCGGAGTGATGGCCAACGAATCGAACAACAATTTCTGGGGCTCCCGCCAGCCGGACACCACCCGGCATCCCAACGGGGCGAATATCGGGTGCGTGGACGGTCACGTGGAGCGGGTGCTGGAATGGGTCGATTATGCGGATGACCAGAACGACATTCACTGGCGGATTCAGTAAGAGGAGGAGCAATGTGATGAAGAACAGGTTGATTGCCGTACCGGTGTTGACTTTGAGTTTCCTGGCGACGATCGCCGGCGCCGGAGATCTCTTCGTGGATGAGTTTGACGATCCGTCACTGGTTCAGTGGAACATAACCACGAGCACCGACGGAACCGTAAATGTGACCAGCGGGAGGCTGCACGTGGATGCCGCCGACCAGAACGACCAAGGAATCGGGACCTTCGGGCTGATCACCTCCAGCAGCTTCACTCGCAACCCAGCGGGGGAAGGGGTCATCTACGTCTACTTCTGGGAGTTGGAACACGGCAAGGACGATGCCATGCATTATTATATCGGTGTGACCGAGGACGCCACGCTGCCGATGAGCGACAACGACTTCGATTTTGCCGCGTTTGCGCGCAGTTCCAGCGAAGATATCCAGGAGGTCGTTATTTTCACCAATACCGGTTCGGCCGCGAACATCGAGCTCCGGGATGGGCCTCTCGATCAGCCGTTCACGGGCGAGTTCATGGACTACCGGATTGTAATTCAGGATCAGAGCGTGGATGACAACACCACCGTGATGAACTTGGAGTACAAGATGTCGACGGAGGGCACATGGAACGATTTCCTCAGTACGGAGGACCCAAGTACCCGGCTGCAGTTCCCCCTGACCAATACGCCCCTGTACGTTGCCATCGCGCCTCGGGAACAGGCGCCGCCGGACGGCACCGATTTTTTCCTTGAAGCAGTGCAGGTTACCACGCGGAGCCTCACCGCGTTCGGCCTGGAGACGATCACCGTGGTGCCCAGCACGGAGGCACTGGAGACTGACGTCTTCAGCGCCACCATTCAGAGCGTGGCAGGCGTCACCTACATTCTCGAATCCACGCCCGATCCGGCGGCAACAGATTTCTCCGCCACACCACTGGTGCTGATCGGCACCGGCGGACCGTTGACGTTCTCCGAAACCACTGCAAGTTCACCGCAGAATGTTTTCCGCGTCGTACTCCCTTGATTATTTTGAAATACGAAGACGATACAAGGAGCTAATGATGAAGACAGCAAACTTTGCGATTCCGATATGCGTTGGCATCTGCGTGCTGACGTGCCTGAGCATCCCCGTCAAGGCGTTTACGTTTTTCGTGGATGATTTCAACGATCCCTTATTGAATAAGTGGCACGTTACCAGCGGTACCGACGGCACTGTGGCGACATCAGGGGACCAGGCGCACTTGCAGGCCGCGGGCAACAACGACCTGGGGTTCGGTTCCCTGGGTTTGATTACGAAAACCAGTTTTGAACCGACCGATTCTCAAATTGTGTACGTCTATCTCTGGGGCTTTGAGCACAATAGCGCTCCGATTCCGCAAAGATACTTGTTCGGTCTCACAGACGGACAGGTCACCATCGCGACGTCGGCCAGACAGATGCCTTTCGGTATTCTCGGAACCAGCGGCCAGATCCAAGAAGCCTTCTTCAGGGCCTCCGATGGCATAGATGTCAATGCGAACCTGAAGGAGTCCGAGGGCGGTCCCTTGAACCAATCCACGATGCCGTACGACTTTCGATTCGTGATGCAGGATAGCGGCACGAATACCACAATCGACCTGGATTACAAGTTGTCCTCCTCGAGCACGTGGCTCCAATTCGTCAATACATACGAGAACATCTGTTGTGCCTTTCCCAGCGACACCGCGACCTTTTATCTCAGCCTGTCGGGACGCGAGAGAGTCAGCGACGGCACCGATCTGTTTATCGATTCCGTTCAGATCACCGACCTGGACCTCACGGAATTTACCCCGGAAATCAATGCAACGGAAATCACACAAGCCGGAATCGGCGATCTGACAGGGGTTACGTTTCAGAGTTCCAACAGCGTCAACTACAGTCTCGAATCCGGCCCGGACACAAATAGCTTCGCGGCTACCCCGCTACTCATTCAAGGCGACGGCAATTCGTTGACGGTCTTCGACCCCGGCGGCCCGGATACCGGGATGGTTTATCGGATCACCGTTGTTCCGTGATGACTTGCTTGAGGAACCAGGTTTTGGTGTTTAGTATTGAGTGTTTAGATGGATTAGCTACTGGCAATTAATTGATTCCAATCTGAAACGCGAACCCAAGTACTACTTTTCACTCTGAAAAAACGGGCTCCACCATCGGGACAAGTCCTTGATTTCGTGGAACCTACATTCGCTTCGGCCTTCGCCGCCGCCGGCGTGGCAGGCTGCTACGAAAAAGTGTGAGATCTGCGGGCTAGTTTCCCTCCGGATAGATCGCCGCAATCGCACGGATGATTTCGCGCCTGGCCGTTACCGGGTCCACCGTCCCGAGACTCGCCATGGCTTTGGGATCCAGTTCCCCCCACAACCGGTCGAGCAGGGCCTTGCCGGCCTCCGAGGCCTTGACTTTTTCCGCGTTTCCGGAAGCCCGCCCCTCTCTGACCGCCGCCTCGAGGGTCTTGAGGTAGCGGATGTCATAGACCCCCTGCTGGGCACGCTCCCACCGGTAAAGCGTCAGGGCAGGCGCCGTGGGTAACACGCGGCCGGTGCCGAAATCGGGGCCGTCGGAATAGGTGTTTGCGCTGGAGTAATAGGGATTATACGTCCAGTCCTCGGCTCCAAATTGGCGTGTGCGCCAGGTCATGAATCCAATCCCTTCCCGGTCATAAAAGCGGCTGAAGGCGGAAGTAATTCCGACGAACCGGACACCTTTCTTGCTGAGTCGCTCCCTTTCCTCCTCATCCACGCCGCCGTAGGGCCACCAGAGCGTGATGACGGGCGCGCCGTCGAGTTCCTCTGCCGAGGCGTAGTACTTCAAGAAATCAGCTTTGGAGACATTGGTCGACGTATATGATTTCGGGCATGCCTTGCGAATAAGAATGGCGATATCACGAACGAACTGAAGCTCTATGGGGCTGTGTGCCGGTTCGTCATGGATGCGATATGCAATATCATCAATCCCTTCGGCCCGGATGCATTCATCTACGGAACGAATCCACTTGGGAAATTCCTCGCGGAACGTCGACGTAAGTTTCATTACACTGCCTTCGATCCGCTTCCCTTTGTACCTAGAGGCTTGATCGGGTGCCCAGGCCTTGAGAAAGTTTTCCATGGCACTCCACTGGAGATCTACATTGGCAAATCGAGCATCACCACCCGCCTTCTGGAAGTCGGTGATGCGCTTGCGAAGTTTGTCATAATTGGTGGTGAGCGTTTTCGTTTCAGGGTTCCACCTTACGTCAACACTGCCCCCGAAACTCACCACGGTAAAACCGTGTGTTGCCAGGCTGTGAAAGGCGGCGTACCGGCCCGTTTCAAGCAATTCCTTGATCGCTTCCGAATCTCCTTTTTCCGTCTCCCAGTGATCATTGGCCCACAGCGTGTAGTATTGGCCTACCGGCTCCAGGTTGATGGGCGCCACCTCTATTTCGAGGGGCAACGCGTAGAGCTCCCCGGTTTCGTCTGCGAGACGCACGAGCCCTTTGTATTTTCCCGGCATAGCGTTTGGGGGAATGTCTGCGGTGAGGAAGACCTGCTGTGTTCGCCTTGCGTCCAGGTCTAATTCCTCCCAGGGCATGAGAAGGCCCATCCAGTCTCGTGTAGCCTCGACATGGGACACGAGGGGCATGACGTAGGTCCTGCGGACAAGCACACGAGCTGCGGGGATGATGCTGCTTCCGTCACTTGCACGAAGGTCGGTTGGCGTTGCTGAGAACGAATAGAGGTCTTTTAGAGCATAGACACTGAATGTCAGGTGTACCGGCTCTCCAGGTGAACCGAGCTCAAACAGCCTATCGACTCGTTCCTCCGGCTTTGGCACATACAAGTCGTGCATTGAATGCTTGGTGCCGCGGGAATAAAGGATCATGCCGAGTCGTTTCTCCTGCCTCGTCGGCGGCGGTGGCTTGCCTTCGGCCGCAACAATGTTCGCCTCGTAGCTCACGTCGATTCCGTCTTTGTAGTCCCCGGGACCACCGTAGACATTGTCGTACCACTCGCGCCATTCCGCTTTGCCCCATTTCGTGCGGGCGGCTGTTTCGGAAAGAATCAGCATCCCGTTAAGGACCCAGACGTCGTCCCCGCCGGTGGGTACGATGTCCACTTCGAGTTTGCCGTTCACCGCCTTCGCCCTGACCGGGTGTAACTCAAACCATGATTTCGGATAGGTTTTCTGGAACCTGGCCGATGCGACGCTGGTGCGCGCCTCAAATTCGAAGACGCGCGGACGGTAGTCTTTGGTGGTTGGGTGCCCGGATAGGATAAGGACGCGATAATCGCCGTTGGGAACGTCCATGCGGAACGTGCAAGGACCCTTGCCCTGGATGAAATCGCGCGAAACGGGAGTATTCAACGTAAGGTTCCGGTTACGATTGAATTTCTTTCCATTTTCCCCCTCCCAGGTATCGGGTTCGTTGGAGAACTCGAATCGGCGATACCCGCTGTCGGGCTCGGTGTGGGAACTCAATCCTTGTGCCCCCACCAGCCCGTATCCCCGTTTTGGCGAGTAGGCTGCCTCCGACTGTTTTAAGCCAACAGCATCCGGGTCCACGGGAGACGTGTCGGGTCCGAGGTCTACGACCCATCGACCGGGAGGCCGGGGAGCCACTACGAACCGGCTGGTCTTCGACCATTTCATCTCGCCCTCATCGGTTTTGAATCCAAGACGGCAGTACCACGTGCCTGGAGTGAAAGCATCGGGAAAGCGATACGCGGCAACCGGCAGTTGCTTGCGCGTCACGGCCCGGGTGGCTTCTCCCTTGGGAAAATCCGGGGAGGTTGATACTTGAAGCCTGTCTGCGCGCGCGAGGTTCCACGAGAAGACCGGGGCCGGTCTACGGATGGTTTCGCCGTTACGTGGACTGAGCAAGGTGACCGGCGCGCGCTCGATCCGGATCGAACGGACTTGAAAGTCGGCATGTTCCTTGTCGGGGAGACGAGAGAAGTAAATCGGCGCGAAGAACCTCCCCTTCCGGGACGGCGGCGCTAGCCACGCGCTCACGAACGTCTGCCAGTCTTTTTTCGTGTATACATAAACGCTCGTGCGGGAAGAGCCCTCTTCATCGTGGAGAAAGGTGAAGCCCAAGGTCCAACGATGACGCAGAACGCCGAGACAGCGGTGCGTTAAGTGCACGCGATAGACGTAGCCTACCGATGTCAGGATAGGTGCTTGCTCTAATCCCCCGCCGGTGTGATCGGCCGAGTCTTTATTGATGCGCATGCGCAGGGCTTTGAAGACTTCGCCACCCTCGCGAAGGGTGTCCACGTAGAACTCGGCCTTGCCCGAAGCCGACCAGTCGACCGAGGGTTCACACTCGAACCATTCGGAACCTGGTTTCGCGCCCGGCGGCGGCGGGATCGGCCTAAACGAGGGCGCATCCCCGGTACCTGGTAGAATAGGAATGCTTTCAAGAACCTCCGCCGTACCCGGCGCGGCACACGCCGTCAACAGCACTATGATAATGCGTACTATCGTCATATTCCCATACCTCATTGCATGATCTCCCCTGGAAAGAACCGGATCATAACAAATCATAAAGCGCTTAATTAAATTATGCGATGCTTTCAGTACTCAGGCCGATCATCGTGTCGAGGCTGGGCGTCACCGCCGGCATGGGGCCGATGGCCCCGGGTGGGATCGTCAGGCTGCCGATGACGAAGTCTTCCTTGGAGTAGTTTAGAATCAGCGCCGAGTTGTCGGTAAACCGCCTCCAGTAGACACGGTCCGGCTTCTCGTCACCGAGGAGTTAACCTGCTGCCTGGGGGAGGCTGGCGAGCCTGAATCCACTTCGGCGGGAGAACCCTCACTCATAGGAGAGTTTCTTCCTTTCGCGCCTCCTCAGAGGTAGGTAACCCGCTAATCTTCCGGTGGTTACAATTAGTGACTCTGCTTGTTTTTTTCTTGTACTCCACGGGAATTGTCTGATAGGGTGTATTTGAGCTAGTCGCTCACGGCCCAACGGGTCATATAATGAGTTAGGGGCAACCATAAAAATAATAGGATAAGCGAAGGAGAGTTCAAGAGATGCAACTTCACAGAAAGAAATCGAAAAGAATATCATCTATTGTCGGTGTGCTGACCGTTTCCATTGCGGGCTTCAGCGCGAACGCGGCCATCATCCTGCATGACGATTTTACCGACCCCGCTTTGCCCGACTGGAACTTGACGACCAGTGAGGGAGGAAGCGTTACCGCCGGCGGTGGGCGAATGCACGTCGATGCGGCAGGCACCGGAGCGAGTACCTCGTGGGGTTCCTTTGGCGTGGTCTCGGCGAACTCGTTTACTCGAAATCTCTCCGGGCAGGGGAATCGGTACGTCTATTTTTGGGAAGTGGATCAGACGGCAACCCCAACGTACTATTATCTGGGGGTCACCGAGAGTTCCTCGCAACCCACGGGCGATAGTGACTTCGAGTTGGCAGGCTACGCGCGGGCGCATAGCAGCCCGCCGGATATCCAGGAAGTGTCTAAAACGCCAGGTGGTTCGGCCGGGAACTGGGCGTTGGCTGGCAGTGCAGGGGGACCGCTTGAGCAGCCCGCTCCGGGCGTCTTGTATGACTACCGGATCGTGCTCCGCGATCAAGGGGCTGATGACAGCACCACGGAAATAAATCTGGAATACAAGCTCTCGTCGAGTGCGACGTGGATTGATTTCGTGAACACGAATGAGGGCACCAGGGACTTTGCCGATGTCGGCGCAGCTCTGTACGTTGGGATCATGCCGCGGGATCATGCTGCGTCCCCCTCTCACGTCGCCCTGGAAGCCATAACGATCGCGGACGACGACTGGAGTTTTCTCAGCCAGGTGCCGGAGCCGGCGACGTTCGGGCTCCTGCTGTTCGGAGCAGTTGCATTGGCCCGTTCCCGCAGGTTCAGGCGGGTGTGAAGTGCAAGCGGTGACCCATTTTTGAATGTTCAGTGGCGGGGATTAACCGATACATAAGAGGTTGTGCAGAAGCAAACACGAGACCAGGCCTTCACATTGATCGAACTCCTGGTGGTGATCGCGATCATCTCGATCCTCGCGGTTTTGCTCTCCCCGGCCCTGAAACTGGCCAAAGATACGGCCATTCAAGCGCACTGCACGAGTAACGCTCGGCAACTTGCGGTGGCGTTGCGGCAGTTTTCCCTGGATCACCGGGGCTACCTGCCACCGTATCGGTCCATGTCCGGAAGCGGCGCTGCCTATAGCAAAGTATGGATGCAGTGGTTGAATGATTCGGACGTCGTCTCCTGGATGGGGCAGAATAAGCCGGTGCAAGGGATCTTCCGATGTCCGGCCCGGCCTCCGATTTCCCTGGAGACGCCGAATCCGCCCTATGCGTGGACGGACTATCGCGGAACGCACTACGGGATCAATTACTGGATTGCGCCGGCGAACCGGGACACGGACCCGTTTCCGCCCGATTCGGCGGGGCGGAGGCGGCGCAGCAGCAATGTCCCCTCGCTGACGTTCGTCGGCAACCCTTCCCACCTTTACCTGGTGGGTGACAGCGGGATGCACAGTGTCAACGACGCCATCCGGGCGGGCTATCCGGTGAACGATTTTATTTCCGGGGTGATGGCCAACGAATCGAACCACAATTTCTGGGGCTCCCGTCAGCCGGACACCACCCGGCACCCCAACGGGGCTAGCATTGCGTGCGTGGACGGTCACGTGGAGCGGGTGCTGGAATGGACCGATTTCGCGGATGACCAGAACGACATTCACTGGCGGATTCAGTAAGAGAGGAGCACTGTGATGATGAACAGATTGATCGCCGTACCGGTGTTGACATTGAGTTTTCTGGCGACGAGCGCCGGCGCCGGAGATATCTTCGTGGATGAGTTTGACGATCCGTCACTGGTTCAGTGGAACATAACGACGAATACCGACGGAACGGTCAATGTGACGAGCGGACGCTTGCACCTGGATGCCGCCGACCAGACGGAGCAGGGAATCGGGACCTTCGGGCTGATCATCTCCAACAGCTTTACGCGCAACCCACCCGGGGAAGGCGTCGTCTACGTCTATTTCTGGGAGGTGGAGCACGGCAAGGACGATGCCATGCAGTACTATCTCGGCGTGACCGAGGACGCCACGCAGCCGATGAGCGACAACGACTTCGATTTTGCCGTGTTCGCGCGAAGTTCCAGCGAGGACATCCAGGAAGTCGTTATTTACACCAACACCGGCTCGGCCGCGAACAATGAACTCCGGGGCGGGCCGCTCGATCAGCCGTTCACCGGCGAATTCATGGACTACCGGATCGTGATTCGAGATCAGAGCGTCGACGACAACACCAGCGTGATGAACCTGGAGTACAAGATTTCGTCGGAGACCACATGGAACGATTTCGACAGCACGGAGGACCCGAGCACCCGACTTCAGTTTCCCCCGACCAACGCGCCCCTGTATGTTGCCCTCTCGCCTCGGGAACAGGGACCGCCTCAAAATGACGGCACCGATCTTTTCGTTGAAGCAGTGCAGGTCACCACGCGGGACATCACCGCGTTCAGCCGGGAGATGATCATCGTGGTGCCCAGCACGCAGGCACCGGAGAGCGACGTCTTCAGCGCCATCATTCAGAGCGATGTGGGCGTCACGTATGTTCTCGAGTCCACCCCCGATCCGGCAGCGACTGATTTTGCCGCCACACCGCTGGTGCTCAAGGGTACAGGTGGACCGTTGAAATTCTCCGAATCCACCGCCTCCACATCGCAGAATATTTACCGCGTCCTGATCCCGTGATTGTGTTTCAGCAAGAAGACATTGAGGAGCGAAGAATGAAAATGAACAACTTTTCAAGCCTGATCATCGCAGGCATGTTCGTGTGTGCGTTCCTTGGTTTGCCCGTCCGGGGCGTCACTCTATTTGTAGACGAGTTCGACGACCCTCTGTTGGGTAAATGGAACGTGGAAGAGAATGCCAACGGGAGCATTGCCGCCACCGGAGGGCGGCTGCACATCGATGCGTCGGACACCGGAGCGGATACCTCATGGGGCTCCTTCGGCCTGATCTCGTCGAGCTTTTTCACCCGTAAACCCGCCGGGGAGGGGAATCTCTATCTCTATTTCTGGGGGGTGGAGCAGAATAGCGCTCCTACCTACATTTACCTGGGAGTTACCGACAGCGCGGTTCGACCCCAGGCCGACACGGACTACGAATGTGCCGTCTACGCGCGGGCGCACACCTCTCCGGACGCGGATATTCAGGAAGTGTTTGTCCTGCCGCCAGCTGGTGGGGCCGGGAACTGGGCGTTGGATGGCAGCGTCGGGGGACCTCTGCTCCAGCCAGACCCGCCAACGGGAATCCTGCATGACTACCGGATCGTGCTGAAGGATCAAGGGGTGACGAACGGGATGACGGAAATGAACCTGGAATACAAGCTCTTGGCGGATACGGTGTGGAATGACTTCGTTAACACGGCTGATCCGATTTCCGAACTTCTTTTCCCCGCACCCGGCGCATTCCTCTACATTGGGATCATGCCTCGGGACCATGCCTCGTGGGGCACGGACGTATTTGTCGATGCCGTGCAAGTCACCGACCAGGACCTCACATCATTCGCGGTGATTCCCACCGCGGCACCGATCAGTGGGGCGGAAGTCGGCGACTCGCTTGGGGTCACTTTCCAGAGTTCCAACGGCGTCAACTACAGTCTCGAATCCGGCCCGGACACAAACAACTTCTCGGCCACCCCGCTGCTCATTCAGGGCGACGGCAATTCGTTGACGGTCTTCGACCCCGGCGGCCCGGATACCGGGATGGTGTATCGAATCACGGAAGTGCCGTGATGAGTGAGTGTTTAGTATGTAGTGTTTAGTGTTTAGTATTTAGAACTAAACACTGAACACTCAAGTCCCACACTTGGGCGCTTTTTTGAAATTCTTCGCCTATGTCCACCCACATCATCCTCGTCCGCCATGGGGAGACCGCCTGGAACCGGGAACAAGTCTACCGCGGGACCTACGACATCCCCCTGAACGAGAACGGCCGGAAACAGGCGGGGCTGGCGTCCCGGGCACTGGCGAAACAACAGATCGCCGCCGCCTATACCAGCCCCCTGTCCCGCGCCACGGACACAGCCGCCATCGTGCTGAAGCCCCACGGCGTGCAGGCCATCCCCCATGACGGCTTCTTTGATTTCGATTACGGCGAGTGGACCGGGCTGGCGGAGGACGAAGTGGCCCGGCGATGGCCGGATGAACACAGGCAATGGATTTCAACACCACATGACATTGTGATCCCCGGAGGCGATTCCCTGTCCGTAGTCTTTGAAAGGGCCTTCGGCGCGATGGAGGAGATCGTCGCTCAATACCCGCGAAAAACGGTCGCCCTCTTCGCGCACCGGGTAGTGAACAAGCTCCTGGTCCTGGGCGTCCAGGGACTGGGACTCGATAAATTCCCAGACATCATCCAGGGAAACGCGTGCATCAACCGGTTCGAACGCATGGACTCGGGGTACATCGTCCACAGCTTGAACGACATTTCCCATCTGCGGAACGAAGATGTAAGCCTGCTCGAGACGGATTTTTAGCCCGTATTTCACACTTTCTCATTGTTCGTACCACTCAATCAGGCTGCAGAAATCCTTTCCCTCCCCACCCGGGGTGGCCTCGGCGTAAACCTCCATCGCGGTGGCGATGATGCGCGCATCAACGCCCACCTTCTCGCTGAGCTCCTGTGCGAGGCGCATGTCCTTCGCGGCCAGTGGCAGGGCGAATTGCGGGCTCCAGTCCCGCTCCAGCATCTTGGGCCACTTCCCTTCCATCGCGGCGCTGCGTCCCCCGCTGTCGCCGATGACTTCACACAGGAGCTCCGGCTCCAGACCGAACTTCGAACCGATGGCGAGGGCCTCGCTGAAAGCGGCGAGGTTTATGAAGCCGCAGAGGTTGTTGCACAGCTTGGCGCAGGTTCCCATTCCGTTTTCTCCGAGATAGATGTGACGACGCCCCATGGCCTCGAAGAGGGGCACGGCCCTTTGGTAGCCGGCCTTGTCGCCCGCGGCCAGGAAAAAGACCGTTCCCGACTCGGCCTGCGGTTTGCTGCCGGTCACCGGGGCGTCGAGGTAAACCATGCCGCGCGCACGCAACGCCGCGGCCACCTCGATGGTTGTATCGGGCAAGGCCGTACTCGCATCAATGACCAGGAGTCCCTCGCGTCCCGCACCCTCGATGCCGCCTTCGCCAAGACAAACCGCGCGCACCGCGTCGTCGTCGCTAACCACCACCACGACCGCTTCGCGAGTCGCGGCCAGCTCCCCGATCGATCCCGCCACCGCTGCACCCGCCTCCTGGACCGGCTTGCTCTTCTTTGGATCCCGATTGAACACCGTCACGTCGAACCCGGCCTTCATCAGATTCACCGCCATCGGCGCGCCCATGATTCCCATCCCGATTACACCGATCTTCTGCATTGCCCACTCCTGTCGTGTAGTATGGCGGCGTTATTCATCCCGATTCCCTGCTTCGATCACGTGCTCATCATACAAGCCGTTCAACGCCCCGGCAAGCTGCGGCAATCACTACGGACTCCGCTGCAAATCCACTCCCTGGAGCGGAAAGTCGAACGCGATCGAGAGCATCGGCCAGACGAACACGGCGATCAGTTCGCCCAGAATCAAGCCGATAAAGAAAGCGCGGGCCGTGTCAAAGGTAGCTTTTCCTCCGTAGGTAACGACTACTTTCTTGCAGAACCATCCGATAAAGAAACTGAACCACAAGACGCCCATCACCGGATTGACAAGCATGAGGAAACCGATGGGATGCGGAAACCGGAAGAACTTGCGGCGAGCCATCATGCTGAGGCCGATCCAACCTGCGCCCAGGATGTACCATGTCGCTGTCGTGGCGTGAAACGCCGGCGTCTCCCCCGCCGCCCGCACCGCCTTGTCGAACAGCGATTGCGGACCGTAGGTATAAAACCAGCCGCCGGAGCCCATGTGCGAGGCCCCCACCAGGTGCGCGAGAAAAAGAGCGAAGCCGATGGCGACCACCACCGACACGATGATGCTCGCGATCAGGGTGCAATGAAACCGCCGGCGATTCCCGCTCGCATCCTCGTTCATTTTCGCGGCGTTGAGCAGGTTGGGAGCCATGAAGGTATTGTAATTTGCGAAGAGAATCCACGTCATCGGGAGCAGGGGGAGTATCAACGACGGGTTCAGAAGTACTCCCAGGCCAAAGACCTTGTAGAGGTGAAAGAAACCGACGTGAGCCTGAAACCAGTAGATGCCGCTTTCGGCCACGATGCGCATCAGGCCCAGGGTGATCAGGGTAAAGATCCCGACAAACAGAAGACCCCAGATCCACGGCAGGCGATTCCATTGCAGCCAAGCCACCACGATAAAAACGCCGAGGACAAAGAAGATCACGGGCATTCCGACGCGGATCTTCTCCCGGGTCCCGCGGCCACGGGTGATCTGCGCATAGTCCTTCAGACACTTGGTAAGGCTCACTGCGCCGAACAGGAGGATGCCTCCTCCGCCCATGGCCGACAGCGGGTTGTTCTGCCACAGCCAATCGCTGGGAAAGTCACGGCTGTCCCACCCGAACCCCATCCAGACCATCACCAGCAGAAGGCATTGGCCGAGCAGCCAGTAGAGCCATGAGGAGTGACTGACTTCCAGGGACAGGAGAAAAGCGATGCCGATCGCGGTGAAGAGAATATGGAAGCTCAGGGCGTAGTAGCTGGGTTCCCCTCCCAGGCCTTGAAAGAGTGTGCCCTTGACCACCTGGTCGAAGCTGCCCGCGCTCATGCCGAGGGGGATGTCGCCGAAACCAGGCAGGAATCCGGCCAGGACCGACGAATTGAAGCTGATCACTCCGAAACTTAGCGCGAAGCCCCACCAGAATAGAGAGCTGCGGAATAAGCTCGGGATCGAGCCCGGTTTTTCATCCGCTTCCGGCAGCATCGCCTCGGATAACCTGGCCAGCGGAAACAGGGTCTTCTCGCGGTTCACCCAGTATTGAAGGACGATGTAGGTAAGACTGTAGAAGATCAGGTACCATCCGCCCACAAACACCAGCCAGCGCCCAAGCGGCGGCAGCCAGTGTGACCACCCGATGTTGAGTAAGATTTCGCGGTAGTAGTGCAGGCGTTTGGAAAGAGGCGCCTGGTCCGCGGGCCGTGCGATGGGACTGCCGTCGAGGGTATGTGTAATGCCTTCCCGGTAGCGACGGATGGTCTCTTCGTCCTGAATATAGAGGGTTCGATTCAGATGCGGTACGACTTCCTCTTCCCATCCCCGCTGCGGCGTGTTCCATTCGGGGTTGAACGGCGTAGGCATGATCGGGACCAGTTGCTCGGTGAGACCCGATGTCGCGATCCCTGAGGTTACCAGAAGGGCGGCGAAGATGGCCGTTAACTCAACACGCGTAAGAGGATGGAAGAGCTTGTGGCGAAACACCCGCGCCAGCAACGCGTTGAGAGGCACCAGCATGGCGATCACTGCGAACCCGACCACGGGAATCAGAGTGGAAGACAGCATGACGTCACTGCGGAGATTTCCGGTAGCCAGAATGGTCAGTGCCTGGGCGACGCAGAGGAGGACGGACACGGGGATGACGGTCCAGCGGAATTGCGGTGGTTGTTCTTCCGTTAACTTCGAACGAATTTCATCATCCGCCGCCTCGTCACGGATCGCATCCAGATCTACACGTGGGCTGAAAGTACTCACTTAGCTCTTGATCTTAGCATTTTAGTAGGGCCTCCGGTATTGCCGCCCCGGCCCAGACCTCACCGAACCCCGGCACGTGGCCCGGGATCTTCGACTTGTTCGGTGGTGGCGTTTTCCGAGTGGGGTCTCCACCCCAGCTTGTTTTTTCAGACCAAGTTGTGGGTAATGTGCAGGGCAAGCCCGTGGGGGGGGGCCTTCCATGCCCACTTTCCCGATAGTGCATTTTAAAACCCCATCCCCGTCGAACTCTTCACGATCATTGCCACCGCCACCGAACCCATGCCGACCAGTCCCACCCCGGCCATGAATCCGGCCAGCAACACCGATATGTTCCGTTTGTACACCTGGTGCCCAAACTTTCGTTCGAGATAAATTCTGCCGATCAACGCTCCGATCATCTCGGGAAGAATGTGCCCCGGCGTGGTCTGACCCAGTCCCCGCACTGCGCCGAAGATCAGAAACGTCGGCAGCCGCAGCAAACCGAGCACGATGAATCCCAGCAATCCGGCGCCGAGACCCGACCCGATCACCTGTGGCTTGATGGCTTCGAGAAATGCGCTGGAACCCTCCGAGGTGGCGGTCACCTGCAGGCTGATCATGCGGGCCTGGAGATCCCAGACCTCTTGCGTGTAGGGATAGGCTTCGCTCGGGATCGGCGCGAGCCGCCAGATGAGTTCGCAGAAGAAAAGAGAACTCACGGCCAGGATGGGCAGGGCAAGCAGTTCAATCTTGATGACGTCGGTGAGCCGCGTCCCCGTCAACTCCAGCACGCGGAAATTCCGCACGCTCGAGGAGTCATCGGTGAGAGGGACCGGCGCAAACCAGATCGCCGCGCCCTGGTACCCCGAAAGGATATAGGCCGCCTCCCGGACCATGGGAATGTTGACGTTCTGTCCTACCATCCCTTCGAGCTTCGCGTTGGCATAGCCGACGACAGGTCGGTAGAAAAAGGCGAAGCCGACAAAAAACAGCCACGGGAATCGGCCGGTTCCCGTTTCCGGATCTCCCGGCATGAGAAGAACGCAGATGACGATATAGCACACGCTGCAGACCGCGTAGATTAGCAGAGAAACGAGGAACGAGATGTCTCCACGGTCCCGGTTACGGTGAAGGAGCTCCCGCTTGAGCGATGACAACAGTGTTTCGGTTTCTGCTTCGCCTGGCCCTCGACGTCGCAAGCGGTGGATCAACAGCTTCAGCGCGGGAGCGAGGCTGGCCAGAAAAACTGCCGCCAGCAGTCCGATGCTGAAGGAGAGATAGAAGTCGACATGATTGGCATAAACCGTGTCGACCACTTTCATCCCCGGCGTCCAACTGGTCAGGACCCCCGCCTGGTACAGCAGTGGATTCATGATGCAGGTGGCGATCAGCCCCAAAAATCCGCCAACCACGGCCCAATACGGCAGGACCATTCCGATAATGACATAGGTCATGTCAAACACCAGGTTTACGGGCAGGGCGGGCAGGAACTCCTCGGTGCTGACATGTGGCGTAAGATCCAGCCAGGGAATCGGGATCAGGGTGATTGGCTCCTCGAACAAGGCCCCCGTCACCGCCGGCAGTCCCATGTAGATCATCCCGAAGACCAGACCCAACACGGCTCCCATCGAAAAAAATTTCCACCGCCAACTCCTCCCTCCTTCTCCGCTTTCGGCGAGTGCGGTAATGCCCAGCGCGTTCACGGGGGCCATGGGGAACGGAAGCTTCTCCACGTGGGCGGTCAATCGATACAGCGCGTACCCGAGCCCGAATTGATCCACCCGTTGCAGAACCATCATCCCTGCGATGAAGAGAATCGGACCCATCCACGCGTGGGTGAGAAAGGTACGCGAACTTTCCTCGAGGACAGCGACCGAAGGCGCCACCCATCGGGGAATCTCCTCCGCGATCCCCATGCCGATCGCAGCCGGGGACTGTACGAAATACTGATTCCACAGGAGTTGCGAGAGGATTCCTCCGTGGAGCTGTCCGCTGAGCGCGATGCCGGACATGTAGAACAACAGGTAGATTTCCTGCTGCCGCAGGCCCTTGAGGGAACGCTTGGTGACTTCCGCAAAAAGGATCACGGTGACCCACTGCGCTGCCGGGCCCAGGTTCGCCCCCATGAACAGGGTGAGATAAATTGAACCGGGGACCATGATGAACCCTAGGAACAAGGCGGCCACGATCATCTTGGGGCCGAACCCGGACGCGAAGCGCTCCGGCACCGGCACCAGGTCCTGGTATTGCTGGATCTCCCTATCCTGAGTCGCTGCCATCTTTCACCCGAATACGGATGTTCACTTTTCCGCCTCATGCAGTGGAAGTCGCCAAGACTTCTGAGTTTCGATAAAGAAGCCTGGATCAAACAGTACGTAGTATGTACCTGTTTAGCCGTGTTTCGGACCTCACCGAGCTTGCTCTGCTCTTTACGCACAAATCGGACTGGATAAACAAGTTCTCAAGAATCTCTCGAAAGTGCGAGTTTTCCCTTTGCTTGTTGGGATCCAGACCCCACCGAACTTGTTCGGTGGTGAACCGGATTCTGCACTACGGAAACTGAAAAAGTAGATAGCGCCCGGATGGAGCGAGGGTGGAGCAGTGCTCCTGCCTCGCTCCTCACGGGCTCAAGTTTTCTCTTTTCGCAAGTTGTAGTGCAAAATCACTCGCTCCACCGGGCAAGCTCGGTGGTGGCGACGCCAAACACGTACCGTAGGTACTACGTACTGTTGGCCCTGAATTCTCTAGACACCCCACCGCGCACGGGAGACATCTAACGGCTCGATCTCAGCCTCCGCTTTCCTCCAGGCGTAATGCCCCTTCGGATCGGTTCCGACCCAGCGTTCATCGATCGGGTCCGATGCCAGTTGGTAACGGCTATCGACGCTGATCCGCAGCTTTTCCGACAGGTTGGGAAGGGAAGCATGCATCGTGTGCATACCAAAAATGACGACGTCGCCCATCTCAAAGTTTGTGGTTGCCCAACACCCGCCAAACTTGTCGACGATTTCAACGGGGTCTTCGCTGAAATGCCCCGCAATGAGATCGCGATCCACGTCCGCCCGGCCATAACTCTCTTTCACCTCTTCGAAACGATGCGATCCTAGACAAAGCACCAACGGCCCCATTTCGAGAGACAGATCGCCGAGAGGCGACCAACAGGAATAGAGTTGTCGAGTTCCGCGGTTCATAAAAACCGCATCGTAATGGATGGACGATTCCGCCCCGGTGCCGACGGTGCGCAGCCAGTGAAAATCGAAACTCCGGGCGGGTCCGCCCAGGAACGACGCAAAGAATTCTAGTACGGGGGTCCCGGCGACAACTGCTTGAAACGCGCCGGATCGTATCAATTCCCGATTGGCCATTGCGCTGGTGGAAACCGGTTCTTGATATCCGGGGTTGTAGAACCCTTCCTGGATCGGGTGATCCGGCGCCAACATTCCGCGTTCGTGAAGTTTTTCCAGGATTTCATGACGTGCTGCTGCCACCGCTTCCCGGTCGTGCAAGCCGCGAATGAGCAGGTAGCCGTCCTCCTCCATGCGTTTCCGAAGAGCTGTGCGATCGGTTAAGAACTCATTTGCGTCGCGCAATTCCGTCGTGAGGTACCGTCCGTCGAGTTCAAGCTCGCGATTTAGAAAACGTAGTTTCATAAATGGCCTTCCCGCGGAATTCACTGTCTACGTGCAGAAGCACACCATGACCGTGCTTTTGTTCGCACTACTGTCGGTTTTTGTACAGACATTTTTCTGATTCATGCGCCTCGCACCGGCCACTGGCGCAAGAGTTTATGAAGCGCTCTTTCGCACCGGCAGCATCTCCCCTCGAACCAGCAACCTTTCTCCCTTCTCTACATAGGCCTGCTGCGTTGCCGGCCTTTGTGACCGCCAGTTCAGCAGCCGCTTTCTCAAGGCTTCAAGGAAGGGTTGGTTCACCGCGAGCCAGTTTGCGGTTTGGCCGCTGATCCGCGTCAGGTGTACCGAAAACATGTGCGCGCGCACACGGGGGTCATAGCCGGCGTAGCATTCCACGACCTGATTGACCCCCAGGTCGAATGGCGCCGGCGCCACGTCGTAGACCAGTGCATACACCTGTGCGGCGCCGTCTCCTCTCCTGGCTTCTTCGCTCTGACGTTCCTCTTCTTCTGCGTCATCCGGTCGCTCGACCGGTAGTCGTCCCGCTTTTCTGAACTGCGCCAGGAATCTTCCCGTGGACGCTTCCGAATTCTGCAACATGAAATCATGCAGGAACGCACAGGCGCCCAAAATATGATCATGATCATAACTGAACGGAAAGGTGATCTGAATCTCGTCCCCATCCGGCGATGGCATGGACCATTTTCGTTCCCCGCTGGGTACCGCCGCTCTCGCCGCCATGGCGGCGGGAAAGATCGTGGAAGCAACCACTGTCGCAATGCTCAGGAATATGACGACGACGACGCTCAAGGATGAGTAGTTCAAAGGTAGATCCCAGAGTTCGAAGTGTACGAGTGCCACACTCAGGATCTGTCCGATCAGGTACCCGGCCACGGCGCCCACTACGCCGAAGACGAGCGACTCCGCCAGGAAAAACACCATGACATGCGTAGGGTTCAAGCCGATCGCATTGTAGATGCCGATCTCGCGCCTTCGCTCGGTCACGGAGCCCAGCATGGTGTTCAGAATGATGGCGGCGCCCAGTATGGTGGGCACCGCCACTTTCAGTACACCGGTGATTTCGGGGGTGTCGCGGGAGATCATGACGTATTGACCCGCCGGAATCGGGCGGCTGCCGTCGGCGGGTTCTACCGGATGGGTCAGCGAGACGGAAAGGCGCATGTCCTGAAAGCCCATCAGCCGGTTGGCCTCCTGCCAGGCATCCATGGACGCGGCGGTTTCGTCGGGTTCATTCTTTCGGTCAAATTTTGCGCTCAACGTGCGGTAGGTCGCGGTGAACACATTCGGGCCCATTTCCATGGCGAGTTCGAGAGGAAGGATGGCTACTTCCCGCGCGGAGGCGCTGTGGGTGCCCGAAATCCCGAAAATGCCTCCGCCGCTTCCGCTCTTGGGCACTTTTTCGGTTTGGAGATCCTCGAGCTTCTTGCGGACCTCCGGCGAAGCACTGACCAGGACCGGCAATACAGACATATCATCGAGGTCGCGCATCCGCTCCAGCTCTTCGTCTTTCAACAGCCCAACCAATTTCAGCCGCAGCCCTTCCAGGTACAGATCCGTGCCCGGCAGGTTTTCCTGCGTAATGCCCAGCAAGGCGGCGGCATCTTCACTCAGGATGATCTCCCGCGCATCGTCGTCACTGAACCATCGGCCTCCTTCCAGGAGCGGCATGGGACCGAGGAACCCGTCCTCTTCTTTCTGCATCCCGAGCAGTGCTTTGGCTTCCAGCCGCTTTGCCGGAGCGCCCTCGACGGGACGGATCGGTACGACCTCATACCCGAGGTAGGTCCCGTACTCGTAGGCGGAACTGGTCCGGTCTAGCCGGTGGACCCATGCCCTCACGATGCATTGAGCATCGTCGGGAAGTTGAGCCCGCAATCGGCGCATCGTGGGAGGTAGTATCGGTCCCATCCCGGGTTTCGAATACACGAAACCGTCATAAGGAGTGTGGTTGCCCGCCCGGACACGCAGCGGCTCCACGCTCTGTCGCACACCGAGCACCGAGAGCAAGGTAAAGGTCACGAGCACGATGGTGGTGCAGGTAAGCGTGGTCCGTATACGACGGCGCTTCATGTTGTTAACACCGACCATGAAAGCGGCGCCGAGAAGCCGGCCCTGCGGGGGATCCGCGGATTCAGCCATCATGCTCTCTTCCACCATCTGCCGCATCGAAACATGAAACCGATTGCAAACAACCGAAGTCACGAACAACGCCATACCCAGGATCACGAAAGCGACAATCACCTGGTAGGGCGCCGTCGCCACCCGAAAGGCAGGGTGAACGACAAACAAAAGAATCGTCATGCACACAAAAATGGCGACGAACACGGCAAGCTGCCTGTGTACGTCCGTGAAAGGACTAAGCAGTTTCATGACGAAAAAGCAGAATGGGAGAACCAGCGCCAGAAAGATGACGACCGCCTTAATGAGATCGTCGACGGCGCCTTTTGTCCGGCTGTGGGCACGAAGAGCCAGCCCATGGGCTTCTTCCACGGCCGACAGTCGTTCGGGACCAGTAAGCGGTTCCCGCGGACGATCGAGCGCTTCCAGTTTTTCCCCGGCAGCCCGGTGAAAGCGGTCAGCCTCGGGCGTCACGACTCCGCGCGCAGACAACCGCGCCAGACGGTCGCCAGTTACGCGATGCATATCTCTCGCACTGATCAAGTCCAAGTTCCGGATCAATGGGAGGCCAGGGGAAAATCCCCTGCCCTCCACTGATTGCGCATCCGTGTTTATCGCCAGACCTCGTAGCCGCGTGCGAATATCCCCCCTGGCGCCGAAGCGAAGTTTGAACGGCAGGTGAGGTTCCACGAAAACACTCCCCGATCCGTCCAGTGAGACCGGCATGTGCTTGACCGTCGAACCCGTGGTGCCGATGAACACGCCGGCCAGGGAGAAATGTCGTGCGCGGGTGTTCTGCCGGGCATCCAGCACCGAGACCTCGTCCACGGGATCCAGCGTGAGTGCATCGGTCAATCCAAGCAAGTCGGTCTTCCGGCAGCGGAAAGCAACCATCGGCCGCTTCACGAATGTGCGGCGGTTACCTACGTCCACCGTGGTGAGAAATCGTTTCATGCCTTCACCGAAATCAAGGGCCGCATTGATTTCCCTGAACGAGGGGTCGTACCCAAATACGAGCAGGCTGAAATTCTCCCACATCGAACTGCGGAAAATCGCCGCGCCCCGTTCATCGGTCACGGCCATGGGCCAGGTCCGCACTTGACCCAGCTGGGGAAGGAACTCCCGGTAATCGCGAGATCGCTTCGACATCCCGATGACCACCGCATGGGGAAGCTTGGTCTTGGGTAACTGGGCGGTAAAGCCGTCCTGGATCCGGGCGCTGATTTCGAGCGATGCTGCCGTCCCTTTGCTGATGCCCGGACGCCGGGTCATGCCCAGGCCGTCGGCGTTTACCAGGGCCGGCAAATAACCGTCCACGTAGTCCATGATGGATGCAAAGCGCAAGGGATCGATCCGATCCACGGTGTCGTGCGGCGTAAATACCCGCGGCCGCCTGTCGCGCACGCCCGTCAACGTCAGCGCAGCCTGCCCGTAGTGTTGCATGGCCCGTGCGCCCATGACGAACTTGGCGCTCTGGTGCCCTTCCCAACGGAGGCCTCCGGCCATCCGAATCGTGTCTTCCAGCAGGTCGGGCGTGCCGCTGTGCCGAGCGTAAATCCGGGCCACCTCAAGGGTGTGCCGGGAAAGGTAGGCCACCCGTTTTTTCGCATATTCTTCCAGATTCGGACCCGATGTATAACGCATCAGGTTGTCGAAATAGAAAAAGCCGACCTTGTCGGTGCTAAAGGTCAGATCCAGGGTGATGCCGGCGAGGCAGGGAACGGGAGGATGGCGTTGCGCGAATAGCGCAGCATAGTCCGCATGACCGGTATCCGGCGAAGATTGCGCGAACCAGCGAAGTCGCCGCCGAAGCGAAAGGTTCTTAACCAACCGTGCGCGCAGGTGCTCCAGCCGATCCGCTTCGCGCTTGGCTTGCTGCTCAACATCGACAAAAACCTCCTTCAGAAGGCGTCGTGCGTCTCCATCCAGGTATGATTTTCCGCCGTGGGCGGCCGCCCATTCTTCGTCAAAGTAGCTCTTACGCCCAAAGCGGTTGAAGAGCTGGCCCAGCCGGATGACGTTTTCATGCTGCCGCCGCAATCGTTCCAATCGCTCTCCCATTTCCTGGCGGTCGATACCGCCTGATGTCGTTGGTAGGTCCAACTCCACATCCAGCAATGCCATTTCTTTCCGCAGACGGCTTTTCACCGCCAACAGTCGATCCACCGCCGGTTCCTTCAGGGTAAATTTTCGTCCGGCGATAGTCACCACCCGGTCCCGCAATTCCTCCAGCAGTGAACCATCTGGTTCCTGACGGTATGTCCCGTGAATGAATTGCTGCAGTGCGAGGTCCCGCTCCCGGTCTCTCAGTTCGTCGAATACCGCACCGGTGGGGCAGAAAGCCGTGAAGCTAAACTCCAACTCGCCGTTCAATGTGTTGACGTGATCGTTAACGACGCTCAAAAGGACGGGTCGCCGCGGCGGCTCCTGCTCGAAGCGGTCGAGTAGACGTAACAGGGCCACCAGGTTCGCCGCACTTTCCGCGCCGGATGACAATTCAGGCACCAGGGAGAGGCAATCCTTGAAGGCCTGGATGTGCACGATCTGTCGCCCAACGTCGTCTTGCACGGGATCGGCGGCCGGCGGAGCCTGTCCGGGAATGAACAACCAGTCGGTGGTCACCTCGCGCGGTTCCCACCGACCTGGGTCGCCGCGTATTGTGATTCGCGGATGCTCGCGCAGGGTGGATCGCCAAATCGAGCCAAAGGTCGCCGCGAACACACTCCTCGTCATGTAGAATCGCGGGACGCTCAGAGGGGTTTGGCTCAGCTTCTTTACGGCATGGTGATAGGTTGCGGTTTTCCCTTCGGGTGGTTCCAGAAAAATCACCAACTCGGCTCCCAGCCGGATCGCATCCAACCAGCGATCGCCGCTGGCGAACTCCAGTACCGCGGCCGCGCCGATCAAATCCAATCCGGTGAAATCCTCGGATGTTCCATGGCCTGCGTAAACCAGCCGGCCGTCAAATCCCTCGCGTGGAAGGTTCCCCGGGTTGCCCAGGCAGGGCCACAATTGAAACAGCCGTGCTTTCGCGTCTCCGATTTTCATTTCGTGGCGGCCGGGGACAAAGACCGGCGCGGAGAAACTGATCTGTCCATGCTGCCACAGACCTTGCAGGGCCCGCGCAGCTTTCAGATCCGCCTCGTACGCCGCGGACGATGCGGTCCTGACCGCTCGGCGGAGATCTTCGGAATCCGGCCCTCCGCCGTCATTCTGCTCCAGTTCCTGGACCGCCTCGGCCAACGCTTCGTCGGCCTGGTTGACTTCCTCAAGCGCAGCCTCTGCTTCTCTCTGACGGGCGGGATCGTTGTTCTCCTGTACCGATCCTGCAAAGCGTGCGGCAATGAGGCGATCGATGTACTCGCTGCCGGGCTGCCCCAGTTGGCGCGCGGGCGCCTGCTCACTCAACTCCCGGAGCTGCTCGAGCGCGTCGTTCGATTCGAAAACATGCGCCGCCGGGCTGTGGATGCAGAAAAGTCCCAGCAGCGTGGCGGCGACATACAGCAAGGAATATGAACCGCGGATGCCGCGGATTGAGGACGGGTTGTTATTTATGCTCCGCATTGGATGCGGAGCACAAGGTTTGGAGTGCGGCGCTTTGCGCCGCTTTGGACTTGCGGAGAGTACGGGCAGAGCCAAAACCAAGTCGCACGGGTATCCGACCCGTGTAGCAGACGACAACCGATTGGCTTGGTTGTCTACCGCCGCACGGATCACATACCCGTGCCCCGTTCCTTGGGCTCCGGCGGTTGGCTCCGGTCCAAAGCGGCGCAAAGCGCCGCACTCCATACCTTTGGCACCGGGTAGAACAAAATCTTTTTCAACGTTTTTTCGTGGCAACCGAAACATCAGGCTGACGACCTCTTGACACTTCCCACAACCACCCGCACATCTTCGCGCCGCTCAATCCGCTCGATCCTACCGTCCCGGATCCATACCACGCGATCGGAGACGTCGAGCATCTTGTGGTCGTGGGTGGCGCTCACAACAGTCACATCCATGGTACTTGACAACTCCTTCAACAGACGGATGATCTCTGCGCCGGTCTGTACGTCGAGGTTCCCGGTGGGTTCGTCGGCAAGAACGATGGAGGGACGGTTGGCCAGTGCCCGGGCAATGGCCAGCCGCTGTTGCTGCCCGCCCGACATCCGGCCGGGCCGGTGCGTCCACCGGTTTTCGAGTCCCACTTGTTCGAGAAGTCCGTACGCGTGTTCTCTCGCTTCGTCGGGATCAACATTTGCGAAAATCATGGGCAGGACGATATTCTCCAGGGCGGTCAGCATCGGCAGCAGGTTGTAACCCTGAAAGATGTAGCCGATTTTTCTGCATCGCAAAAACGCCAGCTCGTAACTGTCCAGGGCCGCAACATCTACCTCGTCAATAAAGATCATCCCATCGGTTGGCTTGTCCAACCCTCCGATCATATTGAACAAGGTCGTCTTTCCGGATCCGGACGGTCCCATGATTGAGAGGTACTCGCCACGTTGAACATCCAGACTCACACCGTGTAGTGCAACGGTGGGCGGGTCCGTTGTCTCGTAGGTCTTGGCCACATCCAGCAGCCGAACCATAATTGATTTCGGATTTGGTTCCATCATCGCAAATCAAAATTCATCAAGTGTACCGATCCAACAAATTCAAAATCCTCTTCATTCGTCCACTCTTAGCGCATCGACGGGTTTCATCCGTGCGGCCACGACGACCGGGTAGAGGGAGCCCGCTACGGAAACGGCGATACCAGCCAGCAGGGACCACCCAAGTACCACGATGCCCTCCGAAAGAGGGAAGTACTGGATACCGAATCTACCGAACTGCAACACGCCGGTCAGGAGGGCCACCACCGAACCCAGCACGATACCGATTGTCGCGCCGAGGGCTCCCAGGATTAAAGACTCCAGGAGAAACGTTTTGATCACGAGACCGTCCAGGGCGCCCAGGCATTTCATGGTGGCGATTTCTCGGAATCTTTCGGTCACACTCATCAGCATCGCGTTGGCGATGCCAACCGTGCAGGTGAGCATGGCCATCACAATTAACCACGTATCGAGCGGGTTTCCGAGGAGCGCTCCTTCGACATTCACGCCCGCGTATCGGAGTAATTGCTGCATTTCTCGCACCTGATCCTGCACTTGCACGCCCATTTCGGCAGGGCCGGTCGTCTCCTCGAGAGCTGTCAGGGCCTGGACTAGGTTGTAGGACAGTTGATTTGCAAGACCGGTGTACGACAGAAATACAATCGCCAGTACGATAGTGGCGGCCGTAACGGCATTGCGCAGCAGTCGGACCCGCAACCCACCCAGAACCATCGCCAGGATCGCCCGCGTGGGCAATCTGCCCGTTCTTTGCTGCAGTTCGGAGAGCAGCGCATCCCCTTCAAGAAAACCACCCACGTCACTTTCCTGCGAGCTCCTGTTCACGAAATCACCCCCACCTGAATATTCAAATCGCCTCGCAGTTCGATCTTGTCGATCGTTCCATCCCTGATCGTAATCACCCGGTCGGACACCGACAGCATTTTGTGATCGTGCGTGGCCGTAATCATCGTGGTTCCTCGTTCCCGACAGATCTCACCGAGGCGGCGGATGATGTCCTCCCCGGTTTGTGTGTCGAGGTTTCCGGTCGGCTCATCGGCCAGCACGATCGCAGGATCGTTGGCCAGGGCCCTGGCAATTGCGACCCTCTGCTGTTGCCCGCCGGAGAGTTGATCGGGTCTGTGCCGGAGACGATCAGACAATCCGACCAGGCTCAGGAGGTTCGCCGCTTTCCGCCGCGCAACAGCCATCTCCGCGCCGCCAATCATCATCGGCAAGACTACATTTTGCAGTGCGGTCATGACCGGGATGAGATTGTATGTCTGAAAGATGTAGCCGATGCAGGTGTTTCGGAGTCGGGCCTGCATGTGCCGGTTCAGCCGCCTCAGTGGGATGCCGTGGACGGCGACATCTCCGGATGTCGGAACATCCAATCCACCGATCAGGTTAAACAGGGTGCTCTTTCCCGATCCCGATGGGCCCATGATCGAAACGTATTCCCCGGCATGGATGTCCAGATCGATGCCCCGCAACGCGTGCACGCTTTCGTTCCCGACTTCGAATACCCGGCACACACTTTTCAGTGAAACGACTACGCGACGATCTACGGAGCCTGTAGCAAGAGACATGATGGGCGCCTTTCCCACACACCCAAATGAGTGCGTATTTCCTGATCGTAATGCCGAAATCGGAATACCGGAAGTGCAGAGTTGTGCTTAAAAAGGAGCCCCGTGTGAGCGATGAAGGAGCAAAGCACGTTCCTGAAGCTTTTACACCACCGCAAACTGTGGTATGCTGTTCTGCCTGTAAGTAATTCTGAGCGGCCCGGGACAAACGAACAGAGACCGCACGATTTATCCGGTATGGAGATGCCTAAAACAGCACTTTTCGCCATCCTCGCGATCCTCGGCGGGACGTCGACCGGTTCCGCGGTCACGTTCATGGATGAAAACTTCGGCGGGCCGCTGACCGACAACTGGAATGTAACCACCGGTGCGGACGGCTCGATCACAACAACAAACGCGCGACTGCACGTGGACGCTGCCGATATTCAGGATCGAAGCATCGGCACCTTTGGACTCATTTCCAAGATCGGCGTCACGCGATTGCCGTCCGGCCAGGGCAATTTGTACGTGTACTTTTGGGGTGTCGAGCACGTCAAGGCGCAGCCGCAACAGTATTATTTGTGCGTTACCGAAGACAGCACGCTGCCTTCCAGTGACAACAACATGGATTGGGCGGTCTTCGCGCGCTCGAGTAGCGCCGACTTGCAGGAAACCTACATCCGCGGCGCCGGCTCGCCGGCTGCGGTCAACTTCCCATTAGCAATCGCGGCGGGTGGCCCGTTGCCCCAGCCGGGTCAACTCACGAAGTTCGACTACCGAATGGTGATCAAGGATCAAGGGGTGATCGATCCCGATAACACGCAGATCGATCTCCAATACAAACCATCCAGTTCACAGACGTGGATTGATTTCGTTAATTCCGCGGAGGCGGGCGGCACTTTTGATGCCAGGTTTCCGAACCCCGCGGCGCCGCTGTACGTGGCCGTAGTGCCAAGGGAGCAGGCGCCGCCGGATGGCACGGACATACTGATCGATGCGGTCCAGATTCTCTCCGACGATGTCGTTCAGCCCCTCGTGCCGGTCCAGGAGTTTTTCCGGGACCCTTTCGATGGCCCGTTGACGAACCATTGGACCGTGACCACCAGCGCGGACGGAACCCTGAGCACCGCGGATGGAAGACTGCATGTCGATGCGGCGGACGTGGCGAACCGGGGCCCGGGTACATTCGGCTTGCTGTCAAGCACCAGTTTCCAGCGACTCCCTTCCGGGGAAGGACCCGTCTACGTTTATTTTATCGGCGTGGATCACGCAAAGATTGCGTCACAGCAATACATGCTGGGCATCACGGAACAGCCCACCTTACCGAGCTCTGACAACGACATGGACTGGTCACTTTTCGCTTCCCCCTCGAGCGACGATCTTCAGGAGCTGTCTATCCGAAACTCCGACGGAATCGCGGTAAATTTCGGCGCATCCCCGCCCGTTGCGCAACCGGATCCCGGATTGAAATATGACTTCCGGATCGTAATCAAGGACCAGGGAACAACGAATCCGGACACCACGCAGATCAACCTGGAATACAAACTCGCAAGCACGTCAACCTGGAGTGACTTCATCAGCACCGGGGACCCGGTGGACGCCCGGTTCCCGGCATTGAACGCGGATCTCTACGTGGCAGTTGTGCCAAGGGAACAGGCGGGAGGCGCGGGAGGATCCGGCACCGATGTTTTCCTGGACGAAGTTCTGGTGACAACCGAGAACCTTACTTTCGCGGGTCCCGGGGTAACCTATTACGTTGCCACGGATGGTGACGACGCCAATCCGGGGACCGAGGCGCTGCCTTTCCGCACGCTTTCCAAGGGCGTCACCGTGGTCGGGCCGCACGACACGCTGTTGGTGAAGAATGGGACCTACACCGGATCCAGCGAGCTCAGCGGCATGCGCAGCGGCCTATCCTGGGACGATCCGGTGACCATCAAGGCCTTTCCCGGTCATCGCCCCGTCATTGTACCGACACCCGATCAGCACACGGTCCTTTTTACCGGCACCCAGTACGTCATCCTGGACGGCTTTCTTATTGAGGCGGCCGGGGGGATAGACGGGGTCAAGATCACCTGGGGTTCGGGCAACGGACCCTCCCACCACATCCGCGTCAGTAACTGCGAAATCAGGGGCGCGCCGAACCAGGGCATCCTGGTTACAGGCGGGCAACAAGGCGTCTGCTGCAATGAACTGGTCAACCTGGATGTTCATAACAACGGTTCCCTCACTCTACATCACGGGATCTATCTGGACTCCTTGAGCAACCTCGTAGACGGTTGCGTAATCTACAGCAACGCCGGATACGGCGTGCACATACATGGGGCGGACTTGAACAACTCTCATGTCGTCCGAAACTCCGTGATGTTCGACAATGCACGGATCGGATTCGGGGGCTCGGGCGTCATCATTACCGACGGAGCCGATCACGAGGTTTACAACAATATTGTATACGGCAATAACCAGGGAATCTGGATTTACGAAAACTCAAACGTGAGCATCTACAACAACACGGTCTACGCAAACGAAGGCAAGGGGATCTCGATCGGCGCAAACAGCGTCGGCGCGGATGTGCGGAATAACATCGTATATGCGAATACGTCTAGTGGCATCAAAGATCTGGGAACGGGCACGACCTTTGCCAACAACCTCGTGGATATCGACCCGCTGTTTTTTGATGAGGCCAACAAAAACTTCCGGCTCACCGGGAACAGCCCGGCGATCGACACAGGAACATTCGTACCCCTGGTGTCGAAAGATTTCGACGGCATCAACCGGCCCCAGGGACTTTCCTACGATATCGGCGCCTCGGAATACGCCGTGGCAATCCACGGAGTCCCGCTGTGGTGGCTGGAGGGCATTTATGGATTGGGCACCACCGATGACGCGGCACTGGCCGACCAGGACGGCGACGGCGCCGACACCTGGCAGGAATGGGTTGCCTGGACCGATCCGACGGAAACTCTATCGGTGTTCTCGCTCACGGACATCACCCCTGCGGGTCCGGGCCAGTTCATGGTGAGTTGGCTCAGCGTGGAAGGAAAGCGCTATAACCTGTACCGTCGAGACAATATCATGTCGCCGGCCGGGCCTCCCGTTCTATCTGACGTCCAGGCTACACCGCCCGAGAACACCGAATCGATTGTGGTCACGGACGATCAAAATTATTTCCGTGTGGAAGTTGCGCCGTAGAGGGAATCAGTTTTTTGCCTTGCCGGCCTGTTTTCCTGGCGGTCTCCAAAGATCAACCATGTCCTGGCTTTTGCCGCGGTGCGTACCGGGTGCGAAGCGATATGCCCAGTTTTCATACCAATCGGCCCGCGCCTCCCCGGTGGCCAGGTAAGGCTCGAAGGAGAACGCGCCGATATCCCGGGGCCCGTCTTCAGGCAGACGCCGGCCCCAGAAGTCCGTTGCCGGGGCATGGCCGCGGGTGCCGGTTCCAATGGCGGGGCTGCCGGGGCGAAGCCAGAATGCGCCGCGCCGCGCGTCAACAAACAGCGGATCGCCGCTGATCCCGTTTGGGCCCTGGTGCTCCGACGCCGGTGTGCACAGATTGTAATCCACATCCATGTTCTTGCTGTCGTTGCTGAAGACGAGATTGCCCATGGCATTGTCGGCTACAATGTTGTTCTTCACCACCTCGCCATTGCCCCTGTGAATGTAAATTCCGAACCTGTTGCCGACGCTCGTGTTATTGACGACCGTGTTATGGCCATCGCCCTCGCAATACAGGAGAATGCCGACATCGTTCACCTGCCCGTACACCAGATTGTTCGCGACGATCGAGTTCTTGACCCGCTCGTACAGGTGAATCCCATATGCGGCATTATGGCGGATGATGTTGCCGCGCACTACCAGCCCTTCACCGCACGCGTAGATGCCGTGATGGAACGCTGGGTGCGCTCCATTAAACTCGATCAGGTTGTTCTCTATGACCGTGCCGTTTCGATTGTGTACTGCTATGCCCATGGCGCCGTTATGGTGCGTCCAACAGTTTCGAACCACGTTGTGATCGCCGGCAAGTTTGATACCGTCCTTATGCGCACCGTGGACCTCGAATCCGTCCACCACGACGTAATCGCAGTCGCTGCCGTTGAATATGCAGTGGGATTCGGCACCGATAATGACCGCCTTCCATTTCACTTCGGACTTGATAATGGTAGGCCGCTCCTTGGTGCCTCCAGTGCCCCTTGGAAAGATGAAAGGTCCGCGATAGATCCCGGGTTTTACGATGATGATATGGCCGCCTCCGACTTTCGAGAGCTCATCTGATATTGAAGGCCATGGCTTTGCTTCGGAGCCCTCATTCTCACCCTTGCCATCGGTGGCCACGTAATAGGTCCCGGCCGGCGCGTTGGTGGCCACAACCGTGGCTAGGAGGAGGGCAAGTATTGCCGCGGGGCCGGTTCCGTTTCTCATTTCCGATTCCCTCGATTCAACCATAATTCAGCGAGTTTCGATTTGCATGCCCGGTCGTCCATAAGGAGAAGTTTGCACGTTACGGCAACACGCTGTCGTGATATGTAAGATATGTAAGATATGTAGCCGATGAAAATTTTTGTGACAGGAATTTGTGGCCGGCTGGGAAAGGCAATCGCTTCAGAGGCTGGTGAACAGGGCCATACGGTGGTGGGATTGGATCTTGTGCCCTGGCCGGACGGCCGAATACTACCCGAAAATGTGGAAATTCACCAGGGCTCCTTTGAAGATGAAGCCATCCTGAGGAAGCTGCTCCCGTCTTGTGAGGCGATTATCAACGCCGGCGGACCCACTGGCGAACAGGTCGAAGAAGTCAGCCTGCCCGGGTTTCTGCACGCCAACGTGACCTGCGTTGCCCGCATGCTGGACCTGGCGGTTCAGTTCGGGGTGGGGCACGTCGCGCTTTCTTCCACCATCGAAGTACTGTTCGGGCGCGATTGGACGACCAGCGGCGCGCTCGTAGTCGATGAAGATTTCCCACCCCGGACCGACAGCGCCTATAGCATCAGCCGTTTACTCCAGGAAAAGCTGGCCCAGGAGTTCACCCGCAACCATCCGATTTTTATCGCCTGCCTGCGCTACGTGTCGTTTGGATACCATTCGAATGAAGAGTTGGGCATTCAGCTTCTCGCAAGACACCTGTCGTCTCGGGACGTTGCCCGGGCCGCTATACGGGCCGCGTCAGTTGATGGACTTCAAGGCGACGTAATTCACATCGGACCGAAAAACTCACTTACCAATCAGGATATCCTCCGGGCCATGAAAAAGCCGGAAGAGGTTCTGGAGAAGTATTATCCAGGCGCCCTCGAGGTGTTAGTGGCCAACGGCCAGAAATGTAAACCCCTCTTCTTCTGGCCCGTTACCCGCATCCGCAAGGCGAAAGTTCTGCTGGACTGGGCGCCGGAGTACACGTTTGAGGACTGGTTGGTAGATCATGGGTGGAAAGGCACGCCCAGCACCGGTTGAGTGTCGGGTAAATCCGAGCTGGAAAAAGACAAAAGGTCAACAAAAGGGTCCGTGTGTTAAATGGTTAAATCAGTACAGCATGGCCCCATCCCATTTCGTGAAGCCGATTTCAGAAATGACGCCTTTCAAGAAGATGACGTGCCGCCGGATTTAATAATTTAACACACTGACCCGAATGGCCTTACCCTAATGGCGCTAAGATAAGGCCGGAGGGGGCCAGAGCAAGCGAAGCCAAAAACCCTTATAATCCGCACTTGGGCTCCGTGGCGCGCTCCGCGCGGAGCCCACGCGGTGTCGCCGCTGCGCTCCATAATTTGCTCCGCTCCTTTAATAGGTAAGGAACAGCCTTTTTCAGCGTGTCCTGCGATTATAGAGACTCGGGCGCATCACCCCAATCCGGCACGTCCAGCAGTTCCCCATCCTTCAGTGCGGACTTGTGTGCCATCACACCCATGGCCATGTATCGCGCC
>Ga0310123_10000125_pt1 | contig 66098 bp, 45 predicted proteins | sample CB6_AW_1057_MG_FD_203505 | JGI IMG/M metagenome (GOLD analysis project Ga0310123, IMG submission 203505) | Marine microbial communities from Western Arctic Ocean, Canada - CB6_AW_1057 | ecosystem: Environmental > Aquatic > Marine > Oceanic | place: Canada: Western Arctic Ocean | collected...
GGCGGCAAGACGATAGGTCGCCGAGCGGAGGATCTCACGGTGAACCTGCTTGATCGACCAGCCGGTTTCAACAAGTCGCGAGGCCAGCCAATCCAGCAGTTGGGGATGGGTCGGGCGTTCGCCAAGCAACCCGAAGTTGCTGGCCGTTCCCACCAGGCCGCGGCCGAAGTGGTGTTGCCACAGACGGTTGACGATGACCCGGGCGGTGAGTGGGTTGCGTGGGTCCGCTATCGAACGGGCCAGTTCGAGGCGTCCACTTCCGGAAGTGAACGGCGGGGGCGAGTCGCCGGCCAGTGCCTTGAGGAATCTGCGAGGCGCGATCGGACCGGGCTTGCGAAGATTGCCGCGAAGGGCGATTCGCATGTTGTCGGATCCCGTGTCGCGGACGGAGTGGGCTCGAGGAAACTTGAGAGATGCGGTCTTGTACGTTTTGGCCAGGCTCCTGTTGATGCTGGCGATTCGGGATTTGTTGTCGTCCGTCTTGGCGGCTTTGAGCTGATTCTTCAGCGAGGAGATCCGGCTCTGAATGGCTTCGAATTCAGTGAGCTCCGTTGGTTTCACCAGGACCAGTTCGTCGACATAGCCGGTGTTGTTGAAGACACCGGCCAGCGAATAGTAGTCGGCCGTGGGGATGGGGTCGAACTTGTGGTCGTGGCAACGTGCACAGGAGACGGTCAGTGCGAGGAAACCGCGCGTGACGGTGTCAACGCGATCGTCGAGCGTTTCGGCCTTGGCGATCGCGACTCCATCGGGAGTACCACCGTCGTCCTGGTACATCATTCCCAGGGCCAAGAGACCAACGGCGACAGCACCGTCGAGGCGGTCTTCGGCCGGCAGCAGGTCGCCGGCAAGCTGGTGGATGATGAACTGGTCGTAGGGCAGGTCCGCGTTGAGGGCATCGACCACCCAGTCGCGGTATCTCCATGCATGGGGCAGCGGCCGATAGTAGTACTCGGTCCGCAGCTGGTCGTCGGCGTAGCGGACGACGTCCAGCCAGTGACGTCCCCATTTTTCGCCGTAAGCCGGGCTGGCCAGCAGTCGCTCGATGAGCTGGTCCCAGGCACCGGGTCGTGTGTCGGCCAGGAAGGCGTCGACGTCACGGACGGTGGGAGGCAGGCCGGTGAGATCCAGTGTCACACGTCGAATCAAAGTCCCGGATGTCGCCGGACCAACCGGGTGCAATTGTCGAGTTTCGAGGCGTGCGAGAATGAAGAAGTCGACCGCATTTTGCGGCCACGTGGTGTCGCGGACTTCGGGCGGAGACGGACGCAGGGGCGGTTGGAAGGCCCAATGAGCCCGTCCGCGTTCCCAGTCGATTCCGCCGGCGGGGGCAACGGGGGGGATGGCCGATCGTGGATCGGGAGCCCCCCTGGCGATCCATTGCCGAAACAGCTCGATTTCGGCCTTTGGCAGCACCCCGTCGGGTGGCATGGCGAGATCTTCGTCAACATATTGGACCGCTCGCATCAGGCGGCTGTCGGCCGGTTTTCCGGCCACGATGGCCGGACCGGAATCACCACCCTTCTGCCAGGCGGGTCGGGAGTCGAGTCGCAGTCCCCCCTCGATTGTCTCGGCCTTCGACGAGTGGCAGGCAAAGCATCGCTTGACGAGCAACGGGCGGATGCGGGACTCGAAGAAGTCTCGATCCTCAGGTTTCAGCGGCTCGGCAGCACTCACGCCGGGACCGAACGCGATCGTGGCTGCGAAGCCGGCCAGGAACATCCAGTGGCGAAATACGGGCATGGCGAAGGAGACCGGGGAAGAAGCCAAGTGCGAGGATACACCAACAGAAGTGGCTACCGGAAGATGGACTCGCGGTCGCCGGGCGGAAGTGGTGGGCCGGGCGGCCAGCAGGTAGGATGCCATCTGTCGGCGGGGACCCGGCAACCGAAACGTGGTGTCAGGGAGAGCACGATGACCTGTCGTTGTGTTGTTGCGGTGTGCATGGTGTTGTTTGCCTCAGGAGACGACACGGTGGCCGAGGAGCAAGCGGGACGTTCGGTGCGGGTGGCGGCGGTGTCGTTCGTGCCCACGAAATTTGACCTGGCCGGGAATGTCGCCCAGCTCGAGAAGATGTACCGCCAGGCGGCTGCCGGCGGCGCCCGCATAGCCGTTGCCCCGGAGGGGATTCTCGAGGGCTATGTGGTCAACGAGATCATCGCCGGACAGGCCGAGGCCGAGGCAATGAAGCAGGTGGCCGTTTCTATCGACTCTCCCACCATCAAACGGTTTCGGCGGTTGGCCAAGGAACTGGACATGTGCCTGGTGTTCGGGTTTGCCGAGCGAATCAAGGATGACGTGTTCAACTGTGCCGTGTTCATCGACGACGACGGTGAGATCTGCGGCACGTACCACAAGATGCAGTTGGCCGAGGGGTATCATTCCAGCTGGTGGTTCAATCGCCTGGGTCGGCGCAGTCGAGCCTTTGACACGCCGCTGGGTCGGTGCGGCATCCTGATCTGCAACGATCGCTGGAACCCGCGGCTGGCCGAGATCCCCTCGCTCGACGGCGCACAGTTCCTGGTTATTCCCTCGTTCGGATCTCGCTCAGCCGCCCAGGACCAGGCAGTGCTCAGCCGGGGTCGTGAGAATGGACTGCCGGTAATCGAGGCGAACGTGGGCGTCACCCTGGTCGTCAATGACGGCAAGATCACCGCAGTGGATCGCAAGGAGCACGGCATCACGTACGGGACGATCACCGTTGGCCCGAAGGTGAAACGCGACCGGAGCAAGCGAAACGAGGTCGAACGGGCGTTCCTGGAGTGGCGACGGACCGAGATGGTCCGCCGCTACAAGCGGACGCAGGATCGGCTGAAGAAGTCGAAGGCAAAGTGATTCGCCGCCAGGCTCAGTCCACCTCGGCGCACATCACCCAGATCGGGGTTCCGCCAGTCTTGTAGACTTTGATCGGCTCGAGTTCCCCGGTCTTCCTGTTGATTCGGTAGGTGTGCAGATCGTCGCTGCGTTGTCCGCACGCGAAGAAGAACTTGCCCTCCAGGTCGATACAGGTGGCCCGGGGATGGTAGCCGGTGGCGTAGTGACCCACGACCTTCATGTCGCCGGTCTTGGAATCGATCGCGACGGCGCACAGCGTGTCGTCGGGCTTCTGGCCGTCCTTGAGTTCCGCTGAGCACCGGTTCGACACGTAGGCGAAGCGGCCGTTGGGGGTGATCTGGATGTCGGCGGCGTGGCTCGAGTTCGTGTGCCCGGGTGGCAGAGTCGAGAGCGTTGCTTTGCGCGTCAGCCGCCCGGTCTTCTTGTCGAACGCCCACGACGTGATGCCGCCACCGTTTTCGTTCGACGTGTAGCCGAACGGCAGCTTGGGGTGGTGCTTGTAGTGGCGAGGCTCATGGTAACGATGGTCCTTATCGGGACCCTCGACAAACGGGGGGCTGTTGGGCGTCAACGTGCCGGCCTTGGTGTCGAGGATGAACTGGTAGAGCTTGTTGGGCGCAGTGTGGGGTACGTAGACGTAACGGCCACTGCGGTCGAGTTCGATGCAGTGCGCGGTCTTCTCGGTCTTGATGTGGGCGAGCAGTTTGGAGGTGGCAATTCCATCGACGATGCGATACATGGTCACGTCACCCGCTCCGTAGTGAGCCGCAAGCAGGTAGCCCCCGCTGGGATCGACCTGGATGTAGGGTGGGCGGGAGGTGATCGTGGCGGTGTCGAGCAGCTTCAGCGTCCCGTCCTTGCTGCGGCGGAAGGTTGCCACGCCCGCGGCGTTACCCTTCAGGCCGGTCACCGAGGCGTAGACGAACTTCGTGTCGGGCGAAAAGGCCATGGCGCCGCCGTTGCCGGGCAGATCGACGGAGAACTCCTTGGCCAGCAGTCCCGAGTCGTCGTCGATGCTGTAGGCGACGATCGTCTTGTCGGCTGTCGAGGCCAGGTAGAGAAGCTGGTCGTCGGCGGAAGTGGACTGGGTGGGGATGGTCATGGTGATCGTCAACAGGGTCAGGGTGAAAAGGCGCATCTGGGCACTCCGGGGGATCGTCCTGGTTGGGTTGACGCTCATTGCACAGCGATCGACGGCCCGACGCAAGCGTTGGGCCGCGGCGGGTCAGGAAGCCGGCAGCGGACGACTGCGCAGTACCAGGGCTCGCCGGGGCGACTTGCGATGGACGGCAAGCAGGTAGAGTCCGTCTTTGTATGTGACGGCGTAGTCGGCCTGCAGGTCGTCGATCGTCTCGTCGGGCCGCGCGGGGAAGTCGAGTCGCGAGAAGGCCTTGCGGGCGGGGTCGAACACGGTCCAGCGGCCGATGAAGTGGTGTGGCTGACCGTCTATCGATTTGTTGCCGCCGACCCAGGTCGAGTGGTCAAAATACAGATGGTCACCGAATCGGTGTGCACCGCTGAGATAGCCGTACCACTTGCGGTGACCCGGGACCGGCAGCGGATCGCCCCAACGTCCAGTGGATGCGTCCAAAGGGAACAGACGGCCATTGAACATGTCCGACACGTAGACGGTTGACTTGTCGACGACCCCGCCGCCGACCACCGTCGTGGCAGACTTGCCGGGGCAACGGAAATGGCCGTTCCACCGACGGCGTTCGATGTCGAACCGGATCACGTCGTTGCCGTTCCAACTCGATCCCCAGTACTCCATCCGGCCGGGGTCGACAAACATCATGTAGGCCGTGTTGCTCAGGCGGTACGGGCACTTGTGAAACGTGCCGCGGTGCTTCTGCGTGTCCCACAGCAACACGCCGCCCTGCTTGGTGTCGTAGAGGCAGAGTTGTGGTCGTCCGGGGACGAGATGCCCGCCGTAGACGCCCGGTGAGGTGTGGGGAAAAACGTGCTGGGTGACACGCTTTCGAGATCGGTCCCACACCCACAGGCGGCCCAGGGACGGCGTGCACAGCAGCAGTTGATTGCCGACGGCCACTGGCCAGAGGTGCAGTCCTTTCCACTGGCGGCCGGTCACCTGTGCCAGGTCGTGACGGTGGACGGATCCGGTGGGGGCGTGGTATTGCCAGAGTGTGCCGTCAAGCGGGCTGGTCCAAATGTGACCTTCGTCGTCGGCCGAGGGTTCGTGGAAGCGGCTCGGAGCCGTGCCGATATCGTGGCGGTGGAAGACCGGAGTCTGCACGTCTCCGCGGCCACGGGTGGAAAGCGGGCCGGCTGCGGCTCTCGGGGGTGAGCAGAGCGTCAGCGATCCGGCCAGCGAGGCAGACAGGAAGTCGCGACGGGTGGTCGGTGGAAGCGGGGACAGCGTCATGCATTCGCCTAACCGATCACGCCGTCGAGCACGTCCCCGCCGATATCGGTCAGCTGCCGCAGACGGCCGGCGTGGAGATAGCGGAGTTGATCGTCGTCGAGGCCCATCAGGTTGAGAATTGTCGCGTGGACGTTGCGGACGGGAATCTGTTCCTCAGCAGCGCGTAGCCCAAACTCGTCGGTGGCTCCAACGCGGGCCCCACCGCGGACGTTGCCGCCGGCCATCCACATCACCAGGGCCCACGAGTTGTGCTCTCGCCCGGGCCGGCTGCCCAGTCCCCCGTTGACAAACGGCGTGCGCCCCATTTCCGAGGCCCAGACCACAAGTGTTTCCTCGAGCAGGCCACGCTGGTCGAGATCGGCCAGCAGCGCAGAGACCGGCTGGTCGACCTCCTTGCTGTGGCGGATCATGCGTCCGCGGACGTCGCCATGGTCGTCCCAGCTGAAAGCGTTGTTCTGGACGCCGTGTATCAGCATCGTGTAACGGACACCGTGTTCGACCATCCGCCGCGCCAGGAGGCATTGCCGGCCGAAGGCGGCTGTCGAGGGGTTGTCGAGACCGTAGAGCTGCTGGATATGCCGCGGCTCGCGAGACAGGTCGACGACACCCGGTGCGCGGGCCTGCATGCGAAAGGCAAGCTCGTAGGCGTTGATCCGGGCTTCGAGGTCGCTCGCGTCGCGCCGCTGCCGGAGATGGCGGCGGTTGAGGAAGGCGAGCAGGTCAAGTTCGTGTCGTTGTTGCGGCCGCGAGAGACCCTTGGGGCGGGCGAGATTGAGGATGGGGGTGCCGGTGGGACGAAGCAGTGTTCCCTGGAAGGCCGAGGGCAGGTACCCGTTGGCCCAGACGGCGGCTCCGTTCATCGGGGCTCCCCGAGGATCCTGGATCACAACGTATCCGGGCATGTCCTGGTTGCCGGTGCCCAGGCCGTAGGTCATCCACGAACCGACCGACGGGCTGCCGGGAAACTGGCTGCCGGTGGTCACGTGCAGCGTCGAGGGCCCGTGGTTCTGGTTGTCGGTCTTGATGCCGTGAATGAACGCCAGGCGGTCGGAGTGTTCCCGGAGGTGAGGAAACAGCTCGGAGAAATGGTGGCCGCACTCGCCGTGCTGCTTGAACTTGAAGGGGCTGCCGACGATCGCGTGAGGAAAGGTGAGTCGCCCCTGGAGTTCGCCGGTGAGGTTGGGGATGCGGTTGAGCGGCTTGCCGTGGAGCGTGTTGAGCAGTGGCTTGTATTCGAAGGAATCGACCTGGCTCACGCCCCCCTGCATGAACAGGAAAATGCAGTGCTTGGCGTGACGCGGCATGTGAGGCGCCTGGCCGGCCAGCGGGTTGGACAGTTTTCCATCACTGCGAGCCTCGTCGGCCGCCAACCCGGCCAGGGCCAGCGTGCCCAGCCCGTTCCACGATCGCGACAGGAAATCGCGACGCGAGGCGAACGAACGGCCGGCTGTTGATTGGTCTTGCATGGTGAGATGTCAGTCGATGTAGATGAATTCGTTGCTGTTGAGAAGCACGCGGCAAAGGCCGACCAGGGGGTCGGAACTGGCCGACTTGAGGAACCGGCCGAGACGCGCAGCTTCGTCGGTCGACGGGTGCCGGCCGTAGGCGACCTGGAAGGCGAAATCGACTTGTGCGGCCCTGTCGTCTCCGGCCTGCTTGCGGATCCGCCTGGCGAAGTGGCGGGCCTCCTGGTTGACGAATCGCCCGTTGTACATCGCCAGGGCCTGCAGCGGCGTGATCGAGGCGCGGCGCTTGGGGCGAGATTGTTCGCAGACCAAAGCATCGAACGCCTGCATGAAGGGCATGCTCAGCGACCTTTGCTGGTAGATGTAGATGCTCCGTTTGCGGCTCCGGTGGTCGTCGTGAGTGAACCACTTGCTGGAGTTCCATTTCACTCGTTCACCGACGTCGTCGGGGAGCATCGGAAAGATGGGCAGACCGTAGTGTTCGGGGTTCAAACGCCCGCTGGCGGCCAGCACGCTGTCTCGGACAGCCTCGGCCTCGAGGCGACGCCGACGGAAACGCCACAACAGGCGGTTGCTCGGGTCGGTGCGGTCCGCCCGAAGATTGTCGACGAGCGAACCCTGGCGAAAGGTGGCCGAGAGCACCATCAGGCGGTGCATTCTCTTCAGGCTCCATCCACCGTCGGTGAAGTGACGCGCCAACCAGTCGATCAACTTCTCGTGGCTGGGGCCGACCTTCAGCGTGCCGAAGTCACTGGGCGTGGCGACGATTCCCTGGCCAAAATGCCAGTGCCACAGTCGGTTGACCATCACACGGGCTGTCAGGGGGTTGTCCTTGCTGGCGATCCACTTGGCCAGGGCCATCCGGCGGCTGCGGGTCGGCCAGCGTTTGAAGGGATCGAGGCGGATGGTGGCTGGCTTCTGGTGGCCGGTGATAGCACTGAGGAAACCCGGTTCGACGACCTCCCCGGGGTTGTTGTATTCGCCACGCAGCATCACTCGCGATGTGGGGACGCCCGGCTCGTAGGGCGGGCCGAAGGCGTGTCGCAGCGACATCGCCACCGGCTGGAGTCGTTTGATGTCGCCGGGGATTGCTCGTTGCCGGATCGAGAGCATGCGGTAGCGATGTCTTTCGTCATCGGTGATCTGGGTCGCCAAGGGATCATTGATGAGAGCGGCCAGGGACTGGGACTTGCGGGCCGACGGGTAGACGGCGGTGCTGAGAAACTGCCCTGCCCCACCGATCTCCAGTCCGTAACCCTCGCCCTGGTGAGTAGCGGAAAAGACCGTGACGATCGTCCCCCGCTGGTCGGCGAGGAATCCTGCTCGTTTGAGATCGCTCTTGAGGAACGATCCCTTGAAGAGCACGGCGGCGGCTTTTCGTTTGCCGAGGGTCGAGAGACGTGGCTGGAGTGCCTGCGACGACTGCGACAGGGTCAGCCCGGCGACGCGGTCGATCCAGCGGGCAACCGACGAGTCGGTCTTGGGATTGGGCGTGGCGGGGTCGGCATCGAGGTCGGCGGCGTCGAGCCAGAGACGGAGGCCCTTGGCGGGTGGAGATGCATCGGCCGGGCCGGCCGAGTCGTACTTGTGACGGATCCAGACGTGCAACCGAGATCGTTCCGCGTCGCTCAGCGAATGGTCGTAGACCAGGATGTCACCGAATCCGCCCTCGTGGCCGGCCTTCAGCGGATTGCCGCTGCCGTTGGTGTGCTGGCCGAGGGTGATGTGCGTGGGGCCGGTGAGGTCGCCGAACCAGTGCCCCTGGTTGCTGCCCGAGAGAGAATCGACACGCTTGGCCGCCCGGTTGTCGGTCTCGAAACGCCAGTTGGATCCGTTGGAACTGACGAGGACCGTGTGCCGGTTGCCGTCGGAGACCGGGGTGCTGTCGAAGAAGTAGTTGTTGCCCAGGTTGCTGCCCATCGACTGCAGGGCAAAACCGGCCGGGGAGACGATTCGCTTGCCCAGAGTCTTGGTCAATTCCGCAAGTTCGTGTTTGACCGTTTCGGTCTCTTTCTGCAGTGCGGCCAGCGTCTGTTTGGCCCAGGTGTCTTCGCCCTTGCGATAGAACTTCGCCGGCAATGCTCCGCCGATCTGGAACCCGTCGCCCCTGAGGGGAGGTGGGATGGCGACCGTCGCGAAGAAGGCCTTCATCCGGTAGAAGTCCTCGGTCGGGATCGGGTCATGCTTGTGGTCGTGGCACTTCGCACAGCCGACAGTCAGGCCAAGGAAGACGGAGCCGACGGTTGCGGTGATCTCGCTGAGCATCTCGTGTCGGGTCTCGTCGCCTCGCGGCTCGGTGAACGGAGCCAGTCTCAGAAAGGTCATGGCCACGACACGTTCGGGTTGCGGCAGCGGCAGTTCACCTGCCCCGAGCACCTCGGCGAACTCGTCTCCTGCAAGTTGCTCCCTGATGAACAGGTCGTAGGCCTTGTCCCGGTTGAGGCTGTCGATGACGTAGTCCCGGTACCGCCATGCATGGGGCAGGTCGGGATCACCCTCGTAGCCGGCCGTGTCGGCGTAACGGGCCACGTCGAGCCAGAAGCGGGCCCACCGTTCGCCGTGTCGCGGGTCCTTCAGCAGGCGATCGACCACGGTTTCGTAGGCTCGAGGCGACTTGTCGTCGAGGAACGCCTGTCGCTCGGCGGGACTGGGCGGCAAGCCGATGAGGTCGAAGTAGACGCGGCGAAGCAGGATCTCCCGCGATGCCGCCGCGGCCGGTGCCAAGCGGTTGGATTCGAGCCGCGCCAGGATGAAGCGGTCGATCGGGTTGCGGCACCACGAGTCGTTCGAGACGGCGGGGGGCTGCGGGTTGCCGACTGGCGTGTACGGCCAGTGTTTCTGGGCCACGAGGGGCTGTGCGAGGCCCAGCATGGCGAGAAGGAATGGGGCAAGCCGTGTCATCGGGTGGGCCGGCATCGTGTGGGACCAGGGGCCGCTGGGTGGCGTCAGACTACCGATACCCATTGTCTCTCGTAGAATGCGTTGAGATCAATCTGAGGTCCGAGTGGACCCGGGGATTCGTGGACAGCAGCGAGGAGAAGGGGATGCGCTACGGGGATTGTCGCTGGGTTGATATCGACGCCATGGACAAGGACGGTGTGGTCGTCGTGTGCCCGATCGCCGCACTGGAACAGCACGGGCACCATCTGCCACTGCTGACCGACACCTACCTGGCCACCGAGGTGGCCGAGCGCGTCGAGCAGGCGGTGCCCGACAAGGTGTTGCTGACGCCGACATTGTGGGTCGGAGCCTCAGATCATCATCTCGATTTTCCCGGCACGATTTCTTTGCCCAATTCGCTCTATGTCGAAGTGATCAAGAACGTGGTTCGGTGTTTCGTGCGGGCCGGGTTCCGACGGATCCTGTTGCTCAACGGTCACGGCGGCAACATCGCCCCGGGCACTGTGGCGATCACCGAACTGGCCAACGAGTGCGACGAGGTCGACGGGTTGTTGCTGGCGTTGTCGAGTTACTGGGAACTGGCCGGATTCAATTCCGAATCGACCTCGTTGGAAACGCCGATGGTTTCGCACGCCTGCGAATACGAGACGTCGATGATGCTGGTGGTCAACGGTGAGACGGTGCATGCCGACGAGGCGAGCGCGGGGGTGCCGGTCATCGACACGCCGTTCTACCATTCGGAACTTGGCGGTCGCGTGACTGTCGCCGGCCGGTTTCATCGTCTCAGCCCCACCGGGGCGATGGGGTCGCCGGAGTTGGCGACGGCCGAGAAGGGCGAGGAACTGCTGGGCCTGGGCGCGTCGGAAGTGGTGAAGTTCATCGAGGAGTTTCTGGGATGGGATCATCGGGTCGTCTTGAAACCCTGATCAGTGTGGGGTTGGTGCTTGGAGTGACCGGGATGGTGCTGGCAGCACCGCCGTTGCGGACCAGTGACGGTCTGTTCGACGCGTCGCAGCCGCGGACACTGGGCCTGGCGAAGTTGGAGCTGGAGGAGACGGTCCTCTACAAGGCGACCGCGCAGACATTTCGCTTCTGCCATCACCCGAACCTGGTCCGCCGCGGCGATCGAGTGCTGTGCATGTGGTCCAACGGTCGAGTCGGAGAGGATGAACCCGGGCAGAGAATCCTCTACTCCACCGCACATGTTGACCGCCTGGAAAAGTGGTCGCCCCCTCGAGAATTGGCCAACGATGCGACCGGCCGAGGTGCCTGTGTTGCGGCCGGCTGGCTGGTGAACGGTCCGACACTCATCGCATTCTACACCGTTACCGGGGGTACGAATTTCGATCCGCGTACTGCCTTGTGGGCGAGATCCTCGACGAATGGTGACACGTGGTCAGTTCCACAGCGCGTGATGCCGGGGTTCTACATTGCCGCTCCGGTGACCCTGGCCGACGGCAGCCTGCTACTGGCTGGTGAACACGTCGGTGATGCACGGGGATCCGGAAGAATGTCGCTCTATCGCACCCGGCAGCCGAATGGCCTGGGCGGGTGGGTCACGGCAAAGATTGCCCCCGGTGACCTGAAAGTGTTTGGTTACACCGAGCCGGCGCCGTATGTGCTAGGTGATGGCCGTGTTGTGTGTCCGTTCCGAAACTACAGCGGGACATTGTTTGCGAGCGAAAGTCGCGACGCCGGGCTGACATGGACCGCGCCGGAAAAGACCAATTTTCCGGATTCGCTGGCACGGCACGCCACCGGTCGTTTGCCCGACGGTCAGTATTTCCTGGTCAACAATTCGTCAGCGAAACGGCTCGACAGGTCAATTCTCACCATCGCGCTGAGTCGTGATGGACGGTTGTTTGATCGTGGGTTTGTCGTCAAGAACGAACCGGCAGCCAAAAGATTCGACGGCAAGCACAAGCTTGATGGATGGCAATATCCCCATGCCGTGGTTGTCGGAGAGACGTTGCTGATCGCCTATTCAGTGAACAAGGAAGACGTGCACCTGGCACGGATCCGGTTGCAGGCTCTGGGCCGAAAGAAGTAGAACGCCGATCAGCGGCCGGCACGCGCCTGGCACGAGAAAGGCGAACGAACGGGCTGGTTCAGGGGATTCAGTTCGCCCTCACGAGTAACAGAAAATGATGATACGGGTCCTTGTCATCGCGGCGTGGCTTGCCGGATGTGTCGCCGCTCCCGCTGCCGAGCCATCGAAGCTGGAAACGGAATTTCGGAAAACGGTGCGGCCGTTTCTGGCTCGTTTCTGCACGGGCTGTCATGGAAAGACCAAGCCGAAGGCGGACTTGTCTCTGGCGGGTTGGCAATCGCGGCAGGCCGTTGCTGCCGATGCCCAACGACTGGAGTTGGTCCTGGAGAAACTGGTTGCCAAGGCGATGCCACCGAAGAAGGCGGAGCCCCGCCCCAGTGATCTGCAGCGACAGGTGGTGATCGAGTGGATCAGGCGATTGCGGCGCGAGGAGGCCGATCGCAATGCCGGTGATCCCGGTTCGGTACTGCCGAGACGACTCAGTAACTCGGAATACGATTACACGATCCGCGACCTGACCGGTGTGGACATTCGCCCGACTCGCGAGTTTCCGCTGGATCCGGCCAACGAGGCCGGTTTCGACAACAGTGGCGAGTCGCTGGCCATGACCCCTGCGCTGTTGAACAAGTACCTGGCGGCCGCCCGCCACGTGGCTGACCACCTCGTGATGACCCACGACGGTGTGAGGTTTGCCCCACATCCGGTGGTCACCGACACCGATCGAGACCGGTACTGCGTTCAGCGAATCGTCGACTTCTACAGGCGTCAGCCGACAGATGTCGCCGTGTACCTGGAGGCCGCCTGGCGGTTTCGGCATCGGGGTCTGCTGGGACGAGCAAAGGAGACGATTGGCTCGGCTGCCCGGACGGCAGGAGTCAGTGAGAAGTACCTCGGGACGCTGCTCGGGTTGCTGTCGGATCCGAAGAACCCCGACGGCCCGGTTGAAGGGCCAACGGCCGAGCTGCGAAAGCGTTGGCGGGCGTTGCCGACACCGAGAAAGAGTGGGCCGAAGGTGGCCGAGAAGGGTTGCGCCGTGTTGGCGAAATGGATTGTCCAGGAGCGGCAGAAGTGGCAGGTTCCGGAATTCAAGATCGTAGTCGAGGTGATTCAGCGGGGATCACAGCCGGTGGTGCTGCTGAAAAACCGCACGATGGCGGCGAACCGGCTCAAGGGCAATCTTCCCGAAAACCCAGGCAAGGACCCGAAGGTGGCGGCCTTGCGGGAATCGGTGAAAACCTTCTGCGCGGTGATTCCCGACACGTTCTACGTTTCTGAACGTGGACGGGTGTTCCTCCCGAAGAAAGACCGCAACAAGGGTCGCCTGCTGAGCGCGGGTTTTCACCTGATGACCGGTTACTTTCGTGACGACATCCCGCTGTACGAGCTGGTGCTCGATGAGCAGGGACGTGCCGAACTGGATCGACTCTGGAGTGAACTGAATTTCATCACGCTGGCACCAGTCCGCCAGTTCCGCGATTACGTCTTTTATGAGCGAGCGGAGACACGGTTCATTGAGCCCAAGGAATTTGACTTCGCGCGTTCGGAGGACAAGGACCTGACGTCCCCGGCCAAGATGAAGCGTCTCACTGATCTGTACATCTCCGTCGCAGAAACCCGCAAGGCGCCGCCATTGGAATTGCGGGAGATCAGGCACCATTTTGCGGCGATGTCCAAGACGATCCGGAAGTTGGAGTCGACACGTCTGGCGGCCGAGCCAAAACAGTTGCAATCGCTACTGCGACTGGCAGCTCGGGCCTATCGCCGACCGTTGCAGTCGGTCGAGCGAGAAGAGTTGCTCGCCTTCTATCGGGAATTGAGGGCCCGTCATGAACTTGCACACGAGCCGGCTGTGCGAGATGTGGTGGTCGCCTTGCTTGTCTCGCCCCTGTTCTCCTACCGCGTGGTGCGGCCCGAACCCGGGCGGACGACCCACCGCCTGGATGGTTACGAGTTGGCGAGCCGGCTGAGTTATTTCCTTTGGTCGAGTCTTCCTGATCGCGAGTTGTTGCAGTTGGCGGGCTCGAACCGGCTGGCGCGGCCGGACGTCCTGAAACAGCAAGTCAACCGCATGCTGGCGGACCCGCGTTCGGCGGCCCTGGCGGCGGAGTTTCTCGGCCAGTGGCTTGGAGTGCGCCAGTTCCAGCAATTCAACGGGGTCGATCGGAAACGGTTCCCCTCCTTCACGAGGGAATTGCGACAGTCGATGTACGAGGAACCGTTGCGGTATTTCAGCGACCTGTTGAGGCGGAACGGGTCAGTCGTGTCGCTGATCTCAGGTCGGCACGCGATTGTGAACGCCAGTCTCGCCAGGCATTACGGTCTGCCGATCCCGGACGCTGTGCCTTCGGGTGACTGGTTTCGTGTCGAAAAGGCCTCCGGACACGGTCGCGGTGGCTTGTTGCCGATGGGAGTGTTTTTGACCAGCAACTCGTCCGGGTTGCGGACCAGTCCGGTTCGCAGGGGTTACTGGGTTGTCCATCGTCTGCTGGGTGAGCATATTCCCCCGCCCCCCCCGAAGGTCCCCGATCTGCCTGCCGATGAAACGGATCTCGGTGATGTGACGTTACGGCAGTTGCTTGTCAAGCATCGAAAGTTGGCCGCCTGTGCCGTGTGTCACGCCCGTTTCGATGCATACGGGCTGGTCTTCGAAGGCTATGGACCCGTTGGTCGGCGACGGAAAGTCGATGGTGGCGGTCGGACTGTTGACGTTCGCGCTGAATTTCCTGACGGAAGCCGGGGAGCGGGATTGCCAGGCCTGCGACGACACCTGGTCGAAAATCGCCGCGGACAGTTTGTCGACAACATCGTTCGCCGCCTGTTTGCCTACGCCCTTGGCCGTCGGCTGATGTTATCGGATCGCCGGGGAATTGAGCGGATGACGCGATCGCTGGAAAAAGACGGGTTTCGTGTGCGAGGACTTATCGAGGAGATTGTCTTGAGCCGGCAGTTTCTCGAGAAGCGAGATCGAGACTTTCAGGTCGCGCGATGAGGTGCGGGTGATCGCCTCGAGCGGCTTACTGCCCCGGATTGCCGCTGCTGCACAAAGCGACTGTGCTATAGTACTCGCCGAGCCGGAAAGACTTGCCGGAGCCGATAGCCGATGACTGTCGAGACGACCCGTTCACATCGACGTGCCTTTCTTCGCGGTGCCGGTGTGACGATGGCACTGCCATGGCTTGAGTCAATTCCCACGCTCGGGGCTCCGGCCAGCCAGTCGGGGAGCATGTACCCGAAGCGGTTTGCTGTGCTGTTCATGGCCAACGGTGTGAACCCCGATCACTGGTGGGGGCGTGAAACCGAGTCGGGGCTGGAGTTGGGCAAGAGCCTGAAGCCTCTGGACCCGATTCGCAAAAAGGTCAATGTCATCCACGGGCTGTTCAACAAGAACGCGACCGGCGTGGGCGTTCATCCCGGCCAGACCGGCAATATTCTCTCCGGCGTCTCGTTGCAGAAAGGCGCGGTGATTCGGGGCGGGGTCAGCGTTGACCAGGAGGTGGCGCGGCGGTTCGAAGATCAGACAATTCAGACGAGCCTCGTGCTGGGATGTGAACAGCCCATCACCGGATACCACGAGACCAATTTCTCGATGTGCTACAGCTCGCACATTTCATGGCGTGACGTGACCGCGCCGGTGCCGATGGAGGTCTACCCCTCGCTGGCTTTCGACAGCCTGTTCGACAACCGGGGCAGTCGGCGAACGCAGAGTATCCTGGATCGGGTAGGCTCCCAGGCGTCCGGTTTGAGACGGCGGGCCAGTTACACCGACCGCGCGAAACTCGACGAGTACCTGACCAGCGTGCGAGAGATCGAGCGTCGAATTGAACGGGTTCGAAAGCTCAAGGACCGTGCCGACGAGAATGCCGGCAAGGCGAACAGGCCGGTGGTGGCGATGCCTCGCCCGGACGACGGCCTGCCGGAGGACATCCGGGAGCACATGAGATTGATGTGTGATGTGATCGCGCTGGCGTTCCAGACCGACAAGACCCGGGTGGCGACACTGCTTTTGTGTCGCGACATTTCGGGGTTGTTCTATCCGTTCCTGGACGTGAGACGAAACCACCACACCTCATCGCACTACGATCAAACCGAAGCTTACGAGCGGGTTTCGCGGTACTACTGCAGCCAATTGGCCTACCTGGCCAAGAAACTTGACGCGATGCCCGAAGGAGACGGCACGGTGCTGGATCATTCGTGCCTGTTGTTCATCAACAACATGTGGTCGGGCAAGGCGCACGATTCGAACAAGGTGCCGTTGATCCAGGTCGGTGGTCTCGATGGGGCGATCCGGACGGGTCGGGCCCTGGACTACATGGAAAAAGGTGACGAGAACCGGAAGCTCTGCAGCCTGTACCTCTCGATCATGGACGGCCTGGGCGTGAAGCTGCCTCGCTTCGGCGACGCCGACTCGCGACTGGCCGGATTCTAGGGCAGCCGTCGGGACGCGACGACAGGCCCGCGTGTCCTTGGGACCTTTCATCCAAACGCCCATGTCCGACAGGCCCGACTCTTTCCCGCGGATCATGCTGGCTTCGACCGATCCGGACCTTCCCGACGATCTTCCGGTCGGCGTTGACAAGTACCGTGAGTTCCAGTCCATCGCCCGAGGTGCGAAGGCCGAGTTGCGGGCGTGTTGGGACACGATCATGGGCCGCCGCGTCGCCATGAAGACGCTGTTGCCCGAGTGGCAGGACGACCCGGACGAACGTCGGCGGTTTCTCCGCGAGGCACGCGTCACCGCTCAACTGCAGCATCCCAACACCGTTCCGGTCTACGAGATCGGTCGGCACGAGGACGGCTGGCTGTTCTTCACGATGAAGTGCATTGCCGGCGAGGACCTGTTCAAGGTGCTGCAGCGACTGAGCTGGGACGACAAGGTGACCGTCTCGAGGTTTCCGACCGGCCGACGGGTCGATGTCGCTGTGCAGGCCTGCCAGGCCTGTGCGTATGCCCATGCGCACGGTGTCGTACATCGGGACCTGAAACCGGAAAATATCTGGGTGGGAGAATTCGGTGAGGTGATTGTGCTCGACTGGGGGGTGTCCAAGGTCTGGGGTGTCACCGACCCGGTCGTCGACGGCCTGGGCACGCCCGTGCTCGACGCCGATCTCGACCAGGAACTCTCTCCGCTGACCCGTGTCGGACAGCGGCCCGGGACGCCGCTGTACATGTCTCCCGAACAGGTCCTGGGAAAACACTCGATCGACGAGCGATCCGACGTGTTCAGCATGGGGGTGGTCCTTTACGAGATGCTCGCTTTTCGGGAACCGTTTCGGGGTCGTACCGTCCGCCAGACGTTCGAGAACATCCTGCACGACGAACCGCAGCCACTTCGAGAAGCCGCTCCCGAGAGGGGCATTTCCGAGTCACTGGAAGCGATCGTGCTGAAGGCAATTGCCAAGGACCCGGCCGGACGACAGCAGTCGATGGTCGAGTTGATCGACGGGCTGGAATCGGTGCGTCGTGACCTGCCGCTGGATGGCCAGTAAGCTGTCCCCGGTGCGGCTTGACAACCGAACAGCGTGCGGGTGACATCCGTTGCGAATGCGCGATGAACCGAGTGGAGGACAAAGAGATGAGGGCCTGGAACTTTCGATTGAGTCGGCTGTTGGCGATGTTGCTGCTGGCTGGGGTCGTCGCCGGACCGTCACTTGCAGATGAAGCGGACAGGAAGCGGCCCAACGTGCTCTTTCTTGTCTGCGACGATCTGAATTGCGACATGGGCTGCTACGCTCATCCGCAGGTCAAGACTCCACACATCGACCGGTTGGCGCGGCGGGGCGTGCTGTTCTCGAGCGCGTTCTGCCAGTTCCCGCTTTGCGGGCCGAGTCGGGCGTCGTTCTTGACCGGGATGTACCCCGACCAGACGCTGGTCCGTCGCAATGCGATCTACATTCGCGAGCACATCCCCAACGTGGTGACGATGCCGCAGATGTTCCGCCGCAACGGCTATTTTGCGACGCGAATCGGAAAGATGTACCACTACAACGTCCCGAAGCACATCGGGACCAGCGGGCACGACGACCCCTACTCGTGGAACCAGACGTTCAATCCTCGCGGGCGAGATGTCGACGAGGAAGCCAAGATCTTCAGCCTGCGAAAAGGTCAGTTCGGCGGAACACTCAGTTGGTTGGCAGCCGAGGGGACCGACGAGGAACAGACTGACGGAATTGCGGCGACGTTGGCTGTCGATTGTTTGAAGGCTCACGCGAAGACCGGCAAGCCGTTCTTCCTGGCCGTCGGTCTCTATCGGCCGCACACGCCTTACGTGGCACCGAAGAAGTACTTCGAAATGTATCCCGTGGCATCCATCAGGATTCCGGAGGTGCCCAAGGGGTACTTTGACACGCTTCCTGCTGCTGCTCGTCAGACAATTCTCAGGAAGCGTGACCAGGTCAACTTGCCCGAAAAGCTGGCTCGCGAGGCAATCCAGGCCTATTACGCCTCGATCACATTTGCCGACGCACAGATAGGCAGGATCCTCGACGCCCTGGAACAGACCGGACTCGACAAGAACACAGTCGTGCTGTTCACCTCCGATCACGGGTACCACATGGGCGAACACGGTCACTATCAGAAAACGACGCTGTTCGAGAATTCCGACCGTGTTCCGTTGGTGATCGCCGGGCCCGGTGTGACGGCACGGGGCCAAACGCACAAGCAGCCCGTCGAGATGGTCGATTTCTATCGAACGCTGGCCGACCTGTGCGGGATCGAAGCTCCCGGTACCGTCACCGGTCTCAGCCTGGCCCCGGCCCTTGTCGACACCTCGAAGGCAATCCGGTCATCGGCTTTGACGCAGTACTCGTCCGGCTACAGCCTGAGAACCGCGCGGTACCGTTACACCGAATGGGGCCGGGATGGTGCGGGTGGTGCCGAGTTGTACGACCGCGACAAAGATCCTGAAGAACTCGTCAATCTGGCCGGCAAGGGCGAACTCAAGTCGACCCGGCAGAAATTGTCGGCCCTGTTACGGAAGCGTGTGATCGCAGCACGGCAGAAACCCAAGGGGTTGACACAGATCCAGTTCAAGAACCGACGGCGGGTACGATAAGACGACCGGTGCGGAGCCAGTCGATGCTCCCGGCGGCCGTGGTGATCTGGCCCGTGGCGATTCGCGGCGAAGACCTGCCCGTTGTACCGGAAGGGTTTCGGGTCGAGCTGGTTACTGGTGTGCGATCCGGACCGGGGGCAACTGAGTGGCGAGGCCAGCCTTGGTCCGCTTCAGTTCCTTGATCGTGTTGCGACGGAATCGAGAGAGCCGGCCGGATTGAGCCGGGTCGAGAGCGAGGTTGCTGAGTTCGTCCGGATCCGCGATCAGGTCGTAGAGTTCCTCGATCTGGTTGTCTTCCATTGTGCGGATGTACTTGTAGCGGCCCTTGGCCAGAGAGACCCACCAGGGCACGCCCCCGCTGTCGAGTTTCGACGAGTTGGGTGGAATCGTGTCGGTGTCGTCGCCGTATTTTCGCTGCGTGTAGATGGTCAGCGTCGGATGGGACCATCGCGAACCAGGTTTCCGCAGCAGCTTGGACAGGTCGTGCCCGTGCATCTTCCATGGCAGGTCGATGTCAGCGAATTCGAAGAACGTTGGCACCAGGTCCACACCGGCTACCGGGTGCCGGCAGACCTCTCCCTCGGGGATCCTGCCGGGCATGCTGACGATCAGCGGCGAACGAATGGTCCCGTCGTAGGGCGCGATCTTGCGGCAGAATCCGTGCTGCCCCCAGCCGAAACCCTGGTCCGCAGTGAACACGACCAGCGTGTTCTCGTACTGGCCGGTGGCCTTGAGCGTCTCGATCAAGGTGCCGACTGACTCGTCCAGGGCCCGCACGCCCTGGTGGTACTGTCGAACCCAGTCGGTCAGCGTGTTGCCGTGGATCCCCATGGTGCCTTCGACCGTCTGACCTCCGAATCGTCCGCCCTTCAGTTCGGGGCGACCGTTCTTGTCCTTCACCCAGTACTCGATCTTCTGCATGTAATCGGGCTTTCCGGGCCGAGGCGGAAAGATGTCCCTGGGAGTGGGTACGCGGATGCCGGGATAGATCTCCAGGTGTCGCTTGGCGGGTGTGAAGGGGCCGTGGACGGCGCCGTAACACAACCACAGGTACCAGGGTTTGTCCGCCTCGCGGTGATCACCCCGGATGTAGTCGACGGCCCAGTTGGTGTAGTTGTCGGTCGAATAGCCCTTGGTGAGCTTCGCCTTGCCCCCGTTGGTCTCGATCAACTGGTCGTAGAAGTAGTTGCCCGAGTTGTCCGGGTGCCGGGGACGGTTCCAGACCACCTGGTAGTCCCAATCGCGACCGAACCCGGTGTCGGTGCCGGTGTGCCACTTGCCGATCTGGGCAGTCTGGTAACCGTTCTCCCGGAAGACCGAGGGCCAGAACGGGGCCTGTTTGGGGTCGTAGGTGCTGCCCGGGTACTTGCCCTCCATCCTCAGCGACTTGACACCGTAGGGATGGTGTCCGGTGAGCATCGCAGCCCGCGACGGAAGACACCAGGTGCCGATGTAGGCATGGGTGAATCGGACCCCCCGCTTGGCCAGCATGTCGATGTTGGGCGTATTGACGAACTTGTACGCCTCGGGGTAACAACTGACCGTTCGGTGCGATTGGTCATCGGTGTAGATGAACAGGATGTTCGGACGATCCTTGGCCATTGCTTCCGGAATCGCCGCGCAGGCCATTCCGATCAGGCAAACAGTGACGAGGCGTTGCATCAGGCTCCCTTGGGTTTGCCCCAGTGGTCGCGATACGGGCGTGCCATCAGCTTGTCGGCTTCGGGATCGCCGAGCACCCGCTCGGCGTCGGGGTCGAAGCGGAATGAGCGACCCAGCCGGGTGGCGACGTTGCCCAGGTGACACAGCGACGTGGTCAGATGTCCAAGTTCGATGTCGCCGTTGGGCGTCTGGCCGGTCCGGACGCAATGCAGGAAGTTCTTGATGTGCTTCTGGGCGTTCTGCGCCTCGGGGACGACCTTCACTTCGATCCGCCGGTTCCGCTCACCATAGACGGCAATCTTGCCGCGGCGACTGAGGAACATCTGCCCCTTGGTGCCGTAGAACTCGGCGCCACTGTCGACGTTGTGAGGGTAGTTGGTTGACCAGAGCCGCTGTTCGTACATCAGGATCTTCTGATCACCGGTCGCACCGCTGCCGGGGTACTGGAATGTGACCTGCTGGGTGTCGGGGAACTGCTGGTCGTCGTCGAAGAAGAACTTGCCACCCGCGGCCGAAACCAGTGATGGATGGGTCTCGACACCCAGCCCCCAACGTGCGTAGTCGATGTCGTGAACTCCGTCGTTGCCCATGTCTCCGGTGCCGAAGTGATACCACCAGTGCCAGCCCGAGGGTGTCCGGTTGGCCTGGTAGGGGATGAACTCGGCCGGACCGACCCAGTTGTCGTAGTCCAGAGTTGCCGGCGGGGTGCCCGGCTTGCCTTTGCCGATGTTGCCCCGCCGCTGAATATTCCAGGCCTTGCAGACCTTGACGTCACCGATGATCCCGTCGCGGAGCAGTTTGACCGCGTCGATCATCATCGTGGTGCTGCGGACCTGGGTTCCGTGTTGGACGACCCGTTTGTTGCGTCGTGCCGATTCGACCAGCAGTCGCCCTTCGCGGACGTTGTGCGAACACGGTTTCTCGACGTAGACGTGCTTTCCGGCCTCGCAGGCCAGGATGGCTGCCGGGGAGTGCCAATGGTCGGGCGTGGCGACGATCACCGCGTCCAGCTTGTCGTCGGCCAGGACCTTGCGGATGTCGTTGCTGACCCTGACACGGTCACGGGCCAGTTTCTGGCCTTTCTGCAGTCGAGCGGTATCGACGTCGCAGACCCAGGACAGGGTGACTCCGGGGTTGGACTGAAAGACCCCCGCCAGGTAGGACCCTCGCCCACCGCAGCCAATCAAGGCAACGTTGACCGGCTTGTTGGCATCTGCTGCGCCGGCGTGGTGAACGAATGAAGCCAGAGGCAGAGACGCAGCCGCGGTCGACTGCAGGAATGTCCGGCGGGTGGGTGGTGTCATGGCCGGTGCTCCTGTGTGGAACGTGGTTGTATGCGTTTGCAATGAACGGATTCTACGACGTGCGAGTCCGGAATGTCACGGCGCTGTCACCGCGTTGTCCGGGACGACTGTCAACGCTCCGGCGTCGGGGAGTGATCGAGATGACGGTCGAGGAAACGGTCGGCGAGGTCCCGGGAGGCGGCGGGAAACGAGTGCCCGATGTCGGGATAGGCGGCCTGGAGCCGATCGCGAGCAGCGTACAGTCCATAAACCGGCCTGGCGGCATCGATGCTGTCCAGGACACCGGTGTAATCGAAATCGCGGTCCCCCTGGGCCGCGATTGCCAGGAAAGGCCTGGGAGCAAATGTGCCGATGATCTCGGGAAAATCGAAAGGCAGACGGTCGGCATTGTTCCGGAACCGTGTGCGGATCCGAGGCATGTAGCGGGGACCGGTCCAGGATGGAACGTCGTCCTTGTGAAAACGGGTGAAACCACAATTGGAGATGATCACCCGCAGGCGAGGCTCGAACGCAGCGGTGAACATCGCGTTGTGACCGCCCAGCGAATGGCCGATCACGCCAATTCGATCGGGATCGACCTCATCGAGGGATGTCAACAGATCGACGGCTCGGATGTTGTCCCAGATCGCCTTCATCGTCCCGCTGGCGTATCCGTGGCGAGCCGCGAAATCGTAAGTCGATTCTCCGAATCCGGGATAATCCGCAGCCAGCGTCACGTAGCCTCGCCGGGCCAGATGGACTGCGTGGGCCAGTCCTGGGTTGCCGGACAGTCCGGCGGCTTCCAGCTTGCCGACACGGTTGGTCTGTTGCAGGCAGAGAACGGCCGGGTGACGGCCGGTGACGGGGGTCTTTGCCGGGAGGAACAGATAGGCGGCCACTCGCCCGGTCCGATCACTGCGGAAAGTGAGCTTGCGGCGGGTGATGACGCCCAGTCGGACTGTTTCAGTGGTCCGCACGTCCAGTGAGACGCGAGATGAACGATCAGGGAGTTTTCCCATGACCTGCTGCAGGCCATCCAGGACATGTCGACGGCGTATCTGCCAATCACGTTGTGACCGGACGCGCCGCAGCACTCCGGCGTTGTCCCGGACGACCATCAGGTTCTGGTGTTGGCGATAAACAGCCTGCGGTTCGGGGGTGGTCGTGTGCGGGAGTGTTGAAGTGGCCTGGCCCAGGGCGGTGGACGGTAACAGCAGGCAGGCTGTGATGAGGTTGTGGCGCATGGGGTGGGGCTTCCCTGGGAGCGCCATCCTAGGTGACCGGGCTGATGAAAACAGCACTTTCGGGTCGGTGGCCCGCCGGGGCGGGCAAGGTCTATCATGGGACCGGTTTTCCCGACGCGTGTCCCGTGAAGGGCCGCTGTAGTATTCGGAGCGTTTGTTGAGATGACGTTGCACCCGGAATCACGCCGACTGCTGGACGAACTCGAGCAGTTGGCTCTTCCACCGATCGAGACACAGACGCTCGAAGCGGCCCGCAAACGGCTGTTGCCGCCGGAGGGCCCGTTGGAGACGGTGGCGCAGGTTGTTGACGAGCAGTTCGAGGGGCCCGACGGTCCGGTGCGGGTCCGCCGGTATCATCCGCTGAACGAAATCGACGGATCCCGCCATTTGCTGGTCTTCTATCACGGTGGTGGATGGGTGATCGGCAGTATCGAGACACACGAGGATCTGTGCCGGCAACTTGCCAACGCCTGCAACGCCGTCGTGGTCTCGGTCGATTACCGTCTCGCGCCAGAATCGCCCTTCCCCGCGGCCGTTGATGACTGCGTCGCCGGGTTGGAGTGGGCCGTGGGATGTCGCGAGACCTGGGGTGTGACCGGGATCACCGGCGTGGCCGGGGACAGTGCCGGAGGCAATCTTGCTGCAGTGGTGGCACTGCAGGCTCTTGGCCGTGGGACGCCACGGGTCGACTGCCAGGTCCTGCTCTATCCGGTCACCGACTGCAACCTGGACACTCGATCCTGCCTGGACTTCGCCGAAGGCTACGGGCTCACACGCGAGGCCATGGCGTGGTTCTGGCAGCAGTACATGGGCGGACAGGATGCAGCCCAACCGCTGGCGTCGCCGTTGCGGGCCGAGTCGTTGGCAGGCTTGCCGCCGGCCTACGTTGTCACGGCCGAATACGACACGCTGCGCGACGAAGGAGACGCGTACGCGAGGCGGCTGGAGGAGGCCGGTGTGAGCGTGACGTGGGAATGCGTTTCCGGCATGCTGCACGGGTTCCTGATGCACCGTGACCGGTTCGACGAAGTCGACCAGGTGATCGGCCGCATCGGAGATCAGGTGCAAGGTCTGGCCGGCTGATTGCTTACCGGGTTTCGGGAGCTCGCAGGTACTCGAGTCGCCGCGCGACCTGTCCCGCCGAAAACCGAGGCTGCAGATTCGCGACGTCGATCTTCAGGCTGCGATGGTCTCGAAGGTAGACGATCGTGTTCAGTGTCAACAACGCTTCGGCTTCGGTGGCAACGGTGTTCAGGACATCGAACAGCGCCGACCGCGGGTCGCCTTCACCAAGTACGCCCAGGCACTCGGCCGCCCGCAACCGCACCATCGGATGAGGGTCATCCAGCCGGTTGGTGATTGCGGGGACAAGCGGTCGGGCCGATGGTCCGATCGCGCTAGCGGCCAGGCAGGCCCAGTAGCGGTGCCAGGGGTTCTTTGATGCGAGATGGACCTTGAGGCTTGGCAGCGCGGAGGCGGCCGGGTCCAGGGCAAGGTCGGCGATCCGGTGCAGGACCTTCATCTCGTCGTGGTGACGTGTGCCGAAGCCGATGGGGTCGTCGAGGATCTGGCTCACCTGGTGACTTTCCGGATAGAGACTCAGGTCGTTGATCGCCAGCTGCTTGTCCCGGAGCCGGCGACGGAGGTCAAGCAGGGTCTTCCTGTGAGCGGGGTCAGCCGACAGGTTGTGGACCTGATGAGGGTCGTTGTCGATATCGAATAGTTGCTCGGCTGGACGCGGGCGGAAGAACTGTTGCTGGGCAGCGTTGAGTTTTCCGGCCCTGTGCAGTTGCCGCCACTCCTTGAAGGCGAGCATGCGGTAACGGTAGTTGTTCTGCAGCCCGTCGGGATAGAAGCCCTGGTAGTTGCGGATGTAGGCGTAGCGGCCCTTGCGAAGAGTTCGCACGTGGTCGTATTTCTCGTCGAAACGGTCCGCGTGACCAAATGCCTCGTCTCGTGCAGCCAGGTCTTTGGCCGAAACGTCCGGACCGAGGAACGGGCGCCCGTCGACCCGTTTGTCGATGTCCAGGCCGGCCAGATGCAGGACGGTTGGGCCGAAGTCGATGAAGCTGACAAAACCACCCGGTCGAGTGTTCGGTTTGTGGTCGACCAGGTGGCGGAAGTTGGCTGGGATGCGGACCACCAGCGGCACATGCAGGCCGCTCTCGTAGGCATAACCCTTGCTGCGAGGCAGGACGCCGCCATGATCACCGAAGTAGAAGACGAAGGTGTCTTCGAGAAGTCCGTCGGTTGTCAGTTGTCGAAGCACACGCCCGATCTGCTGGTCGATGACTCCCATGCGATCGAAGTATCTCGCGTGCGTGTAGCGGAAGGTGGCGGTGTCGGGGTGATAGGGGGCCAGGGTGACTGCGTCGGGAGAGACGGTGGTCGGTGTGTCGAACTGCGCGCGGGGGAAGTGCAGAGAGCTCTCGTGTGATTGGCCGAAGGACTGCATGTGGAAGAAGGGCGTCTGTTTGTCCGGACGATTGCGCCAGCTGGCCTTGGGCGAGGATGCGTGCCAGAGACGTTTGATCGGGAACTGAAAGTTGTAGTCGGTCTTGCGGCGGTTGGTTGTGTAGTAGCCGTTCTGCTTGAGGACGCCCGACCATGGCAGTAGCCCGGGGGGCAGCGGGGCCTTCCGGATCTTGCGGTGATACTGGAAGCCGCCGCGAGGCGCGTAGATTGCTGTGGCGAGCGTTGAACGCGCAACCGAACAGACCGGGCTGCAGGAAAACGCGTGTTCGAAGACCAGCCCATTCCGGGCGAGCGACGCGATGTGCGGTGTTGTGCCGTGGCGGGCACCGTAGAGCCTGAGGTAATGAATCGAGTTGTCTTCGGAGACGAGGAACAGAAAATTCGGACGTGTGGCTGCTGTGGCCGTGGTGGTCGCCAGCAGCAGCGACACGAAGAGCATCGCGAAACGAGTCATGAGAAGTTCCGGCGAAGGGTGGTCGATGGCTCTGAGAGCAGGTCAGGTTGTCGGGGTGATCGCGACCCGGAGGTGAGCCTGCGAGTCGGCAGTCTCGACAGCCCGGTCGATGTCGGACAGTGGAAAGCTGGCGCCGACCAGAGACCGTGAGGCGGCATCAGTCGGAAGTTCGTCGAGAAAGGTGAGTGCCGCCTGGAGGTCGCGAGGACGATAATTGTGGAGTCCGGCGATTCGCAGCATTCGTCGTACGACGGCCTGCGGATCGAGTGAGATCGCCGGAGACTCGAATACGCTGCCCACCAGGATGGCCTGGCCACCGATCCGCAGCCAGTCGAGGGCGGATTCGATGGCCGATGACGCGCCCGTAACATCGATCGCGACATCCACGCCACGGCCGTCGGTAATGTCACCGATAATGTCGGGCAGTTCGGCCGGGGTGTCGCCGACCGCGGGGTTCAACAGCAGCGGCGTGCACCCCGCGATCGTGGCGGCCTGTTCGAGCCTGGACGAGTTGATGTCGGCGATGATGACTGCGGACGCGTCGTTATGCAGAGCGAATTCGCTGATCGTCAGGCCCAGTGAACCGGCGCCCAGTACCAGTAGCACGGAACCACCGATGGAGTCGGCCATGCCAACGGCTGCTACGGAGGTCGCCGTGCAACAGTTGACAGGAACGGCCTCGAGGTCGCTGAGGCCATCAGGAAGGCGAAAGATCGCGGTTCCGGGCAACAGCCGACAGTGAGACGCGAAGCCGCCCAGTGGCCCCTTCTGCTCGGGATCGGCGTGGCCGTACTTGACCAGCTGTTCGCATTTCTGGGGCAGGTCTCGCTGGCAGTAGAAACATGACCCGCACGAAACGGCGATCGACCAGGTAATACGATCGCCGGTGGCGAGTGGATCGCCTGACCAATCGGCGACGGACCCGCCGGTTTCCACGACCCGGCCAACGATCTCGTGACCGAGGACAGTGTGTTGTGGGCAGGGGCGCCGGCCGGCGATCGTGTGCAGGTCGCTGCCGCAAACTGCACAGGCGGTGATCTCGACAAGCACTTCGCCGGGGCCGGCCGGGAGCAACTCCATGCTGGTGATGGAAAACCCGTTGCCGGGACCATCGAACAGGGCTGCGGTGCAGTCGCGGATCATCCGGGTTGTCCGCCGCCGGGTGTCGGGACGGTCGTGAACAGGTTCATCAGGTCGGCGACCTCGGCAATTGCACCGAGCAGTCGTTCGATGTCGTTGTCATGGACGTTGCCGATCGTGCCGATGCGAAATGTGTCGGCCTGGGTGACCTTGCCGGGGTAGATCACGAAGCCTCGCTGTTTGAGCTGGCCGTAGAAGCTCGCGAAGTCGAACCCGGCGACGGGGTCGTGGAACGCCGTGATGATGGGGGACTGCAGTTCGGGGGCGAGCAGTGGGCGAAATCCGATCTTCTGCATGCCCGTGATCAAACGGTGTTGGTTGCGGGCGTAACGAACCGAACGAGCCGCGACGCCACCTTCGGAGTCGAGTTCTCGCAGTGCCTGCGCGAAGGCGAGCACCGTGTGCGTGGGGGAGGTGAATCGCCACTTGCCGTGGTGGGCCTCCATCTCGCTCCATTGGTGGTGCAGGTCCAGTGAAAGTGAGCGGGAATTCCCGGAACAGGCGTCCAATGCCTGTCGCCTGGCTACGACAAAGGAAAACCCGGGGACACCCTGGACGCACTTGTTGGCCGACGAGATGACGAAGTCGGCCGAGAGGCTGTCGAGTGTCATCGGGAGTCCGCCCAAAGACGACATGGCATCGACGATGAAAGACAGGCCGTGGTTGGCGACCACCTTCCCCAGCGATTCGATTGGATTGAGCATGCCACTTGTGGTTTCGCAGTGAACCGCGGCGACATGGGTTGTCTCGGGATGTTCGTTGAGCAACCGGTCAAGAGTTTCAGCCGAGGGGGGCTGGGTTTCGCCGAACTGGGCGTCGATGGTGGCAATCCCCAGTCGACGGGCAATCTCGAGCATCCTCGCTCCGTAGGCGCCGTTGTTGACGACCAGCAAGGTTCCGTCGGGAGGGACGGCGGTGCCGATGGTGGCTTCGACTCCGAATGTGCCGCTGCCCTGCATCAACACGGACGTGGCATCCGCGTCGCCTTCGAGCAACGCCACCAGCCTCTGGCGGATATCCTGCACGATGTCGTTGTAGTCGACATCCCAGGTCGAGAGATCCCGATTCATCGCCGCCCGCACGGTCGCGGTTGTACTCAGTGGCCCCGGGGTCAGCAGGATGTAATCGGAATCCATGGCCGTGTCCCGCGATTGGCCTCAGGCAGTGTGCTGGTCGAGCCAGTCGGGAAGTTCCGCAGCCGAGGACAGTACGTCGTCGGCTCCGGCGTCCAGCAGGACGCTGGCGGCTCGATCAACGGCTTGCTGCTGCTCGTCGTCGGCCAATTGGTTCCAGTCGGATTCGCACAATCCGACTTCGCTGCCCGTGGCGGTGATCCCGATGGTACGGACACCGGCGTTGGCCCCGGCCTGGATGTCGGGCACGGTGTCCCCGACCTTCAGTACCGCCTCAGGGGGGAACACGCCGAGTTCTTCCATGTTCCGAAAGATCATCCACGGGGCTGGTCGGCCGGCCGAAACCTCGTCGGCGCAGACGGTTGCATCGGGGTGATAACCCTGCCTCGCAGCCGCCGCGATCGTCGGGTCGGCGACCACCCGGGGGTAGCCGGTCGAGGACCCCACGGCGATTCCGCGGCTCTTGAGTTCCTCGAAGCACTCACAGGCACCCGGAATCAGGTCCGAGAGTCGCTCGGCCTGTTCGACCTGCAGCGGTGTGAAGGCCTGGTACAGTGCCTCGACGTCGTCCTCGACCCACTCGCGGCCCTGGGCCTGTCGCCACTGGACTGCGGTGTTTTCGAGCTCGAACAGGGACCGGATGTGGTCCTTCTTGTGCAGTCCCATCGGGCCGCGGATTTCCGCGTGGGTCAATTCAACACCGTGAGCACGGAGAGCCGCGTCAAAGGCATGCACGGGCGCCAGGCTGCCGTGGTCGACGGTGGTGCCGGCCCAGTCGAAAATCACCAGTCGAACGGGGGCCGTCGTGGAGCCGTGTGTGCGGGTGTCGTCGGTCATGTTGGTGCGAACATCGAGGGTTGGATGAGGCCGAGGAAGTGTTGGAGCGGGGGGGTGGCCAGGCCGGGTTGTTTGGCCTTGTCGTCCCGGGTCCGCAGTCGTACCGCGGGCTCACTGTAGGGAGTTTTTCGGAACTCGGCCACTTGTTTCTCGGTGAACGGGCCACCCTGCAGCGAGAGGCTCAACTGGGACGCGTCCGAGAGGCTGGCGTAGTAGTCGGCGTCAACGGCGCACAGAAACCTCTTGGCCGGGACGTGCAATCGGACCGGTTGGGTCACCGCGTCGACGAATCCCGCTTCGGTGTCGAGCCAGTCGGCGCCTGCCCGTTCGTGGATGTCATCGACGCCTCGCTCGGCACAGTCTTCGCCGAGGTCATGAATCAGGTGTCCGACATCGTGGAGCAGTGCCGAAACGACCTCGTGGGCCGGACTCTCCTGTTGCTCGGCCAAGTGAGCAGCCTGCAGTGCGTGTTCCAACTGCGTGACCGCTTCGCCACCGTAGAGTTCACCCCCCTGCTCCGCGAAGAGCGATGCCAGGTGGTCGATGAGGTTCGAGATTGGGGCAGGTGAGAGTTCTTCGGATGGCATGCTCACAAGTCCTGGTCATCGGTTGGTAAAGTGTCGGGGGGCAGCGTCGGTACGGCGGCCCGGTCGAGCAGCCGCTCATTGAGCCTCCAGTAGGCCACTGCGGTGGCGAGTGCGAACAGCGAGACGCCGGCGAGTCCCAGAAACGCGATGTGCCAACCGTAGTGTTCGGCGAGTACGCCGACTGCGTATCCCGAGAGAATGGCGCCGCCGTATCCGGCAGCGTCGCTGAGTCCGGACACAGTGCCACTGGCCTGCTTGCCACCGATGTCCAGGGCCATCACCCCCGAGAGGTAACTGTAAGGGCCCAGCAAGAAGAAGGAGACCAGCGACAGCAGGAGAACCGCGGCCAATGGGCGGCCGGCCAGGTCAACGGTGCCCAGCAGAACGAGTGCGACGGTCAATCCGCAGAGCGACGGAACCATGATGCGACCGTGACGGCCGGCGAAGCGGTCGGAGAGCACGCCGGCCAGCAGTGCCGAGATTGCACCGACAAGCGGAAAACTGAGACTGGCGGTGGCGGCCAGTCCGGGGGGCAACTGCGCCACCTCGTTGAGGTATGTCGGAGTCCAGAAGTTGAAGGTCTCGCGGATCAGGGTCAGACCGAAATTCGTCAGGCAGACTGTCCAGAACAGCGGGCTGCGGAACAGGGGGGCCAGTAGCTGTTTGAGTGGGACTTGTTGAGAGGTCTGGCCGTCCTCGCCGTAGAGGTTGGCCGGATTGGCCTGCGGTTCCTGGGCACCGACATGTGAGGGGGTCGGTTTGAGAAGTCGGACCAGGACAACACCGATCAGCAGGGACGTTCCGCCGGCGACCCAAAAGACCGATCTCCAGTCGTTGAGGTAGGAGAACATCGGCCGTGTTTCTCCCAGCCGGATGACTCCGCCCAGGTAAGCCCGTGCTGCCGCATCGCCGGCCAGGAAGCTGCACGACAGGAACGCCATGATGGTGGCATGCCGTGAGAGGGGGAACCACCGCGATGCGATGTTGACCAGCGCCACCCAGCCGCAGGATTGAAACAGTCGATTGACGGCCCAGATGGTGGCGAATACTCCGACGCCCGCCAGCGACCACAGGTTGCCCGAGACGGCGAAGATCGCAGTGCAAACGACCGAGGCGAACAGCCCGCCCAGGAACAGCGGTCGGCCGCCCAGGCGGTCCGACAGCAGCCCGTTGATGATCTTGCCGATCGCGTAGGTGGCGACGCCCGCCGAAGCGATCAGGCCCATCCCTTCCTTGTTCAGCCCGCGATCGGCGTACTCGGCCAACAGCAAGGGCGTGGCCACCGAGAGGTTCGACCGGCAGATGTAGTAGGCGGCGTAGCCGGAGAAGAGCGAGCCGCCGGTGATCCACTGCCACCGTCTGAGTGAGGAGGGGCTGCTCACGGAGAGCCTTGAACGGGGTGGAGGGGCGGATCTCAGGCGAGGAGTTCGTCCAGCACCCGGCCGTGCACGTCGGTCAGGCGAAAGTCGCGTCCGGCATGATGGTAGGTCAACTCTTCATGGTCGAAACCCATCAGGTGCAGCATCGTGGCGTGCAGGTCGTGGACATGCACGGGATTGTCGACCGCCCGGTAGCCGAAGTCGTCGGTCGTGCCGTAGGTCATTCCGCCGCGGATCCCGCCGCCGGCCAGCCACACGGTGTAGCCGTGGTGATTGTGATCCCGTCCGGTCGGCTTGCGTTTGGAGTCGAGAGGAATTTCCACGGCCGGCGTCCGCCCGAATTCTCCACCGCAGATGACAAGTGTCTCGTCCAGCAGCCCGCGCTGAGCCAGGTCGGTCAACAACGCGGCGATCGGGCCGTCGGCCTCGCGGCCGAGCTTGGCGTGCGCATCGGCGAGTCCTTCGTGCGAATCCCACGGTTGGACGTCGCCGTGGTAGCACTGCACGACGCGGACGCCGCGTTCGATCAGTCGACGGGCCATCAGCATCTGCCGCCCGTGGAGCTTGTCGGTGCCGTAGAGCTTGTGGATGGACTTTGGCTCATGGGAAATGTCCAGAACGTCGGTCGCTTCCAGTTGCATCCGGAAGGCCAGTTCGAACGACTCGATCCGAGCTTCCAGCAGCGCGTCCTCTCTGCGCTTCTGGCGATGGCGACGGTTGAGTTTTTCCAGCAGGTCCAGTTGGTGACGCTGGGCCTCCAGAGAGAGCTTCTTGTTGCGGATGTTGGCGACCAGGCTCTCGACCTCCTTCTTGCGAGTGTCGAGGTAGGTGCCCTGGTAGACGCCGGGAAGAAATGAGGATCTCCAGTTCGAGAAGTCGGCCACGGGCAGCCCGGGGCAGAGTGTGACGAAACCCGGCAGGTTCTGGTTCTCGGTCCCCAGTCCGTAGGTCAGCCAACTGCCGTAACTGGGCCGCGAGAGCCGTTCGTCACCGCAGTTCATCAGCCGCATGCTCTGCTCATGATTCGGTGTATTGGAGTGCATCGAGCGGATGACACAAAGACGATCGGCGTGACGTGAGGCGGTCTGTTCGAACACGGTGCTCGACCACAGGCCGGAGTCGCCGTATTGCCGAAAACGGAAAGGGGAGGCCAGGGCGACGCCGGTTTCGCGTTCGGTGGTCAAGTTGCCGATAGGGATCGGGCGTCCGCCATGACGATCCAGCATCGGCTTGGGGTCCCAGGTGTCGACCTGCGAGGGGCCGCCGTTGAGGTAGACGTGGATGATGTGCTTGGCACGGGGCCGGTGGTGTGACGCGCGCGGGGCGAGTGCGCTGGAGTCAGCGTCGAGGAGGCCGGGCAGAGCGAGCAGTCCGAGACCGGTGCCCAGCGAAGACAGTGCCTCGCGGCGCGAGCCGACCGGGGTCGAGAGAGGGTGGAATCCGGACAACTGCTGTTTCCTCAATCCACGAACATCATTTCGTTGGTCATCAACAGGACCTGGGCGTATTGGTCCCAGCCGCGGGCCGTGACGAATGCCGCACCGAGATCCTGTTCCTCGCTGGTGGGGTCTCGGCGAAGAGCCAGGCGATAGATGCGGTTGATTCGTGTGACCATGGCGGGGTCCTTCGATTCACTTCGACTGGCGAGGGCCTGGGCAGAGCGAGTGACGAAGTCGGAATTCAGCATGAACAGCGCCTGTTGGGGCACGGTGGTGATCTGCCGCCGTGCGATTGAACAATCGGGACTGGCGAAGTCGAAGTTCCGAACCACGTCCGGAATGTTCTGCCGCTCGACAATCGCGTAAATCGTCCGCCGATGATTTTCGGGCGAGGTGATCGATGTGGGTCGACCGAACATCGTCAAGTCGAGTTGTCCGGAAACTGACAGCAGCGTGTCGCGAAGTGACTCGAGATCGAGCCGCCGCCGGTTGGCTCGCCACAGGTAGCGGTTGGTGGGGTCGGTGGCCAGTTGTTCTGCGAACGGATTCATCTCGGGGACCAGCGAGGCCCGTTTCCAGGTCCGGGATGACACGATGAGCCGGTGAAGTGGCTTCAACTTCCAGCCACCACGGATCAGCCGATCGGCCAGAAAGTCCAGCAGGTCCATGTGAACGGGACGCTCGGCCTGGAGGCCGAAGTCGCTGGGGGTCTCGACCAGGGGTTCGCCGAAGTGGTGCATCCATGTCCGGTTGGCGAACACGCGTGCGGTGAGCGGATTGCGTGGAGATGTGACGGCCCGTGCCAGGTCACGGCGCCCGGAACCGTTGGGGAACGGCGGGGCCTTCGGGCCGGCAATCACCTCGAGGAATCTGCGTGGCACGGAGCGGCCGGGAAGTGTGGGATCGCCGCGTCTGAAGATCACCGGGGAATACAACTCGTCGGTATCCCGCAGCGTCATCGCACGCGCAGCCGCGTGCGGTGACTTGACGGCCAGGATGTCGAGTCCGCGGACCAATGCGCGATACTTGTCCTTGTCGGATCGGGACATGTAGTACCAGGTCTGTCGCAGGGGAAACCACGTCGGGCTTTGCTGTCCGATGAGTATCTTGCGGAGCGGATCGGTGCCTGGAAGCTTGTCGTCCGCGGCGGCAGCAATCAGCACGCTGGCGTAGATCTCGGTGACATCGTGGACCTGTTTGGGGGGCGAATTGGTCAGCGCGACCAACAGACGCCGGTCGACACCGGTTGTCCGCCAACCGGCCAGCAGAGGTGTCGAATCGGGAACCCGTGTGGTGTTCGGAGCACGCCGTGTCACCAGGTCGTGCCATGGTCCGAAAACGGTGTCGCCCGGCTTGGCGTGTTCGGCAACGTAACGTCGCCAGCGGTGAAGGATCTGGGGGCGAATCTGTTTGGGGATCAGTGAGAGGAAGAAGATGGCGGTTTCGTTGATGTCCGGCTCGGTGGTAGCGACCTTCAGCAGGTAACGGGCGGTACGCGAGCGGGCGGTGGCCATCAGGGACGTGTGCTGTTCGGAGAGCATCTTGCTGACTTCGGCCAGCTTCACCTGGTACTCGGTCTCGAATCCCTGGCCTTCCTCTTCGGGAGTCTCGATCCGCGGCCGTTTGACAGGTTCCTCGCTGCTGGCGAATACGCCGTAGAGCGAGTAGTAGTCGGCGGTGGGAATTGGATCGAACTTGTGGTCATGACACCGAGCACAGGCGACCGTCAGACCAAGCAGGCCACGTGTGACGACGTCGATCTGATCGTCGATGATGTCGTGACGGTTGCGGTCGAACATGCGGCCGAGGGTCAGGAAGCCCATGGCAGCCAATTCGGGCGCGTTGTCGGGCAGTCCGAGTTGGTCGGCGGCGAGTTGTTCGTGGATGAAACGGTCGAACGGCTTGTCGTGGTTGAACGAGCGGATGACGTAGTCACGATAGGTGTAGGCGAAGGGGCGAATTCGGTTGTCGCCGTACATCAGCACCCCGTCCTTGGTGTCGGCGTAACGAGCGACATCCAGCCAGTGACGTCCCCACCGCTCGCCATAGTGCGGAGAGGCCAGCAGGGCTTCGGCCAAAGCGTCGAGACCCCGCCGGGCGGCCAGGTCCTGTTGGCGGCGAGTCGGGGGAAGTCCGTGAAGGTCGTAACACAGGCGTCGGGTCAGTGTGGCCAGATCGGCCATGCCGACGTCCCGGTAGCCGTTGGCCTTGAGGCTTCGGTCGACAAGCACATCGATCGGATGGGAGCCGGCGGGAACGACCGGTGGCTGGATGGGCTGAAAAGCCCAGTGGTCGTCGGCGGGGGCCTGCCTGAGGCCGACGAACAGGGCTGCCCAAACAACAGCGGCGAGGATGAATCGGGCCGGCGGCATGAGAATCGTGAAAGTCGAGGCCTGGCGGGGATTGCACCCAGTGGAGCACGTGTGCGGGTGAACACGGTATCCTAGTGCATCAGATGTCGCGATGAGAGTTCAGAGGGCGTCGTGTGTCGGGGAGGTGTCGTTCGCGTGACGCGGATGCAATTGCAGGTCAAGGTGGTGCCGGGTGCATCGCGTGACGAAGTGGCCGGGTGGTTGGGCGAGGCGCTGAAGATCCGTGTGCAGGCGGCTCCGGAAAAGGGCAAGGCGAACAAGGCGGTGATCAGGATACTGGCAGAACTGCTGGAGGTGCCGCGACGGCAGATCGAATTGGTCCGTGGGGCGGGATCACCGAACAAGGTGTTTGCTGTCGACGGGCGTTCGATGACCGACGCACGCCGCCTGGTTGCGAGTGCTTCGTGACAGTCGCCGTTGAAGAGCCGCTGGCAGATGGTGCGATCGTGCTCGGCACGGCGCAGGACGGCGGGGTGCCCCAGGCCGGTTGCCGGTGCACGGCCTGCGAGGCGGCTCGGGTCGATCCGACGCGGGCACGGCGTCCGAGTTGCCTGGGCCTCGTCGACAGCACGACCGGTGGTCGGTGGCTGGTCGATGCCACTCCGCAATTCCCGTCACAACTCGACGACCTGAACCGCGCCGGCGGCGAGCCTGTGGACGGTCCCCCCGATGGAATTCTGCTGACCCACGCCCATGTTGGGCACTACACCGGGCTGTTGCAGCTTGGCCGCGAGGTGATGTGCAGTCGCGAGGTGCCGGTGTGGGTGATGCCCAGGATGGCCGCCTTTCTGGAGACCCACCAGCCATGGGCATCGCTGGTGCAGGATCGAAACGTGATCCTCAAGGAACTGTCGGCGGATCGACCCCTGGAGCTGGGCGAGCGTTTGTCTGTACGTGCTCTGCCGGTGCCTCACCGGGACGAGTTGTCCGAGACCGTGGCTTTTGAGATCAGCGGTCCATCTCGGCGTGTGCTCTGGCTACCCGACATCGACGCCTGGGACGAGCGATTGCCGGCGTTGATGCAGGAAGTCGATGTGGCGTGGCTGGACGGCACGTTCTTTGACGATGACGAATTGCCCGGGCGTGACCTGGATCAGATCCCGCACCCACGGATCAGCCAGCACCTTGAGGAGTATGCCAGGTGGTCTGAATCAACCGGAACCGAAGTGCGGTTGATTCATCTCAACCACAGCAATCCGGCCTGCGATCCGGATTCGCCGGAGTCCGGACGAATTGCCGATTCCGGTGTGAGGGTGGCGGCAGAAGGTGAACGCATCCAACTGTGACCGTCGGTGGCTATGTTCGCCAGAAAGTTGACTTTCGAGTCGACTTGTAGCTGATCGCCAGGTGCGGGGTGTCGAGCCGTTTCTGCTTCTGGAACAGAGATTCAACTCCGGCAGCCGTCATGCCGGTGGTGAGCAAGGTTCGCTCGACCGGGTACGGGGACTTGCCTGTCCGGAACAGCGTCTCGATGTGGTTGACCTGTGGGCTGAAGAAGTTCCGCATCGAGTAATAGGGGAGATAGATGAGTGTCGAGAAGATGTCAGCATTCTTCATGCGGACGGCGATGGGAGTGTCGCTGAGGATACGCCCCTGTCGCCCCTTTTCCCGGAATGCCAGTGCCGTGGCACGGGTTCCGTCCCGGTACTGAAAACGATAGGCGTAGGATCCCGGCGCCATCCGTTTCAGGTCGGCGATCTTGGGGAGCACGACGCCGTAATTTTCACGGACCACCTGGATCGTGTTGCTGCGGGTGAACGCTGTTTCCATCAACTGGCGATCCCAGCCACCCTTCTCCCAGGAACCGGCGTCCATCGCTTTCCAGAAGCGATCCCCCTCAAGTGCTTCGACCCATGCGATTCCCGTTTCCCCATGGTCTCGACGTTCGATGATGGCCTGGAGTGCTTCGATGGTGTGGATATCGCCTCCGTCGAGCGAGCCGGGCCGCATGACCAGGGACTCGCGGATCTTCGCTTTCCAGGGCAGGTCGATCGACGGCATTCGTCTCGCAACCGGCAGCGACGATCCGGCCATGAAGCCGAAGTCCATCTTGCGTGCCGTGTCGTACATCTCGCGGGCCCATTTCCAGTTCCACGAGAGATGCTTGTCGTTGAAAACCGGGGCGGTCCGACCGGACTTGCGATACACGTCGACGATCTGCCGGAAGTACTCGTATCGCGGATATTGCGTCTGGCCCTTCTCGTTGACCGGGTAGTTGCCGTGTTCACCGATCAGCAAGACCCCATCGACGGCCAGCTTGTCGGTGCCCAGCGTCAGGGCCTGCTCGATCGTCTCGGCACGCTTCATGCCCGGATACCGTTTCAATCGTTCTCGGCTGATGTCGTTTTCACCGACCTGTTCGACGTACAGCGATACGACATCCATGTCGGGGCGGTGGTGCCGCCCCTCCCATCCGTAACCTTCCAGGAAGCGATCGACAATGTGCTGCGAGTGTGAGTACTTGAAGTAGGCGGTCGTAACGGCGGCGATCTTCAGTCGGCGGCGGCTGCCGGCTGCGTGTACGGCCGGCAGCAGTGGAAGTGCCCCGGTCATCCCGGCGAGACTGCTCTTGAGAAAACGGCGTCGAGTACAGTTCATCGAGTTCCTTTTCGGTTCGAGTCCGGACGGTGGAAGCGAGACAGCGTGTGTCCATCGCCACCGAGTGTATGTGTCACAAGAGCGGAGTCATTGGGAAGTGACTCGGAACACGTGGTCGGCCAGCAGCCGCCCGAGAGCCGTCGCTTGCTGGCCACGGAAGTGGACGTTCTTGCCTTTCCACCACGCCGTGAACGACCAGTCCTGAGACGGTTGTGTTCCCGGTGACCGCCCGCTCTTTCCCCGCCGCCTGCTGTGCATGAGACGGAGAAACGAAACTCGACAGCAGGACCAGCAGGACGACGATCATCCGGGTGTGAAATCTGGTCATGTCGATTCTGAAGAACTCGGTTCGTTGTGCATCAACGCCGCTTTGCAGGAAGCGACCAGCGGATCGCTTCGATGTGTGTCTTGCCCGCCTTGTTCCGATAGCTGTAGACCGAAACCAGGCCACCGTCGGCCGTCTGAATGGTGTTGCCGAATCCCCCGCCGCTGGACCCGAAGTTGACGTCACTGATGACCATCCGGTCGTTGCGGAAATCCCAGGTCTTGCCGTCGTTGTCGTTGAGGATCGCTCGCAGGCCCAGTGCGTGACCGTCGGTCGAGTTGCTGCGGACGGTGAATGTCAGCAGAATCCGTCCGTCCTGCAACTGCAGGAACCGCGGGTACATCTCTCCGTAGGTGCCGAAGTTGCCGACTTTGTTGTGACGTCGAAAATGTCGGCCGTTGTCGCGGGATTCCCACAGCATCATCCTGTCGCCCTGGTCGCCGCTCTCCTTCTTCAGGCTCTCGGGCGTTCCCGGGATGTGCCAGTGCGGTCCCGTGCGGTCAACCCGGACAGGGTGCAGGATCTTCCCGGACCTGGTGCGGAAGGTGACCGTCTGGGAGAAGAAGCCATCGACGTCGATCCAGCCCTGGGTATCGGGATGCAGCGATCGATCCCACGTCTTTCCGCTGTCAGCCGACCTCCAGATCCGGACCACCTTCGGCGCGTTCTTGTGGCCATCCTGCATGCTCACGCCGATGCAGGCGAGCATTTTGCCGGGCCGTTTCGGGTCGGGGATTTCGAACCCCATCCAATCGGCGGAGGTGGCGGCCTTGTCGGGGAAGCCGTCGGGACCGATACGGATCTCCGACCACGTTTTCCCCTCATCGGTCGAACGGAAAATCTTGCTGTGGGTGTGCCTCGACGGATTCAGGGCGTCATTGGCCAACCAATGACAGGTCATCATCAACGAGCCGTCCGAAAACGTGGTCAGGCCGAATTCTCGCCCCTGAACATCGAGACGCTCTTCACGAGGCCCCCACGTTTTGCCACCGTCTTGGGATCGCCAGAAAAGTGCTCGCTCGACGTATCCCTTCACGCCGGGAATCGGTCCGAAACAGAACGCCACTGTCAGCAGGTCGCCACTTTTGAGCTGAGCGATGAATGGCTTGTAGTCGTTGGGGACTCCCAGCGGTGTGCGGGTGGCCGCGATCTCCGAACCGGCCAGTCGCTTCGGCTTGAGGATCGTGATCCCCTTGCTGGTGCTGGGAGCGGCGGCACTGGTGGCCGACGGACCCGCCAGAAACGTGGCGATCAGAACAGCGGCGGCAGCGCGTGAGACGCAGATTTGCGGCCTCGACATGTGGAGCGTCCTCGAAGCGGGTCGGTCGGGGTGAGAGAATCCTTGCCATCGGGCTGCAGGACGGGAGCGAGTGAAGTGTGTCTCGCCGGTCGCAGATTGACGGTCCGGGGCATCATACACGCTTCGCGGTCTTCGCACGTCGGGGCGACGCTCCGATTGCCGGTCGGCGGTCGGAGCGTCGAAAAGGAACGTCACGCGGGCAATGTGCCGGTCGAGGCCCGTCCCGAGGGAATCCACTGCCAATGACCCGTCTGGTCATACTGGCTGGTGATCCCAGGCCAGATCATCCTGAACAGTCCGAATCGTGGCAACGACGGAGACTGTCACGCGAGCAGTTCGCGGATCACCTCGCCCTCGACGTCGGTCAGTCGAAAGTCGCGTCCGTTGAATCGGTAGGTCAGCGCCTCGTGGTTGAAACCGGCCAGGTGCAGGATCGTCGCGTGCAGATCGTGGATGTGGTGCCGATTCTCGACAGCCTTGTAGCCAAATTCATCGGTGGCTCCCACGTGGACGCCCCCCTTGACCCCTCCCCCGGCGAACCACCAGGTGAATGCATTGGGGTTGTGGTCGCGACCGCTGCCGGTGCCCTGCGAATCTGAGGTGCGACCAAATTCCCCGCCACAGACGACCAGCGTCTGTTCGAACAGGCCGCGCTGCTTGAGGTCTTCGAGCAGTCCACCGATGCCCTGGTCGGTTTCGAGAGCGAATTGTCGGTGGTTGCGGTCGATGTTGAGATGTCCGTCCCAGCTGGCCTGGTTTCCCGTGCCGCCGCTGTAGATCTGAACAAAACGGACACCGGACTCGACCAGCTTTCTGGCGATCAGGCATTGGCGGCCGAAGAACTTGGCAGTCGGATGTTGCATGCCGTACAGAGACTGGATGTGGGCCGGTTCGTCGTCGACTGAAAGAACACCCGGTGCGGCCATTTGCATGCGGAAGGCCAGTTCGAGTGATTCGATGCGGGCTTCGAGCTGGGTCTGGTCGGCAAACCTCTGGCGATGTCTTCGGTTGAGCCGGTTGGCGACTTCCAGCAAAAGTCTCTGCCGCTGGGCAGTCACACCCGCCGGCCGTTGAAGGTCGTCAATCGGTGCCCCCTTTCCCTTGACGCGGGTGGCCTGGAATACGCTGGGCAGGAATCCGCTGCCCCAGTTCTGGGCATGGTTCTTCGGCAGACCGCGGCCACGGGCATCGGTCATCACCACGAACCCGGGAAGGTTCTCGTTTTCAGTGCCCAGCCCGTAGGCCAGCCACGATCCCACACAGGGGAAGCCCATACGGCTCATGCCCGTGTTCATTTCGAACAGCGCCGGGGAATGGTTGTTCGACCGCGAGTAGCACGAGTGGACGAATGCCATGTCGTCGACGTGACGGCTGGTCTCCGGCAGGATCTCCGACGACCACGCGCCGCTTTCACCGTGTCGGGCGAATCGGAACGGTGAGGCCAGGAGCTTGCCGCTGGTCTTGAAGAATCCCACACGGGGATCGGCGTTCTTCAACACCTCGCCGTTACGCTTCTGCAACTCGGGCTTGTAGTCCCACGTGTCCAGGTGGCTGGCGCCACCGTTGAGCACGATCCAGATCACGCTGCGGACGCCGGGGAAATGTCCGGTGCGAGGGATGAGTGGTCGTCTCGATTCGTAACCGACATTGGCGCCGGCGGCCTGCTGGCTGAACTGCAACGTGTCGAATGCCAACGCGCCGGCGCCCAGACCCGCACATCGCAGCAGGTCTCGACGGGAAATCGGTGGAACGAATGAGGTGTGCACGATGACCTACTCGACGTAGAGGAACTCGTTGAGACAGAACAGCATCTGGCAGAAATCTCGACGGGCAGCCGGTGTATCGGCCGTGAGTAGCGCGACGGCCAGTCGGCGTTCGTCGACGGAAGGCGGCCGTCCAATCGTCACCAGGAATCCCTGTGTGAGCACCTCGTTGGCTGTGGCGGCACCACCACGTGAGAGGCGTTGGCTGAGTCGATCGGCGGAATGCTGGACGAACGGGTTGTTGAGCATCAGCAGGGCCTGTGGGGCCGTGGTGGTGATCGCCCGCTGGCCGATCGTTTGCAGGCTGTCGGGTCCATCAAAAAGCTGGAGAACGGGAATCAACTTGGAACGTTTTACTCGCAGATAAATACTGCGCCGCGGGTGGTTCTGATCGAGAGTGCCGATGCCGAACATGGACAAGTTGAGTCGCTGGCTAACGGCAATCAGGTTGTCACGGATCGCTTCGGCATCCAGTCGCCGTGGGCGTCGCCGCCAGAGAAGGCGATTCAGCCGATCGGGGTGTTCGGTACGGTTGTTGGTCACGGAGGAGTGAGACTGGTAGCCCATTCGGTAGGTGGCGCTGGTGAGAACCAGGCGGTGGATCGGTTTCAGCCGCCATCCGTTTTCGATCAGTTCGGCGGCAAGCCAGTCGAGCAGTTCGGGGTGTGTCGGACGCTCTCCGCGTGTGCCGAAGTCGTTGGGGGTACCGACCAGGCCGCGTCCGAAATAGTGATGCCAGATCCGGTTGACGATCACGCGGGCAAGCAGGTGCCCTGCCCCACCGGCGGAGTCGGTGATCCAGCGTGCCAACGCAACCCGTCCCGGACGATCTCCCAGCGACTCGAACCACCGTGCTTGAGGTGTATTCGGGCCGACCAGAAACGGCGGAAACCCAGTGGTTACGATCTCCCGAGCGTTTTCGGGATCGCCTCGAACCAGGAAATGCACCTTGGCAGGAATGCTCGGAAGACCTTTGAAAGACGGTTCGGCGCGGACCCGCATCCGAATTCGCTTGTCGGGCGCCTCGGTAGCGGCATAGACGGGAAAAACACCCTGGGCTGTCTTGAGCGGTCGTGTGGCACTGATGGTTGCGGCAAAGGCAGCTGTGAACCTGTAGTAGTCGCGTTGAGCGACGGGGTCGTACTTGTGGTCGTGACACCTTGCGCATCCGATCGTGAGACCCAGCAGAGCGGTTCCAGTGGTCGCGGCGAAATCATCCAGCTTGTCGTAGCGGTGCTGGACGAAGTCTTTGCGGGTCTGGATTCGGTTTTCGACCCCGGCGACCAGAAACCCGGTCGCCACGGTGGCCCACGGGTCGTCCGGCCGCAATTGATCCCCGGCCAATTGCAACCGGACGAACTCGTCGAAGGGCATGTCCTGGTTGAGCGCGCGGACGACGAAGTCCCGGTAACGCCATGCCTCCGGGCGGTCGTAGTCCATTTCGAATCCGTCGCTTTCGGCAAACCTCGCGACATCCAGCCAGTGGCGTCCCCATCGCTCGCCGAATCCGGGGTCACTCAGCAGTCGATCGATGGTCCTGTTCCATGTCTCCGCTTCGCCTGCCGCACCGAAGCCCAGGACATGTCGTGGGGATGGTGGCAGGCCGACCACGTCGAACGACGCGCGGCGGAGCAGGACGGTCGGGGGCGCGGCGGGAGCCGGGTGGAGGTCGGCCCGGGCGTGTTCGGCGGCGACAAATGCGTCGACCGGATTTCTGACCCAGGATGTTCCGACCCGTGGTACCGGTGGCCGGGTCAGCGGTCGCCATGACCAGAAGCTGCGTGCGTCTTCGGGGGCGAGTCGAATGGGGCCATCCGACGTTCGTCGGGTTGCCGGTTTGTCGCGAGGATCGACGGCGCCGTTTCGAATCCACGTCCGAAAGTCGGTGGTCACCGCCTTGGGCAAACGACCCGAGGGGGGCATCTTTGGTCCCTTGTGCTCAATCGCCCGGATCAACAGGCTTTTCTCCGGCTTGCCCGGAATCACGGCCGGACCCGATTCGCCGCCGGCTCGAAGTCCGCCACGAAAATCGAGTCTCAGCTCGCCCTTCAACGAGGCTGCACTCGCTGAATGACACTTGAAGCAGTGTTTCCGCAGAACCGGACGAATGCGTCGTTCGAAAAACCGGACTCGCTCCCGATCGAATGTGGTCGGTGGGTCGGCACCCAGTGGGGAGCAGAACACGCCCACGAGCAGGCACCCGGGCAGCGTAACGCTGAGGAATCTGGATCGGGACATGTCTTCAGCCGGCGTTCATCCTTCCGGTGAGGTCGGGCCTCATGGTATCGGCCGGAATCTGCTTCGGCCAACGTGCCAGCCCCGGGTCCTGCTGGAGGTGGTTTCGGGTATTCTGTATCAACTGGCCGCTGAATGTTATGGCCGGCGAAGAACCTGGGGGTTGCCGTGCGACAATTGGGCTTTGTGCTGCTTGTTTTGACGGTTGCGGCAGGGACCGGAGCGGCGACGGAACCGCCACGACCGTTCATCTGCATGTACGGTCACCATGACGGCAAGGGAGTGACCGAAGCGTTCCGAAAACTGGTCCCGAGAATCACCGTGATCGAGGGCACAAGTCGGAACGCGGCATTCATCAAGGAACTCAGGGGCAAGAAGTGCCTGTACGCAGCACACGTCAACAACCCGCCGAAGGCAACCGCCGATCGTCTTGTCGGGATGTGGCGAGCCCCTTTTGAGGATGATCTCGGAGGGAAACTGCCGGGCGGCTACGACGCCATCGCCATTGACGAACTCCGCCAGGATGTCGACGGCAGCGCTCAGTCCGGGGTTGTTTGCCAGGCACTTGACCGGTTGAGAAAGGCGTACCCGCAGAAGCAGATCTACGCGGCCGCGACATGGCAACTGGGCCGAAACGCTCGGCAACACACCGAACAACTGGCGACCGTGGCACGGTGTGTCGACGTGTTGATGCTGGAGGTCTATCTGCGAGAGTCTCGTCCCACTTACGGCTATATCCCGGAATGGGCCGCGGAATTGGAGGCGGTGCAGCCGAAGTTGCTCGAGAAAACCGTCTACGGTCTAGGCGTTGCACAGCGAGGATACCTCTTTGATGATTCGCCCCGGACCAGCTTTCTGGCTCACCTGGATGCCCAGTTTCATCTCATCCGCAACGGCCCCAGGACTCGCCGGATGCGGGGCGTGATGTTCTGGGTGTACTACCGAAGCCAAACCACGGTGACTCCCGAGTATCTCGCCCGGCTCTCGGATCACTACTTTCGCCTCGGCCTGTCGTCACGGTTCGGTGACGGGCGGAAGAACCAGTTGGTGGGCAACCCGCAACTGGAGACGGTGAAGGGGTGGACGTTGTCACCGGGTGATGGCCAGGTGAGCCTGTTCCGCTACAGGGATGTGAAGGGAATCGAACCGGACCACGACAGCAACGGGTGGTCTGGACATGGTGCGGGCGGGTTGAAGATGACTCGCGGGACGAAGGCCAATCGGGCCACGACCGACCTGGTGGGTCTCGACCCGGGCCGAATTCACGTGGCTTCGGCCTGGGTGCAGTCGGACAAGCCGGGCCGCAAGGCGGGCCTCCGCATTTTGTCGGCGCGTGGCCGCGTGCTGGCCAGTACCGAGACATCCCGCGCCGGCACCGGGTCCCAGTGGGATAAGTGGACACGGTTGCTGGTGACCTTCCGGCCGGATGGTCCCCGGGTGCGACTCGAGTTGAACGACGAAACATCGTCGGAGGGCACGGTGTTGTACTGGGATTACATCGAGGTCGAATCGGCCTGGCCGGCGGAAGCGAAATGAGTCTCGGTGTCGGCGGCTGCCTGGCCTATTGGGGACGCGGGACTTTCGCCTTGGCAAACGCCGCGGCCAGGTGCTTGTAGCATGTCCGGGCCGCGGTCCTGGGGTTGTAGCCCGGCTGGGACCAGACCTGCCCACTGATCTCGACGCAGATGTCTCCCCGGTATCCCCCGCGATGGAACTGTGAAATCAGCCGGGAGTAATCGATGCGGCCACCCTGCCCTGGCAGGACAAATCGCAGTCGCTTGTCGCGACGGACGACATCCTTGACGGCGATGTGCCCGACGTAGGGCAGCGACGTGCGGATAGTGCCCTCGAGCGTCATGTCCCGAAAGTCGTAGTGCGAGTAGTCGTAACACATCCTCAGCCGTTTCGGTTTGCCGAGACCGGTTATCAGCTCGGCCGCCTCGTCGGGGCGGCTGAACGCGCCGCCGCGGTGTGGCTTGACGGCAATCACCAGGGCGTGGGCATCGGCGAGTTTCATCCAGACGGCAATCTCATCGGAATAAGCGGGCCGTTTCTCGGCCCACTTGCCCCCACCGCCGATCGTGGTCTGCAGCAGCGGTGGTTGATCGGGGGAGAGATCGTGGGCCAGTTCGGCGGCCAGCTTCAGCCGTTCGAGCCGCTGGGCCCGCGTGCGGTTTCCCTCGTCGATATGCAGGTGCTCCATCAAACTGGTGATCCGAAGGCCTGTATCCGCCAATCTCTTGCGGATCGCCCTTCGCCTGTTCCGACCCAAAGTCGCGGGGTTGGCATCCCATTCGGGCCAGATCGTCAACTCGAGCGAATCGTACCCGGTATCGTCGATCAGCGCGATTGCCGCTTCGGTGGTCAGCGCCTTCGATCCGTAGGTGCTGAAACCCAGTGTCAACGCAGCAGATGGCCGAGCGGCACTGAGCCGGGGCGAGGACGAAGCCAGGCCTGCGGCCGTCACGAATGCGGTCTTCAGGAAACCCCGCCTGGGCATGCTGTCGTCATGTGGCATGGTGAGAAGACCGTCCGAATGGCGAAAGTCAGGCAACTCTACTTGGGGCGAGACTCGAAGACAGCCTCGAGTGGGATCCAACGGGTCGTCTGCCCGGTGCGGTCGTGTCGCGGATAACTGCCACGGAAGAAACCCCGCATTGAAATCACGTCGGGAGAATCCTTGGTGTAGGTCATTACGAGTTCGAGAGTTCCCTCGTAACTGAATCCATCAACACCGGAATCGCTCAGCCGTACGCGGCCGCTTGCCACCGCGTAGCGGAGATGTTCGCTCGACGCGGACGGCACCAGCGACAGCTTCCCGGAGACGCCGGTGATTGAAAACACCTTCTTGGTGTCACGATCGACCCGCTCCATCACGCCGGGCGGGTAGACCTCCGTGAGCCATTTCTTCAGCTTTGCGGCGTCGACGGTCCGCGTGTCGTCCGGCCAGGCCAACGCGCTCCAGTCGCTTTTCGCCATGTCCACGACCTCCACGACAGGCAGTCGGTAGGCCGGCATCCGTCGGTCGTCGAGGCGGACGAAGATCCGCAGCCCGCGGTTGCCCGGAGTGGGTTCGGGAAGTTTCAGCGGGGGAGCTGCCCGTGGTGTTCGAGGCGGCGAAGGCAGTCCCAGGATGAGAGCTGCCCGCCTGAGTTGGGTTACGGTGTTTTCGATCAGGTCACCGGGGCGGCCGTAGCGGATCGATCCGACGGCGTCGAACCAGGCCACCAACTTGCCGCGGGAATCAAGAAGAGCGAAGTCGACATTACTCTGCCGCGTGGCCTGTTGCGGGCGACCGGAGCGGAATTTCCGGCTCCAGACTTCCCGCACCGGCTGGGGGAGGTCGGGGTCGTTGCGGTGCCCGAACCACGATGTGACCAGAAACGGTCTCAATTCAGCCACGACGCGAGGATGGCTCAGAGAGGTCCCACGGACCTGCGTGGCCGTGGCTCAGCAGTGACCCGAGGCCAGGTCGCCATATTTCGAGTGGATGATCACCAGGCAGATCGGACGGCTCTCACGGGTCGCCCGTTTGCGGGCGGTCTCCAGTGATGATTCCCAGTCCAAACGATAGATGGAAAGTTCCCGGGCGGTGGGCCGCAACAGGTGATACCAGGTCTCGACCCGCGCGGCCTCGAGGTCCTCGGACCGGAGCGTCCCGGAGGTTGCCAGCAGCAGTGTCCAGCAGAGTGCCAGGCGGATCATGCACATCTCCTTGTGAATGGTGGCGGGGGATCAGTCCGGGGTGTGAAAACCCGGTGACCCGATGAAGGCCCGCACCCCGGAGTCCGCATCGATCGTGCGGATCCGAATCTCGCCGTCGTAGCTTCCTGTCGCCAACCGGTCATGTTTGTCGTCGACGGCCAGCGAATAGACCCAGTCCTTGTGGTCATCGAATTTCTTGATCTGTTTGCCGTCGAGCGAGTGCACCCGGACCGTGCGGTCGGCGCTACAACTGTAGACACGGTCATCAGCTCCGACCACCACTCGGATCACTGTTGCGTCGAATCCCTCGATTGTCCGGACCAGTTTCGCATCGTCGGATTTCCAGATTCGCAGCATCCTGTCGTTACCGCAGGAGACCACTTGCTTGCCGTCGTGCGTGAATGCGACACCGAGAATTCGGCCGCCGAAGTTCGATTCGAAACTCTTGTTGTATGTCGCCAGTTGTTGGCCAGTCCTGGCGTCAAACACCTTGGCGTTTTTGTCGCGACTCGCCGACGCAAGCCGTCTGCCGTCCGGTGACCACGCGACCGACATGACGGCCTTGTGGTGGTCGAGCAACTTCAGGAGCGGACGTCCGGTGTCGGAATCGAAAAGTCGGATCGAGCTGTCGGCGACCGCTGCTGCGATGCGGTCGCCGCCGGGACTGAATCGGGCGGACAGAACTTCTTTGGTTGAGGTCATCAGGTGCCGGAGCAGTTTTCCGTCGGCGACCCGGAACTGTTTCAGTTCACCGAACTGCCCTGGCCGACCGGCGGCGACAAGCAGTGATCGCCCAGAGGGATGAAACTCGATGTCGAAGACCCGTTGGCCGACGTTGGTGATGCGCCGGGCCAAGCGGCCGGTGCCGGTCTCCCAGATCAGGACCTCGTGGTAACCCGAACTGGCCAGCCACTTCCCGTCGGGAGAAAATGCCAAAGCCGTGATTGCCAGCGGGACTCGATAAGTGTGAGGTGGTTGAGGTTGTGGTGTTTGCGGGACGATGTTCCACAGCGAGTCGTCGGGATCGACCCCGGCATCCAATTCGGCACCAAGCGCGATCCAGCGGCGAATGAGCGTGATCTGAGGCCTGGTCAGCGGAGGATTGCCCTCGGGCATCGAACCATCTGCAATCGCGTGGAAGAGCAGGGATTTGCCCGCGTCTCCAGGAACGACGGTGATGCCGTTTTTTCCCGCCGACAGCACACCGCGGTGGTTCTCCAGATCAACACGCCCCTTGGCGATTCGGGCACTGTGGCAGGCCAGGCAACGCCGAACCAGGATCGGGGCGACGTCGTTGGCAAACGAGACGAATTGACCCGCGCGTTGAGCGGCCTGTTGAGCCGTACGCAGCCGTTCGGTGTGCTCGACGACGGCCTTGCTGTAAGCCGCCTGGGATTTGTCGAATTCCCGGTCGGCGAGTTTGAGTTGAGCAACGGCTGTGTCACGTCTCGCAACGGCTCGATCGTGAGCCAACTGAACAAGCTCCACCTGACGCCGGGCGGCCTGCAGGACCTTTTCGGGTGGTTTCCTGGCGGCTTTCTCGGCCAGTGCCTTACGAGCCTTCTGGAGTTCTTCCCTGGCGGTGTCGGCCGTCTGCCTGGCGTCACGGGCCCTCAGGTTGCTTTCCCATGCATTGCGACGACCACGGGCCAGTGCATCCTCCATCGACGAGCGTGTCGCAGAGGCTTCGCGTGTGGCCTTCCGAAGCGGATCGAGGTCCTTGACGGTTTCTCCGGCGAATGCCGTAGAGGATGTTGCCACGACGCCAATCAACCACAGGACCTGAAAGCGATCGGTCCACGACAGCGATTGCGACGAGCAGCAGTGTTCGGGTTGCCGGTTCAAATCCACTCCTCGATCACGTTTCCCCGACAAACTGGTCGCCGGTCACCTTTTCGATCGGTGAAGGTGCGGGCCGGATCGATCCCCATCAGGTGGAGAATTGTGGCTCCCATGTCCCAGGGCCCGACCTTCTTGGAGGCCGGGAACGCAGCCAGTTCGTCGGATCGGCCGAAGATCTGGCCTCGGCGAATCCCGCCACCGGCCAGGAACATCGAGTAGCAATGGGGCCAGTGTTGGCGACCGCCCTGGGGTGGATTGCTGAGATGGTCGATCCAGGGGGACCGACCGAATTCGCCGCCACAGACAACCAGTGTCGAATCGAGCAGCCCGCGTTCGTCGAGGTCCCCCAGCAGCGCCGACAGGCTTTGGTCCAGAGGCGGCAGGAGCTGCCCCTTGAGTCGACTGAAGATGTTGGCGTAGTGCAGGTCCCAGTGCTGTTCGCCACCGACGGGAATATCACTGATCTGGATCACCGGCACACCGGCTTCGACCAGTCGCCGTGCCATCAACAGGTAGCCGCCCATCGGGGTCCGGCCGTAACGATCCTTGACCTTGTCTGATTCGGCGGAGGTGTCGAAGGCGGGGATGAAGCCGGAGGAGTTGAGCAGAGTCAGTGCTCGGCCCTGGACCGTGCCGTAGTTGGCCGCCGGCCGCTGCTGATCCAGGAACCGCGCGCGGTTCTGCAGGGTCTGGAGCAGCCGCTGGCGGCCATCAACCCGCACCTGGGTCAGTTCACCACGCCGAGCCAACAGGCGGCGGAGTTGGTCGTTGAGCACGAAGGGTGAGTGCACCTTGCCCAGAAAGCCGCCGGTTTGACCGATTCCCTTGAATTGGGGCAGAATTCGACCGCCGAGGATTACCGAGGCGGGCACTCCCTTTCGGGTGGGGGGCTTCAACTTGCTGACGATCGCACCGTAATGGGGATGGTCGTCGGGTGTGGCAGGAAAATTCTGGTTGTTGATGCGGTGTGGCCAGCCGGTCAGGTGCGTGTAGAGGCTGGCGGCATGAGCGGTGTCCTTGTGGCTCAGCGTGCGGGCCACCGTTCCCAGGTGCATCATTCTCGAGAGTCGCGGCAGGTGTTCGCAGACGTGAAGGTCGACCACGCTCGAGGGGATCGGCTTGAACGGGCCGCGAGCCTCCAGAGGCGCCTCGGGCTTCATATCGAAGGTCTCGGTCTGAGGCGGTCCTCCGTAGAGCGTCACAAAGATGACCGATTTGACGCGTCCGAATCCACCGGCAGCCCCGGATTCTTCACCGGGTGCCAGTCCCTGCCATCCAAGCCCGCCCAGCACACCCAGGCCTCCCACCTGCAGGAAGGCGCGTCGCGAGCCGGTTGTGTGGAACTGCAGCATGGTGAAGAGTGCCGCGTGTGACGGGGGCAAGACATCTTCAGCGACGATTATATCGGCGATCGTGGATCAGGCCCAAGTCGACCAGCCGATTTTCGCCGTCGTCGGTCTCCGAAAGTGCGGTCTTCACACCGGTGGCCCGGGAAAAATTACTGACAGGCCGTCCATGCGGTAGCGGAAAGCCCGGCGGAGATCGCGGCGGACCAGGAGGCGATCGATCAAGTGGCCACCCCACGGCGCGTAATCCACCTCATCGGTGACCAGCGTGCCACCATTGATTGGCTCGAATCGATGGTGGTGGTGCCAATACCGGTACGGACCACCCAGTTTGATGTCGGAAAACTGGCGAGGTGGATCCCAGTCGTGGATCTCGGACGTCCATTTCAGGGGAATGCCGTGGATCTTCAGCCGGTATCCAATTCGCGTGCCATTCCCCATCGAGATCGGTTGTGGTGTCGATATGCGGAACTTCATCCAGGGCGGGACGAGCCGTTCGAGGTTCGCCGCGTCGGCGAAGAACCCGAAGACGTCGTCGGGATCCGCGGGCAACCACAGGCGGGCCGCCAGGCGAGTGATCGCTTCGGAGCGCGGCGATGGGATGAAGTCCAGTTCGGACTGCATGAGTGTCGCTTGGTGAAACAAACGATTCAGGACATCGGATTTGTGTACTGGTCGTCGTCGAGGATTTGCATCGTGTCGCTGGGTTCACCATCGCCGGGGGCCGCAAACGCCGAAGCGACAGTTGGACGAAGCATGAAGACCAGCAGCAGGATCGGGTAAATCAGGCCAAAAATCAGTCCGCAGCCCATTCCGCCGGCGACAATGCCGGAAATTACCTCGACTGGCGGCCCATCGGCGACCTCTTCCTGGGCCTCGATGATCGGCATCATGGAACGGAAAATCAGAGCGTTGAAGACGATCTTGCTGAGAATGTCGTAGATCGAGTAGCCGATGCTCAAGGTGCGACCCCACGGTTTCATCAGCAATAACGCGATGCCTGCGATCAGTAAGACCAGGGTCCCGACGGCGCCGAAGCCGTTCGAGATGTTCGTCATCAGTTGGAAGTTCGGATCGGCCGCCAACGCCTTCTGCAGTGGATCTTCTTGGACCTCCTCGCCTGCGTCTCTGACGGCTTGTTCCATGGCCTGCTGGATGGCCGGCTGAGCCACCGCCACCGCCAACCCCAGGCCGCACATCCCGAAAATCGAGAAGACGATATTCAGGATCCCAAAAACCGTGATGGTGGTGGGTCGTTTCATTCGCAAACTTTCGTGACAGACTGATTGCCGCTGTGCAAAGTGTCGGTACTTGTCCCCGGGCGAGCAACCAACGGGCACTTGCCGGGAACATGAGAAAGACGTGGTACCAACTGTCGGGGGAGGGGGATCTAGGGCGAAAGGCGACTGCGGCCATCAGTGATCAGTTTGTCGAGTCGCAGAATCATCCGTTGAGCCCTCTGCCGGAATTTGTCCAGGACGTCAGTCGTCTCCCCGGGATCACTGTCAAGGCGGTAGAGCGTGTACCTGGGCACCTTGCGGCCCTTGAGCCTCAGCTTGGCATTGCGGCGGCGTTTCGAGTCGTGGCGTTGCAGCTTCCAATTGCCGACTCGAAGGCCGTAGTTGCCGCGACGTCCGTTGTCCTGTTGCACCAGGTGATCACGACCGATGGCGTCCGTCTTTCCCAGCAGCGCTCCCAGGACGTTGAGGCTGTCAAGACACGCTTCGGCCGGCATCGGGATACCGGTCAATGATGCGAAACTGGCGGCGAAATCGATTGTGCAGACCACCTGTTCGGAAACTCCCGGGCGGATGGTGCCCGGCCAGCGGGTGATCAACGGGGTCCGCGTTCCACCTTCCATCACGCTGTACTTGCCCCCGCCAAAAGGACCGGCTGGCCGGTGTTCGCCGAGTTTCTCGATCGCCCCGTCCTTGTATCCGTCGTCGAGTACGGGGCCGTTGTCCGAGCAGAAGACGACAAGTGTGTTCTGCTCGAGTTTCAGTCGTTTCAACGAGGCCATCAACTCGCCGACGCACCAGTCCAACTGCAGGATCGAATCTCCGCGGAAACCCAGCCCGCTCTTGCCGTGGAACCGTTCGTGTGGCATGCGGGGCACATGCAGATCGTGAGACGAAAAGAACAGGAAAAACGGTTGGTCACGGTTCTTCTCGATCCATGCCACGGAGCGTTTGACCCATTCGTCGGCCAGGTCTTCGTCTCGAAATCGTGCCGTGTGCCCGCCGGTGTAGAAGCCGATTCGGCTGATTCCGTTATGGATGGTGCCGTTGTGTCCATGGGACCAGTCCATCTTGAGTGTCGAACGGTGTGTGAGTCCGGTTGGGTGGTCAGGACTGGGCTTCCTGTTGCCGACCCAAAGCGGGTCTGCGGGGTCGAGATTCGGCACACGGTGATCCTGGACGTAGACCTGCGGCACGCGGTCGTTGGTCGTCGGCAGCAGGAAACAGTGATCGAAGCCGATTTCGAGCGGTCCGGGTTTCAAGTCGGCGTTCCAAACCGGCCCTTGGGTTCCGCCGAGTCCAAGATGCCACTTGCCGATCACCGCCGTACGGTAACCTGCTGTTCGAAGCAGTCCCGGCAGGGTGACCGTGCCGGGCTTGATGATGGCCGGGTTATTCGGAGCGGCGATTCCGGTACCGGGGCGACGAAAGGCGTAGGTGCCGGTGAGAAACGAATAGCGGGTTGGCGTACAGGTGGACGCGGAGCAGTAGCCACTGGTGAATTTCAGACCCTCGGCCGCCAGTCGATCAATATGGGGTGTTTTGAGAGACGTCGTGCCATAGCACGACACGTCACCGTAGCCCAGATCGTCGGCCATGATCACGACGATGTTGGGGCGTCGGGGGGCGGCCGTGGTGGTCGTCAGTGGGCCGAACACGGCGACGAGGCCGAGAGCAGCCGCGGCAAGGCGCGTCATCGTGCGGCGGTATCCTTTGACGTGGCGGGCTGCATCGATCGAAGCAGGTCGTGGAGGTTGAACTTGACGTATGGGCGTTCGGCGGCGGGCTTGGCGTGGCTGGCGTTGGCCACGTAGAAGATGCCGTCGGCCGGAACGAACAGGACGTTGTGGAGGTTCGATTCCATGGCCACCGGCCGGCTCATCAGCCACTTCCCGAGCCTGGCGTCGAATTGACCGTACCGCGACTGGACTCGTTGTCGCAGCGTGGCCAGGCGATTGCCGGCCGAGAGGACTATCGCATCAGGAATTCCCTCGCCCAGGCGGGGATGTGACCGACCGGGGTAGACCCATTCGATCGAATCGGGCGTGGCGGCCACGCCAACGGCACGATTCGTCTTTCCATCGGCGAACACGTAGTAGTACTCACAGGTCCTGGGGCTCGATTCCCAGAGTCGCATCACGTCCTCCAGGGTGTGGCACTCCTCGAGCGCCCGTCTCATCAATGTTGACATCGGGGCTCCGTCCCATTGCCCCTCGCCCTTGCCGCCCATCTCGCCCAGCGACACTCCACGGGCATTCATCCCACTGACGCTGCCGATGAAACCGGCATAACCGACGTTGGCGAACGGGATGCGGCCATCGACCTTGACGACAAACGTCGTCGCCGCGTCCTGCAGGCCGATCGTGGTCATGTAGTCGAGAACGCGACCGTGGTAGAGCTTCCCATCGCGCGTCGCTCGTCCGAAGAGGGCGAACCCGGAGCAGTGGAACAGTTCGGGAAAGACGTTCAGTGCCTGGACGAGTTGAGTGTCGAGTTGCAGTGCCCCTGCCAGCGAGCGGGTTTCCTGTTTGTGACGGCTGGGAATGTGGGGCGAGAGCCGGGTGTAGGCCCCTTCCAGATCGTGACGGAACCAACGGCCGGTACGGATGGTCTGAACGGTCCCGAATGCGTGAAGGACCGAGTCGATGCAAGCCAAGGCTTCGCTGCGCAGCAACTGGCCGTGTGCGGTGCCGACTTCGCCCGGTGTCCCGTGAAGCAGAACCACCCGCTGGCCCTCGATCCAACGCAGTTCGCCATGCGGGACACGCCGCGGTTGCTGCGTCGGGGAGGTCAGGATTCCGGACGGCCAGAAGACCTCGAGTGTGCGGCGGGTGCCACGGGTGAGCTGGCGTTCGAGTTCGTCACGGGGTATCCGCGTCGCCTGGTAGCCAGGCCAGTGATCGGCCGGTTCCGGTGGCAGCGGCTTCGCGATGTGGGTCAGGCGGAGTGACGCGTCACGGGTGCGGATCACCAGTGAGCCGTCCTTTGCTGTGCTCAAACCTGTTCCAGAGGCCGCCTTGCCGCCCAGGGTTGCGAGGACGAAACCGGCGACGGCTTCTGGTGGTCTGCTGAGGATGAATGCGGCTGCCAGGCTGACGCTGGTACGCGCGGTGAGAAGTCTCGCTGCGATTCCACGAGGAGACAGGTGATCCGGAGTCGAGACAGTGCCGTGTCCGATGTAGACCCGGCGATGCCGAGGGAGCGCCATGGCGGTGATGTTGGCCCGGCGTCGGATGGCGACGGAGTAGTCGGCGTGAGTGACTTCGAGGTCAAAGGCCCGCACGTTGTGCCGGGCCAGCCTGAGCGTAATCACCTGGGGAGTGCCGTCGATACGGGCCTCGAGACGCCCGTCGATCTGGAAGCTCGTGTCGCGGCCCGCGAGTGCGGACAGGATCGGCCTCAGTGCGGCGACAACCGAATCCGGTGCGGCCTTTGCCTGCTCCGCCGCCACTCCGTTCGACGTGCAGGCTGTCAGCAAGACAACTGCAACTGCACATGCCGCTCGCCAGGAGATAAGTCGGGACATGTCGCTTTACCTTCGTGAGGAGGGGCTGCCGCTTCGTGAACGCCCTGCCAACGGGCCATCCGAGGGGTTTGACCAAGGATGGGTTGTAACCCACCGGGGTGCCGTTCGCCAAGATCCCCGCTGTCGCGAATCAGGACGACGGGTCACAGTGCCGCCAGCCCCGGCCCGAATGTTCATTGGGCCAGGAGAACGTCATAAACCCGTCGCTCGGGCTTTCGCTTGAAGATCGCACCGACTTCCACGCGTACATCCTGTCCGCGGCCCAGGACCCTGGCACACGCGGGACTGGCCGCGACACCCGAATCGGGATGGATCGCGTAGGCCCGTTTCAGCTTGGGTCGACGGCCGTTGAAGCGGGGGTAGCCAAAGGTGACGTTGACCTTGGGGATCCCCGACCGAGGAATCTTCGATGTCGAATAGACTTCGACGAATGCCGAGTGGCGGGCCCAGTACGAGAACTTGGATCCTTCGAATCTCAGCCCACCAACATCCACTCCCTTGGTCTCGCCCTTCTTGCGGACACGGCAATCGAACCAGGTCTGGTTCTTCTCGGTTTTGCCCTTGGCGATCGTGAAGACGTGTGTGCCGCGTCCCCAGCGAAACGGCCGCCGCACACTGCAGAATTGGCCCTCGTAGCCCGCGCTTTCGCAAAGCCCGTCCTTGAGCTTGCGAACGTGATCCAGCCCGATCGGCTTCTTCTTGTCGCGTGACCACCTCGAGAAGATTGCTCCCATACCGGGGTGGACACGAGTGCGACTCGTCTTGGTCGCCCAGCCGTTGACGTTCGTCTGGAGCCCACCGTAGAAGTCCAGGCCGTTGATGCGGGCCAGGCCGACCGGTGAGATGTAGAGGTTGTAGCTGTCGGGGATGTCGCGATCGATCGTGATCTCGATTTCCAGGCGTTTGAAATCCTCGATCGGTTTGTCAAACACCCACCAGAAATCCGCGAGATGCCACGGAAGCGACGGCAGTTTGACCCCTGCCCGTTTGGCCATCTCAGCAGGCGTTGGTTGCGTGGGTGAGAGGGCCGGTTCCTTAGCGAGGCTCATCGAGTCGAAAACCGGCGACAAGAGGACAACTGCCAGGAGGAGGGCGCGAAAGACTGAGAGCATGTTGGGCTCGCCGGTTTTGAAAATCGCACCCGTAGGGCTCATGATGATCCCAGGTAACGGAAAGAGGAAGCGGGAATCCGCAAGAGGAGCCAAGCCGTGAGTTCGATCAGAGGCTGTGTTGTCGTGGTGTTGTGCGTCGTCGGCGGGGCGTGCGCCGGCGAACCGGTTCAACCGGAACCGTTTCGGCATGCCGGGGTGATTGCGTCCTGGAAGGCGTATGCGAATCGCCTGTCATTTGGCCGAGGACAGACGCTAGCCCTGGTCGATGACGGCTGCACCCTGTCGAAACCGGAATGGTCAATGTCGGACGGTGATCGGCCGAAAGTGCTGGTGACCTATGACAGTGTCGATGGCGATGACGATCCCAAGCACGAGGGGAAAGGCTACCACGGGACCACCATCGGAATTCCTTCCTCGGTCAATTACGGAGGCAAGTGGGGAGTTGCCTACAACAACCAGTTGGCGGTGATCCGCGCGCTCGAGTGCTGCCACTGCAACGTCAGTGATGACAAGACCGTCGCGCGGGCGCTGCAGTGGGTGATTGATCATCACAAGCAGTACCGGATCACGACGGTCAACCTGGCACCTGTCGATGACAAGGCTCACCAGAAACCGGTCGACGGCCAAATCGTCGGAAAACTGAAAAAGCTGCGTTCGCTGGGCATCTGGGTCAGTGCTCCCACCGGAAATCACAATTTCAGCACCGGCATTTCCTGGCCGGCCTGCCAGCCGGGCTGCATTGCGGTTGGTGCCGTGCGGCCGGGTAAGGACGAGGTGTTTCTGGACCGTCACGCCAAAGTCGATCTTGTCGTCCCCGCCTCCGCCACGTCGTCATCGAACGCGATTGCCTGTGGAGCGGTGATGCTGCTGCGGGAGGCAATCGGCAAGGCGAAATACAACTGGAAAGCCGACGGTCCGACACTTCCGGACGCCATGCTCAAGATCCTGCAGAAGACCGGTGTGGCGGTCCGGGATGAGCCGAGCAGGCGGAGCTACCAACGGATGGACCTGAAGGCGGCACTGGACCACGTGTTTACCGTTCCCACGAAGAAGCTCTCAAGAAAACGCCCGAACATTCTCCTGGCCATCTCCGACGACCAGTCCTGGATGCACGTGGGAGCCTATGGCGACAAGGGCACGCGGACCCCGGCCTTCGATCGTGTCGCCCGCGAGGGTGTGCTTTTTACCCACGCGTATGCCGCCTGTCCGTCGTGTGCTCCGTCGCGGAGCGCGATCCTTACCGGGCGGCCGATCTGGCAGCTCGGCACCGGCGGCGTGCTGATGGGCGTCTTGAAGAACGAATATGATCTGTTCACGCTGCGACTGCGTGATGCCGGTTACCAGTTGGCGGCCACAGGCAAGACCTGGGGTCCCGGAAAGCTGCAAGGGTTTCCGACGGCCGACGGCAACCCTTTGCCCCGCAGCTCTTTTGTCGCAACTCAAACCGAGGCGATCACCGGGAAGGCATACCATTCCATTCGCCTCAAAGAACGACTTCGTGGCGTCAACGTTTTGGATTACGCCGCCAATTTTCGCCAGTTCCTGGCCGAGCGGGATTCTCGTAAACCGTTTTGTTTCTGGTACGGCGCGACGGAACCGCACCAGCGGTTTGAGGTCGGGGCCTGGAAACGTGCGGGAAAGAAGCTCGCCGACGCACGACTTCCCCGTTGTCTGCCCGACGACCCGGTGACTCGAGGCGAGATACTCGACTACGGATTGGAGATCGAACATTTCGATCGACACCTGGGCCGAATGCTTGAGGCGCTAAAGGCGGCCGGAGAACTGGACAACACGCTGGTGATTGTCACAAGTGATCACGGCAATCCCCTGCCCCGTTCAAAATGCAGCCTCTACGACACGGGGACGCGGGTACCGCTGGCGATTCGGTGGCCCGGACGGGTTCCCGGCGGCCGAACGGTCGACGATTTCGTCAGCCTGATGGACCTGGCACCGACCATTCTCGAGTCGGCAGATGTGTCCGTACCCGGTGGGATGGTCGGACGGAGCCTGGTTCCGATCATCACGTCCAAGCAGCAGGGACTGGTTGATGCCGAGCGTGATTACGTCGTGACAGCTTTCGAACGCCACATCATTGCCAGGCGGAACGGTGTCGGCTATCCGATGCGGTCGATCCGGACTCGGCGATTCTCCTACATCCGCAATTACGCCCCCGCGAGATGGCCTGCCGGAGACCCCGACTTCTTCTCGTCTCACCAGCGGTTCTTCGGCGACTGCGACACCGGGGCGTCCAAGACGTTCATCCTGCAGAATGCTCACCGGCCCGAGGTGGCGCCGTTCTTTCGCCGGGCGTTCGGGAGAAGACCGGCCGAGGAGCTCTACGATATCTCCACAGACCCCGGCCAGTTGACAAATCTGGCCTACCAGCCTGAGTGGTTGAAGACCCGAAAAGAACTGGCCGATCGCTTGCAGAGGCATCTCACCGAGACGGGCGATCCACGCCAGAAGGGCCAGTCGCCGTGGGACAGCTATCCGTTCATCGACGGTCGCATCTTCAAGAATCCCAACTGGCGGACCGAGGGGTTGCCGCAGCCAATCCGCAAATGACACCGGCCAGCTGACCGGAGACAAATCGCCCTGCTGAGCACCCCGTCGCACGCCGGGTGCAGAGATGACGCTGGTAGCGGTTCGTACAGGCCCGGCACGACCCTACTGCGGGTTCTCCGCTTCGGAGAGTTGCTTGATGTGTGCCAGGACCCGGTCGTGGATCTTGCGGATTGAAACATCCGACCACAGCGTCCAGTAAGCCTGGGGATACATCTCGAAGGTGTACCAGGTCCGACCTTCGAGCCGTGTGCGGCGACCGGGAAGTGCCACCAGTCGGAACTCGCCCCGACGGCTCTTCAGCGAAGCGTCTGCGAGGTGGGGTGGGTGCACGTGGCGGTAGGGGCTGAGTTCCCGCATCGGGTCCGGCTGGCTGGTGACATCAAAAGCCAGTCGTTTGGGTTCGTCCCAGGTGGTGATTGGTTCCACGAACAAACCGGTCGTGAATTCGCAATACCGTGTGGCTCCCACGCCATGACCTTCGATCCGGGCTCGCATCGGGCAGGCGATGCCGACACGGAAGAACCAGTCGTCGGGTTCCGGAAGATCCGGGAACTCGACGACATATTTCCAGACCGTCTCGGGTGGTGCGTCGATTTCCACGTGACTGGTCACCACGTACTCTGGCGGATCGAGTGCCTGCGCCGTTTCGACGCCGGCCATCAGCGGCAGAACCAGCAGCATTCCGAACGTCTGAGAGATGCTGGTGTGCGTAGCACCGGCAACGGCTTTGCCGAGCAAGCCTCCGAGGATCACCAGTGGCAGGAACAGCGGAGCTGCCATGAGGAGGCAGATGATCCCCTCAAGTGCAAACATCAGCAGGCAACTGCCGGCCGCAAACAGCATCCCTGACGAGATACCCACCGTGGCACCCCACGATTGTGGCTGTTCGTAGTTGAAGACAAATCCGGTGACGCAGCCCATCAGGATTGGCGCACCGAAAAACAACGCGGCGCCGTATTCGCCCAGGCCGTACACCGAAAGCCCCACGCTGGACAGACCAACCAGCATCCCTGCGAGGATTGCGAGCAGTGATCGGGTCTTCCGTACTGGTACGGCGCGGGTTTTCGCGACGGTTGCCGGTGAGGCCGGGCGTGGGGAAAGGTCCCAGATCGACCGCCGCCTTGCGGGAACGATGGCCAGAATGAACATCACCACCAGGTTGACGAGCGGAACGAGGATCAGGACGCCGGTCCACGGTGAGGTGCCGGCGTTGGCCGCGCGGCGGACGCTCATCGAAAACGCGATCCAGACAAATGGCAGCGTCCAGGCCAACATCGCCCAGCCCACCCAACCGGGTGCGGGAGAGAGAATGTCCACCCGGTTGTTGAGCAACGGTGTGAGGAACTGCCACGGTGTCAACGCGTGGCCGGTGAAATAGAAGGTGGCAACAACCTCGAAACAGTACTTGACCAGCATCAAGCCGACTCCACTGGCGACGTATACGCCGCGGGGAACTTCGTCTTGCAGGCCGAACCAGACTCTCAATATGGGTGGGGGCGACGCCTGGGGGTTCGGGTCAGAGGGATGGGCGGGGACAGGTTCGGACATTTACTGGCGCTCCGTTGCTCCCGTTCATGGGGGGACCTCACGTCCCGGGCCGAAGGTTCCGAGGCGACGCTCGGGCATCGGACACATCGTCAAGAGATTGTAACCGCGGCAAAGATCTGGACCAGTTTCCGTGGTTCGATCGATGCAACGAAAAACACGTCGTGATGCCGGATCGTCAATTTCTGTTGGCCATGCTTGTTCTCGGGATGGGCCGTGATCGACCTGCGAGCGTGTCGCGCTTGATCGCGCGGCCGCCGTCACAGGCCGCACAGCCGTCATATTGTCTCAAGGCAACGTCTTCGAGAGATCGATAAGCATATAGGAGTTTTGGTGCGTTTCGCGGCATGGCGCCGGGAACTGTGCTGGCGTTGTTGGCGGGTCGCGGCATTGGTGCCGTGTCGACAGGAAACACGGATGTACTTGCTGAAACACACTTCAGTCAGTCTTTTTGCTGTCGTTTTGGTGATAACGGCCGTGGGGTGTACCCGTGATCGCTACCACCGAGCCGCCGACCGTGACACGCGGCAGATTCTCGACGAAAAGACCGTCAAGCGGCCGTGGGACTTGCCGTCGAATTACTCGATCAATGCCGATCCCCGCTCTCGTCTTTTTGATGACTCGGATCCCGACGATCCCGAGCTTCCCGATCCGGGTCCGCACCTCTATTCATACGAGGTGCCTCAGATGGGGCCACGTCCCGCTCCGCCCGGTTCTGCAACCGATGACGACCTGGTTCCCGAAATTGCGGCAGCGGTCTTCGAAGGATGGACGTCCCGGTCCGACTCGATTGTCCCGGCCGTTTCGGCTATGGGGCAAGGCTGGGTCTCGCGATCTACTCGGCAGGTGAACTATCGCGGCACGCAGACGGGTCCTCAAAAGGACGTGGCTGCCGCAAAACCGTATGCCGACGCCGAAGTGGGGCTGACGATTCAACCGATTCCGCGTGAGTACTGGGATGCGATTCCCCCTGTCTGCCTGTCACGAATGTTGGAATTCGAGAGCGTTCGAACGGAGTACCAGCGGAGCTACAACAGGGAACCAGCCAAGGAACTGCGTGACCAGGCTCCCAAGCTCACGTTTACCGATATCGTCTCGTTAGCGCACCTCAACAGCCGCGAGTACCAGTTGCAAAAGGAAGCGCTCTACACGGCCGCGTTGGCGCTGACCCGAGAACGGTACAACTACAAGACGAAATTCTCGGCCACCGGAAACGGAACGTCAGTCGACTACGATCATATCCGCGACGAAGGGGCCAGGTCGGACACTCTCACGGTTCCTTCTTCGATTGCCAGCGACCGGGTTATCGCCCTGGGCGGAACCGCGGTCGCGAGATTTGCCAACAGCGTGGTGATGACATTCGGTGGCCCGCAGGGATTTGCCAAGGACATCAGTTCCAGCCTGTTGTTCGAGTTCACACAGAGCATCTTCCAACGCGACGTTCTACTGGAACCACTGATTCAGTCCGAACGAAATGTGGTGTACGCAGGCCGAAGATTCGCTCGGTTCCGCAAGCAGTTCTATTTCAACCTGGCGAACACGTACTACCAGGACCTGTTGAGCACTTACCGAAGCATCGAGATCAACACCCAGAACTACTTCGGTGTGGTTCGAGCGTTGGACCAGGCGGAGGCTGAAGTTCGGTCGGGTGTGAACAGTGCACAGCCACGGTTCCAGGTCGACCAGATTGAACAGAACATGCTCTCGGGCCGCCGCAGCCTGATCAACTCGTGCAACAGCCTCGAGAACAGCCTCGATCGGCTCAAGCTGACGCTCGGCCTGCCGACCGAGACGGCGATCAACATTGACCTCCGTGAACTGGAATCGCTCACCCTCCGTGACGAAATGGAGGTTGCCGGCGAACTGGTCCGCCGGGCGCGCGAACGGGTTCGTGAACTTCTGATGAAACCGCGGGTCGACCGCGAGGACGTCGTCAGCACCAACCTCGTCATGCTGGACCGGACGTTGGCCTGGATGGAACTTCGGGAGCAGATTTTATCGGACGGCATGAACGTCGGTCAGTTGCGGATCCTGCGGGCAGGTGTGCGGGTTGACGAAGCGTATGTGTCGGTTGATCGTGCCAATCGTCAATTGGCGGCGACACAGCAGGCGGTTCCTCCGGCGGCACCGATCAACGTGTTTCGGCGGACTGCGAATGCCGTTCAGACGCGGCTGGAATTGACCGCAAGGCAGCTTCAACACTCCGACCAACTTCCGGCACACGGGCCGGGTCGGGAGAACGTGCTGAAGGCATATGTCGAACAAAAGACGAGTCACGAGGCACTGTTGGCGCGAGCGACCAAGTTGTTGCGTGGAGAATCTGATGAAAAACTGGAGGTGTTGCAGAAGGAGGCGGACGCAGCGCTAAAGGTCATGGTCTCGCTCGAACCGATTGCCAGGCGGATGATTGGAGCTCCCGCCAATCGCTCGGCCCCGAGGATCGAACTGCAGCAATCGGTCGATCAGGGAAAGCAGCTCCTGGCGATGCTCGAAAAGCTTGGCGCCGATGAGGCGTCAGGCTTGCCGATGATCGAGTTGAGCGTCGACGACGCGATGGTGACGGCGTTGGTTCAGCGGTTCGACATGATGAACCAGCGAGGGTTTCTGGCCGACGACTGGCGAGCAATCAAGCTGGCCGCGGACGACCTCAAATCGGCACTGAATCTCAACGTCAGCCACGCTCTTTCGTCTCGTGGCGAAAAGGCCTTTGACTTCGGTGTCGAAGACAGCCAGACGGAGCTGCGTGCGGCCGTCGACCTGCCGTTGAATCGCCGCTCTCAACGCAACAGTTTTCGACGCTCGCTGATCAACTACCAGGTCGGCCGCCGTTCGTTGATGGAACTGGAGGACAACATCAAGTTCTCCGCCCGCCAGGACCTGCGGCAATTGTCATTGGACAGGGTTCAGTATGACATTTCCGTGATCAGTGCAGCCCTGGCCTCCGAACGGGTCTACAGCACGCAGTTGGAACTGTCGCTGGGACTGGCCACGGTCACGGCTCGTGACTTTCTTGAGGCCCAGCGAGATTACCGGTCCAACCTCAGCAACGTGGCCAACGGCCGGTTGGGCTATATCGTCAATCGCGCCCAGCTGGCGTTCGACCTGGAACTGATGATGCTCGATGACACCGGCCTTTGGCCGGAACTGGACCAGGAGCGGTACCAGCCGAAATCCAGCCCGGTCTTCCCGCCCAACGCGGGTTCGACTTACGGGGATCTTCCGAAGGGGGTCTGGCCTTCGAAGAAGATCAAGCGAATGCAGGGTGTTCGTCCGCCCGGTTAGCCAAGCGATGGCTCGTTGCCGCTTCGGCGAGCAGGCCGGATGGCGACGAAGGCGGTGCCCGCCATGACGACGGCCATGCCGAACACGGTGCCGATCAGGACGTTGCGTTTCCACCGTTGTCGTTCCAGTTCCGCCTCCAGAACGTCACGACGGTCCTCGTCGCCGGCAGCGGTGGCCTCGTGCAACTTGATACCGGGATCGGGCCTGTCCAGGGCGAGAATGGCAAACCCGGCGACCAGCAACAGCACGGCCAGGACCAGGCACAGCGGTGGGATGGCTCTGTTCATCGGATGACGGCGATCACTCGTGCCGCAGGGCTTCGATAGGGTCCAGCATCGCGGCCTGGCGGGCCGGGTAGACACCGAAGACGACTCCGATCCCGACCGAGATCATGAACGTCATCGGCATGGTCCACCACTGGACATAGGAGTCGATGTCGGAGAAATAGGTGACCGCCACAGGGACCCCCAGCCCGAAGGCGATGCCGACAATTCCCCCGGTTGAGGACAGCACCACCGATTCGACGAGGAACTGGATCGTGATGTCGCGGCGCTTCGCACCCAGGGCCCGGCGAATCCCGATTTCCCGGGTTCTTTCGGTGACGGTGGCCAACATGATGTTCATGATGCCGATCCCACCGACCAGCAGCGAAATCCCCGCGATCGAGCCGAGTACGAGGTTCCAGATCCGCTTCTCCTCCTCGGCCTGGTGAAGCAGTTCCAAGGGGACCTGCACCTCGATGTCGTTGGTGTTTGCGTGATGGGCCGCGATAATCTTGCGGGCCATTGCAGCGGTCTGGCTGACCTTGTTCTGATCGACGACAGTCAGCGTGATTTCACTCAACTGGTTGCGTTCAAAGGTCTTTCTGGCAGACCTGCCGATGATTCGCAGCGTGCCGAATCGACTCCGGGCGGTGGACAACGGGATGTAGATGTCCTTGTTGAAATCCTGGCCACCGAATCCTCCGGCCACTGCATTGCCTGATCCTTGTGGGCTGATGACGCCCACGACACGGAAGGCCATCCTGCCCAGCCGCAACTGCCGGCCAATCGGGTCTTCGAAATTGAACAGCTTTGTGGCTGCACCGGCTGCGAGGACGGCGACATTGGCCCCTCGCGACAGGTCCGAGTCACTCAGGAAACGGCCCCTGGCCATTGTGAGGCTCTTGACTTCGACGAACTCCGCCGTCGTGCCCAGGATTCGAGCGTTGGGAATCCCACGATGCATCGCCTGGGCCCGTTTGCGTATCAGGGTGATCGGCACTGCACGATGGATCGTCGACAGCGTGCCCTTGAGGCGTTCGAGGTCTTTGTATTGGAGCCCGTATTCCACGACGGGGCTTGAGGACTCGTCCTGGCCGTCGTCTTCTTCCTCTGCACCCTGTTGGCCGGGTTTTACGCTGCGGATGATCACGTTGGTGGCCCCCAGTCGTCGGATTCGCTCCAACGCTTCGCGCTTGGACCCCTCGCCGATGGCCAGCATCGCGATAACTGACCCGACGCCCAGGATCACCCCCAGCATGGTCAACAGGCTGCGCAACTTGTGCAGCAGAAGGCTCTTGATGCCGAGCTTGAGAGTCTGCAACCACATGGCGTTTACGAGCCATCCGCGGAATCGAAGGAAGACCGGGTCGGTCTTGGATCCGCCGGGACCAGGTCCGTTGCGTCCCGAGTGGACCTACTAGCCGCCCTTACTGGAGGACTTGGCGGACTCACTGCCCTTCTTGGCAGGTTTGCCACCTTTCCTGGTCTTCTTGCCACCCTGTTTGGCGGACTTGCCGTCTTTCTCGACGGCACTGCTTTGCTTCTTGTCTTCGTCACTCAAGCCGTATTCGATCGATTCATCGAGACCGTTTTCGGGATCGATCTCGTTGCCTTGAAGGTTTTCGGCCTGGAGCAGTGCCATCGGGTTGACCACGACGCGGTCTGCTTCGGCGAGTCCTTCGCAGATCTCAATGAACGTCTCGTTGGTCTTGCCGAGTGTGACCTTCTTCTTTTCGACACCACCATCGGATTCCACGTAGACCCAGTTGTCGTCGCCGACCTGGGCGATGGCCGTCACCGGTACGGTCAGCACGCTCTTGACACGTTCGACATGAATTTCGACCACGGCCGACATTCCCGGCCGCAGGCCTTCGATGTCCATGTCCTCGTCGATCGTCACGATCGTGCCGTAGACTTTGACCTCGGGGCTGTGCCATTCGCCGCGATCGGCCAGCACGGCAACAGACTTCACCCTGCCCTTCAATTTTCGGTTCGGGAACGCATCGACGGTGATCGTGGCACGAAGGCCCGGTTCGATCGACTTGACAACCGATTCATGGACTCCGATCTTGACCTCCATGGAGCTGAGGTCCGGCAACGTGATGATCCTTTGTCGTTCATGAACCGTCTTCCCTTCGCCGACGTGTGACTTCCTGTCACGTTCAACGGCATAGGTCGCCATCCCCTCGTGCGGAGCGAAGATCTTGCACCTGTCGAGCTGTTTCCTGTACTTGGCGAGCTTCTCCTTCTCCTTTTTGAAGGCGTTGTCAGCAGCATTCTTGGCGGCCTCTGCCTGCAGCAGCTGGGCCTCGTTGTTTCGCCCAACCTGGATCTTGTTCCGCTTCGCGGTGGCGACCTTGCCTTCGAGTTCCATCTTCGTCTTGCGGTAGGTGTAGTCGACCATTTCCTTCCGAGTGGAAACCTGACGCGCGACCTCGGTATCGGCCGAAAGTGCGGCCAGGCGGGCCTGTTCGAGATCACCCTTGCTCCGGTAACCGAGCTTGGCGAGTTGTTCGGTGCCCTTGAGATCGGTCTGACGGATCAGGCGGTTGGCTTCGGCCGTCTGGATATTGAGGTCCAGTAACTGCAAGTCCAACTGGAAAGTGCCGCCCTCTTCGTCCTCGTATTGCTGCAGTCCGAGTTCATCGAGAGCCAGTTGAAGCTTCGCCTCGGCCAGGAGGGTCTCATTCTGGGTTTTCTGGTTCTCGTAGGTGACCGTGGCCTGGATCTGTTCGTTTCGCTGTCGCTCGGTCTGAAGTTCC
>Ga0310123_10000128_pt1 | contig 64748 bp, 50 predicted proteins | sample CB6_AW_1057_MG_FD_203505 | JGI IMG/M metagenome (GOLD analysis project Ga0310123, IMG submission 203505) | Marine microbial communities from Western Arctic Ocean, Canada - CB6_AW_1057 | ecosystem: Environmental > Aquatic > Marine > Oceanic | place: Canada: Western Arctic Ocean | collected...
ACTTAATGCTTTCGCTACGGCAGGAAAAAGCGAACTTCCTCCCGCCCAGTGCTCATCGTTTACAGCCAGGACTACCGGGGTATCTAATCCCGTTCGCTACCCTGGCTTTCGTGCCTCAGCGTCAGTTATCCCCCAGTATGCCGCCTTCGCCACTGGTGTTCCTGCCAATATCAACGCATTTCACCGCTCCACTGGCAGTTCCGCATACCCCTGGAATACTCAAGTCAATCAGTTTCAAACGCAGTGCCTCAGTTGAGCTCAGGCATTTCACATCTGACTTGATTAACCGCCTACGCACCCTTTAAGCCCAGTGATTCCGAATAACGTTTGCACAGTACGTGTTACCGCGGCTGCTGGCACGTACTTAGCCCGTGCTTCCTATAGAGGCTTTGTCAACACGGAAGGATTGCCTACCGTGATTTCATCCCCTCCGACAGCAGTTTACAACCCAAGGGCCTTCATCCTGCACGCGGCGTCGCTCCGTCAGGCTTTCGCCCATTGCGGAAGATTCTCGACTGCAGCCACCCGTAGGTGTCCGGACAGTATCTCAGTTCCGGTCGTGGGGGCCATGCTCTCACACCCCCTGGACATCGTTGCCATGGTAAGCCATTACCCCACCATCAAGCTAATATCACGTAAGCCACTCCTCAGGCGGAATCACACCTTTGGTCCACAGACGTTATCGGGTATTACCCACAGTTTCCCATGGCTATCCCCGACCTGAGGGTACGTACCTACGCATAACTACGCCGTTTGCCGCTGCCCTCTGACTGAATCCACCGAAGCTTCAACAATCAGATTCTCGCTCGACTTGCATGCCTAATCCACGCCGCCAACGTTCATTCTGAGCCAGGATCAAACCCTTCAAAAATATGCTTGACCAGATGTCACAACAACAACCAGAAGTCATCATTGCAAACACCCGGAGGTCAGCAAGAAAAGTGTGATACCTGTCCGCCATTCCGGTCAAAGAATGGCATATGCAGATCGTTAGCCAAAACTCACAGACTCACAGATCTCAACCATGTTGTCAAAGATCGACGCCCAAAAGCGACCACGTCACCTCCACACAACACAACTAGTGCCGAGACAGGGAGGTGGCCAAAATCAGACGAGCCCGAAAGTCTATCGGCAGTACTGATTCTGTCAAGTCTTCAAGTCCTGCTATTTGAGACTTCCCGCCGCCTTCCGGTTGCCACGGAGGCGGCAAGGGCCCACTAGAGCTGCCAAGCGTTAGAACAGTCAATCCGATACCAGCCAAGACAAGTACCCAGACGGATGAGTGCCAGCGGAAATCAGACAATGCAGCCACAAGCCCCGCATCAGCTGAATTCTGGCCCATCCTGCCAAAACTATCTGTCGTACGACGTTCCCACAGACAAGATTGAGCTAACAACTCAGGCGGACTGGATCGCACTCATTCACACTGGCCCAAACATCAACTCCTGCGAATTTGCACCCGAGTTCCTCAGCCAGCCATTCCATCGCGGGACGTTCGCTCGAATAGTGCCCCATCAGGATCAGATTGATACCGCGTCCGCGGGCTTCCAATGCCGAATGAAATCGGACCTCTCCGGTCACGAACGTATCACAACCCGCTTCAACAGTATTATCCAGGAATTCGGCTGCTGACCCACAGGCGATGCCGACATGTTCAACCGGTGAGTCATCCGCACCGCAATATTCAAGGTAGGCCGCACCGGACGCTTTTCGAACAACCGCCAGAAAGTCATATAGGGTAACCGGAATTGCCAGCCGCCCTGACCGCCCGCTGCCAAGATGCCGCAGAGATTCCGACACCCGAATCGGTAGGATGTTGTTCAGATCAAACGATTCGGCCAGGCGCTGATTGATTCCCTGCTGAGCACTGTCGAATCTCGTATGTGCACTATAAACAGCAACGCCACGCTCGATCAAATCCAGCAGCATGGCACCCTCTCTGGTCTGATCAGAGATTGTCTTCGCACCCTGAAATAAGACCGGATGATGAGCTACGATTAGATCAGCCTGCTGCTCCACAGCCTCATTGGCCACATCCGGCGTCAGCGTCAGACAGGTGAGAACCCTGCTCACATCGGTGGATGCTCGTCCAACTAACAGTCCAACGTTGTCCCAGTCTTCAGCCAGCTCTGGAGGAGCCAGCTGATCCAGAAATCTGCAAACTTCAGAAACAATCGTCATTCTTGGTTTTCCGCGTTCGGTTTTCCGTGTTCAGTGTAATCCACAGTACCTGGTATTTTTGCTTCCCGTATTATGGCTAACAGATCATGTCACTGCGACTGGCCGTTGCAATCGAAGACTTCGGAACACCGCTCCGTCGAGCCATCCTGATGGCTGGCCAGGTACATGTACCTGGCATTCGACTCAACGCACGTCGCGATATCCTGGCACAGAACATGTCTGCATCGGCGCTGAAGCAGCTATCACACTACGTGCGGGAAAACCATATGTATGTCGCCGGCCTCAGCTGCCCAACGCGACACAACCTGGCCAGCCCGGAGTACCTCGAAGAACGAGTGGAACTTATTCGTTCTGCGATGACTCTGTCACGTCCACTCAATTCATCCAGCTTGCTCGTTCCCTGCGGCCTGATCCCGGATCCTGGCCAGGATTCGCCCTCCCGGGTAGACGTCGGTTCAGATGCTGAACATCGCGAAAATCCCTTTTCGCTGGCGGGCCATCCTGCGGAGGCTTCCAGGACGATCACTCAGGCAGACCAGTTCAGCACGCTGTGCCAGGTTGTGAGTGATCTTGCGAGTTATGGCAATCATGTTGGCTGTGTCCTCACACTGCAATTGCCCAACTTCGATGTGTCACTGCTGAAGCAACTCCTGGAAGCCGTGACCACCGGCCCACTGCAGATTGTATTCGACCCGGCGGTGGCCGTTTTCACGGGTGCGAATGTCATCGACAGTTATCGTCAACTGTACAACCACGTTGGCTACATCCGAGCTCGAGATGGATTGCGGAATTCGGATTACTCGGGAACCGAAACAGTTGTCGGCGACGGAGTCGTTCCGTGGGATGAATTAATGCCAACGCTCATCGAAGCTGACTATTCCGGATGGGTTTGTGTCGAGCGCACCGGCGGCGATCACCGGGAGTCAGACGTCCTCAGAGGCGTGTCCCACGTTCAATCTTTGCTTCCGCAGCCGGCGGACGGATAGAATAGACGTCCGTGGCAGATCCGGCCACGCTCGACTGTGTTATTGTGACTGACTGAATGTTTAAGGCCAAACGTGCCGGCAATGTGGCCAACTGCTGTTCAACTCAGGGGTACCGGCGTTTTCCGGCTTGGAGTTAAGCGAAGCGAACAGAGAATCTCCCGTTGAAAAACCCCGTTATTGCTATCTCGGTTCTTGGCCTGTCAGCTGTCGGACTGTGTGCTGCCATGTTGCTGTCTGGCGGCGGCAGGACACTATCCTCGCGTCCGCCGGAAACGGCGACCGCCATCACAGAGATTCCGGTCCAGTCGCCGACAAAGCTGCTCCATCGGCCGCCTGATCCCGAACCGGACATTGACCCGGAAGAACTGAAAGCAGAGTCGCAGGCACTTCTGGCAACCGTTCCGGAAGCGATTCGCTCTGCGCTGGTCATCGATGAGCCGGAACTGACCGAAACGGACGCCAAACGCATCTCAGGGATGGTATGGATACCGGGTGGTACCTTTGTGATGGGCAACAATCATGGTCCGCATGATGAAGTACCTCGTCACGTGGTCGCACTGGACGGTTTTTGGATGGACACCCGTGAGGTGACCAACGCACAGTTCAAAGATTTTGCCGATACCACCGGCTACGTTACTTTGCCGGAAAAGAAGCCTGAACTTCGAAGTCTGAAAGAAGGTTCGAACATCGAGCAACTGGCGATTCTGGAAGAAATGAATCAGCCCGGTTCTATCTGCAGCCTGAAACTGGACAGTCGCGATGATATCGACGAACGCGGTGCCTACAGTTGGTGGCAGTATGTGCCGGGAGCAAACTGGAAACATCCGGAGGGTCCTGACAGCAGCATTTCGAGCTGCATGAACCATCCAGTTGTTCATGTGAGCTGGCTGGACGCTCAGGAGTACTGCCAGTGGGCGGGCCGTGTTTTGCCCACGGAAGCTCAGTGGGAATATGCGGCGCGAGGTGGTCATGATGGACGCGTTTATCCATGGGGTGATACACGACTGCCCCACGGAAAATGGCTGCAGAATATCTGGCAGGGTGAGTTCCCTGTCGAAGACACAGGGGAAGACGGCCACACGACGAGCGCTCCGGTCGGTTCATACGAACCCAACGATTTCGGTCTGCATGACATGTCCGGAAATGTGTGGGAATGGTGTTCAGACTACTACCGCCCGGACTACTATTTCACCAGTCCCGTGCACAACCCATGCGGACCGGAGGACAGCTGGGACCCTCAGGAGCCGGATCTGATCAAGCGCGTGCAACGCGGCGGGTCATTTATGTGCAGCGAGCAGTACTGCATCGGATATCGAGTCGCGTCGCGCATGAAAGGCGAAGAAGACACAGGAGCCTTCCATACCGGTTTTCGAACGATCATGACACCAAAAATGGTCAACAGCAAAGCAGAATAGAGATGTGCATATTGCAGTGGGGACGACAACCGAAATAAACCGATGCGCAGGCATGTGATGGTTAAACGTGCGAATGACGGTCCTGCATTGCTGGAGTTGATGACTGGAGGCGTTCCGGGTTTATCGCAAACTTCGTCGGCGATTTGTTTGAGTGAACCAGGCAGACTGCAATCGTGAGCAGCTGGCTGAACAGGCGGCAGAAATGAAACTGCAGCTGAAGTGTTCGCACCGACGGGAATCCCTTAGTCCGATTTCTCTCCTGCCAGGCAAACCGGGGCTGGCTCCGTTGCTCCAGCTGCTGTCCATACCGTGTCATACTGGAACGAGGCAATGTACCTGTCCCCATTTGATGACGTCGCTGCATGTTGTCCGGACGTGGGACAGCCATCGATCAGAATGCCAGTCCGCTCACCTCCATTAATGTGACGGTCCCATTGTAAATGCCATGAATCACGATGGCGGCCACGATCCAGCGAGCTCCGTCGGCCAGCGCGGGCGCTCGGCGTTTTTGCCGCGATTGACGCCGGATCCGGCAGACTCCAATTCCTGCAACCGTTGAACAACCCGAATGCAGCAGCACACACACGGTCCAGCGCCATGTCACCAGTCCGGGCGATGGATTTGACACATACATGTTCAGATAGAAGAGATTTTCCACGGCGGCGAATGCCATCCCGGATGCCCAGGTACTCACCAGGATTTGTATGTGATGGCGGTATAACCACGGCCGCTTTTCCACCAGCCACAAGGGTAATGCGATCTTCATGATCTCCTCAGCCGTCGGTCCAACCACAATGGCACCAATCAGTGTGCCGCCGTAGACTGATTGAGTCGCGAAAGTGCCAAACACAGCAAAGACACCACCGACAAGCACGACTGCCAATGTTGTCAGCCAGGTTTGCCATCCGGACGTTGCGGCAAGTTGCTCCACGTACCAGCGATACCACGTCAGCGCATCCGATGGTGTCTCGCCGGCCAGTGCCGACGACAGCCCTGGCTCGTCCCAGACGGACTGATCTTCCGACACCTGGCTGGATGTCGGCAGCAGGGGCCCAGGATCGTCTGAGTCTGCCGGGTGCACTGTGGCCTGCATCCAGGGCTCGGCGAAGACAGATGCATCTGTTTCCGGCCTCTTTGATTCTCCACAGCGAGGAACCTCGCAAGGCGATGCGCCGGATGGCGTTTCGTCAGATTGATCAGCGTCTCCGGTGCCGGGGACAGATTCGTCACCGGAGTCTGTCATGCCGCTCGGTCCGTATGGTAGGCCGTCGCCGTTGCCAGCATTGCGGCCATGGGAACATTGCGCTTACTCAGTACCCCGCCCACATCAACTGGTTCAAGCCTCACGTTGCACATTGCATTATAACCCTGTCTACTGGCTGATTGCGTCAGTCGTGCCAAAGCTTCACGTTTGGCGCGGGTCTGCAGTGTCTGAAAAGAACGCACCTCGCCGCCAAACAGATTTCGCCATTGAGCAAACCAGCTTTTGAGGTAATCACTGGCGATCACGACTTCCGCCACCAGAAGCGTTGGAGGCGGTTCACCGGCGGACGACATCGGAAACGACTTGAGCTGAGTCACCAGGAAATCCTGATGCGCTGCTTCGAATTCATCCAGTCGGCGGATGTGCCGTTTTTCAACGCTCCGACCAATGATCAGCCCACACAGAACCAATGGTGCAACAAACACCAGCAGCTGAATCATGAGGGAAAGACTCCCGTGCACCTTTTTCTCCTCGGCTAGTATGATGGCTCGACAGTGACCGCCGTACCGTAGGCATACAATTCTGCGGCACCGGCAGTGACGGCACTGGTCGTAAACCGCACATTCACGACGGCATTGGCCTCGAGCTGTTGTGCCTGAGCCAGCATTCGCTGCATGGCTTCTCGACGGGATTCCGTCAGCAACTCGGTGTAGCCCTTAAGTTCCCCGCCCATGAGGTTTTTGAGGCTGGCAGCGATATCCCGGCCGGCGTGTTTGGCCCGCACGGTGTTTCCCTGCACAAGTCCCTGGACAGCGACGATGTCATATCCGGCCACAGTTTCAGTATTTGTGACAATCATGGCTGACGAGGCTTTCCTGAAATTCGATGGACAAACGACAGAAGGCGGACCATATCCCAAGTGACCGGTATTTAGAAACGTTCGATGCGATTTGGCACCGTGTCATAGCTGTCTGACACGCAATGAGAACTCCACCAGACATACATTCACAATTGGTATGCAAAAGCAGCGGATTCCTGTGAATAAAACGTTTTCGGAGTCACCTCCGTAACTTCCACCATGATCCCCGGCTGCGTAAGACTTGCGACGTCAGATTTTGTGGTGGAGCAAGCAACTGCCGACACCTCCGCAGTGGATGTAATATGCAGAAACTGTTTCCTGAAGAGCATGGATATTCTGTCAGGGTTCACGATAGACTAGAGGAATTGTTTTGTGTCCTGTCTGACGAAATCTGCTTATGCGTGTTTCCCTTTTTCCAGCCATGTTCATCCTGTGCTCGGTCGTTTCACAGGCCAACGACACATTCGAGGATCATGTGGCCAGGATTCTGGTTACCAGGTGCCTGGAGTGCCACAAAGGCAGCGATCCATCGGGAGACCTGTCACTTGAGAATCGCGAGGCGTTTCTCCGTGGGGGTGAATCAGGTGCAGCTGTTGTGCCTCATGATCCTGCAGCCAGTCTGCTGGCTCGGCGCATTCACGACGGAGAAATGCCGCCACCTGTCAAAGGGGTTCTTCAGACAATTCCACAGAACGAACAGATCATTCTGAGGGACTGGATTGCTCAAGGTGCTCACTGGCCGGAAGGCAGAATGCTCGATCTGTATGAAATTACCACGGAAGTCCGCAGCGGACGCGACTGGTGGGCATTTCAACCGATCCAGCGACCATCTGTTCCGGACGTACAGAATCCGGACCGGGTCGCAAACGAGATCGATGCCTTTGTGCAGGCTCGGCTGGACGCACAACAAATGCAGTCAGCGCCTCCGGCCGATGCTCGTACTTTGATTCGCCGTCTTTACTTTGGCATCACCGGATTACCGCCAAGTCATCAGGAAATCGAGAACTGGTCCGGAAAACTGAATGCGGCATCTCCTGCAAAGCGACCTGGAGTTATCAGTGCGGTCACGCAACAACTGCTGGACAGTCCACACTTCGGAGAACGCTGGGCCCGCTACTGGCTTGACTTGGTTCGTTACGCTGAAACATCCGGCTATGAACGTGATCAACCCAAGACAAACGCATGGAAATACCGCGACTGGGTTGTTGAGGTATTTAACAATAATCTGCCATATGACCAATTCATCCTGCAGCAGCTGGCCGGCGATGAAATAGACAACCCCACAACTGAGTCGCTCACAGCAACCGGTTTCCTGCGACTCGGCACGTGGAATGATGAACCCAATGATCCTCAGGATTACCTTTACGAACGGCTGGAAGACATGGTTCATGCAACCACGTCTGCGTTCCTGGGTCTCACCGTGAAATGTGCTCGCTGTCACGACCACAAATTCGATCCCATCCCGCAACACGACTATTACCGGGTCGCCTCTGTGTTCTGGGCAGGCCCGATCCACCCGCGCAACTCAAAACTTCTGGGAGGACCGTCGGCTGATGAATTGGGCGCAGCCGACATCCTTGGCTGGACCGACCTCTCTCCCAGACCGAAACCGCTCCAAGTGCTGAAGTATGGTGAACGCCACCAGCCGTTGCATGCAGCCGTACCCGGGTCCCTGTCGTTTGCGCCCAAGCTGTTCGCGAAATTTGCCAGTCCTCCGGACGGGTCGAAAACGTCGCATCGACGTCGTCAACTGGCCGAATGGATCATTCGTCCCGATAATCCACTCACCGCTCGGGTCTGTGTCAATCGAATCTGGCAACATCACTTCGGTGAAGCACTTGTTCGTTCTCCCAATAATTTTGGCTTCAAAGGGGAGCAACCAACGCATCCCAAGCTACTTGACTGGCTCGCGGCAGAACTGACTGACACTGGCTGGTCGATGGAACATATCCATCGACTGATCCTCACGTCGCGTACCTGGCAACAATCGTCGATTCATCCCAAAGAAAATGAGTACGCAGAACAGGACTCCGGCAACCGATTGTGGTGGCGAGCCAACAGACGCCGCCTTGATGCGGAAGCTTTGCGTGACAGCCTGCTGTGTACGTCCGGGGAAATCAATCTGTCAAAAATTGGTGGCGCAGGATTCAATCCGGTGATCAGCCAGGAAGCCCTGGAGGGGTTGTCCAGAAAGGGCAGCGCGCGTGTGGCAGGTCCGAAGAACGAGCGGCTTCGTCGCAGCCTGTATATCCACGTGTCACGCAGTTTGATGCCGCCAATGATGAACGCATTTGATCAGTGCGACACAACGCTTCCGTGTGCCCAGCGCAACGTGACGACTGCACCAGCACAGGCTCTGGCAATGCTGAACAATGCCTTTGTGCATAAACGCAGTGAGGCGTTGGCAGCACGGATTCTATCGATGACTGATTCTGTGGATCATCACATTACCAAGGCATGGAATCTGGCACTGGGACGAGCACCTTCAGACGCGGAACGTGACCTTGCTGAGCGACACATCGCGGTCCAGCAACAACGCTTTGTGGCATTGAATGAGTCCGGACCGAACAGCGATAATGCGATTCAGCCGCCAAAGACTCCGCAGCGGAAAATCTCGTCGGAAGAACGAACACTGACGTCATTGTGTCATGTGCTGTTGAACAGCAATGAGTTCCTGTATGTCGACTGATAACACGTAACATGAACATGTACCCCTGCAATCAAACGCGACGTGAATCGCTGTGGGAGATGGGAACCGGATTTGGCGGTACTGCCCTCACCGGTCTGCTCTCGGGCGAGGGCTTTTTCAACCAGACAAAGGCTGCCGAAACGACACCCAGACCGTTAGCACCGCACGACAGGCATTTTCCGGTCAAAGCCAGGTCGTGCATTTTTCTGATCATGAACGGGGCGCCCAGCCAGGTCGACACATTCGACTTCAAACCGGAACTCGTGAAGTATGCCGGCAAGCAATTGCCGGAAGGCAAAAAATATATCAACTCGGGCGGACGCAAGGTCGGTTACCTGACTCCGAACTGGCGACGGTTCCTGCCGGGCGGAGAAAGCGGACTGCTGGTCTCGGACTACTTTCCAAATGTTCGCAGGCATGTCGACAAGCTGGCTGTCATCAATTCGTGCCACACCGATAGTCACGCGCACGGATCCGCGCTGGTGGCCATCAACACGGGTAAGACGTTTATCGGTCGACCGTCGCTGGGCAGCTGGTGCGCATACGGTCTGGGTACTGAGAATCAGAGTCTGCCGGGTTATGTGGTGATCCTGGACAAGCGGGGCGGCCCCATCAGCGGCCAGCCGAATTGGGGCAGTGGGTTCATGCCGTCGACCTATTCCGGTACGTTATTTCGGCCCACAGGCAACCCGATTCTGGACCTGCAGGGTCCGGATCACATCACACGCGATATCCAGCGGGAACAGCTGGATCTGCTTGGCCAGCTGAATGAGCGACATCTGGCCGCACGACCTGGCGGAAATGACCTGGCGTCGCGCATTAACACGTACGAACTGGCGTTCCGGATGCAGTCGCAGGCTCCGGAAGCTGTCGATCTCACTCAGGAAACCGAAGAAACGCTGAATTTGTACGGTGTCGACCAGAGACCTACAGACGAATACGGCCGCAACTGTCTGATTGCACGTCGGCTGGTCGAACGAGGCGTGAGATTCATTCAGCTGTATTCCGGTGGAGGCCACCTGGAGGAAACCTGGGATGCCCACGAGAGCATCGAAAAGAACCACGGACGTCACGGCGCAGAGGTGGACCAGCCAATCGCGGCACTACTCACTGACCTGAAACAACGAGGGCTGCTGGACGAAACGCTCGTGGTGTGGGGCGGTGAATTCGGTCGCATGCCGTTCAGCGAAGGCAAGAACGCTCCAGGCCGTAACCACAACCCATACGGGTTCAGCATGTGGATGGCAGGAGGTGGCGTAAAGGGCGGTATGACGTACGGAGAAACCGATGAATTTGGATTCGAGGCTGTCACCAACAGAGTTCATCTGCACAGCGTTCATGCCACCATCCTGCACCTCATGGGCCTGGACCACGAACTTTTAACTTACTTCCATCAGGGCCGCAATGAATCACTGACTGATGTCGGCGGCCGCGTTGTGCACGATATCATCGCGTAACTCCGGCCAGAGTGACGGCGGCTCTTTTGGCTGTCGACGTCGCCGCAGTCCGTATTTGTTGCGATTCAGGAATTGCCGGATGTCATCACAGAACTGCTGGTCCGGGCAGGAGCGCCCGCTCTGGGGACGGTGATCCTGCCCTGGCCAAACCGCAACAGGGCGAGATATCCTGGCTCAGGTCGGTGCAGAGCACGGTCGAACTCGGCTGGTGTCGATGCTCTCTTCCGTGACAGGAATATTGAAGCACGCGGGCACACTGCTGCTGTTTCCGCTGGCCGTGCCGTGGTGGCTCATGTCCGAGTTAAGTGACAGACCATAAACGTACGTGATCATCCTGGAAAAAGCACCGATTTCCCCAAAGAAGACCTGTTTCCGACGTGTGAGTTGACAGGCAGCGTTGCCGGAGTGAACTTTGCACAGCTAGAGCCTGAATGGGACCCTGATGCGAGAATTGTGTATCCTGGCCTCATGAAGCGCGGCACGCGGTCGTTCAGTATCTCCCTGAGCCATAAAGATCCGGGTCCGTGACATGCTGATGCAAATAATATTATTCCGGGTCTCTCTTGTTTCTGTGTAAACGGTGCGACAACAAATGCACCGATTCGCGTTTAATCTGCCAACAACCCTGTCCGGTTTTGATGTGGATGAATTCGGGAATTTCTGCATGAATCGATTTAAGAGACTGCTTGCGGGCCTTTTGCTGCCAGCTGCATGCGGCGTCGCCTTCGGGCAGGGACCGCGTCCTTATGAACTGGGAGCCTCTGATCTGGACATCGGGGAAGCGGGAATTGCGTGGTACACAACGTGGGACACCGCATGGGAAGAGGCTCAACGCAGCGGGCGGCCAATTATGTTCGTCGCAGCGGCCACACAATGCCACGGCGTCTCAGGAGTATTCTGACCCGGCTACACCGCTACGCAGAACGGTCTGTTCGCGTCTAAAGAATTCATCGAAGCAACTCGCAGGTTTGTCGCCGTCAGAATCGATTCCTGCGAAAGCAGACGGCACCAGGATTTTGTCCGCACGTTTCTGGATGGTCGGTTTGAAAACAGCGTCTTCTGTCTGCTGGCACCCAACGGCCAGGACTGGCTCACCCGTGGCGGACGTGGACCGGAAATGGTGCTGGGATATGCTGCGGCAGTGAACGAAATGCACAAAGTTGCTGACGAGTTTCCCGCCACGGCAGATCTCATGCAGGCAATTGTGCCTGATTTTCACAGTGTGCGTCAGGCCCTGAATGTTGCGTCGGCCGACCAGCGAGTACTCGTAGTGATTAACGCAGCCAACAAACAGCTGACTCGGCTGCGGACGTCGTTGAGAGAAGTCTCCAATCACCTGAAGATTACCGGGCGCTTCCATTTTGACTTCGAAGACGGCAATCACTGGAAAAACAACGTCACGGGAACAAGCAGCGCAACGGGAATCGTGGTTATCAGGCCCGGAGAATTCGGCATGACCGGCAGTGTAATGCAGCAACTGCCTCTGGATTGCGATGCCGGCCAGATCAGGACGACCCTGCTTGCCGCCAATTCCGAATTTGCTCGTACAACAGAAAGAAAGGTTTACTCAGACCACGTAAGTAAGGGCGAAGGTCTCGGAATCTATTTTGAAGGAACCTTGCCGTACGGGGAAGATCGTGATGGCGACGGCCAAATTGATTCTCGACCCCACCGACACCGCGGTTTGTCAGGCAGACAGCAGTCGCAGGCAACCGTCAGGTCGCGCTGATCTGACCACCAAAGTCGTCTGAGTATGCGACATGGCCGGGTGGCCGGTCCAGTCGTTCCGAAACCTGTCTGCTGAGAGACACGGGTCGCAGACAGAACGCTGAATGTTCCTGGGACCGGATGCAGCGTATTTGTTCAGGTGTCGTGACCATCCTGCCGTGCGGGACGCCGGAACACTTTGGAAGGGTCAGGAAGCGGACAATTTTCGAATGCGCCGCCAACCGGAACCGACCAGACGTACAGTTCCAATCACGACGAGTGCCAAACCTGACGGTTCGGGCACAACTGTTTCGATTTGGATTCCAGCCAGAACACCATGTAGTTGGACTCGGGATTAGAAGACTCAACAAAGCTGTCCGAGAAAAACAAAGTGTTTGCGACAGGATTGACGTCGGTGAGGCTATTTGTCGCCAGCCCCAGAGCAATGGTGTCGTCGGAGACATCCACCTTAGATTTGTAATATGCGTAGATACTGTAAGCGACGGTACTTTCCGTTGCCAGATAGGCTGTCATGTCTGAAACGGTAACAAACGTATCTCCTCAGGATCCCATAGTCGAATCTCTTAATCCCGCTTCGTAAACCGCCAAAAAACCGTTTGTACCATCCGAGTCCGTGAAATCACGTGCAGTATTCGCCGTGTGTATCATCCCTTCCAGGGTGACATCCACAGCGGTGGAACCTATGTCTGAGGTGCTTGCTGAAATATTCTGCCAATCTGCGGTGTCCACAACATCTGTGGAATCACTCGGGAGAATATCGCGCGGCAAATCTCCGTTGGTGAAGTTCACGGAGATAAGTCCGGCGTTCACAACCCCGTTTGAAGCAAGAAAAACAAACAAGGCCGACCTGGAAAACCTACTCACCGGAAACCTCTCGAATTCCTTAGTTTATTGCCTGCACAAAATCGACATTGGGCACGTGATGGAACCCGTCCCCTGGGAGTAATTCCGGATTTGTCCGAACGGTTTGTTGACATAAGCCGAGGGTTAAGACATAATTAATGAGATTGAGTCTCAATTGCAGGGCAGTGTGGTCAGGGCAACGGTGAATCTGTGATGTCATTCGAACCAAAATCTGTTTCCCCGGTTATCTGTCACTGTCTCGGAATCACAGAAGCCGAGATCCGTTCTGCCAGTCAAATTGGACAATGCCGGACGATTTCAGACGTGAAGGTCATGACAGCAGCGGGCAGCGGATGTACGTCGTGTCACCGGCGCATCATCGCTCTTCTGCAAGAAGAGCGAGACTCGGTTCAGATCGAATCAACTTCCGCAATTCCGGACGTGAGCGCCGCCGCTGTCCCAGAACCCACGTATGGAGTCATGGATGCAGCCGGTACACAACCCGTACACCAGCGATGACTCGATGTTTTGATTCTGTCAGCTGGATTGCAGCGTGCCACGGTCCGCTGATTCAGACGTATGGCAGTCATGACAAAGTGATTCCCTGTTCGCCGAGCAAGTCAGACCAGCGAACCAAAATCGTTCGTTACCTCCGGCGCAGGGCACAATGAAGTCTGTCTTTGGAAGACAGACGGCGTGGGGAAAATTTCACTGCGTCGCCGGCTGCACCTGAAAACGTCAGACTTCACTCTGATGAACGGGAATCTCGCCGTTGCCCCAGTTCACACCATTGCGCCTTGATGGATTGAGATTGTCGGGCTACGTACCAGCCGATTCTTCACCCACCTGGCCAGCCAAATACAACTCAGAGCCAATCGTCTTGATCTGGTGCAACTGAGTTTCCAGCCAGTCAACGCTCTCTTCCGACTCCACCACGATCCGTTCCATGACGTCCTTGCTGCCGGCATCGCCGACTTCGGCCGCCAGCTGAACACCTCTGTTGTAGGTCTCGACAGCATTAAGTTCCAGGAGCAGATCATTTTCCAGCTGTTCTTTGACGTCCGAGCCCACACGGATGACATCGTATCGTGCGATCTCGGGAACGCCTTCGAGAAACAGAATGCGGTCGATCAACTGCTCAGCGTGCTTCATCTCTTCAATGGACTCTTCGTAATGATGAGCTGCCAGCTTGTGAAAGCCCCAGTCGCGGCACATTTTGGACTGGACAAAATATTGATTGATCGCAGTCAGCTCAATAGTGAGTCCCGCGTTGAGTACGTCAATGATCTTGTCGTTTCCCTTCATTGTGTTCCTCCGAATGTTATCCTGGTGTTGCCGATCCTGAGCATTCAGATTGTAGAGATAATCGCAATGACGGACGCCCGGCTTCAGCTGTCCATCTGTTGAATCGCCGCGATTGATACCCTATCTCGCGTTCGACCTGCGACTGAATCGCAGCAGCTTTGTATGTCAGGTCGGTGGCAGAGCTCCCTGACCACGCGGTTAAACACAGATCGCTACGTCCCGATCTGTGCCACCAGCAAAACCAGGCCGATAATTGCGAAGCACATCGCAAAACAGATAACGAAGCCACCAATATCAACGATCCCGGGACGCTGGAATTCCAGACTCGTTCCGGGAAACAGTTTCCTGTGATCAAAGCGTGACGGTTCCATGTAACTCTTCTGGACTTCTGCTTTGTCATGAACCGGGTCGGACACCACCGGTGTTTTCATCTTCACGTACAGCCGATCGAGCACTTCTTTTCTGTTGGGTTTCGTCAGCAAACTGACAAGGATCATCACAACAAACGGGACGACCGTGGCAAATGGCAGGTCAAGCGTCTTGATCGCGGCCCCACTCATGGATTCCAGATCAAGTCCAAGACGACCCATGATCAGCATGTCCAGTCTCAGCCGACCACTCCCCCGCATTGGACAATCATATCTGTAAGTGACCTCGTGACCATTCTCCAGATCAATGCGACTGATCTCTTTGAGCTGCTCATGCCGATACGGCTTTGAACTTCCCGTCCAAAACAGCGCGGCACCACCCCGCCGTTTTGTCTCAACAATCTCATCGCCCAGTGCCATCGGTTCGGGTCTCAAATCCGGAACGGCTGTGTCCCATTCAGTGAGTTCCGCCTTCCGCCGGGCAACGTCGGCCGGGGCTGCTCTGCGGGTTGTCGTGGATTGAATGATGTGGGTTGTTCGTGTGAAATCAGGATTTGTACTGAGGCCTGGCATGATGAGCGGCAACGCAATCGGTAACACGAAAAAGAACAACAGACAGAAAGAGAACGTGACCCATGCCGCCGCTGTGGTGGCTCTTCGCCAGTACATCCCAACCCAAAACACTGCGGCAAACAACATAGGCACAATCCAGGTCAGTTGCAGGTTCCTGAACATGTCATTGATCCACAGCGCAATCAGGACAGAACCGGCCACGACCACCACTCCAACAACGCGGGCCACTGAAACACATTCCTTTTCACCGGCTTTCGGCCGTAAAAACGGTACGTACAGATTGCGGACCACCAAAGCCGAACAAACCAGCATGTAGCAGTCCACACTACTCATCAGCGCTGCCAGCAGACAGGCCAGCATGAGTCCCACGAGGCCGATTCCCACAGGACCCAGAATTTCTTTGGTGGCAGTCCCCCAGGCCTGATCGGGATCTGCAATGAGTTCGGGTCGAGATGAAAACAATGTCAGCACAATCAATGCTGTGATCACCCAGCCAACCGTGCAGAATCGTTTGATGAAATTCCCGATCACCAGGCCGGTACGTGCATCGAATTCATTTCTGGCTGTCCCGCCGCCGGTCACGATGAAGTGTGGAGTGAGTACAATTCCAATCATGTTAATGATCACAATTGAAACAATCGCGTACAACGGGAACTCGCTCGCAGCATCAGCACCCAGTAACGTAAAGCTGTTTTCGGGAAGCTGCTCATGCATCACACGGAATCCGTCAGTCCACGTGTCCTCCGGTTTGCCGAATTTCTCGACCACAGCGGACAGTCCGAACGGAATCAACAGAACCGACAACGCGATGATGCACAGACCCTGAATCAAATCCGTCCAGTAGGCGGCCGCCAGGCCACCCAGAATCCCGTACATGGTGATCACAATGGCAACCAGTGGGAGCAGCGTATATTCCAGCGGCTGACCAAACAGTGTGCTCCCCAGCAGCGGGGCCGCAACTTTGCCAATGGCTGTGAACATCATGGCACCGTAGGTCATGTAATAGAAACATCCGAATAATGCATAGGCCACTCCCAGTCGGGGCGACTCATAACGTTCGACGAACCAGTCACCCAGTGTCAGACACCGCATGCGTCGATACCAGACTGCCGTGATCCAGTAAATGGGTGTGACGAACAACCAGTACATCACGCCCCACATGCCACTCATACCGTTGGCAAAGGTACCGCGAGCCGTATTCACGGGATCAGCCGAACCGGTGCCGGCACCGAACGCTGCAAATGTCTGAAACAATTTTCCAAAACTGCGACCACCCATGAAGTAGTCTTCCTGACCCTTCACGCGTTTCATAACCATGACACCAATTCCGGCCATCCCGGCAAAGTAAACAGCAAGTACGAGGTAATCGAACGTGTCCATGGTTTCCTGACCGAACTGGTGGCATCGAAGATGTCAGCTGAGGCTTGGCTGACATCATCGTAAGCGAATGAACTGAATCAGCAACCTTTCAACCACCTGGCAGAGAACGCTGCCAAACGTCAACCGATTTCTCCGAAATTCGGCCATGCCCGGAATTATTCTTAGTTTCCTCTTTTCGTGCGATACCGTCGCAAGCGGCCGAAGCAAATCCGCTCGTCACAGGCCCACACAAAATCCGGGGAGAAAACGGTCCGCAGTCAATCGTTGTTGGTAAAGCATTCGATAAGCCGAACACTACCTCTGGAAACCGGACGACGTTCACAATGGCTTTGAATCCTCGTTGTGGGACAGACTGACGGGCCAATCCAGTTCTGGCTGGTATCTGGCTGGTACGGAGTTCTCCCGACACCAGATTTGAACCACGTACTTCCCGAAGTAATAACGCACGAAATCTTGTGAAATCAGTCGAACGGTGACAGGAAGATCGGGTAAACGGAACAGGCCATAGCTCACCGCGCTCACGTAATTCACGACCTCATCCGCGTCCTGTGGTTATTCCGGGGCAAAGATCTTCGCTTTGGCCGCCGGGATATCCAGCAGAGAACTTTGCGTTCCTTCGATCTGACTCCACAGCACGGCTTCCTTACGGATGGACATGTAGGCAAACAGTCCTGGGTGAGGCAGTGTCTGAGTCGACTTTCAGAACCGGGAGGCTGCCGCGATCTCTCGCACTTCCTTCCTTAGGTGACACCCGTAATTCGGACCTTCTCCGGCACGGCAGTGTTGTGTGGGTCAACTAATGTTCGGACGCCAACTTGTGCTCTTCCATCTGACGAATTGGTATGTATCGATCGAAGACCATCAAACCGATACCACCCACAAAGCCCAGTAGCGCGGCAGCCACAAATGGATACGACGAATGGAAGCCGTCCATCTCGGGATTCCACAAGTAGTCGGCGGACCAGGCAAAGATGGTGCTTCCCAGTCCGGAAACGGTGATCGAGCAGCCAATCGCAGTGGATCGCAGGTTGCTCGGCATGTGTTCCGACAAATACCCGGCGTGGGACCAGCGCATGAATTGTCGGACGAACTCAAACACGGTCACACAACAGAAAATATGCCACACGACACGGCTTTCGCCGATGCCCAGCGCCGACAGCGAAAACGCGCCCAACATGATGACTGCGGCGATCCCCGGTGCCCGGCGGCCGGCAAGCAAACCGACGGCCAGCCCACCGGGAATCCACATCAGTGTCTTCAAGAGCTGCAACCAGATCCAACCGTGGTCCGCGGCTCCGGATTTCAATCCCAGATCTTCCGCACGGTAAGGCAGGAACTGATTCGAAGATTGAAACACCGGTCCGCCCAGGAGACACATCGCCAGCACGAGGGCCCAGAACCTTGGAGTACGTGCGAGAGTGAGGAGATCCCTGACAGTTTGTTCCCAGGTTTGCGAATCCTGTCGATCGAACTGTCCTGGGCGCTGACCCCACAGGCCGATCAGAACACCGCAGAGCAAGGTACTGCCGGTCAACAGCCAAAAAATGGCCTGGAAATCGGCTACCGTGGGTGTCGTGCTCAGTGGCTCAAACGCAAATAGTTTGGTCCAGAAACTCGACCAGTTTTCATTTGGGAAAGCGCGGCTCAGCTCGTTTCGATACAGCAATGCTCGTCCACACACAGGTCCGAGCACGCTGCCCACACCAAGTGACGTCATCATCAGGCCATTGGAGAGTCCCTTTTTGTTCAGGGGTACCATCTGGATCAGTGATACTCCGGCGATCCACATCAACGCCCCGGTAAAGCCCTGCCAGAACGCGAGTGCTTTGATGACATTCGGTTGCGGTGCGATAGCCAACAGCAGTGGAACTACGATCTTGCCCAGCAGAGCGCCGCACCAGACCAACCGTTCGCCGTAGCGCCGCGCCATCAATCCGGCCAGCAGCGGTCCCACAATCCACGGCGTCACCTGATACTTGACCAGCTTCGACCAGAGATCCGCCGGGTACGATCCGCCTGCCGCTTCGGCAGCGGCGCTGAGCGCCCCGAAATAGAGCGGCAGGCAATAATCGAGAACCGACACGTAAAAAAAACTGATCACCGCCACCGGCACCACAACTGACAAACGAGCGGTACCGGCCGAAGCATCTGCGGTAAGTCCTGTCTGGTTCACGTCCAACTCCTGGAAAACCGCCGTTGCCCCGGAACGAACCAGCGAGCGGACAGCAGCGCCGCCTGTTTGTCTTCCGTCAGATAGAGTGTCTGGAAATTGTCGCCACCGAAGACGCAGTTGGTACAGTCGCTGCCTCCTGTGGGGATGGACCCGATGATTTCCCCCTGCGGTGAGACGACTTCCAGGGTCCCGCCGCCACAAAGTGTTACGAGGAGATTTCCTTCGGCGTCGAAAGCAATGCCGTCCGGATGATGGTCGGCGAACTGGCAAAACACGGCGGCCGGGCCAAGCTGTCCATTGTCCAGCAGCTCGAACCGCAGAATGCGATGAGTCATACTCTCGGACACCAGCAAATGCCGAGCATCCGCCGAGATCGTGATACCGTTGGGGAACTGGTATCCTTCTGCCAGAATTTCAGCGCAGCCCGATGCAATGTTGATTCGCAGGATGCGACCAGGACTGTCAAAGTCCAGCCCCGGATCGGTCAGGTAGACAATTCCACCATCCCCCACCACCAGATCGTTGGGACCAATGAAGGGTTCACCGGAGGCTGTGTTGGCAACGGTGCTGAGCACCCCGTCGGGCGTAATTCGCTGGAGCGCATGGTTTTCGGCGTCGGCCAGCAGCAAATCTCCGGTTTCGAGCAGTGCGACCGACTGCGGCTTCCCTCCAGTGTGAACCAGATTCGTAACCTGCCCACCGGGGCTCACCCTGACCACCCGACCGGTCCAGCGACTGACCAGATAAACGTTTCCCTGCCGATCAGCTGCAGGTCCTTCGGGAGCAACAATGCCACATCCCACGATTGTCCAGGATATGTCGATCATCCAGCATTCTCCAGATCAGGGTACAGCGGCAGCGTAATCACGGCGCCGTTGTCTTCGGCCGAACGGTGCGCGGCTTCCATGACCTCGACGCACCGAAGTCCTTCTTTCCACGTCAGACACGGTCGGGTGCCGTTTGTGATCCAACGCACGAAATCACCAAGTTCCTGCCGATACGCGTGATCGAAACCGAGATCATCGAAGTGTTCGAATTGAGGTTCCGGATCACGATGGTGTTGCCACCATAGATCCAGATGTTCGAGGTGCGGCAGGAAACGCATACCACCGTGTTCACAGACGACGAGCGGTCCGCCCGCTTCCCGGAATCTGATTGGCGGACAGGACAGCGATACATTCAGCGAGCCGATGGCGCCTGACTGAAATGTAAGCTGCACATGCAGCGTGTCCGGAAAACCATAGCCCGAATCCACCTGCGGTGCTGCCAGGGCGTGAACTGTGGCCACGTCGCCACACATCGCGCGCATCCAGTCGATGATGTGCACCCCGATCAGCGGCAGTGTCCCGCCCGACTTATCTTTGTGTGCCCACCACATTTTGGTGAATTTGTACGGACGAGCATCGTGATAGGCACATGATGTGACTGCCAGGGGCCGCCCAAGCGTTTCGCGCAATTCAATCATGCGTGCCCACGGCGGTCGCAGTCGGCGCTTCTGGCCGACCATCAGTCGTACGCCGGCGTTTTCGCATGCTCGCACCATGTCCCAGCACTCCGGCACATCACAGGCCATCGCCTTTTCGCAGTAAACATGCTTGCCCCGCGTGGCTGCTGCGACAGCGATATCCCTGTGAGTGAAGTTCGGGCTGGTGATCGCCACAGCGTCGACTTCAACTGAATTCAGCAAACGTTCGTGGTCGTCAAATTCAGGCAGTTCCAGCTGCGTTTGCCTGGAAAAATCAACCCGGCTGGAAGGGTTGGGATCGCAGATGGCAACCAGTTCCGCAACCTCGTTGATGTACGGTGCGAAGTGCGAAGCGAAATCGCCGGTTCCGATCAGGGCAAAGCGAAGGCGGTGGTCATTCATTTGGCTCGGCTTGTCGCCATCCTCTATCGTGGCGGGGCGGTGCCCGGAAAGTTCTGTGCTTCGCTTTCGGCGGCCATCTGTCGCCAGGTGTGTCGTGGCTGCCAGCCGAGCATCTGTTTGATTTTCCTGCAGTTCACCAACCCTGTAGTGTCGTGTAGTTCGCAGCGCAGATCAGAGATGTGGGAGTAGTGTGTGGCGAGAAGCTGGCTCGTGGGAGTCGCGACGCAGACGTCATCAGCCGCCAGATTGAACGCTTCGAACCCGGTCCGACCGGATTCAATCCATGCCAGACACGCCGTCGCGACATCACGAGCGTCGACATATGACCACAGGGCATCGGCGGCAGCGGCATCGTTTTCAGTGAATTTGCGAAATCGCCACTCGTACGAGCCTTCGTATACGATTCGCTGGGGCCGCAGCGACGCAATTGCCAGGCCATGCCACCGGGCGTAGTGTCCGGCCAGTGCTTCAAGGTTCTGCTTGACGGCACCGTAAATACCGTCCGGCACCTGCGGTGTCTGCTCATCGATGGGCAGGTACGGGACGCCATGATATTCGCCGTAGATCGTTGGACTGCCTGCCAGGACCACGCGTGGAATCCGCAGATTGGCTGCCGCCTGCAGCACGTGATATCCACCCACAGCAAGATTACGGTAGGCCATCTCCCACGAAGTCCAGGAATCGGTGGGCAGACTACCGAAATGGACCACTGCCGCAGCTCCGGCAAAGGCATCGTGGACACCCGCCCCGTCTTCGAGATCGATCTGTCGGTAGTCGTCCTCCCAGAAAGCACATGGCTTTAGGTCAACACTCAGCACTTGAAAACCCGCGTCGCGGAGCACACGCACGATGGACAGCCCCGTGCCGCCCTTCGCACCGGTCACAACAACTTTATCCATCGGTTGTCTCTCCTTCCTGCCCGTTTATACCAGTGGCACGCTGCCATCTTCGTCCGTGAATATTCTCAGCGGCAAACGCTGATACGGATGTTTCTTTACGTAGTCCCAATCAAGTTCAATGCCCAGGCCGGGACGATCACTGACTGATATTCGACCGTCGAGCACGATCGGTCCGAACTTTTGCACTTCGTCGAACCACGGACGATGTCGGCAGTGTTCAAGGATCAAGAAGTTGGGCATGCACAGACAGCCGTGGGCGGCAGCTGCCAGAGCAACCGGACCATAGGGATTATGTGGAGCAACCTGAACGTTGTAGACCTCAGCAAAGGACGCAATCCGCAGCAATTCACCAATACCGCCACAATGTGAGATATCCGCCTGAATCACATCCACCGCGCCCTGTTCGAGCCAATCACGAAACTGCCAGCGTGTCACCAGCCGTTCGCCTGCCGCGATGCGGACACCCGGGAATGCGGTCCGCAATTCGATCAGTCCGCGCGGAATGTCCATGTTGACGGGCTCTTCGACGAACAGCATGCGTACATCGCGTAGTCCGTCGATGAGACGGCAGGCCGCCTGCTGTGAGAAGATACCACCACAGTCAATCATCAGGTCACAATCCGGCCCTGCTGCATCGCGGATTGACCTTGCAACATCGAGGGCCACATCAACCTGTATTTCATCTTTATATGGATTGACCCAGGCACCGGGCCCAAATTTGAACGCGTCGAAACCTTCTTCGACGGCAGCTCTCGCTTCGTCCGCATGAGATGTCAGTCCCAGATCGCTTCTGGCGTAGACACGGACCGAATCCCGGACCGCCCCGCCCCCCAGCAATTTGTACACAGGTTGACCGCACGCCTTGCCGGTGACGTCCCACAACGCCTGTTCGACACCGCTGGCCGCGCTTGACGCAACCACACCGCCTCGCCACCAGAATAACCGCTGCATCTGCTGCCAGGCATGTGTGACGCGTGTTGGATCCTGTCCGACGAGCAGCGGGGCCAAATGATGCTCGATCATCGCAACGACCGCCTGTTCGTGGTATTCGGTGGTTGCTTCACCGACGCCCGTAATCCCTTCGTCCGTGCGAACTTCCACGAAAATCCAGTTCCGCGACGGAGCATGACCGCCCGCTCCTGTGACGCCCATCACGTGAGTGCTGATGCTCGTGATTTTCACTGTCGAATCTCTTTACGTTTGTCATGGATTGGTCGATAACGCGGCACGGTGCGATCCTCGCGATCTGAAGTGCTTTACGCAACCAACCCCACACTATCCACGGCATCTTGTGGACCGAAATTGCGAGGAGAACTGCACAATCCACTGTCGTCCCGACCAGTCTGTCATCTGTCCATGGCGCATGTGCTTCGAACATGGAGTGGACAGCACACCGACAACCCGCAGTGCAGTTGCTGAATCTGACGTCATTTCCGTTGTCGTCCCTGGTATTCCGACGATCTTTGGTCCATTTTGGTACGTGTCTGGTCCGTCCCGGATCCCCACAGCGACGGGACCGGAAGATTTACACCTGACGTTCCGGAAAGTCTATTGGATCGCTCACAAGGTTTTGTAACGATAGATAGTAAGGGCGGTCACGGGGTACATTCCTCGCTGCAAAATCGATTACTCGTCCGAATGCGGACGTGCGAACAAAATGATTTCACTATTTCGGCATCGGAGACAGGTCGTACTATGATTCAGCAAGTACGAGTTACAACGCGTTTTCTGGCGGTCCTGTTAATCGGTTGCACTGCACGGGCTTCAGACTGGCCTATGTGGCGTTCCGATGCACAACGTACCGCGTCATCCAGTGAACAGCTTCCACCTGAACTGAAACTACTCTGGACACGCCACTTCACCCCGCGTGTGCCGATCTGGGACGACCCTCTCAACCTTGATCTAATGACCTTCGATCGCATCTTTGAACCGATTGTCATGGATGGTCGGATGTTCGTCGGCTTCAATGATCGCGATAAACTGACAGCCTTCGACACCAAATCCGGCGATGAGTTGTGGTCGTTCTTTACCGATGGTCCGGTACGACTACCCGGTGCTGCCTGGGACGACAAGGTGTACTTTACCAGTGACGATGGCTGCCTTTATTGTGTCGGGGCCAAAACCGGCAGGCTGCACTGGAAATTCCGCGGAGCGCCGAGCGAGCAGAAAGCTGTTGGAAACCATCGCATTGTCTCCGTCTGGCCGGCCCGTGGCGGTCCCGTCGTTCGTGACGAGACGGTCTATTTTGCGTCCAGCATCTGGCCAATGATGGGAACATTTCTCTATGCTCTCGACGCAGAAACCGGCGAAGTCAGGTGGGTGAATGACAATACGGGTTCTCAGTACATCAAACAGCCACATAGTGCCCCTTCCTTCGCAGGTGTCGCACCGCAAGGTGCCCTTGTGGCAACCGAAGAATTCCTTGTTGTCCCAGGCGGCCGGTCGGTTCCGGCTGTATTTCAGCGCAGCAGCGGCAAACTGCGATATTTTGAGATCAATGCTGGTGGAAGGGGAACCGGCGGTTCGTTCGTCGCCGCTGATGACAAGCGGTTTTATGTCCATACTCGACTGAAAGGAACCCGTGCCTTCGGTTTGGAGACGGGTCTCAAAACGGCATTTATGCCCAATGAACCTGTGTTGGCAGACGACATTGTGTACTCCGCCGAAATGGCCGACGGCAGGCCGGTCATACGGGCCTGGGGTCAGGATAACCAAGTGGTCTGGGAAATCGACGCGGACGGTCTGGGTGACCTCATTCTGGCTGGTGAGCAGCTTTACGCCGCCGGCAAAAAATCAATTACGGCGATCCGCCTGTCCGGTGCCGCACGTCCTGCAGAAATTACACAAACGATTCCTGTCGAGGGACAAGTCGAACGTTTGCTGGCGAGTGACGGCAAACTGTTCGCCGTGACGCTTGAGGGTTCGCTCATGGCTTTCGGTGCCGGCAGCGAAGGTGCCACCGATTCAAAGACAGAAACATTTACCACGTTTAAAGCGATGCCGGACGCCGCCAGGACCGTTTCCGCATTGCTGGCAGGGGCTGATGCAGAAGGTTATGCCCTTTGGTACGGCATCTCCGACGAGTCTCTGATTCACGCCCTCGTGTCCGGATCTCCATTCTCTCAGCTGGCTATCATCGACTCCGATCAGGGAAAAGTGAATCGACTTCGACAACACCTGGATGCTGCCGGTCTCTATGGACAGGTGACTGTGCATTGTTCACAGGCGGCATCGTTTCGTGCTCCCAAATACGTGGCGAATGTGGTGTTCGTCGGTCGCGAGCTGGCAGGTTCAGCGGATGGAAGGCTGCTGGCAGGGCTCTACGAATCCGTACGTCCGTACGGCGGAGTCATGCGTCTGATCGCTGATGAAAACCGGGCAAAGCTCACCCGGACTCTGCGGGAATTGGACCTTGAACAGGCCGAGGTGACGATCTCTGATCAGGCTGTAACGGTTCACCGGATCGGACGTCTTCCTGGTTCCGCCGACTGGACTCATCAATACGGCGATGTCGCCAACACAGTCAAGTCGAATGATCGCCGAGTGAAATTGCCATTAGGTGTGCTGTGGTTTGGTGGCAGCAGCAATATGGACGTGCTGCCGCGCCACGGGCATGGCCCGCCGGAACAGGTTATTGGGGGTCGTTTGTTCATCGAAGGCATGAACAGTCTCAGTGCGCGTGACGTGTATACCGGGAGAGTTCTGTGGAAAACGGAATTCGACGACCTGGGTACGAACGACGTTTACTTTGATGAAACATACGAAAACACGCCGCTCGACCCAAAGTACAATCAGGTTCATATTCCCGGTGCCAACGGCCGCGGAACCAACTACATCGTGGCGGACGACCGTGTATATGTCGTCGAAGGCAGCAAGTGCCACGTACTCGACCCTGCCAGCGGTACAGTCCTTCAGGACATTGAACTTCCTCAGACGGAATCCGGTGAAAAGCGGCAATGGGGCTACATCGGAGTGTATGGGGATTTTCTTCTGGGTGGCACCGGCTACGCCAGCTATCGCAGTCGCCACAGTCTGGCATTGGAGTCCGATGAAGAGCTGCGACGCAGTCGCGCCGGCTTCGGTTCGAAAAGCCTTGACCGCGCCGCCAGTCTCGGGCTGGTTGTATTTGATCGTCACTCGGGCGATGTCTTATGGCAGGTTGATGCGAAGCACAGTTTCTGGCACAACGGGATCGTCGCCGGCGGCGGCAGACTCTACTGTCTGGACCGGACTCCGGAACTCATCGAAGCTGCACTGCGTCGACGTGGAGTGTCCCGAGCGCAGAGCTACCGCATCGTCGCGTTTGATGCACAGTCCGGCGATGTTGAGTGGGAGGTGAGTGAGAACATCTTCGGTACCTGGCTCGGATATTCCGAAGAGCATGACCTGCTGCTCCAGGCAGGTGCGGCTGCAAGTGATCGCTTGTATGATGAGGTCGGGCAAGGGATGGCCGTATTTCACGCGCGAGACGGGGCACTCAATTGGAAGAATGACACACTTAAGTATGCGGGACCCTGTATGCTCCACAACGGCTGGATCATCACGAATGCGAATTCGTACACGCAGTCTTCCGGGGCATTTCATCTGACAGACGGTCACCAGAAAGTGGTCCCCAATCCGCTCACCGGTGAGCTGCAACCCTGGAAGGTGACGAGAGCTTACGGCTGCAACAACATCATTGCCAGCGAACATTTACTGACGTTTCGGTCTGGTGCCGCCGGGTTTTACGACCTGCTCGGGGAAAGCGGTACAGGTAACTTCGGCGGTTTCAAGTCCGGATGTACATCCAACCTCGTGGTGGCCAACGGTGTCCTCAACGCTCCTGACTATACAAGGACGTGCAGTTGTGCTTATCAAAACCAGACATCGCTGGCACTCGTTCATATGCCGGAACTCGAATACTGGACCATCAACCCTGCGGCCTCAAATTACACGACACTCAGTCAGCTCAGCAGCGTGGGCATCAACATCGGCGCACCGGGCGATCGCCGTACGCAGGAAGGCGTCCTGTGGCTGGAGTATCCGCCTGTCGCAGGCCCGTCTCCGCTGCTCTCCGTGACGATGAACGAAGACGCAGATTATTTTCAGCATCATTCGTCTTCGGTCCGCTGGGGTGCTGAACCATGGGTCCTGTCATCCGGTGCCGACAATGTCAGGCAGATATCCGTTCGACTCACACTCCAAAAAGAACTCAGCCTGCGTACAGGTCTGCCGATTGAACACGCCGATGATGATGCGGAAGAACAGGAGAACGGCGACGTGAGTCTCGGAAGCGGAGATCTGGAACTCATTGAAGATGGTGAAAATCAGATCGTGGGACTCCGGTTTAATCAGGTGAACCTCAGGCGTGATGCCGAGATTCGCAGTGCTCACATTCAGTTCGTCTGTGATGAACCATCATCACAACTGACATCGCTGATCATCTCAGCCCAGGATTCAGGCCATGCCAAACGATTCAGCAGCGACAGACATGACCTGTCATCCCGTCCGAGAACAAAAGCAGAGGTTGGCTGGAACCCCGCGACATGGCAACGTGCAGGAGATGCAGGCGAAGCGGAGCGGTCCACGGATCTGGCTCCATTAGTGCGTGCCGTCGTCAGTCGGGAAGACTGGCATCCAGGCAACTCACTGGTATTCTTCATCAGCGGAAGCGGCAAACGGACAGCATTAGCAGCACGTGAACAAGGTCAGCCGACAGCCAGACTCATGATTGATGCGGAAGAGTCGCTACCGGATGACGCTGAGACGCCTACGTCAAGTCCCTATCGTGTGCGGCTTCTGTTTGCCGCGCCGCAGCGTTCCACGGCAGGTGTTCGACGCTTTGACGTTGCTTTGCAGGGTCGCACGGTGCTGGAAGATGTGACAATTGACCCGACAGGCCCACCGGCAAGTCGATTCGCGGTGCATGCTGTCGAGGAAGTGATGATCGTGGACGAACTACAAATTGAACTGATTCCGCTGCAAGGTGCGCCCGTACTGTCGGGAATTGAGATTCAGCATATGGAATGATGCGTCCCTGATTTCGCAGGTCTGAACGAAACGGTGCATGCGTTATAAGGAACTGGTATCACCAACTGTGTTAATAATGGCAGGGATCCGACGGAAGCTCAAAAGATAGCCGGCCGCCAGCTGACGAATGAAAATTAAAGATTCTCACTGACGAATGAAACGTGCAGAGCAGCGCCAATATGCAAAACAGATTCGTCCATTTTGAATTGTGGATGGTGCAGTCCGTAGGTGCAGCCTTCGGATTCATTGCGACAGCCAACTGCGACGAAACAGGTCGGAGCATACGCACCATAGTACGCAAAGTCCTCTCCGCCCATCATCGGGCTGCAAACGGTAAAATTGCCTCTGCCCACGATTCTCTCACCCATCTCAAAAACGCTGTCCCATAACTCGGGATCGTTTGATGTTGCCGGGTAATCCTCACCTATCATCGTAAACTCAGCCGCACAGCGATCCGCCGCTGCGACCGCCGCTGCAATCTCGCTTAACCGCTCTTTCAAATGGTCTTTGTTGGCCGAGGACAGTGAACGAACTGTACCTTTGATCGTGATCTCGGGAGGGATGACGTTGTAGGTCGATCCTCCGTTGACGGCAGTGACGCTGACGACACCTGGCTCCATTGGATCCTGCTCGCGCGAAATCAGGGTCTGAACGGCCATAATGACCTTTGCGGCCGCTGTCACGGGATCGTTCGTGAGGTGCGGCATGGCTGCATGACCTCCTTTGCCCGTAATTTTGACCTCAAACGTGCCGGATGCCGCGAGAAAAGTGCCAGGACGACCTGTCAGCTGGCCGGAAGGGATCATGGGCCAGACATGAAGACCAAAGGCCTTTTGAACCGTCGGATGATTCATCACACCTTCAGCACACATTCTTTTGCCACCGGCACCGCCTTCTTCTGCCGGCTGGAAACACAGTTTCACCGTTCCCTTGATCTCAGCTTCGCGTTGCTTGAGAATTCTTGCTGCTCCGAGCAGCATCGCTGTGTGACAGTCGTGGCCACATGCATGCATTTTTCCGGCGTTATTACTCCTGAACCCGACATCCGCCGTTTCTTCGATCGGCAAGGCATCCATGTCGGCCCGCAGCATGACGCAGCTTGAATCGTCCCGACCAATTGTTGCCACTATCCCGGTTTCAGCGATCCCTGATTCAAACGGAATGTCAAGCTTGTTTAATTCGTCGCAGACAATCCGGGAAGTCTGGTGAAGTTCATAAAGTAATTCCGGGCATTGATGCAGACGACGGCGGATATCGATCATCCACGGTTCAATCTCCTTCGTTGCCGAGAGCATTTTCTCGTCTGTTGATGCGATCATGGAGCTCCGTTCCTGATAGTAATTTAACTCAACAGACAAGCCTGTCGTCGTCGCAACGGTGGAGCCACACACGAAGCGACGGTTCACAATGGTCGTTGCCCCACCTCATGACAAATCCGGCAGCACTGGTTCGGCAGTAAATATATTTCGCCAGGAGACGCCACCCTACACGTTTGTACGCCTGGCATATGGATTCCAGGGTGAAACGCCTCTGACGGAAAATGATGGTCTGCAAGATGGACAGGATACAAACGGCGACTCTCACCGGGCAAGCACGAACTGTCCACAACTCCGGAACGTTAACTCAACGCTGGCAAAGGTGCGATCTCTCAGCTCGGCCCGGTTATGCACAGACACCTGATACAGTTCGGTTTGAGAGTCGAAAGCCGGATCGAACCGGTGGTGCTGCACATTGTCAGACATCGATCGCAGTGACAGGCTCGACGACAACGCTGTTTCTGCGACAGTTTCTGTCCTCACTGCTACACTGAATGTCAGCGTCCGTTTTGAGCGCCCGGTGGCCTTACGGATCAATCTCCTCCACGGCCGTAAGCCTCAACTCATCCGCAATTGACTGCAGGGCTGCAATCACGAAAGTGATATGCTCATTCAGGTCGACACCCAGATCCTCAGCACCCTGAATGATATCATCCCGATGAATCGCGGCGGCGAACGACGCCTGCTTCATTTTCTTGCGTACACTCTTCGGAGCCAGACCGCCCAGACGTCCTGGACGCACCAGTGCGCAGGCGCAAATGAATCCACATAATTCGTCGCACGCATAGAGAGCCTTGTCCATCAGGGAGACACGCGGGCAGTCGTCAAGGTAATCTGCGTGGGACTTGATTGCGTAGATCACGTCCTGCGGATATCCGCGGTCGCCGAGAATGGCGGCTCCTTTCAGTGGATGGTCGGGTGGATCAGGCCACTTCTCATAGTCAAAGTCGTGCAGAAGCCCGACCGTGCCCCAGATCTCTTCATCCTGACCGTACTTTCGGGCATAAGCTCGCATCGCCGATTCAACCGCCAACATATGACGAATCAGGCTTTCACTCGTAGTGAACTCCCGAAGCAGAGCTAAGTCGTCCTGTCGTGACACGCCGCGATTCTCCAGGGGACGTTCGCTGTAAATCGCCAGTTTGATCGAACCGACGGGCAAACGCGAGCGAGTGTTACAGATCGCAGCGGACCGGATGAAACGAGACAATTACTGGTATCGTGGTACTGCTTGGCGGTTTGGCTGACGGACACGTTTGGCAGTATCGCAGTGACCTCAATGACTCCGGGTGAGACCTCAAAACGACCGTCTGTGACACAGAGGTCCGTGTCCGGGATTCTCCTGACTTTCTCAAGGCGCAAACAGGACACCATCATAAAACCGAGGAGAAAAAATGTGGCGCTCGCCGGGTTTAGTGTTAAAGCATGATTAACGGCAGGATTCATGAGAATTTCAGGACTGTCGGAGAAAGACTTTTTTGAAGCACATCAGGATCGAGCCACAATGAATCGGTTGCCTTCGGAATCACGATAACCGGTGCCTCGGATTGACGTGTGGATTTACGACCCGGTCGGCAGGGGGCCACCGGCCCGACAATACATTACTCAGGTTGGCAACAGATCCGTACCCGACCTCCCTGCTCGAATCGACCGAGAATGCAGCCACGTGAGGCGTGAAAACGACGTTTTCCATCCGAAACAACCGATGTGTCGGACATGCTGGATGCGGATGATGCACATCGACGACTGCGAATGTGTCCAGCCCCGCTCCAGCCAGGTGGCCGGATTCCAGCATGTCGGCCAGTGCATTTTCATCAACGATCGCTCCGCGCGCTGTATTGATCAGGATGCTTCCCGGCTTCATCTGTATAAGCGCTTCTCTGTCCAGCAGGTGGCGTGTATCGTTGTTGAGCGACAAATGGAGCGACACGAAATCAGACTGTGCCAGCAGGTTATCCAGCGACACCATCCGGACACCCGATGATTCTGCTTCCGGATCGACAGCGGCCATATCTCTCCGCGTGGCCAGTACACGAAGACCAAACCCGGAGGCCCGGCGGGCCATTGCTTTGGCCGAACGACCGAAACCAACCAGCCCCAGCGTGCGACCGGGAATTCGTCGTAACGGGCGAGACTGTTCACGACCGTCGTGGTAGCGAGCGTCGAGCATACATTGCCGCATTTCATTCAGCCGGCGGGCAACGGCCAGCAGAAGCGCGAATGCGTGGTCGGCCTGTTCTTCGACACAAAAATCCGGCACGTTCGCCACCACAATACCGTTTTGAGTCGCGGCTGTGATGTCAATTTTGTCCGTGCCGGCACCGAGCCGACAAATCACTCGGCAGCGCCGCATGGCGTTGATGGCGTCTGCAGGAAGTGACTGTGACACAACCATCACTGCATTGGCATCCCTTACCTGTTCGACCAGCCTTTCAAGGGAATGTACTTCGACGGCTAAAGGTGTCATGCCGTGTTTGTCGTACATTTCCTGCTCGAAGCTGGTGATCGGAAACAGTTCCGCGTTCAATCGCACGATTCTGAAAGATGAAAAGTTCATGAAGAATTATCACGCTATTTCCGGATGAAATATCTTTGTACGAAACCAGGCTCTTCTTCCATATCGTGCTGTAGAATAATGGATTTGATGTCTCGGATCCGCATGATGACTTCCTGTTCAGTGTCGGCACAAGTATGGTCAACTTGATACACTCTCGATCCTGCGAAGATACTCGAATACTCGCTGAGGAAAAAAGTCGCGCCAGGATTTCCTGGCTGCCTCCTCCACGCGGTGAACAGAATCGTCTTTGAGTAGTGGGCTGATTCGAGCACAGACCATCCGATCTTCATCGGTGGAGGCTAGCGACCCAGTCGTCACCTGCGAGAACTCTGCTCGTTAGCAGGTATCCGGACAAAACACGACGTCGAATCTGACGACGACATCTGTTACAGGTTGCTGCGGACATATTTCTTGTGCGTTTTTGCCGTGAGTTGGTCAACGTCAGGATCACCAATTAGAACACCTGGGTTTCCTGATTCATCGGTTCCGGCACGAACTTCAAGGAGAAGCGTGATGCAATGGCGAGAGTCCGTTCTGATTTGTGTTGTAATTGTTGCTGCGGCACCGGGTGTCCCCCGGCTGGGAGCGACTGAGACCGGTTCGCCGAAACGTGGTTCTTGCGACAGCAAATCCGGTGTTTTGCAGCGTGACAGGAATGTCGCCGGCGCAAATGCCCGCTATTCCCGTGACCACAACACACGCACACGAATTGCAGCTGTCGTGACCACTTTTTTCCCGAACAGTCATGCTGGCGTTCTGGTCGACAAATTTCTGCGTGGATTTCCGACCGACAAAGGACTGATTGCGCCGCGAACTGAGATCGCTTCGCTGTATATCGATCAGATTCATGACCGCGATGTCGGCCGGCAGGTCGCTCATAAGTATGACATCCCGCTGTATGAAAGTATTCGATCCGCGCTGACACTCGGCGGTGACCAACTGGCTGTCGATGCCGTCTTGCTCATCGGTGAACATGGCGACTACCCGGTCTCGAAGCTGGGTCAGGAGATGTTGCCTCGCCGTCATTTCTTTGAACAGATCGTTGGGGTCATCGGTGAAGCACATCGCCCGATTCCAATATTCAACGACAAACACTTATCCTACCGCTGGGACGATGCGAAATGGATGTACGAAACTGCCAGGAGCATGGAGATTCCGTTGTGGGCCGGTTCGGCGCTGCCGGTCGCGTGGCGCAATCCCAGCTGGGAACATCCCCAGGGCGAGCCGATCGATCAGGCCTTGGTCATCGGTTTTCACATGGCTGAACGGTATGGATTTCACGCCCTTGAGATACTGCAATCCCAGGTCGAAAGACGTCGCGGTGGTGAAACCGGCGTGCGAGCGGTGCAGTGTCTCGCTGGCGACGACGTGTGGCGCGCCCAGAAGGAGGGCAAGTGGTCACTGCGGCTGGCTAATGAAGCGCTCAGCCGAATCGAGAAGGGGCGGGGCCCGCTCGAACCGACAAAGGTTGCCGATCCTCACGTGTTTCTCATCGAGTATGTTGATGGGCTCAAGGCTGCGGTATTGATGCTCGGAGATGGCTACGTTCGCAAATTTGCCTATGCCCAGCAACAGGGCAAGGAGACGCAGTCTCTGGAATATCACACCGAAACCGGACCGACACATGCCGCGTTTAGTTACCTCGGGATCAACATCGAGGACTTCTTCGTGACCGGAGTTCCTCCGAATCCTGTCGAACGAACGTACTTGACGACGGGAATTCTCGAAGCCGCGATGATTTCCCGCGGTCGGGGCGGGGCACGAATTCAAACACCGCACCTGGCAACAATCTGTTATCAGCCGAAGGGGCACCCACGCCGGCCGATGAGTCCACGTCCACGCGGTGCGAGTATTGCCAAATGGCCAATCCTTGAACCGGGAGCCACGCCCGCTGCCCGTTCAATTCCCATCGGCCGCGACGGAACCGTACGCGAACCGTCGTCCATAAAGAGGTAGCGCTCGAAAATTTTCATTTGTACGTTGCCGTCGGACAGTGGTCTTCAATGTGACGTGTCACTGGGGATCACAAAAGGCGGCAGGAACCGTTAATCGACAATTGGGTGCGTTCCTGAAAAATCAGGACCAGGCAATGGAACAGGATTCACTTCTCATCGACAGTACAATTCAGAGTGGAGCTGAGTTTTCCCAGTGTCGGACTTATCGCTACGTTCTTTGGCGGCGGTGGGGCTGGTATGAGCATGCGAAGCAGGTGATGTTTATTGGCCTGAACCCATCAACGGCTGACGAAACCAAAGATGATCCGACAATCCGTCGCTGCATTCGATTTGCAAAAGATTGGGGATTCAACGGCTTACTGATGATGAATGCTTTCGCCTTTCGTGCAACTGATCCGAAGGTCATGCGCGCAGCAGCGGATCCCGTTGGGCCGGCCAACGATGAGGCCATCGGCTGTTGGAAATCGCAGGTCGGGAAGGTCATCGCGGCCTGGGGAAATCAATGTGGTGAAGAACGGGCGAAGCAGGTTTGTAGAGTCATTGGAACACCGCTCTACTGCCTTGCCAGAAACAAATCAGGTGCGCCGAAACATCCTCTGTACACAGCAGCAGACACGATGCCGAACGTGTTCTGGTCGCCATCTTAACCTGCGTCGGTCTGAGAAACCGAACGAAAGATTTTCGGGGCCTATTGCGTGGCCAGGTTATTCATTGATGAAATGGTTGTCGGCGTTCTTTAATCACTCGCCGTGTACCTCGAAAATGCACCTTGACGCTTTCGGCCTGGTACATTCGCGAACAACCGTATTTGTGGCATCGACACGTTTGTCGTCATCGGCAATCCGACCGCTCAGAGCCGCTCGCTACAGCCGAACACAATGGGGATTATGAGATGTTGCCTCGCGAGGGCGTTTCATAATACGGTCCATTCTCGGCACTCCGAACCGACGCCGGCACTCGTCCACTGTTGCGAACATGACAGTAACCCACAATCTTGCGCAAACCGAAATACAGGAGCAGCCTGTCGAAATCGGTTCACAGATTTCGTACCATCGGGTGCATGGGTGCTGGCAGTGAAAACGACGGATCCGGCGGCGCGCCAGGCGATCGTCACTTCCAAACCACTCACTGGAGCCTTGTCTTGGCAGCGGGTCTCCGATCGTCGACTCGTTCGAACGATGCATTGGCGGCATTGTGCGGTGCTTACTGGTACCCACTTTATGCGTACGTCCGGCGTCGGGTGCGGGATGTGGACGAGGCGCAAGATTTGACGCAGGAGTTCTTTTCCCAGCTTCTGGAGAAGAACTACCTTGCCGTCGCGCAGCCGGGACGTGGAAAATTCCGCGCGTTCCTGCTGACGTCCTTCAAGAACTTTCTGGCGAATGAACGGGACAAAGCCGGAGCCCTCAAACGAGGCGGCGGGAAGGCGCCGATCCCACTGGATTTCGAATCGGGCGAAACACGATTCAGCCTGGAGCCAATAGACGACCTGACTCCGGATGGGCTCTACGACAGACAATGGGTGCTCACGTTGCTTAACCATGTGCTCGACCGGGTGCGCGAAGAGTTGATACGTGCCGGCAAAGAACAGGTGTTCGAGCATCTGAAGTTGTTTATCACCGGCGAGACAGTCCCCGGTGGCTATGCCGAAGCGGCCGCGAAACTGGGCATGACCGAAGGGGCAGCAAAAGTCGCCGCCCACCGACTGCGGCAGCGGTATCGAGCGCTGTTGCGTGATGAAATCTCGCAAACAGTGGCGGAACCGAGCGACGTGGACGACGAAATCCGCAGCCTTTTTGCCACACTTGGTTCCTGAATCCAAAAAACTTCGTAACGGTCGCTGGTGGTTGCTTTAGAAGAGGGTGACAGACAACTCTCAGGGAGACCATCTGATGTCCAAAACACGACAGTGCCCCCAATGTGGAGCGGAATTGCCCCGGGAAGCCCCCGAAGGACTGTGTCCCAGGTGCCTGCTCTCCGCTGGGCTGAAAAATACAGCCAATGACCAGGTAACGGCAGCGGAAGCCGCGACAGTCGCGCGGTCAGAGAGCGATTTGTCAACTTTACCGCGGGGGACCAACATTCATTATTTCGGTGATTACGAACTGCTCAACGAGATTGCCCGAGGCGGCATGGGTGTCGTTTACAAAGCTCAGCAGGTGAAACTGAACCGCACGGTTGCCCTGAAGATGATCCTGGCCGGTCAGTTGGCATCCGGGGAGGACGTCAAGCGGTTTCGTACGGAAGCCGAAGCAGCCGCCAATCTGCAGCATGCGAATATCGTGTCCATTCATGAAGTCGGCGAGCATGAGGGACAGCACTACTTCTCGATGGACTACGTTTGTGGCTCCAGCCTGGCAGAGATCGTCCGCCAGCATCCCTTGGGCGCCAAGAAGGCAGCCCAGTACGTGAAAACCATCGCCGAGGCGATTCACTACGCCCATGGCCAGGGAACGCTGCACCGTGATCTGAAACCATCGAACATTCTCATCGATCAGTCCGATCAGCCAAGGATCACAGACTTCGGACTCGCTAAACGAATCGAGGGTGACTCGAAGTTAACGTCGTCGGGCGTCGTATTGGGAACTCCCAGCTATATGCCGCCGGAACAGGCAGCGGCGAATCGTGGCCTGATCGGCCCGGCCAGCGACGTCTATTCGCTGGGAGCCGTGTTGTACGAACTGCTGACCGGCTGGCCGCCCTTCCAGGCCGAGACGCCGCTGGACACCCTGATGCAGGTGCTCGAACAGGAGCCCGTCTCACCGGGGCTGTTGAATGCCAACACCCCAGCTGATCTGGTGACCATCTGTCTGAAGTGTTTGGAGAAACGCCCGGACGCACGATATCGAACAGCGCAGGAACTCGCCGACGAGTTGGGCCGTTTTCTGAACCATGAGCCGATCCTGAGCCGCCCGGCCGGCCCAATCCGCAAGCTGTGGAGTTGGTCAAAACGCCGGCCGTGGGCTATCACAGCAGTGGCCTCGCTGTTGATGCTGGGACTACTGTGCTCCGCTTACTACTTGTGGGTTGAGAATTCGTTCCTGCGGTGGTTCGCGACACACGCTGATTACGTGAAGCAACTCGGGCCACATACGTCGGAATTCGAAGCCGTTCAAGAATTTTATTTATTCCTGCTCATGGCGTTGGTAAGTGCTAATTACTTTTTCAGTCACTATTTAAGGAAATGCAGACGCCAGCGGGAATCCCTCTCGTGCCGTTTGCTCGCAGCCCACGGTCTTTTGGGAGCGATCGGCATCGCCCACGGGATTTACTTCGCAATGAAATCGATCGACGCGCATATTTGGGAGAATCACGGCCTCTTCGCAGGCTTGTTCGGCGTTTATTTGTGTTGCTACTTCGGCGGCATGATTTTGCTGCGGGTGATTCGAGAATACGAGTCGATAACTTTCGGCTCCGCAACAGAACCACTCGAGCTGTCTGAGGAGACGCTGGAAGAAATCCGGAAGATTTTCCTGGACGATGAAGCCGTGAAAAAGAAAGGCCTGTTTCCTTTCTCGAAAAGGCGGGCGCAAGCAAAAAACAATCTCCAAGCCATCATTCTAATCATCAAAGCAACCGGTTTCAGCAGATGGGAAGCTTCGATTGCAGTCGAAAAGATTCAACGGGAACTGAACCGGCAGCATCCAGACAAAGTTCCTCCGGTGGCCAATGTGTTCGCTGCCTCCCGAGGGTTGTTGGCGTCGATGTTTCTCTTTTCCGTCCCGGTCTTTTGTCTGATTATTTTGGCGGGGATGACAGGTAATTCACAAATTCTGGGAGGAACGATTGGCTTTTTTTCAGCCGCCGGCGCAACCGTTACCTATCGAAGAAATGACGGCCAGTTAACGCGCGGCCTGTTCATGTTTGCACTGGTGCTGCTGGCCGGTAGTGGAGCATTGACGGCTGTTTTGCCCGTTTTGCATACCGTGATCGGATCGCTGATCGGTGTCGTCGTGGGATTTGGTTGTGGTATCGTCATTCCCCAATCGCGCCTGGCAAAAAACGGGGGATAAAAAGCGTACGCAGCTCATTGTTTGCGTGGTCTACCGCAGGGCGGAGCGTATGCTGCAGTTGGAGTCGGACGGCCGATTCGTGAACAGATTTCTGCCAGACACTTCAGCGACTGCGTGCGCACGGGTGAACTCGTCGTCAAACACTTTGGCCGCAGAATCGAAGCCGCCACTCTGCGGGCTGCCGACTTTACGGAATTCCGGAAAGCGTTCCCGTCGACCTGCCGCAGTTTGTTGTCCTTTCCGAAGCAGATACAGGTCCGGCGCGGCGTTTCGGCCGGCAGCAGAAGATCCCATCACGACTGAACGTGATCTGGCTGTCCATGTCCTCCGTTACCTGGTGATAACGATTGCAACGAAACCACGGACACTGTGGCCATGGCAGTGTCGGCTGAGATCCACCAATCCAGTAGCTTCGCAATCATGATTTTTCTGCGTTTACCCGTCGGCTGAGTTTTTTTGAGCATACGAGCTTCGCCTTTCCATTGTTCGACATGCTGTTAGAAAACACGCTCTCAGACAGCCGCATTCGATGGGTGTGTCTCGGGCTAAGGGATCCCGATGCCACCCCACCATTCTGTCAGAGTCCGCCGTCGTTCCATGGGCCGGTGATCGCGTGGGTGATGCCCGGTTTTTGCATGTTGACGAACAGCCATTTCCCATCGGGGCTAAAGCACGCGCCGCACCATTCCTGACGGCGGTAGTCGCCCTTGAAGCCGTTCTTCTCACCATTGAGCACAACGTTATTGGCGGCGAATGGGAACAACCTACCGTCGGGAGTGAGCCCTTGCAGGCGCTGCGGAGCCAAATCGCCATCCTCGCAGAGCACGATGCCACCGCGCGGGCTGACGGTGACATTATCGGGCTTTTCGAGGACCTTCGCAGAGGGCGACTCGAACACGAGCCGAAGCTGCTCGGTGCGCGGATCGTATTCCCACACCTGCCCGTTTTCTGCGTCGCCGCCGTTAGTGGAGACCAAATACACGACACCATTGCCGTACCAGAGGCCTTCCAGACGCGCGAACGTGGAACCTCCCAGTCTCTTTCCCTGAGAGAAAACGCCCAGAAAGTCCATCGTGCCCGGCGAATGACCACGTCGCGGGTCGTCGATCTCAACCCACGAGACGTCAAATGTCTGGCCGTTACGGATCCCATTGCGGAGGTCGAGGCGACCAGCGACGCTCAGCATCTGCAGCTTGCCGCCTTTGGCCAGTATACCCTTCTGTTTGGGAATGAACCGATAAAAGCCGGCCGACGTCTTGTTATCTTCGGTCTCATAGACGTAGCCCGTATCAGGGTCGACAGCCACCGCTTCGTGAATGAAGCAACCCATGTCTCTCAAAGGATCGGCGGTCGTCGGCTTATCGGCTGGAACCTCAAAAATCCAACCGTGATCGGTGCTGTAATCGAACTTGTCGTCTCCGGAAATATTGCCGACGATTTCCTCGCACGAAAGCCAGCTTCCCCACGGCGTGGGTCCCCCGGCGCAGTTCCTGCTTGTTCCGGACAATCCAGCCCAGCTTTTCAGCCAGTGGCCTTCTTTCGTGTTGAAGGTCAGCTTGGTGCAACCGCCCCCGCACTTGTTGTCGTAGGTGATGGACGGCGGCCCGAATGCTTTACGCGCCTTTTCCACTTCGTGATTGCGGCAAAGGGTCAACTGATCGCCGTCTGCCCCGATGACACCCATTCCATCGTGTCGGTCAGGAGTCGTCACCCCGTCGGACATAGTGTCACCGGTCCATCCGTGAGAGATGTAGCGAAATCCCTCTGGCAATTGCAGCAATTCGAGGCCGGTATTCTCGTCGACGGTGGGAACCATCTTCCCGTATCCCAGACTTCTTTTAGGGGCAGCAGCACGTGATGATCTGTACAGAAAACCCGTGAAAGCATCGACGACGGCAAATGATCCGACCGCCGGCGCAGAGAAACGCAGAAAGTCGCGCCGAGACGACTTCTCCGCGGCTAATTCAAATTGGCCTGCTGGCGGTCGATTCTTATTATCGGACATCGTTACCGGCTCCAAACAAATGACAACGAATACAAACAATCCCTCAAACAAGTGTCCAAACTCGACACTGTTCGTAAAACTACGAGTCGGCACATTTTCAGTCTGCGAAGAAACCTGGAATCATCACCGCTTGGCGTGGTCTCTTATCGAGTTGCTGAATCACCGTGCTTTTTAAGTCGCTCTTGCAGCACTGCAGTTGCCTCGTGGTAGATCTCCAAGACTCCTGCACGTTCCTGGTCCGTCGCGAACACTCCTTTCGCCTGAATTGTCGCAATACTCTTTCGCAAATCAACAATGAGGTGTTCGGCTGCCGAGGGCTGAAAAATTGTTTTTCCACTAAACTCGACGTAGATGGGGCTGGTATGGGCAAACAGAACCTTCCCCAGCACGTTTGTTCCCTTGCCGGTATAGCGCGATCTGATGTTATAAACGCCTTCGGTTGGAATCCGCACGGCAAGCCAGCTTGGTTCACGGACTTTCACGGACAGATCCAAATTTGCTTCGAAGTGATTCGCCACCGGCCTGCTTTTGGCGGCGCGGATCACTTGACCGTTGTGAACCAGTTCGAACTTCGCAAAGTCGCCGCGGCCGACGGCCCTCGCCACAACCTTCACGTTGCTCGGTTCGGTAATCGAAAGTGTGTCTCCGATTTTGGCATTGTCGATCTGGAATTCAAGAAACGTTCCGTTGGTGATGTACGATCGTCCGGCAGACAAGGCGCGCAGAAAGTCTTTGCTCGATATCGGGCCGCAGGTTGGCACGTAGACACGTGAGAAATCCCAGATCCCCAGTCGGTACCTGTTGAAAACGGAACCTTGAAGCCGGCGTTCAGATAAGGGTAAAACACAGAGCTGCACGTTCCGTCGTTCCCGCCATCGTAGATGTTTTGGGCATCGAGCAGTCCGGCAACCAGGCTGGGTATATCTTCGAGGCCGCGTGTACCATGGCACCACACCACGCCCGCCCCGTCACGTTGTGCCTTGCGGATTCCGATTCGCAGCGGAACATGGTCCGTTGCCTTTCCGCCGGGTGTGAGACCTGGGCCCAGACTGACCGGGTGGACCAGATTCTTGATGTCCAGAAACATCACGTGCCCGTAGGACATGGAAGGGCGGCCGTCGACAAGCCGACCTGCGTGTCGATACTCCTCGCCGTTTGCGAACAGGACGCCGTTGGACAGCTTCTTGAAGTCGTCCCGGGTGTAGTCATTGCTAATGTACGTCACCCCCGGCCGTGTAAGATAAGAGACGTAGACCAGGTCCAAACCGTCTGCCTTACTGGAGGTTTCTAAGTACCTGTCGGCTTCGCTACGGGAACCCAAATTTACGCCGACCTTCTTCTGGGAATCCAAAATGAGATGAAGGTGCGTGTTTCCCGACCGCACGCCTTGCGCTTCGGGACTGTAGAATCGCACAAGTGGCAGCTTGACGGCCGCTGGTCCATTCCGAGTCCTCGTCTGAATACACAGCTGTCACCGGCACAACCAGTGACCCGTCACGAAGCACCTCACAGCAGCTGCCCCGCACGTCGGGGGTATTGAGTTCCTGGCCAATACGGCTGACCTCGCGCCACGACCCCCGCTGATCGTGCGACTTAAGAAACGCAATCTCACCAGGCTGTTCAGTCCTGCTCTGAATCCAGGTTCCGTCGGCGAGGACGCGCATCTCCGTAAAAATATTTTCCGGGCTGGTGCTTCCGGAAGTCTGCTGTCTCAGATGTGTCCAGGTCCTGCCACCATCCGAGGACTGTGACAGCACGGAACATTGCGCAGCGTAGACAGTCTTATCCGCACCGACAAACAACGCAACCCGCTGCACGTGTCCGCACGGATCGTGGGGCAGCTTGATCTTTTGAACTGACAGCTTTCTGAGACGACTGTTTTTGGCATGGAGAAGGTAGTCACCCTCCTGCATCGCTCGAAGCTGTTCCGGACTGACATCGACACCTCCCATCCCGACCGTCGACCAGCCTTCGCAGGTATAGGCTGGCGGGCTGCCTGCTTCATTATCCGCAGCGGTCAGCGTCACCGCATTCAGCACGACGGCCCAGGCGGTAAAACACGCGGCGCGACATTTCATAACGGCTCCTCGATCACTGACCAGACTTGCAAACCATTCGTAATCAAATCACTCAGGAAGGCCTTTATTACAATTAACTTTCGTCATGCAAAAGACTCGTGTCAATGATTCCACTGTTCAAAGAGGCGGGTGATACGGGCTGCGAGTCACTTGGCACCGGCCAATCAATAATTGTTGCAGCACAAAGTTGCCATCACGCTCCGTCGTGATCATTGCCCAAGAAAACCGGACAGTTGTTGATCGGCTGATGCTTAGAGGTCCAGGCCACGAAGCGGAAGTCCTGCAGCTTTATAACATCGATCGATCAACTGCATCTGCCGGACTGCGTCCGCCGGACCGGTGAGCAGTGGTTTGCTCTCCTCAATCGCTTCGATGAAGGCATCCAGCTGGTAAGCATAAGTGGAACGGCGGTCCAGCTCTTCCACGGTCTTCTCGCCCTGAATCTCCAGATCAATACGATGGCCCTTGTGGGGCACCAGCGGGTTGGTCACCATCATCTCGCCCTTGTCCCCCGTGACCTTCAGATCCATACGTTTTTTAGCACCTGTCCGCATGTCACCGGAAATGGTTGCCTGAATGCCGCTGGGAAAACCGAATCTGGCCTCCAGGCAGGTATCAACATTGGGTGGCCCAACTTCGGCGGATGCGGTGACCTCATTCGGTTCTTCCGCGGTAATGTGTCGCACCCAGGAGATGGGGTAGCAGCCGATGTCCATGGTGACTCCACCACCCGTCGCATAATTCATACGTATGTCACTCGCACCCGCGATCTCAATATGAAAGATACCGTCCACGCGGCGTACCTGCCCCAGCAGGCCGGACTCCACCACCTGCCGGGCACGACGAAACACCGGGTGATAGCGGTAATGGAACGCTTCCATCAGCACCAGGTTCATGTCTTCGGCAACCTCTGCCATTTCCGCAGCTTCCCTGGCATTGGCAGCAAAGGACTTTTCGCACAGGACGTGCTTGCCAGCCTGTAATGCCTTGATGGTCCACTCATGATGCAGTGAGATTGGCAATGGGTTGTATACTGCGTTGATCGTCGGGTCGTTGATGACGTCAGAGTATAGATCATGCACGACAGGTATCTGGTGTTCGCGGGCAGATTTCTCTGCCCGAGCCCTGTCGCGTGCAGCCATGCAGTGAATCTCAGCCCTGGCTTCATCCTCACAAGGATTGACCAGCGCGATGGGGGTGATTTTGGCTGCGCCGAGTACACCAAAACGAATCATACCTATCTCCTAACCTGCGCGACGAACACGCTCAAAGATAACAGCCTTCCGCAAAGATCATTCAGAATGATTAGTGCTGGTCAGCGACTATTCTTCCGGCTCACCCACGTCGACTTGTGACCAATCGATCGGAGTATCCTGCGATTGACTCTCCCGCAGAACGTGTTCTGCTCGATCGGCGTCAGATCGTTTCACAAGAACCTGGACTTCGCCAGGTGCCTCAGCCCTGAACCCCGATGTCAGGGCACCAGCAGCGACTGCCTGAATTCCATTGCGTTCCAGCGCCGCAACGATAACAGCGGCTTCGATCTCGGTAGGTACTGAAACGAGTTCCAGAAGGGATTTTGAATCCACAGACATTTTTGTCAACGAACGGCCCATTTGCCCGACAGAAGACTTGGCCAGCCGCCGCTCCCTGCCGAAGCGAAAGACGTTGGCATTTTGACTGATTGTATCGTCAGAGTCCGTGTGAATGAAGATGGACGGCCCGCTGAAATATCTTGGCTGCCATGTTAACCGACACAGCGACGCGAGAACACGCAGAACCAGGTAATCACCGATTTGAAATGGACACAACGATTGTCAATGTGAGTTCGACAGCTTATGGGTGTGTTTCATATTCCCTGATGACATGGCATTGACTGTCGCCTGCCTTTCGGGTTGCCAGTCGGCCCGGTGTGTCCGCCGGGAAGCAGTCGGTGGCCGAATTCGAGTCCTACCGCTACCGTGTGGTGAACTACCCCAAGGAGTACACCGACGCCTGGTTCCCAGGTCACGTGACCTTCTGCAAGTGGCTGGTGGCCAACCTCGAGAACACGACGACGGCCGACTACGTGGGTTAGCCGCAGTGATGGGCGGAGGTGCTGGAGCAGGGCCTGCGGGGCCGGTCGATGGGGTACGGTACCCCGTACTGTTACAGGTTTTTTTGCGCGCCGCTGACGCTCGACTTCGACAAGCCGGCCCGCTAGCGGTCGCGGCGATCAACCGGGACCGCCGCAGTCAGTCTGGTGGTGGGCGGCTTGTCCATCATCAACGCAGCGTGAGAAAAGAACGGGTAGACGCTCCATTCGACGCACGCGATCACGTCGGGCAGACCGTCACCGTTGTAGTCGCCGACCCAGGGGTGGGGACCGTGGTTGGTGATGCGAATCGAGCGGCCATAGCACTTCATGGTCTGCGGGGCATCAAACAGAGGAGCCGTACGGGTGCCAACGTTTTTGAGCAGGTAGATGCTGCCTCCTTCGAGCGTGCCGTGGTGAGAGCCGGCGGTGCTGTAGACCAGGTCGACGAGCCCGTCACGGTTCCAGTCGACCGACCGGAATGACTCGGTCCATGTGGCTTGTCGCTCGGCCACCTTGCCGGTAAGTTCCCGTCCGTCGTTGAGCCGGACGACTGCGTGCCGTTTGAGTTTCAGATTGCCGCGGTCGTCGCGGTACTGGATGAACAGCGAGGCGCGGGAGACGGATCCCTCGCAGGTGACGAAGTCGAGCAGGGAATCGCCGTTGAAGTCGGCCACCGCGGCACCGGTCCGCCACATGAATGGCCGCTTGGGCTCTAACGGGTAGACGCCGTTGTTGGACTGGCGCGAGGCAGCACGGGTGGCCGAGAGTGTCTTGAGTTCCGCGGAGTCGGGGAACCCGTCGCAGAGGACCTGTTGGCGTGGACCGAAGCGAGGAGCACCGCCGTGGTCGGCGAGGTTGCGGAACCAGAAGATCCGGTTGGTCTCGTTGGGGCAGAAGAGGTCGCGGCGACCATCGGCATCCCAATCCACCAGCACCGGGTAGGGATAGCCCATGTTGTGGCCGCTGTGGGGCAGGCCGAGGAGCGGGTTACGGAGCAGGCGGATCGGTTTGCCGGCGGAGAGGATCCGGCGAGCGTTTTCGTAGCGGGGCCGGGCGTCGGTTCCGGAATTGATCACGATCTGTGGCCAGCCGTAGCCACCGCCGACCAACAGGTCCTGATCCCCGTCGTTCTCCCAGTCGCACAACGATGGCCAGGCCTGGTCGGAAAGTGACAGCACCGCATCGGGAGATTCGGCCCGCCCCAGACGTTCGAAGCAAACTGCTGCGACGAACCGCCTGGCATCATCGGTGCGGGGCTTTGCCTGGCGATAAATGGCCAGGTGCTGGTAGGCGTTGTACTGGATGATCAGCATGGTCCGGCCATCGACCTGCGAGGCCGTGACCATCGTGATGTCCGACTCGATGATCCCGTCGAGTCGCACGGGGTCGGCGAACTTAAGTCCGTCGGCCTCGAGTCGTCGTCTCCAGGTCAGTCGACCACCCGTTGCGTCTCCGGCGGGGGCTGTGTGATGGATGGCATCGAGCCGTCCGTCGTGATCGAGATCGGCGAAGGCACAGCCTTCGGGGAGTCCGTGCGAAGCGGGTGGTTCCAACTTCAACGGCCAGCCGGTGGGGGAGGTGTTTTTCAGCCATTGGCGGCCGAAGACGAGATCCAGGTCGCCGTCGCCGTCGAGATCGACGGCCTGGCAGGTGTTGGTGCGTGGTACCGAGAGCGAGAGGTCAGCGGCGAAGATCGGGGCGCCACCCGGCTGCCGGCGCGATGTCCCCAGCAGGATGCGGGCCTTCCGTGTGGTCGCGTTGAGATAGAGCAGGTCCAGGTGGGCGTCGGCGTTGAAGTCGACACAGTCGACGGCACTGTAGGCGGTGTGCAGGTCACGGATGGACTCGGGAGACTTCGGCTCGAAGTACCGCAGCCGCTGCAGGTTGCCGAACTGGGTGGGTTGCTTGGGGTCGATTGAAGGGTAAAGGATGGGAGCGGCCCAGGGATCACCGTCGCGGTAGGCATAGTTCCAGCTGCCGACCAGGTCGGGCCGCCCGTCGCCGGTCAGGTCGTGTAATTCTGCCTGGAAGAAGCAGGTGATCGGACGATGGGGACCGGCGTTGTACCTGAGCAGGTCACCCACCCCGATGGCCGGAACATACCCTTGAGGACTCAGTGCGGGGCGGGCCTCAGCGGTGCGGAACCGGATGCTCCAGGCCGTGTGCTTTGGATCGGCGATCACCCACTCCACGCGACCGCGGTCCGAGTAGGCAAAGTCCTCGGTGCGTGCCGATGATATGATCCGACCCGTGGCCCGGTTAATGACCCGGATCGAGTTTGCATCGAGGACCCCGTCGTGGTTGCCCTGACGGATCTGCTCGGCAAAGTCGATCGTCACCGACATCGGCGTATGGGGAAACGTCAGTTTCGATGTGATCTTCAGGCCAATGGTGAGTTCGGCGGCGGATCCCGGGACAGCAGTAAGACAGAGAAACACGGAGACACCGACGGAGACGAAGATCGGTCGGCGAAAAGCGCCGGGTGATATCATCATCGAATCAGTCATTTCTCGTCTTGACTACTCAACCGCAGCATCACTAGAAGTCCGCCTTGCCGGTGTCGACCACGGGCTATGACCTTCGAGCGAGGACCGAGATATACCGCGGACGGGTTGTGTTGTTGTTGGCTTGTGTTGCGCTGTCACCGGAACCGACCGTCAGCCATGGCCGGATCTCGTCGAGCGTTGCGGGACCGATTCCGTCGACACGCAGCAGATCGTCAATCGACACAAACGGACCGTTGTACTCCCGATCGGCTACAATTCTGTGGGCCATCGTTTCGCCAATCCCCTTCAGCTGGATCCACTCCACCCACGTGGCGTGATTGATGTCCACGCGAAAAAATTTTGTAAAAGACGTTCCGTGATGCCATTGTAAAGGCTCCGGTCGCTTCGCGCTCAGCCACAACCACTGTCCAGTCAGAAAGATCATCGCTGCCAGCAGACACAAGGTGAGAAATCGTTGTTGCCCGGACACCGGGTTTGGTGCTGTGCTGTCGTTTTCCACCGGTGCGTCGGTGCCAACTGATACTGGCTGTGGTCCAGGACTGTCATTGTCAATTGTGTCGTTCATTGCCACGGCATCCGGGTATCTGTTCTGAAAGACGGTTTATTTGTCCACACTGTCAGCCACCCGCATCAATTCCAGTACGGCGGCAGACATAGTGGCGATGCCTGCGCGGAGTGTTGGCTCCACATCCGGATAGTAGATCGGAGAGTGCAAAGACGGTGGGCTTTGGCCTGCCATGCTGTATTGATCCAGTCGCCGCTGACTCACACTTCCCAGACGGTACATGAGAATGGGGACACCTGCTTTGCCGTAGCGACTGAAGTCTTCACCGCCCATCACGGGCTCAGCCATCACGACGTTTTGTTTTCCCAGTGTTGATTCAAACACGGGTGCGAGTCGGGCGGCGACATCATCATCGTTGTACAGCGAAGGCGTACCTTCTGAAGAAACAACTTCCGGTTCAGGAGCCCGAGCCCCGGTGGCGACTGCTCTGGCTTTGCGTTCAATCGCACTCAACAGATGTTTTCGAACATTTTCCGAATAGCTGCGGACCGTCAGCTGCAAACGGCATTCGCTGCCGATGATGTTGTGCTTCGTGCCACCGTGAATGGAGCCGACAGTGATCACTGCCGGTTCGAGCGGACTGATTTCGCGACTGATGATTGTTTGCAGAGATACGACCAGTTCAGCAGCCAGAATCACCGGATCAACTGTCGTTTCCGGCGCTGCCCCGTGTCCACCGCGCCCTTTCATCGTAATGTCGACGCTGTCGACATTTGCCAGCGCATAGCCGGCTCGATAACCGATCTTGCCGGCAGCCAGATCGTGAGCAACGTGCAAAGCGACAGCCACATCCGGCTTGGGAAACCGATTGAACAGGCCATCGTTGAGCATTGCCCGGGCACCACCGCCTCGTTCCTCCGCCGGCTGACCGATCAGCATCAGGGTTCCCGACCACAGATTCCTGTGCTCCGCAAGATAACGTGCCACGCCAACAAGGTTCGTCATGTGAATGTCGTGGCCACACGCATGCATCACACCAGTCCGGCTGCCATCGGCATTGGTGACAACCACGGTTGATGCATAGTCCAGTTCAGTTGCTTCGGTGACGGGCAACGCATCCAGATCGGTCCGGAGCATGACAGTGGAGGCACCTCCATTTTTCAGAATAGCGACGACTCCGTAACCTCCTACATTACGCGTCACTTCATACCCGCTGGCTTCCCATTCCGCAGCGATTCTCTCTGAGGTTTCCTTTTCGTGGTACGACAGTTCCGGGTGAGTATGCAGGTACACATACAGCTCGGCCATAGAATCAAGATTAGACTCAATCCAAGAATCAGAATCGGTGGCCCGGACGTTTGCCACAGTGCAGAATAATCCAACAACAAACACATAACGCATTGATGGCACTCCGATTCAAAAGACAACTGAAGGCCTCGGGCGATGACAGGATCAGCTCGTCCCCCGGACCGACTGCGGACTCCACGTGTCGCGTCGCCGCCGACAGTGACAGACCACGACCTTGCGGCAAGAGCCTAGTCTCAACCATCGTCCGTCTCCCACTCTGACATCAGGACCAAGTCAGGCCAGCAATTCTCCGATCACATGACCATGCACATCGGTCAGCCGCCGGTCGATACCGTCGTGGCGGACTGTGAGACGCTTATGATCGATCCCCAGCAGATGAAGAATTGTTGCGTGGATGTCATAAACCTGTGTTGGATTGTCACGGTCCAGTGGCTTGTAGCCCCACTCATCGGACGGACCGTGCGACGTTCCGCTGCGAATGCCGCCGCCGCACAACCAGTTCGTAAACACAAACGGATTGTGATCGCGACCAACCCCACGCTGACTGGATGGCAGTCGACCGAACTCGGTCGTCCACAGGACGACGGTGTCTTCCAGGAGACCCCGCTGTTTCAGATCTTTCAAAAGTGCTGCCGTGCCCACAGCCATTCCCGTGGCAAGAGGACCATGATCCTGTTCAATGTTTTCATGGCTGTCCCAGTTACGTCTGGGGAAACTATTGTCGTTGCCGGACCAGATCTGGATGAAGCGGACACCACGTTCCAGCAGCCGCCGTGCAATCAGACACTTACGGCCAAAGTACTCCATTTCTTCAGGTGCGTTGATCTTTTGAGGCCAGGTTGTTCCCACTCGGTCCAGGCCGTAGGTTCGCAATGTCGATTCCGTTTCGCCCGACAGATCAAAAACTTCGGGGGCGCTCAACTGTACCGCTGCTGCCAGTTCATAGGAACGCAGACGCGCGTCAAGTCGCGAATCGCCAGGGCGTTGTTCGTTATACCGCTGATTCAACGACTGCAGCAGGCGGCGTCCATCTGCTTCACTTTGAGGCGTCACAAATGGCGATTCTGCCGTGAGATCGGCAATCGGATTTGCTCGCTGAGGGAAAATGACGGTGCCCTGACTGCTGGCCGGCAGAAACGCGGAGCCCCAGTTTTTCGGACCGTTGCTGGCGTAGCCGCGATGATCAGGCAGCACAACAAACGATGGCAGGTTTCGATTGAGAGTTCCCAGGGCATAACTCACCCACGATCCCATGCCAGGAAACCCGGGTCGCTGAAAACCGGTGGCCTGCAGATAGGTGGCCTGACTGTGCACGCCGGTTTTACCGATCACGTTGTGAACAAACGCCATATCGTCGACGCAGTCCCCGAGCGGTGCCACAACATCGCTCAGCTTCTTGCCGAATTCACCGTAAGGAGTGAAACGAAACGGCGACTTCATCCACGGGCCGAGTCCGTTCTGAAATGCTTCGATGGGTTCACCGAAATCCGATGGTTCACCATGATGCTCATCCAGAAACGGCTTGTGATCCCACAGGTCCAGGTGACTGGCAGCACCAGCCATGAACAGCTGAACCACGCGCTTTGCACGCGGCGGATGGTGCAACACCTCGACAACACCGTCTGCCCCCGCAGCTTTTGAATCTTCCGACAGCATCACGGATGCAGCCAGTGCGGCAAAACCGTGACCAGCGGACGTCAATATGTCACGTCGATTCGGCTGCATGAGGTCCCATACGTAAAGAACGCGGTCAGTATGAACGCAGATGCGTATATTATGACGGTCATCAGGCAGCGTTGACAACCGGCACACGTCCGCGGGCACTCTATGTGCTGAGACTCCGGCTTGGTCACTGTGCAACAAACTCGGCTGGTCCACAGCACGATTTTTCACGACTGATTGTGGAATCTGAACTGCAATTCCCTGCCGTCCGCCGCGCACTTCATCTCACCGTCGATCCGGTTTTCCGGCTCAGAAACATCGTCGCATTCGATCACCTTCGGACCATCCTTCTTCTTTCTTTCCCCGTTAGCTGTGTCACCGTCGTTTTTTCTGTTCACCTTAAGTTTTTTGCCGTCGCCCTGTTGGCTGGCGGAAGCCTGATGTACCGGTCACAGCAGCAGAATGCACAGACTTGGGTGTCGATCCGCCATACGAGCACAGCGGCCCCTACTGGCAGTTTCAGCTCAAGGCCAACGTTGACGAAGAGACCTTGATCGGCTTCATCCATAAACCCTGCCAGCAGCCGCAACCCCCGATCTCAATGCTGGCCATGAGCCGCAATTCGTACTCAATGAAGACCACCGGGCAGCGCGGTTTTCAATCTTTCTCACACTGCCTGATTACCGGTAACATGGTGGCCGATCAGTGGTGGACCTACGCCGATGCGGCGGAACAGGCCGGATGGGTGCCGGGCCGTTCTGACTGGAAAGTCTGCCGTTCCATTTTTCTGGCCGACACCACGGCCGACGCGGTCGACCGCGCCCACGGCAACTCGCTGGGACAGAACTACGAATACATCAGCCGGTTGTTCGACAAGGGACTCGGCCGCGGTATCTACAAGCGCGATCTGGACAGGCCCGGCGAGCAATGCCGGCTCGATTTTCTGATGAGTGAACAGATTATCGCGGGCGACGTGGACGAGGTTCTGAAGAGGCTGTTGGCGTTGATCGAGGAAACCTGTGCGTTCGGGACGCTGGTCCTGATGAGCTACGACTGGGATGACAAGGCCAGTTGGTTGCACAGCATGGAACTGTTCGCCCGCGAACTGATGCTGCCGCTGAACAAGGCCGTCGGACGCGGCTGAAGCCGCCGCGCCATCATCCGACGATTCCGCTGATGTCAATCAAGTGCAGTTGCCGACCTTCGTTCTTGTACGGCGCATCGATGCAGACGTAGCGGCTGTCGGGACTGAATCGTGGATGCGTGTCCACACGCCACTCACCGCTGTAGACCGCCGGCAGGTGGAAGTGACCTAGGTCGATGCGTCGGCCGCTGGAGACGTGGTACAGGTGCGGCGTCTGCAGACGTTGTTTTCCCTTGGGATACGTGTCGTTCAGAATCCAGGCGTTGCCCGGCAGATAACTCAGATGGCCCGAGGAGTCCAGGACATCGTGGCCGATCTCTTGCACCTTGCCGCCTTCACGATCCTCGAACAGAAAGTCACCCCAGTTGGAATTGCCCAGCAAGTCTTTGGACTGCGACAAAATGTGCCGGGGGTCGCGCCAGATGAAATGCGATGCGTAGCCGTTGGGGATCACAATCCGCACGTCGCTGCCGTCCGGCCGGGCGGTGATCAGCCGCGTGAGCCGGTTGCCTTTGGGATAACGCCAGCGATGCAGGGCGATAAACCGCGACCCGTCCGGGCTGAACAGCAGATGATTGAAATAGTGTTTGATACCCGGTTCGCTTTTGGGAATCGTACCTATCCCGGCCACGTCGGCCAGCGACAGAATCAGCTTGGACGCACCGGTCTGCAGATCCATGTGGATGATGCCGGCTGCGACCGGAGCCAGGTCGCTGGCATGCGGGTCGGGGAAACCTGCGTAGCCATAACCGGACCGCACGTCGGCGATCCTCCGAAAATCGGGGGTGACAGCCGACTTCCCGTCAGGACTGACCGCATAAACCGGGTGCGGAAGCGTGCGTCCTTCACCTGATTCGATGTCCAGAATGCGGCACGCGTACCGGCCCTCCGCACGATCGTTCCACAGTACCTGCGTCTTGGATCCGGGAAGCCACTGCAGCATGCAGCCCTGCTGCCAGTTCCAGGCGCTGCTTTGCCCCAGTTCGGTCCAGCGGTCTTTGTCCTGCAAATCCACCACACCGATCTTGATCACGTCCTTCGCCGTAGGCGACCGGTGCTCGAAGGGAACCTCCATACCCAGCACAAAGCGGCCCGACGGATCGAACTGCAACTTGTCGTAATAACCGAACCAGTGATGCCGGGGACCACGCGTGATGACGCGTGTCGGCGGAAATACTCCGTCCTCGGCCAGCAGCCGGGAAGGATTGACGGCCAGCAGCGCGGCGGTTCCGAGGCCGCTGCGCAGGGCATCACGGCGATTCATGCTTTGCGCTGCCATGCTGATTTCCTCGCGTTCAATTCCCGAAAATGTGGTCCCTTCGACGCATCGATTCTGGCGGTCGCCGCACCGCCGGGCAATCCTAAGGCCAATCTTCGTTGATGCAACTGGAGCGACTTCTGTCGTTTCCGCAGCCTCAACCGAATCCACCCGTTAACTTGACCAGTTCCAGATAGCGTCGATCCCGTTCCGTAATCTGCCGTTCCGCCGGGCCCCTGCCCGAATCATCATGATCAGATGAAATGACAGAATTCTCTGAAAATCGCCGCCAGACGTTACGATGCATGGATCAACCGGGACACATTACGGAACAATGAGAGTCAATAAACTCGACTACAGGAGCAGTGATGGACATTAGTAAGACGTCGATTGGGTTTCTCGGAGCCGGACGCATGGCGACTGCACTGGCGCGCGGTTTTTGCAACGGTGGACTTTCGCCCGACCGGATTATTGCCGTCGATCCATTGCCGCAGGCCCGCACCAGTTTTGAACATTCGCTGGGCGACGGCGTGGTTGTTCATCACGAGCCAAACAGGGATTTGTTTCAGACTGATGTGCTGATTCTGGCCGTAAAACCACAGGTTATTCTGGAGGGACTGGCAGTCCTGACAGACCGAATCCCTCAGGAACAGCTGGTTGTTTCCATCGCGGCCGGTGTCAGGTTATCTCAGCTGGAGGACCGTCTTCACTGTGACACACGAGTGATTCGCGTGATGCCAAACACGCCTTGTCTCGTTGGTGCCGGAGCCAGCGGAATCAGTGCCGGCAGTCATGCAACCTCCACAGATATGGAATTGGTTCGTGCATTGCTCGAATCTGTGGGGATCGTCGAAGCAATTCCGGAGAAGCTCATGGACGCACTGACGGGCCTTTCCGGCAGTGGTCCCGCATACGTATTTCAAATCATTGAAGCTTTGAGTGATGGGGGAGTCCGGATGGGGCTTCCCCGTACAACAGCAACTCGTCTGGCAGCCCAAACATTACTGGGTTCCGCGCGCATGGTGCTGGAGACCGGTGACCACCCAGCTCAGCTAAAAGACGCTGTGGCCAGCCCCGGCGGTACGACAATCGCCGGAATCCACGCGTTGGAGGTCGGACGGATTCGTGCTGCACTGATGAACGCCGTTCAAGCCTCCGCAGAACGATCGGCAGAACTCAGTTAGGACGAGTTTGCATTACCGGGAAAATCTCGCATTTTAGACAATTTTGACAATAGAAATTGTCTAAATGGCGATGGGCTATAAAATGAAGGTGATCTGCGCCTCCCGAGGCGTTGGGAATTTCTTGGCCCGTCCAAGGTCCGCTGTGAAGCGGCATTCAAGAAACAGAGCGTGACAAATGGCCGCACTTGGCGCCAAAGATCGTAAGTTGCTGGAACATCTTCACTCCTCCGGAGGTGCGGATATCCAGTCATTATGCGACGTATTGAACGTCACACGGACAGCGGTGCGTGCAAGAATTCAACGTCTGCAGTCAGCGGGATTGCTGGTGTCAGAGGATAAGTCGTCCGGTCGTGGTCGACCTCGTCAGATTTACAAGGTTAATCACAATGGTCTCCACACACTGGGTGAAGACTACCGCGAGATGGCAGTTGTGTTTTGGCAGGTGATTTCAGAGGTCGAAGATGAAACCCTCAGAAACTCACTACTGCAGCGGATCCGCGATCGAATGGCCGAACGTTTTCGACGGCAGTTGCCGGAATCCGGTACAGTAGAACAGCGACTGGATCAACTGGCCGACAAGATGAAATCCAGCGGCTTCAATACCGAATCTGATCACTCGGCAGCTTTGCCGATTCTTCGGGAAACCAACTGCCCATTCCCCATGCTGGCGGATGTGGATGAAACAATTTGCGAGGTCGAGAAAGAAGTTTTGGAACAGGTGTTGGGGGTCAACGTGGAGTTTGTGAACCGATGTCGTGACGGTCATCATTGCTGTGAGTTTGAAGTGAGATGATAGACCGTGCACAACGCAGAATTGTCGGGGCACTGGCCGTTCCTCAGATCTTGGAAGGCGTTTGCCGCGATTGAATCAACATCCAGCCGTGGTAGAGTTGGCGAACAGCGGTACCTGCACTGACAGGCAGAAAACAAAGTAAAAACCAAAGGACTTCAAGACGATGACCTGGATCGAGGGACGGTTCGAAGAAAACGTTATCACTTCGACTGTTGAACAGGCGATGAACTGGGGACAGCAGTCCAGTATCTGGCCGATGACATTCGGGCTCGCCTGTTGCGCTATCGAGATGATGGCTACGGGAGCCAGCAAATACGACATTGACCGTTTTGGGGCTGGTGCGTTTCGTGCCACACCGCGACAGGCAGACCTGATGATCGTCGCCGGGACAGTGACATTTAAAATGGCAAGTCGTGTTCGTCGACTTTACGAACAGATGCCGGATCCGAAGTATGTAATCGCGATGGGTGCCTGTACCGTGGGCGGAGGTCCATACTTCAAGCACGGTTATCACGTGGTGAAGGGCGTGGATCTGGTGGTTCCTGTAGACGTATATGTGCCCGGGTGTCCGCCGCGTCCGGAGGCACTGCTCGAAGGTCTGATGCGAATTCAGGACAAGATTAAGGCTCGCAAAGTGACACGCGGTGAAACTCAGCTGCCAGTACCTCACCACAGTGGTTACTCCGCACTGAACGTGTGATGTTGGTGCGTTCAAATCCGACACGGCGTCGAACAGGATTCTGACAGCGGATGGGAGTGCCCAGGGAGTTGACCGGCCAGTCTCGTCGGAAGTGCAGCAGGTCATCCGGGAAGCACAAGGGTTCTCAGGTTTAGAAAAGGAACGAAAAACATCATGGGTAGTCTGCTCAGGATCACCGACCTGCACGTTTCTGTCGCCGACACTCCGATTCTGCGTGGCGTGAACATGGAAATCTGTCAGGGAGAAATTCATGCACTGATGGGGCCCAATGGATCCGGCAAAAGTACGCTGGCCTATGCTCTGGCCGGACATCCCAACTATGTCGTTACCGGCGGTGCAGTCGAAATCAACGATGTGGACATCACGGAACTGGCAGCCGACGAGCGAGCGCGCATGGGGATGTTCCTGGCATTTCAGTATCCAGTCGCGATACCCGGAGTGAAAGTTGCTGACTTCATTCGCCATGCGGTCAGTAATGTCCGCAACCCCGACCGTAAAGAAGGAGAAGGGCTGGTGCCAATGCGGGAATACCGCAGGGAAATACGGGCTCGCATGGACGAACTCAACATGAAACCCGAATTTGCACGTCGGTATCTCAACGACGGGTTTTCCGGAGGCGAAAAGAAGCGCATGGAAATCCTGCAATTGGCCATGTTACAGCCGAAGTTCGCAATCCTTGACGAAACCGACAGTGGTCTGGACAGTGACGCCGTGCGAGTTGTCAGTGAAGGTCTGGCAAAGCTCTCGGGACCGGACATGGGCGTGCTGATCATCACGCACCACGAACGACTGCTCGAATTCAATCCACCTCAATTCACACATGTCATGCTCGGTGGCCGCATTGTTGAAACCGGTGACGCGACACTTGCTCACGACCTGCATGCCAATGGTTATGCCAGCGTTCGTGAACGACATCCGCGTGCCGCAGCCGATAATGCTGTCGCGACCGCAGCAGTCTAGACGACCTGTTGTCAAATATCCGCAGAACCTGAGTCCGAACCAGAAAAGGAGCGATTCAATATGTCCACAGACGCACCCGTCAAAACCGAAGTCGAAATTGGTGACTACCAGTATGGTTTCCATGACTCGACGGACAACTACGAATTCAAAAGCCGCAAGGGCCTGGATGCTGAGATCGTTGCGCAGATTTCAGAGATGAAGAACGAACCCGACTGGATGAGGGACTTTCGATTGAGGTCGCTGGCGATCTTCGAATCCCGACCGATGCCCAGCTGGGGCGGCGATATGTCGGATCTCGATTTCAACAATATCTTTTACTACATGAAAGCGGCTAAAGAACAGGGTCGCAGCTGGGACGATGTTCCCGACGATATCCGCCGGACATATGACCGACTGGGCATTCCTGAAGCAGAAAAGAAATACCTTGCCGGTGTGAAAGCTCAGTATGAATCCGAAGTCGTCTATGGCAGCCTGCAGGAAGACCTCGCTAAGCAGGGTGTCCTGTTCACGGACACAGATTCAGCTCTTCGTGATCATCCGGAGATGTTTCGTGAGTACTTTGCCCAGATCATTCCTCCGGAAGACAACAAATTCGCTGCACTGAACAGTGCGGTCTGGTCGGGAGGGTCATTCATCTACGTGCCGCCGGGCGTGAAGATTGAATTTCCACTGCAGGCGTACTTCCGTATCAACAGCGAGAACATGGGGCAGTTCGAACGGACTCTGATCATTGTCGACGAGGGTGCATCAGCCCATTATGTCGAAGGCTGTACAGCACCGACCTACAGCAGCAATAGTCTGCACAGTGCTGTGGTGGAGATTGTCGTCAAAAAAGGTGGTCGGTTCCGGTACACGACGATCCAGAACTGGTCCAGCAACGTCTATAACCTGGTGACCAAGCGTGCCATGGCTTATCGCGACTCACTCATGGAATGGGTCGACGGGAACCTCGGCAGTAAGCTGACGATGAAATACCCGGCCATTTACCTCATGGAACCCGGTGCCCGTGGTGAGACACTGTCAATTGCTTTTTCCGGTAAGGGTCAGCATCAGGACGCCGGCGCCAAGATGGTCCATTGTGCGCCCAACACAAGCAGTCGGATCGTAAGCAAGAGTATTAGCAAGGACGGCGGTCGCAGCAGTTATCGTGGTTTGGTAAAAGTCGAAGACGGTGCTGCACAATGCAGGAGTAACGTAGTTTGCGATGCTTTGATTCTGGATTCGGAGAGCAAGAGCGACACTTATCCGTACATCGAAGTTGAAGAGCAGGACGTAGCGATCGAACACGAAGCCAGCGTCAGCAGGATAGCAGAAGAGCAGCTGTTCTATCTGATGAGCCGAGGGCTGACCGAAGGCGAAGCCAGTGCCATGATCGTCACGGGGTTTATCGAGCCGCTCGTGAAAGAGTTACCAATGGAATATGCGGTCGAAATGAACCGACTGATTGAACTGCAGATGGAAGGCAGTGTTGGTTGAAATACAGATATCGCTGACCGGATGGTTACGACTGATAAGATATAAATGGCTGTAGCGACACTGAACAATTCCCGCGCCGGTTTCGATGCCGAAGTCTTTGAGCAGTTTCTCGCCGCGCGCGACGAAGCGGCCTGGATTACTGATGCTCGCCGAGCCGCGTACGCGACGTACGAACGGCTGCTCGCCAAAGAACTCGATCCTGAAGAGTTCAAACGAGTGGATTTACGGGTTTTTAATGCCGGCAGATTTCGACCTGCAGCGGCGCCACATGATGCATCATCTGTTTCCACCCTGCTTGCAGAGAAAACGGAATATGGTGGTCGAATAGTTCACGTTGACGGTCATACCACACAGGCCGATGTTCAGGATGACATTGTATCACAGGGTGTGCTCTTCGGGGATCTGGAATCGCTGCTGACGCAGAACCGTGCGCTGCTGGAACCGTACTTTCTCAACCAGGCCGTCTGTCCGGACGCCGACCGATTCGCCGCCTGGCACGCCGCGTTCTGGACCGACGGAACGCTGATGTACGTCCCGCGCGGCGTCGAGGTGGATCTGCCGCTGCATAGTCTGATTGCACACAGCAAAAACGGTGTCGCTGATTTTGGACATACACTGATCATCCTTGAAGACGAAGCAAGAGCTACTCTGCTGGAGGAAACGACGTCGGCAAGTGATGACATCAACGGCCTGCACGTTGGCTGCGTCGAACTGATTGTGGGCAGAAACGCCAATTTGCGCTACGTCCAGCTGCAGAACTGGAATGAAAAGTCCTGGCACTTCGCACATCAGGCCGGCAATGTGGGTCACTCCGCCTCACTGCAGTGGACCGTTGTCGGTCTGGGCGGCAAGCTGAGCCATATTCATCAGGACATCAATCTGCAGGGTCGAGCGTCCACGGCCGAAGTCAACGGGGTGATATTCGCCGTCAATCGCCAAAGAGTTTCATACTACACACAGCAGAATCATCAGGCTCAGGGAACTCACAGCGACCTGTTGTACAAGGAAGTTCTGCGTGATGAGTCGCGGGTGACCTGGCGTGGAATGATCAAAGTTGACGAAGTCGCTCAGCAGACCGACGGTTACCAGCGGAGCGACGCGCTGATGCTCAGCCGGGACGCTCGCTGCGACAGTATCCCTGGCCTGGAGATCGAAGCCGATGACGTTCGCTGCACTCACGGAGCCACTACGGGGCGTGTGGACGAAGAACAGATCTTTTACGCGCAAAGCCGCGGGATCGGAGAAAAGGAAGCCATGCACATGATCGTGGAAGGATTCTTTCAGCAGGTTTATGACCGCATCCCCATCGAAGTCGTCCGTGAAACCCTCAGCCGAGCCGTTCAGGACAAGCTGGGCTTTGAGATGGTCACAGACGTCTGATACGCTGAACCCGGACACCCGCATCTGTACGAACATCAGATTCAACCATCACCCCGGCTGCCGTCTGCAGCCGGGGTGATTACATTATTGAACCGGCGTTTGTACTCCTTCAGCCAGTTCCGGCCACATGACTGAGCAGATCGAACACGATTTCCGACCGGTGAATTCCGGCGACGTTTCCACCCGGTTCATTGCCGGAAGTAGTGTTGAAGTGATTGCTGGTTTCAGGCCAAGGTCCACTCTCCGGCAGGTTCTGTTCGACTTTGATGGCACCCTGAGCCTCATTCGTGAGGGCTGGACTGAAGTGATGGTGCCCATGATGGTGGAATACCTGGCTGATACCCACACAAATGAATCGGTCGAACGGTTATCAGAAATCTGTTCCGAGTTCGTCATGGAACTTACCGGCAAGCAGACCATCTATCAGATGATCCGGCTGGCGGACGAGATCAAACAACGTGGAGGATCAGCACTGGACCCTCTTGGGTACAAAATCGAATACCATGACCGGCTCATGACACAAATTGAGTCGCGTCGAGAGCGATTGCGGTCTGGAGAGACAAATCCGGAAAGAATGGTCGTCCCTGGCAGCTTTGAACTACTCAATCTCCTGCGTGACCACAATGTGCAGATGTATCTGGCCAGCGGGACCGACGAACAGTACGTTCAGGAGGAAGTCGAACTCCTGCAGTTGGGAGAATTCTTCGGCCCTCATGTCTATGGCGCTCAGCTGGATTACACCGCATTTTCCAAGGCTCAGGTGATTCGGAATATTCTGGCCGATAACAATGTTGACGGAGCGACTCTGCTTGGCTTCGGCGACGGTTATGTTGAAATCCAGAATGTCCGTGACGTGGGTGGTACGGCAATCGCCGTGGCCAGTGACGAAACAGCACGGAGCGGCCGGCCGGACGAATGGAAACGCGAACGATTGATCACTGCGGGGGCTCATGCCGTGGTGCCCGATTATCAGGACGCCACTCAACTGATCGAATGGCTGTGGAACGTCTGACAGGAATCGAAAAGTGCCATATCCTCGACTGGACCGCTTTCAGATCCGCATGAATCCGCTCGGTACCAGGGTGAACAAGAAACGAATTGAGTACGATTACGTCTCACCGGATGCGTCCTGCCCGGAACTCTCAGAGTCTGCTCAACGCCTGGTCGCTGAAACCGTTCAACGTGTCCGTGATGCGCGCTCCACCGACAGACCGGTCATCGCTGCCTTTGGTGCCCATGCGATCAAAAACGGCCTTGGGCCTGTGTTCCTGCGGTTGATTGAGCGCGGCTGGTTCACTCACCTGGCTACGAACGGTGCCGGGGTGATCCATGACTGGGAATTCGCCTGGCAGGGACGGAGTTGTGAGCATGTCGGCCCGATGGTAGACGAGGGAATGTTTGGCAACTGGCACGAAACCGGTTTCAATATCAACCTGGCACTCAACATCGGAGCGTTTGAAGACAAAGGCTACGGTGAATCCGTCGGTGCTATGATCGAAAACGAAAGTTTGGAGATTCCGGAAACGACACATCTTGAGGATCTTGTTCGCAGCGAAGTCTCGTCCGATCCTTATCGGGCCGCAGCCGCCGCTGATCTGCTGGGAATGATCAGAGCATTTGATCTGCGTGCGGGTCGACTGGAGATCCCGCACCCGTGGAAACAGTACAGCATCCAGGCCGGAGCGTTCCGTACGGGTGTACCGTTCACCAGTCATCCAATGATCGGCCACGATATCATCTACAATCATCCGATGAATCACTGCGCCGCACTGGGAAGAACTGCTCAGCGCGACTTCCTCACATACGCCGAAAGTATCAGTCGGTTAGACGGTGGAGTGTATTTATCAATCGGATCGGCTGTGATGAGTCCCATGATTTTTGAGAAGTGTCTGTCGATGTCACAGAATCTTGCCATCCAGCAGGGCCAGCACATCGATGGGCATTTTATCCTTGTGAGCGATCTGGCGGAATCCACGTGGGACTGGAGTCAGGGTGAGCCCCCGGAAGCCGATCCGGCCTATTACCTGCGATACAATAAGTCGTTCAGCCGTATGGGAGGCACCATGCGATATCTGCAGGCCGACAACCGAGACCTGCTGCTGAATCTTGTGCATCAGCTAGGAGATCCGTCGCCGTGAGTTCTCTGTTGAATTCACAGCGGCTGCAGGAACTGATCGCTCGTTTTTCCTGCAGCCGCATTGCTGTACTGGGAGATTTTTTTCTCGACAGGTATTTCGACATTGATCCTGCTCTCGAAGAACCCAGCGTGGAGACCGGCAGGCCTGCCCATCAAGTGGTGACCGTCCGCTGCTATCCGGGGGCGGCCGGAACAGTTGTCTCTAACTTGTCGGCATTGGGTGCGGGAACGCTGCATGCCGTCGGATTCTCTGGTGAAGACGGTGAAGCGTGGGAACTCCGACGAGGACTGGCTGACCTGGACTGTTCCACCAGCCACGTACACGTGACACCAGATCGTGTTACCCCGACTTACACGAAACCACGCGACAGGAACATAATTGGGCTGGAGGGCGAACATTCACGGATCGACATCAAGAATCGTCAGACGACTCCGCCGGAGATTGAACAGGCGATCATTGCGTCAATCACAGCGCTGGTCTCTCGAGTCGATGCCGTCATCATCATGGATCAGGTGGAAGCTTCTGACTGTGGTACTGTCACAAGCACCGTCCGGGAAAAGCTGGCAGTTCTGGCCGGCAACAACCCGAATGTAATTTTTTGGGCTGACAGTCGCCGCAGGATTCATGAGTACCGCAATATGTTTATTAAACCCAACGAATTCGAAGTGATCGGGGAACACGATCGACAGCCCGGTGACACTGTCGACTCAGACGAGTTGCAGGAACTGAGTGTACGTTTGCGACAGAAAGCGGGTGCCCCGGTATTCGTGACTCGCGGTGCCAAGGGGATGTTCGTGACCGATCCTGACTGGACGCTGGTTCCCGGCGTTCGCATTGCCGGAGAGACTGACCCGACCGGTGCAGGTGACAGCGCGACCGCCGGATGCGTTCTGGCATTGTGTTCAGGTGCGAGCTGCACTGAAGCAGCGGTTGTCGGGAACCTTGTAGCATCGATTACCGTGCAACAGCTGGCCACGACCGGAACCGTGAGCCCGGGTCAACTGCAGGCCCGTCTGGCAATGTGGCGGGAACAAAATTTCTGAGCCTTCCAGAGCCAATTTTCCGTGGTTGGTCCTCGCCTGCGACAGCCAATAAAATCGACAACAAACAGAAGTCGTCACTCATGGAGAAACAACCATGGCGCGAATCCGGATCCTTGTGATGTTGTCGTGTGTGTCCGCTGTGATGTCACCCTTTGTCGTGTGCGCTGGTGAACGACTGCATACACCGCCCATTGAGATCGCACGAGATCTGTCCAGCTGCCGGAATGAAGTTGAGCTCGGCCTTTCAGCGGTCGAGGAAGAACATGAGGGCCTCGATCGTGCGATCAAGGACCGCGTCGGTCATTCGATCAAAGGGGACGACGAGCGTATCAGACGTATCGTATTGCGTGACTTGCGTGCTGTTGCCGGTGATCATCGGATCGATATCCGGATCGGCCGGCAAGCGACAATTGTCCCGCCTGGTTCCGCACTGAAGCGCGCAATGCTCGGTATGGTGCAGCATCCAGACGGAACAATCTTCCTGAACTTGCAGACGCAGCCCGTGTTGCTGACAAGCCGCGACAACGGGAAAACCTGGGCGCGACTGCCGATCAAACTCCCAGATGCACCGCCACGCCAGGTAATTCAGGGACTTGGTGTCAGTGACGACGGCCATCTTTGGCTGATGCATCAATCGCCTGGCGGCAGAGACCTGTTCGTATCCGTTTCAGCGGAACACAGGGAAGGTCAGGGAAGCGGCGGCCCCGGACTGGACTGGACGACCACCCGCATCGACTACGCCAGGCTCGCACCCAATCCACAGCGGCCGTTCGCGCTTTGCAGCAACGACTACAACACATTCTTCCAGGAACCGGATGGCGCTTGGCGCCGGATTGCGCTATGCGGCCTGGAAAGATTACCAGCAGGAGGAGCAGTCACGACCGGGGTTTCACGAAACTTTGATCCGTTTACGCGACAGTGGTCGGAGTTATGGTGAGCCCACCGAGGTGCACCCGTATGTCGCGGAGACCTGCTATGCCGTTGATCCGAACAGCGCGAAGCACATCCTCGCCATGACTCGCAAGCAACGGATGCTGTTGCGCGACGAAGACGCGGCGAGCGTGGCCATGGAAGGGAGCCATCCTGCTGGAATCCAGAGACAGCGGCCGTTCGTTCCATGAAGTACCTGGCAGCTATCTCGGCTATTACAGCCATCGCGGCACAATCCTGTGGACGCAGGAGAATGTGATCATCGCGCCACATGCCGCCACTGGCCAGCGCGACTACCGACTCGTGGTGAACATCAGCCTCGACGGGGGAAAGACGTGGGTTGATGGAACGAGACGCGGTACAACCGTGATGAATAATTCGCACGATTTTGTGCTGGTGCCTGATCCGCCGGGGTTCTCGTTCACGACTCCGACCGTCCAGCTGTCACGCAACCATTTTCTGACCGTTTACTGCTCCGGCAACCCGCTGGCAGTGAACGGAACTTTTTGGCACATCGAGGAGAAGCGAACCGCCAAAGACATCAAGTCGCTTGAGTCTGACAAGCGTTTGGTCGAAACGGGGTCGCAGTTACACCCGCCACTCAGCATCTCCAGCGCCCGGCAGCTTTTCATCAACGATCATATCATTGAATCACTGGACGGAGTCGTGAAGAAACTGAACCAGCCTGCCAAACACCTGGATAATCCCGTGCTGCCGATGGTACCGAAGACGCAGAAATCATGGAACACGGGCATGCCTGTCTCATTCAGCAGTGTGCTGTTCGAAGAGAACGAGCAGCTCTTCAGGATGTGGTACAGCCTTCATACAAGGGGACAGGGTGACGAGGAGTCCGTGCTGTGTTATGCCACCAGCACGGATGGTATCGCGTGGCAGAAACCGGTGCTGGGAATCTGCCAATTCCGTGGTACGAATCAGAACAACATTGTGATGAATCACAGCGGTTTGGCCAGTGGTGTGTTCAGGGACCAGTGCGAGTCCGACCCCGGCAAACGTTACAAAATGCTCCACATGTGGCACGACTACAAAGTCTATGCATCATACTCCGCCGAGGGCCTGCGCTGGAACGCGTACAATCAGAGCCAGCCGGTCCTCTTCGTTCCACCGGGACACGACAGTCAAATGATTGCCTGGTGGGACAAAGGTCTCCACAAATATGTGGCGATCGTCCGCGATCGGACAGGCCGAATCAAAGAGGTGCGGAAACGTCTGGTCTCCGATCCGGTGGCGCGCTTAGGTTGGCGGAAACTCTGGGACACGGATGGTAATCGTTCGCCGGAAAATCATTCCATCCGGCGAGTCGGCCAGGCTGTCAGCGACAACTTTATCAACTGGACGGATTACCGCTGCGTCCTGAGTGCGGACTCCGATGACCCACTCAATCAGGACCAATTCTACAACATGGAAGTATTTTTATACGAAGGACTGCGGATCGGACTGATGACTGTGTTCAGCTACGACCCCGATTACTGCCGCGGCGCAGTGCAATTGACTTACAGCTGCGACGGACGGAACTGGCATCGAGCTGCAAATCGCGACGTCTTTCTGCCCCTGTCACAGCATCCGGGCGACTTTGATTGGGGTTCGATTTATCCACTCCAGGCTCCCGTCGTCATTGGTGATGAGATCTGGATTTACTACACCGGTCATGGGATCGATCACAATCACCAGGCACATCCGAACGTCACCGGATTTCCCAATGGCATCGGGCTGGCAAAGCTGCGCCTGGACGGGTTTGTCTCGATTGATGCGGCAGCTGCCGAGGGAACACTCACCACCAGGCCATTTGTCTTCGGAGGCAGCAG